>JAABUX010004111.1_pt1 | contig 18747 bp, 20 predicted proteins | sample 5561851 | NCBI WGS metagenome assembly JAABUX01 (sample SAMN10711883, study PRJNA513361) | rock metagenome | isolation source: Antarctica rocks | place: Antarctica: Victoria Land, Richard Nunatak red sandstone | collected 2016-01-03 | reverse complement strand
TCCACGTCGATTTCCAGCGCCTGGCCGCCGGCGAGCGCATCCGCGTGTCCGTCACCGTGCAGTTCCAGAACGAGGCGACCTCACCCGGCCTGAAGAAGGGCGGCGTGCTGAACGTCGTGCGCCACGCTGTCGAGGTGCTGGCCGACCCGGAGAGCGTGCCGGACTTCTTCCAGGCTGACATGGCGGCTTTGGACATCAACGACAACGTCCGCTTCAGCGACCTTTCGGGGACGGAGAACGTGACGCCGGTGGTGACAGGCCGCGACTTCGTGATCGCCACCGTCGCCGCGCCGACCAAGGGCATCGAGGTCGCCGCCGACCCGAACGCGCCGGCCGCCGCCGCTGCTCCGGCCCGCGGCACCAAGGCCCCCGCGAAGGCCGCTGCCGCCCCTGCCAAGGCCCCGGCGAAGCCCGCCGCCAAGAAGTAGGCCATGCTGCTCTGGGTCGGCCTGGGCAACCCAGAGCCAGCCATGGCCCGGCAGCGCCACAACATCGGCTTCATGGCGCTGGACGGGATCACGCGCCGCCACGGCTTCAGCCCGTGGCGGCAGCGCTTCCGTGGGCTGGTCGCCGAGGGCACGGTGGGCAGCGAACGGGTGCTGGCGCTGAAGCCTGGCACCTACATGAACGCCTCGGGCGAAAGCGTGCAGCCCGCGGCGGCGTTCTTCAAGCTGCCGCCGGACGCCATCACCGCGTTCCATGACGAGCTGGACTTGGCGCCCGGCAAGGTGCGGGTGAAGCGCGGCGGCGGGGCTGCCGGGCACAACGGCCTGCGCAGCATGGACCGCTGCCTGGGCACCCCCGAGTACTGGCGCGTCCGCCTGGGCATCGGCCACCCTGGCGACAAGGCGCGCGTGCATGGCCACGTCCTCGGCGACTTCCACAAAACGGACCAGGCGTGGCTGGCCGACTTGCTGGATGCCGTGGCAGACGCAGCGCCGTTACTGGCCCAGGCGCGGCCGGAGGATTTCATGACGCGCGTGGCCCTGCTGACCCAGGGCGACGCGCGGACGAAGGGAACGGGATAGAGATGGGTTTCAACTGCGGCATCGTCGGACTGCCCAACGTGGGCAAGAGCACGCTGTTCAACGCGCTGACGGCGACCGCTGCGGCGCAGGCCGCCAACTACCCGTTCTGCACCATCGAGCCGAACGTCGGCCGCGTCGCCGTTCCTGACCCGCGGTTGCAGGCGCTGTCCGCGATCGGCAAGAGCAAGACGACGATCCCGACCAGCCTGGAGTTCGTGGACATCGCCGGGCTGGTGCGCGGGGCGTCGAAGGGCGAGGGCCTGGGCAACCAGTTCCTGGCCAATATCCGCGAGGTGGACGCGATCATCCACGTCCTGCGCTGCTTCGAGGAAAGCGACGTGACGCATGTGGAGGGCAGCATCGACCCAATTCGCGACGCCGAGACGGTCGAGACCGAGCTGATGCTGTCCGACCTCGACAGCCTGGAGCGCCGCCTGCCCGCGCTGCAGAAGAAGGCCCGCGGCGGCGACCGGGACAGCCTGCAGCAGGTGGCGCTGATGGAGCCGATCCTGGCCGCGCTGCAGGCCGGCCACCCCGCCCGCACGGCGATCCCCCCCGGCGAGGTGGAGGCCGCCAAGCGCCTGCAACTGATGACCAGCAAGCCCGTGCTGTACGTCTGCAACGTGGAGGAGGCCGCCGCGGCGGACGGCAACGCGCAGTCCGCCCGGGTGATCGCCCGCGCCAAGGCGGAGAGTGCCGGCGCCGTTGTGGTGTCCGCCGCCATCGAGGCGGAGGTGAGCCTGCTGGCCGAGGCGGACCGGCGCGAGTTCCTGGACGGCCTCGGCCTGCCCGATAGCGGCCTGGACCGGGTGATCCGCGCCGGCTACGCGCTGCTGGGCCTGGCGACCTACTTTACCGTGGGGCCGAAGGAGACGCGGGCCTGGACCATCACCCAGGGCACCAAGGCGCCGCAGGCGGCGGCGGTGATCCACAACGACTTCGAGCGCGGCTTCATCGCCTGCGAGACCATCGCCTATGACGACTTCATTGCCTGCAAGGGCGAGGTCGGCGCCAAGGAGGCTGGAAAGATGCGGGTAGAGGGCCGAGACTACATCGTAAAGGACGGCGACGTGCTGCTATTCCGGTTCAATGTGTAGGCCAAGGCGCGGCGGCCGTGACCGACCGCACTCCCGTGGTGTACGCCCGCGAGCCTGACCTGGCCCTTGCCGAGTTCCGGCGTGTGTTGGTCGAGGCCGGAATGAGCAAGATACGGCCGATCGGCGACGACGCCCGGCTTGGAACGATGCTTGCCGCTGCCAGCCTAATCCTGACAGCACGGCTGGACACTCCGGGCCAACCTCTGGTCGGGCTGGCCCGCTGCGTCACCGACTTTGCCTGGTGCTGCTACGTGTCCGAGCTTGCAGTGTGCGCCTCGGCTCAGAGGCTTGGCGTCGGAGGCGGTCTTCTGGAGGGAGTGCGTCGTGCCGTCGGCCCGGGCGTCACAGTGCTCCTGGTCTCGGTTCCCGACGCTGTTGGCTTCTATGAGCAGGCCGGCATGGATCGGGCTCAAGACGCATTCTGGTTGCGTCGGCAGCATTGAACCATTCGCCAGGAGAGGCGTGCAACCGGCGTTGCCTGCTGGAACAGCAGCGCCCTCCGCCTTGTCACGCCAGTTCCGGCAAGTCCGCCACCAGCGCCGAAAGCGTCGCCTCTGGCGGCTCGGCATCGGCCGTGCCGAGCAGGATGGCGCTGGCCCGCTGGGCGATGGCGGACAGGTGCGTCACGGCGGCATCCGCCCCCAACTGCGACCGCTCCGCCGCGCGCAGGGTGCGCAGGATAGCCAGTCCCGTCAGCGCGAACATCTCGGTCAGGACCGTCATCAGGTCCGCATCGTCCGCCGACGGCAACGGCCCGCGCGCCACCGCGCTGGCGCCCAGCCCATCCAGCGTGTTCCAGCCGCCAATGGGCGCATAGCCACGGTCCTGCCCGGCGAAGATACGGCTCAGCCGGCGCATCTCCGCCTCGCACGCATCATGCGGCACCGCGCCGCCGGCGCGCGCGATCAGCAGCGCGATGTAGCCGTCCACCAGCCCGCGCACCACGGCGCGGTTGCCGAGGTAGTTGGGATGGTCCGCCCGCGCCAGCGCCGGCCCGGCCGGACCGGCGGCGGTGCGGGTGCGCCACTCCAGCCGCAGCGCCTCGCCATACTGCACCAGCGGCCGGCGCGGCTTCGGCACCCGGAAGCCGCCCTGCAGCGCCGAGAGGTCGGCGTGCAGCCGGTGGACCTGCCCGGCCTGCGCCAGCCGCAGCCACCGTCGGGCACGCCGCGCCATCCAGGCCGCAGGCAGCGACGGCGGCAGGGGCCAGCCGTCGCGGGACTTCCGTTGCGTCTGCGGCAGGAAGCGGGCAGGCATCATAACTCATCAATCCTTTAGGGTCGGGAACAAGTGGAGGCCCCTATGTGCAACCCTTTCCATGTGGCACGGTTAAACCGACGCATGGTGTGGCGTGGCGCCACGGGCTCAGGGGCGGGACATGGGCTTTATCGCTTGGATCATATTCGGGCTCATCGCCGGCTTCATAGCCAGCAAGATCGTGAACAAGCAGGGCGAGGGTTTCGTCGTTGACATGATCCTGGGGATCATTGGTGCGGTCGTCGGCGGGTTCCTGTTCACGACGTTCGGCTTCGCACCGGTCACCGGCTTCAACTTCTACAGCCTGATCGTCGCCATCATCGGTGCAGTGGTGGTGCTGTTCTTGTACCACGCCGTGGTCGGTCGGCGGACCACGATCTAAGCGCGGCTCCAACCTATTTTTGAGGGATCAAATCATGGGCTTACTTGACTCCATTATCGGCGGCTTGACGGGCGGCAACAACACTTCCTCACCGATGGGAGGCATTCTCAGCTCACTGCTAGGCGGCGGTGGGGCGCAGCAGCAGCAGCAAGGCGGCGGACCTATGGCTGGCGGCCTGGGCGGCTTGGTGAGCCAGTTCCAGAACGCCGGATTGGGACACATCGCCAGCTCCTGGATGGGGAACGGCGCCAACCAGCCAGTCAGCCCGGACCAGCTGCAGCAGGTGTTCGGCCAGCAGCAGGTGAACCAGTGGGCGCAGCAGAGCAACATGCAGCCGCATGACCTACTTTCGCAGCTCTCACAGTTCCTGCCGCATGCGGTGGACCAGATGACGCCGGGCGGGCAGATGCCGCAGGGTGGCGATGCGTTCGGCGGCGCCGGTCAGAACCTGGGCAGTGGTCAGGGCGGCGGGGAGGACCCGTTTGGCGGGGCTGGACAGAACTTGGGCCGGCGCTAGGCCCCTGCGGCGGCAGCCTGGCACGGGCTGCCGCCGCACCGTGGCAGGTTACCTCTCCAGTTCGATGCTTAACTCACGGAGCGAGGCGGTGTGTGGGTGTCGGATGAGGCCCGCGCGTAGGTTTTCGGTGGACAGGATTTCCACTAGTTCACCCGCCTGCATCACCCCCATCATCGGGCAGAGGTGCGTGACGACGGCCAGGTCGTGGCTAACCAGCAGCAGCGTCAGGCCGCGGCTGGCCTGCAAGTCCTGCAGCAGGTTCAGCACCCCCGCCTGAACCGAGACGTCCAGGGCGCTCGTGGGTTCATCCAGCAGCAGCACGCCGGGTTCAGCCATCAGCGCACGGGCGATAGCGACACGCTGGCGCTGCCCGCCGGACAATTGGTGCGGGTAGCGGAACCGCACCGCCGCAGGCAGCGCCACGTCCGACAGGGCACGGAGGATGCGGGCGTCGCGGTCCCCAAGGCCATGCACGTCCAGCGGCTCGCTCAGCGCCCGGTCCACGGTCTGCCGGGGATGTAGCGAGCCATAGGGGTCCTGGAACACCATCTGCACCTGGCGGAAGAAGCCCCGGTCCCGCCGCCGCACCAGGGCGGCGCCATCGACTGCCATCCGGCCCATCCAGTCCGGGTTCAAGCCGGACAGGGCGCGCAGCACGGTGCTCTTGCCGGACCCGCTCTCCCCGACCAGGCCGAAGCTGCTGCCGCGCGGCACCTGGAACGACACGCCGCGCACGGCCTCGATGGCGCCGAAGCGGACGCGCAGATCCTCGACGGCGATCACCCGAGCAGCCAGGCGGGGTCGCGCACCATCACCGGCAGGCGTGCGCGCGGATGGAGCAGGCTGGGCGTGCAGTCCAGCAGCCCGCGGGTGTAGGGGTGGTTGGCGCGGGTCAGGTCGCGGGCGGCCACCTGCTCGACGACGCGGCCGGCATACATCACGGCGACTCGGTCGCAGAAATGGCCGACCAGTGGCAGGTCGTGGCTGATCAGCAGCAGGCCCATGCCGCGGCGGCTGACCAGGTCGTCGATCAGGCGCAGGATCTCGGCCTGCACGGTAGCGTCCAGGGAACTGGTCGGCTCGTCGGCGATCAGCAGCTCCGGGTCGGGCGCCAGCATCATGGCGATCATCACCCGCTGGCCCATGCCGCCGGACAGCTCGTGCGGATACTGCCCGGCGACGCGGGCGGGGTCACGGATTAGCACTTGCGCCAGCAGATCGACCGCCGCTGCCGCTGCCGCCCGCTTGCTGCCGCCTTTGTGGTGCCGCCAGGCTTCCGCAACCTGATCGCCCGCGGTCATCACGGGGTTCAGGGAGTACTTCGGGTCTTGCAGGATCAGCCCGGCACGCTTGCCGCGGATGGCGCGCATCCCGCGCTCGCTGGCCGTCAGCACGTCTATGCCGTCGAAGGCCAGCCGGTCCGCTTGCACCCGCGCGCCTGCCGGCAGTAGCCGCAAAAGGGAGCGCGCGGTGAGCGATTTGCCGGAACCGCTTTCCCCAACGATGCCCAGCTTCTCCCGGCCGAGGGTGAGGAATACGCCGCGGACAGCCTCGCTCCAGCCTTCGGGAGTGGGAAAGGCGATGCGGAGGTTCTGGAGTTCAGCGAGCATGGGCTAGGCTGGCTTGGCCGTGCCGGAGTGGGCGGCTGCAGCAAGGGCGGCCTTCCATCGCTGCGTCATGACGGCGACCAACTCCAATCGTTCGATGGAAAAGGCGTCCGGAATGAACAGTCCGCTTGTCCTCGTCGAAGCCAGCACGCCCCAGTGCCCACCCTTGCTACGGCTTTGGTAATGCTCCGAGATCGCCGTCACGTCCGTCCAGGACACGCGACCAGAGAACAGTGCCGTTCGGTGGCGGATGCCCTCATGGTCCATCTGCACGCACTTGAATCCAGGAATACCTGCGACGAAAGCATACAGCGCCATCAACAGGAGGAAAGCGCCAAACGCGTTGGAATAGTGACCTGTGAAGTGATGGCTGATCCCGGCAGAGATCAAGACGCAGACGAATAGGTGAACACCAAGCCCGGCACCGCCAACCCTGTGCCAAGTCGAGACATGCACAACCAACCGCGGAGCAGCGCCGCCTGTCTCAGCCTGCCTTGGCGCGCGCCCGTTCGGCGACGTGGTGAACACCCCGCCGTCCTGCCCGCAAATCCAGTACGTCCCCCAGTTCGCGCCAACATGGCCACCCGCATCACCGAAGCACCACGGGAAGCGTCACCACGATGTCCGGCGCAGCGGAAAGCGGCACCTGATCGCCACCTCGGTGTGTCGCCTCCTCGGCATACCCGCCGCCCTCCGGCCGCCTGTAGGCGTCCACCACGCGCCTTTGCATGTCCACGATCCAGTACTCGGGAATGCCTGCCGCCGCATACAGCGGCAGCTTCACCTCCCGGTCGTAGCGGAGCGAACTATCCGCCACTTCCACCAGCAGCAGCGCGTCGGCCGGGGTGGGCCGCCTCCCTTCAAGGTAGAAATCGGCCCGATAGCGGAACACGGCGAAGTCCGGCTGCGGCACGCTCCAGCGGTCCAGCCGAACCGAGTTCTGCACCGATACGATGGCCTTGCCTTGGCACGCCAGCACCAGCGCCAGGTTCAGCGCGTTCACCGCGCCTTCATGGCTTTGCCCGATGGGCGACATGTCCATGATCTCCCCTTGGATCAGTTCAACCCGGTCCTGCTGGCCCAGGATGCCGACGAGAACCATCCGCTCGTAGTCGTGCACGTCCAGCTTGTGCCGGGTGGGCATCACGGCAGCGTCGTTCATGGCGCACCTCCTCCTTCCATCCTAACACGCCCCGGCGGTCAGCTTCCCGCCTTCGGGTCCAGCACGTCCCGCAGCCCGTCGCCTAGCAGGTTGAAGGCCAGGCTCGCCACGAAGATCGCCACCCCCGGCACCAGCGCCACCCACCACTGGTCCAGGATGAACCGCCGGGCCGTGGCGATCATGGCGCCCCACTCCGGGGACGGCGGCTGCGCGCCCATGCCCAGGAAGCCCAGCCCGGCGGCGGTCAGGATGATGCTGCTCATGTCCAGCGTCACCCGCACCACCAGGCTAGGGATGCACAGCGGCGCGATGTGGCGCAGCACGATCCGTCCCGCCCCGGCCCCCGTCAGCCGCACCGCGGCGATGAAGTCGGCGCCGCGCAGCCCGAGCGTCTCCGCCCGCGCCAGCCGGGCATAGGGCGGCCAGGCGGTCAGCGCGATGGCGGCGATGGCGCTCGCGATGCCGGGCCGCAGCGCCGCGACGAAGGCCAGCGCCAGGATCAGCCGCGGGAACGCCAGGAAGATGTCGGTCACCCGCATCAGCAGCCGGTCCCACACCCCGCCGGCATAGCCCGCGACGCAGCCGACCAGCAGCCCCACCGGCGCCACCAGCAGCACGACCGCCACTACCATGCCCAGCGTGATCCGCCCGCCGAACAGCAGCCGGGACAGGATGTCGCGCCCCAGCTCGTCCGTGCCCAGCCGGTGCGCCGCGCTTGGCCGGGCCAGGCGGTGCGCTAGGTCCTGCACGCCGGGGTCGTATGGCGCTAGCAGCGGCGCGGCCAGCGACAGCAGCGCCAGCAGCAGCACGACCAGCAGCCCCGCCAGCGCCAGCGGGTTGCGCCGGAATGCCAGCCACAGCCGGTAGCGGCGGCCCCATGCGGCCTGGGCGCGCGACGCCGGGGCATCAGTCAGCAGCCAGGTGCGCCCCGCCATCAGATACCCGTCATCGAACGCCCGTCATCGAACGCGAGGATCCAGCACGCGGTACAGCACATCCGACAGCAGGTTCAGCGCCAGGTAAGTCAACCCCACCACCAGCGTCGCGCCCAACACGGCGTTCATGTCGGCATTGAGCAGGCTGCCGGTCAAGTACTGCCCCAGGCCGGGCCAACTGAAGATGGTCTCGGTCAGCACCGCGCCCTCCAGCAGCCCGGCATAGGTCAGCACCACCACCGTCAGCAGCCGAACCAGGATATTGCCGAACGCATGCCGCCAGATGACGGCGGCGGCGGACAGGCCCTTGGCGCGGGCGGTGACCACCCACTCGCCCCGCAGCGCGTCTAGCATGAAGCCCCGGGTCATTCGGGCGATGGTGGCCATGTTGGACAGCCCCAGTACCAACGCCGGCAGCGCCAATTGCCGCAGCGCGTCGGCGAACGCATCCCACTGCCCCGCCAGCGCCGCATCCACCAGCAGCAGGCCGGTCCGCTGCTCGACCATGCCGTCGAACATGATGCCCTGCCGCCCCGGCCCCGGCGCCCACTGCAGCGTCGCGTAGAACACCAGCAGCGCCAGCAGCGCCAGCACGAACACCGGGATCGACGCACCTGACAGGCACGCCACCCGCACCAGCATGTCCGCCCACGTCCCCTGCCGCACCGCCGCATAGACGCCCAGCGGCACTCCCAGCCCGACCGCCACCAGCAGTGCCGCCGTCGCCAGCTCCAGCGTGGCCGGGAAGAACCGGGCGATGTCGGCGGTGACCCGGTTACTGGTCATCACCGACCGCCCGAGGTCGCCCTGCGCCAACTGCCCGACATAGCGCACGAACTGCTCCGGCAGCGGGCGGTCTAGGCCCAGCTCCAGCCGGGTGCGCGCCACCACGTCGGCCGGGGCGCGGTCCCCCACGATGGCGAGCACCGGGTCGATGGGCACCACGCGGCCGATTAGGAAGGTGATCAGCAACAGGCCGAACAGGGTGATGGGCACGCTGCCCAGGGCGACGGCAAGGCGGCGCATCCGGGCGCTACGCCTTCGTGATCCCGGCGTAGTGTGTGCGGTCCGACTGCGACTCCAGGTCGAAGCCCGTCACCGTGCTGCGCATCGCTGCGACCTCCACCTGCTGCTGCATGATCACGAAGGGGCTGCGCTCCCGATGGTCCCGCTGCATCGCCTCATACAGGGCGATGCGCTTGCCAGGGTCGCGCTCGTGCAGCGCGGCGACGGCGCGGGCCGTCAGACCATCGTCCTTCCAACTGCTGCGCCACGCCAGGGTGCGGTTCTTCTGCGCCTCGGAGTTGTCAGTGTTGATGTTGAACGTCTCGGCGTTGCTGTTCGGGTCCAGGTAGTCCGATCCCCAGCGCACCATTGCCATCTGATGCTGCCGGGCGCGGGTCTTGGTGATCACCTGGCGCTGCTCCCCGGCCAGCAAGGTCAGCTTGATGCCCGCCTCCGCCAGGTTGGCCTGGATGGCCTGCGCCACGTCCGGGAACGGCGGGCTGCTGGCGTAGTCCAGCGTGACCTCGAACCCGTCGGGCACGCCGGCCTCGGCCAGCAGCGCCTTGGCCCTCGGGATGTCCTTCTGGAACGGCAGGTCGGTCAGCGCGCCGGGGAAACCCTTGGGCAGGAACGCCTGGTGCGGCTCGTAGGTGCTGGCCGTGATGTTGGCGCAGATGCCGCGGTAGTCGATGCACCACTTGATCGCCTGGCGCACCCCCGGCTTCGACAGCACTGGGTGGTTCTGGTTCAGGGCGATGTAGTTGATGTACGACTTTGGCTTCGTCAGCAGCGCATAGGCCGGGTCCTTGGCCAGCGCCGCCAACTGATCGGGGCTGAGGGTGCGCGCCACGTCGATGTCGCCGCGCTGCAGGCCCAGCAGTTGCGCCGACGGGTCCGGCCGGTGCTGCAGCACGACCCGGCGCAGCTTGGGCGGACTGGGGTGGTTCGGGTTGACGTCGAGCGTGACGTTCTCGCTCGCCCGCCACTGCCTTAACTGGAATGGGCCAGACCCGGCGCTGTTGCCCGCCTTCAGCCAGCCATTGCCCAGGTCATCCCCGGCGGCGTGGGCCATCACCGTCCGCTTGTCCACGACCATGCCGACCGCAGCCGACAAGCAGTACAGCAAGAAGCTCGGCGACCCAGCCTCAGCGATCTGCACCTCCAGCGTGGCGTCGTCCGTTGCGCGAATGCGCTGCGCCACGTTTTCGGGCGTGAAGCCGAACTGGTTCACGATGAAGGCCGGCGCCTTGTTCAGGATCACCGCGCGCTGGAGGGTGAAGGCCACGTCCTCCGCCGTGACCGGGTTGCCGGAGGCGAACTTGCGGCCGCGGACCAGGTGGAACGTCGTCGTCAGGCCGTCCTCGCTGGTCTCCCACCGCTCCGCCAAGTCGCCCTTGATGCGGGTGGGGTCGGCCAGGTCGGGCAGGATCAGCCGGTCGTAGCAGTTGCCCAGCACCTCGCCGCCGGTGAACTCGAAGCCCTCCTGCGGGTCCAGGCTGACGATGTCGTCGATGGGCATGCCCATGACGGCCAGGTCGCGCGGGGTCTGCGCCAGGGCAGCCGGCCCGGCGAGCGGGCTAACGGCAAGGGCGCCCAGCAGGGTGCGGCGGTGCATGGCTGTCCTCCGGTGGATGGAGAACGCTAACCGGTATGCTGCGGGTGCGAAAGGCTTTGCTGCGCCGGGGACAACGCGCTCAGTTGGACGGCTGCAGGTAGCCCCACCGCTCCGTCGCAGGCTCGGCCGCCGCCCACTTCCAGCGCGCGGCCTGGCGGCACAGCGAGGTTACGAAGATGCCGCGGGCCGCGCCGTCCCGCACGGTGAACACCACCTCGCGGCATGTCGCAAGCGGGGTGGCGTACTCGCGCGCAACCGCCAAGTCGCCATGCTCGTTGCCGACCGGGACGGTGTGCCGGATTTCCCACGGCACGGTGGCGCCGACCGCGGCCCCGCCGGCGGCATCGGCGATCGCGTCCTGCTCGCCGGTCTGGCGGCGGCGGACGACATAGCGGCGCACCTCGCGCAGGCCCGCCTGGGTGGCGACGCCGACAGCGAAGCCGACCGCCGGATTCGCCGTCGCCGAACCCGCGGCAGCACCGACGCCGAAGGCCGTCACATCTGTCGCCGCAGCGCACCCGGCCAGCGCGGCCAGCAGCACGACGGCCAGCAGCCTCATTGCAGCGCGCCCCAGCGCTCCGTCGCCGGCTCGGCCGAGGCCCAGTGCCAGGCGCTGCCATCCCTGCAGATGGTCGCGGTGTAGAAGGCGCGGTGCGGGCCGGCCCGATCCTTCGTATCGACCGAGAACACGATGTCCTTGCAGCGGAATGCGGCGACGCCGAAGCTGCGGGCGACGACGACCTGGCCGGCCTCGTCATCCTCGATCGGCAGCGAGTGATCGACGGACCAGACGGCGACCGCGCCGTCCGGCAGCCCGCCCGCCGCCTGCGCGATCGACTCCTGTTCCGTCCGGTGCACGCGGCGCTCGACGTGCTTCAGTCCCTCGTCGGCGATGGATCGCACCACCAGGCCGACAGCGGCGGCGCCCGCAGCGCTCCGCGTCACCGAGCTTGCGGCGCCGGCGCCGGCGACCCCGGCCACGTCCGCCGTGCCTTCCGTGAGGATCGAGCCACAAGCCGGAAGCACCAAGGCGCAAGCAAACATCATAAGCTGCAAAATCAGGCGTTGCCGCATCATGCTTGTTCCAACCTAGTCATGCCGCCCTTCAAGCCTGTCCGGCCAGGGGTGGTCAATATCCCGCCGCAGACCCCAACGGGTTTGCTGTAACAGCCAAGGTGAACACACGGTCCCGGCCGGGGGCGAACACACGACTTTAGAACGATTGGAGAATATAAACGACCATTCTGCGGCAGAGTAGGCGCTATTCTTCATCGTCTAGGAAGAACTGGTCGGCTTCCTCATCATACGAGTACAGCTCGGCATACCGCCCCCACGAGATCGCGGTCCGCAACGTCTCGTCGGCATAGTCCGGAGACATCGTATCCTCCAGCTCGTCGCGGAACCGGACAGCGGCAGCGCGGTGGTTGGGCCGCTCGTCCAGCACACGGCGGATTTGCGCCGCCAACGGCACGTTGCCGCGCAGCGCCTGGCCGAAAAGCTGCTTGCGGGCATCCGTCTCCGCCCCCACCCAATGCCGGCCCTGGTCGGTCAGGCGCAGGTCGCCCTCCTCCAGCACCCCGAGTCCGAGCAGCTGCAGCGCATCGCCCATCGGCAGCAGGTCGTCCAGCTCAAGCTGCAAACTGCCGGCCAGGGTGGGCAGGTCGGCACGGCCGTTGTAGGGCGGGGCGACCAGGGTCTCGGCCAGGCCGGCCAGCAGGTTGGTGCTGACGGGGTGCAGTTGCAGCGCCATAGTGGCGGGGACCGGAACGGCGGTGGGATGCGACACGGCACGCCGGGTCATCAAGGCGTAGATATCATCGACAAACTGGCGGAACGCGGCGTCATTGCGGTTGCGCGGGTGCGGGAAGGGCACGCGCAGCTCGCTGGCGACGCGGCCGGGGTTGCTGCTGAACACCAGGATGCGGTCGCACATCAGCACCGCCTCCTCGATGTTGTGGGTGACCATCAGGATGGACTTTATCGGCAGCTTGCCCTCGCTCCACAGGTCGATCAGGTCGGTGCGCAGCGTCTCGGCCGTCAGCACGTCAAGCGCGCTGAACGGCTCGTCCATCAGCAGCAGGTCAGGATGCACCACCAGGGCGCGGGCCAGGCCGACGCGCTGGCGCATGCCGCCAGACAGCTCCTTGGGGTAGGCGCTCTCGTAGCCGCCGAGGCCGATCAGGTCGATCGCCCCCTCGCCGCGCTTCTCCCGCTCGGCCCGCGGGACGCCCAGCGCCTCCAGCCCAAGCTCCACGTTCTCCTGCACCGTCAGCCAGGGGAACAGGGCGAAGCTCTGGAACACCATCGCCACGCCGTCCGCCGGGCCATGCAGGGCGCGGCCCCGCCAGGTGACCTCGCCACCCGTGGGGGTCAGCAGGCCTGCGATGATCCGCAGCAGGGTCGATTTGCCAGACCCAGACCGGCCCAGCAGCCCCACGATCTCCCCGCTGCGCAGCGACACATCCACCCCGTCCAGCACCACCAGGTCGGCGCTGCTATCCTTGTGGTAGGACTGGCGGACGCCGCGCACCTGCAGCAGGGCGTCGGCTGCTACGGTTTGGTCCATGGATGTGCTCCCGGATACGGCGTGAGGATTACAGCGTCAGGCGGCGGCTGGAATAGGCATAGAGCGGCCGCCACAGCAGCCGGTTGAACGCCAGCACGAAGGACGACATCACGACCACGCCCAGCACCACCTTGGCCGTCGCGCCGTCCGCGGTGGCGTCTGCGATGTAGGCTCCCAGACCGTGCGCAGCCAGCTTCGTCTTGCCCCAGACCGCGACCTCCGACACGATGGCCGCGTTCCACGACCCGCCCGACGCCGTGATGGCCCCAGTGATGTAGTAGGGGAAGATGCCCGGCAGGATCACCCGGCGCCACCACAGCAGCCCGCCGACCCGGTAGTTCTTCGACGCCTCCTGCAAGTCCCCGGGGAACGCGCTGGCCCCGGCGATGACGTTGAACAGGATGTACCACTGCGTGCCCAGGATCATCAGCGGCGTCAGCCAGATGTCGGGGTTGCCCGCGAAATACACGATGGCGACGACGAACACCGGGAAGAACAGGTTGGCCGGGAACGCCGCCAGGAACTGCGCGATGGGCTGCGCCCGCCGCGCCCACGCAGGCCGCAAGCCGAGCCAGACGCCGATCGGCACCCAGATCAGCGTCGCCAAGGTCATCAGCACCACGACGCGCAGCAGGGTGATGAGGCCAAGCTCCACCGCCTCGGCAAAGTCGGCCAAGGTCAGCGTCGCCGACACGAACGTCCAGATCTCCCACACCGCCGCGGCGACCGCGACAGCCAGCACCACTAGGAACGCCGCATCGCCCAACCGCGACGGCGTGCGCGCTGCCACCCGACGCGGCCGGATGCCGAACGACAGCCGCAGGCCGCCGAACGCATCGAACACTCGCCCGACGCCGCCGGACACCGTCCGCAGCAGCCGGGTGCGGCGCAGCAGCTTCAGCACCCAGGGGTCCTCGACATTCTCGGCCGCCGTCAACTCGAACCGGAACTTGCTCGACCAGGCGACCAGGGGGCGGAACAGCAACTGGTCGTAGGCCAGGATGACGACCAGCATCGCCAAAATCGCCCAGAACACCGCGCCGATGTCGCGCTCGTCCAGCGCCTTCGCGACATAGCTGCCGATGCCCGGCAGCTTCCAGGTCGAGTCGCCCACGCTGACCGCCTCGCTGGCGACAACGAAGAACCAGCCGCCCGACATCGACATCATGGTGTTCCACACCAGGCCCGGCATGGCGAACGGCACCTCCAGCCGCCAGAACCGCTGCCAGCCGCTGAGGCGGTAGCTGCGCGCGGCCTCGTCCAGGTCGGCCGGGATCGTCTTGAGGCTCTGGTACAGGCTGAATGCCATGTTCCACGCTTGGCTTGTGAAAATGGCGAAGATCGCCGCCAGCTCGGCCCCCAGCACGCGGCCGGGGAACAGGCTCATAAAGAACACTACCGTGAAGGTCAGGAAGCCCAGGATCGGCACCGACTGCAGGATGTCGAGGATCGGCACCAGGATCAGCCCGGCCCGCCGGCTTTTCGCTGCCAAAGTCGCATAGGTGAAGGTGAACAGCAGCGAGCACATCAGCGCCGCGAACATCCGCAGCGTCGTGCGGACCGCGTAGTTCGGCAGCGCCCAGGGGTCGAGCACGATCGCCTGCGTCTCCGGCGCATCCAATGGCGCCAGGGTGCCGCGAGCAACGGTGCCGAAGTAGATCAGCAACGCGGCGATGCACAGACCCGCCACCAGGTCGAAGGCGTTGGGCAGGCGGCGAGCGGAGGCGAACGCAGGGAACGGAGTGTCGGACATGCGCGCTGCTTCCTGGCGGGTGCGTCGGGACGTGCGCTCCGGTTACGCCATCCGCATCCAGGTGTCAGCAGGGCAGGTGTCGCTTTTCAATGACGCAACCGGGGACGCAACCTGGGACGCGAGACGTGCCGGTAATTCCGCCATGTCCCGCCCACTCCAGATTGCGCCCGTCATTGCGAGCCGGCTTCGGCGTGGCAATCCGGAGGCGGCATGCACCGCGCTGGCCCATCTGGATCGGCACGCCGAAGCCGGCTCGCAATGACGGCACTCTAACAACCTGCATCGCCAGCCGCCGGCATCAGGCGATGGCGAGCTGTCCCGCCTTGGCGGCCAGCGCAGCCCGCGGCGCGGCGACGGGAACGGGCATGGCGGTGTCGCGGACCATATAGCCGCGGCCCCACACCGTGCCGATGACGTTCGGCGCCCCGGCGTCGGACAGCTTGCGGCGCAGCTTGCAGATGAACACGTCGATGATCTTCATCTCCGGCTCGTCCATGCCGCCATACAGGTGGTTCAGGAACGCCTCCTTGGTCAGCACCATGCCCTTGCGGAGCACGAGCAGCTCAAGGATGGCGTATTCCTTGCCGGTCAGGTGGACGGGCGCACCGGCCACCAGGACCTCGCGGCTATCGAGGTTCAGTTGCAGGTCGCCGAGGACCAGGGTGGGCTGGCTGTAGCCCTTGCTGCGGCGGAGGATGGCCTGCATCCGGGCCAGCAGCTCCGCCGGGTCGAACGGCTTGGCGATCACGTCGTCGGCGCCGACGCCGAAGGCGCGCAGCTTGGCATCCGCCCGGGCCTGCGGGACCATGACGATGGCCGGCGTATCGATGCGTGCCGCCCGCATGCGCCGGACTAAATCGCAGCCATCGGTGCCCGGCAGCGCCAGGTCGAGCAGCACAAGGTCGTAATCATAGTGGCGGAGCAGGTCCAGCCCGTCCTCCCCGGTGGCGGCGTGCTCCACGATCGCGCCGCTGCCTTTCAGGAGTTGGCACAGCCCGCGGGCGACGGTCTGGTCGGCATCAATCAACAATACACGCATAAGTTGCTCCTATGTTCAGCGACGTGACAGGAGTTACAACTTTGACGTGTGTCCGTCTACAAAAACTTCACCTCTCGGTGAGCTATTTTGGATCATCAGCAAAACCAGGGTGTGTTGAGAGCACCCTAGAACGCAGGATCCTAACAGTGAGTATATTTTTGAGACAGTCCCATGTTATTGAACGCTTGCACCTTGCCGGGCCGGCCCTGGCGGACGCCGCGGCACCCCGCCTGACCGGACAGGTCGCCGGTATTTCGGGCATGCTGATCGAGGTCGGCGGCATCACGGCGGAGCTTGCAGTCGGCGACCGCATCACGGTGCACGCCAAGGCAGGCGGGCAGGTTGGGGCCGAGGTCGTCGGCTTCCGCAACGGCATGGCCCGTGCGCTGGCGTTCGGCGCCGTGGAGGGGCTGGGGCCGCGCAGCACGGCCAGCCTGCCGTTCCGCCCGGACCGTCCGCGCGGCGCGCAGCTTGCGGTGTGCGGCGCCTGGCTGGGCCGCGTCGTCGATCCGCTGGGGCAGCCGCTTGATGGCCAGGGGGCGCTGCCGGCGGGAGAGCCGCGGCCAGTGCGGGCCGACCCGCCCCCTGGGGCCACTCGGGCGCGGCTGGGGGCGAGGATTGGGCTGGGGGTGCGGGCGCTGGACCTGTTCACGACCTGCCGGGCGGGGCAGCGGCTCGGGCTGTTCGCCGGATCGGGCGTCGGCAAATCGACCCTGCTGTCGCAGCTGGTCCACCAGGCCGGCTGCGACGTCGTCGTGCTGGCCCTGGTCGGGGAGCGCGGGCGGGAGGTACGGGAGTTCCTGGAGGACGACCTCGGACCCGAGGGGATGGCGCGCTCCGTCACCGTCGTCGCCACATCCGACCAGCCGCCGCTGATGCGCAGGGAGGCCGCCTACGCCGCCATGACCATCGCCGAGCACTTCCGCGACCAAGGCAAGCACGTGCTATTGCTGCTGGACAGCGTGACGCGGTTCTGCCTGGCGCTGCGCGAGATCGGCCTGGCCGCCGGGGAGCCGCCGGCCACTCGCGGCTATCCGCCCAGCGTGTTCGCCGAGTTGCCGCGGCTGCTGGAGCGCGCCGGGCCGGGGCCGGATCGCGGCGAGGCAAGCGGCCATATCACCGCCCTGTTCACCGTGCTGGTGGAGGGCGACGACCACAACGAGCCCGTGGCCGACGCCGTGCGTGGCATCCTGGACGGCCACGTCATCCTGGACCGCCGCATCGGCGAGGGCGGGCGCTACCCGGCGGTCGATGTGCTGCGCTCCCTGTCGCGCACCGTGCCGGGCTGCAACGGGCCGGAGGAGAACGCCTTGGCCCGCCGCGCCCGCGCCGTGCTGTCGCTGCATGCCGAGATGGCAGACCTGGTGCGCCTGGGCGCCTACCGCGCCGGCGCCGACTCGGCAGTGGACCAGGCGCTGCGCCTGGCCCCGCGGATCGAGGCGGTGCTGCGCCAGCCCAAGGGAGAGAGCAGCACGCTCCCGGACGCCTTCGCCGCCCTGCAAGCCGCCCTGGAGGACAACGATGCCACATGATCCGCTTCTCGTGCTCGCCCGCGTGCGCCGCATGGCGCATGAGGAGGCCTTGGCCACCCTGGCGCGCGCCTTGGCCGGGGAGGCTGCGGCGGACGGCGTGGTGAAGCAGGCCGAGCGCAGCATAGCCGACGAGCTGGAGGCCGCCTCGGCGCTGGACGGCGGCGACGGTGTAGTGGAGGCCTTCGCCGCCTGGCTGCCCGGCGCCCGCCAGCGCGCCGCCCAGGCCCGGGAGGCGTGCGAGCGCGCCCAGGCCGATGTATCCCGCGCCCGCGCCATGCTGTCCGTGACCCGGTCCGGCACGGAGGCGGTCGCGGCGGTGATCGCCGAGCGCGCCCGCCTGCAGCAGGCCGCCGACGCCCGGGCCGAGCAGCACGCATTGGACGACGCCGCCCGGGGCCGGGCCGGCGTGCATGACATAGCGTGACGGTTCGGCATCTGGTCCCAGCCGGCGGAATGTGGTCCTGTGCGGCCGACTCAGCGGAACAGGACAGGGAACACGGCGTGCGGATTGCAATGATCGGCGGCGGCTACGTCGGCCTCGTCTCGGGCGCGTGCTTCGCCGACCTCGGCGTGGATGTCGCGGTCGTCGAGGTGGACCCGGCCAAGCTGGACGCCCTGATGAACGGCCGCATCCCGATCTACGAGCCGGGGCTGGACCGCCTGGTGGCCGAGAACGTGGCGGCGGGGCGGCTGAGCTTCGGCAATGACCTGGCGGCGGCGGTCGATGGGGTGGATGCGGTGTTCATCGCCGTCGGCACCCCCACGCGCCGGGGCGATGGCCATGCCGACGTATCCTATGTCAACGCCGCGGCGGAGCAGGTGGCCAAGGCGCTGACCGGGTATGCCGTCGTCGTCACCAAATCGACGGTCCCCGTGGGCACTGGGCGCAGCATCATGGAGATCATGCGCCGCGCCAGCCCGGGCGGTGAGTTCGACGTCGCTAGCAACCCGGAGTTCCTGCGCGAGGGCAGCGCCATTCCCGACTTCATGCGCCCCGACCGCGTGGTGATCGGCACCGACAGCGAACGAGCGCGGGAGGTGCTGCGCCGCCTGTACCGGCCGCTATACCTGATCGAGGCGCCGATCCTGTTCACCAGCCTGGAGACGGCGGAGCTGACGAAGTACGCCGCCAACTCGTTCCTGGCGATGAAGGTGACGTTCATCAACGAGATGGCCGACCTGTGCGAGCGCGTCGGCGCGGACGTGCACGACGTGGCGCGCGGCATCGGCCTGGACGGGCGCATCGGCCGCA
>JAABUX010004110.1_pt1 | contig 18749 bp, 18 predicted proteins | sample 5561851 | NCBI WGS metagenome assembly JAABUX01 (sample SAMN10711883, study PRJNA513361) | rock metagenome | isolation source: Antarctica rocks | place: Antarctica: Victoria Land, Richard Nunatak red sandstone | collected 2016-01-03 | reverse complement strand
TGTGATGAAATACAACCGTTATGTGCAAGTAAGCAGAGACATGGCGCGTTGGGAATCGGAGCCTTCACACACGTAGGTGGAGCCAGTACGAGCTATGTTGGATAGCGAGTGATATAAGACTCGCTTTGAGGTGAAGGAGCCCTCGGAATCAGAGCCGAACATTCATATCTGATGTAGCAGATCGTTAGTTGCGTTGTCTTAATCGAGGTGACGGGTAAGCTGACGATTAGCCTCGATCCTTGAGCACGCTATACCTTAATGGGTTACTAAGTCCCTTAGACCAATCCGCCTTGCATATGTTCTATGGAAGACAAGGTATCACATGTTAAGGTAAACCATGTAGAAATCCACGGTCAGAGATCTCTGATATGTGGTCAACGTTGAAGCGGCGATAGTTGTAACGTCAGTCGATTGCTTTGCAAGAAGGCAGTATCTATATCTACCTTAGTCACCGCCAACATAGCCAGACTTTATTTGAGTCGAGCTACGTAGGAGCGCAGGCAATAAGCCGGACCTCTCGCCGATCATAGACTGTGATGTTGTTCGGGTTCGTTTGGTCCTGATTTATATTTGGCCAGTGTGAACGGCTCTCGGCTCTCAGACCAACAATCCGAGCGTCCAAAGCTGCCGTTCCCAAGTTCATTGCCTTCTTGGTCCACATATTCAAGGCATCACTCGTTGCGGGAAAAATATAGAGGAATTTTCTCTTCAGCACACCAACCATAACGCGAAATGCCTCACTTCCGGAACCCTTATAATGCCTCTCGGACCATCGGCCACTGTCCGAAAGACGCCTGGTAACGGTGTTCCAAGACAGTGAAGATCGTATCGCCTTCCGCTTGAGCAGACATTCTGTGAAGGAGTGGCGAGGAATCTGATGGAGCTTTCGGATCTTCCATGAAGTACAGAAGGGCGATAGGTGGATCCCAGCGATGGGAAGGTAGAAGAGGACGATAGTCGTTGAAAGGAGGAAGCACATGACGGGCACTATCTCGTTAGAAAACTAGGGTACAGCCATCCTACACAGTGCTGACGATGACGCCCAGAAGGTCGCCCTCCAGGCCAATGAGCATAGTATTAGTTGTTTGCCCTCGGCTGTGACATCGTACAATAAGGGGCCAGTGGCTGAGAATGTCGTTGTGTCGCCCATCCGAAGTCAGTTAATGATTCAAAAATCCAGTGGTAGACCACCAGTATTTGAAGACTAGATGGAGATCATAGCAGAGATACTTAGACTCAAGCCTACGTATCCAAAGCCATTCAGTCCGAAGAATGTCGAACAACGTCATTTCTATACTGCCTTTCCCTAGGCTCATGATGCAGCAGAGGCACAATTTGGGCGTTAGGAGACGCGGTACTCGGTGTTCCTAAGCAGTCTTTGTCAATGGAACCCAGTTGTCGGAGGTTATCAGTTGCAAATACATGGAACACTCTTGGAGCCGGCGTGTGTGAATGGCCCAAGATAGCTGGCTGATAACCAAGAGGATGGTAGGCTGGAATACTTGACAGAATCAAGTGTAGGATTCGGTGTACTGGTCTAGGCCTGGGGTTGGTTTCGGGTTAACATGGGTCCCTATTGACTACTCCTCGGGCCAACAGCAAGTTGAGAAGTTAGCCTGCTACGGTTCATCAATGGTTAATGTCAGCGAAACCACCAATTGACCGATCCCAAAACGCCGCCATCGACACCTTTGATGCTGTGCCACCATCCTTTGGGAATGAAAAGACCATCACCATCCCACATATGAGCTTCAAAACCCTCGTTTGCTTCGTCATTTACGTTATCCCACACTTCGAATTCTAGCATTTTCTTTTCTTTCCCCTTCATCATCTCCTCTCCCCGGAAAGAAGCTGACCCTGCTTTTCCCAATGCACTCTGCACGCGTGCAAACACCCTGTCGCCTGCATCAGGTGGCAGCACCCTCACTATTTTATGACCTGCAAGTTGCACGAACAAATTTGGATTAGGGTCTCGGTGTAATGGGGTGTATGTGGGCGGAATACCCAGCCAGATATTGGTATCGTAGATGTCGCCGGTGCCTGCTTTGGTGACAATCTCAGGAGTCGGGAGATCCTCAGTCAGAGCTGCTGGTAGATTGGCGAAAGAAGCTTGCGCAAGGTAAAGCCGCTCAGTCGTCTTCATAGTGGTGTGTCTTGTCCAATCAAGAAAAATCTGGAATGGAGCTTCCGCTCGTTGAAAAGAATCTTGAGCTTCTTCCGCTGAGATGGTTGGCCTTAGACGAGTGAATTCCAGTGGGACTATGGCACTTCCGTAGCCACTGAGGTAGTTGAGGTTGAAGGACGTTTCAACGCTATTATCTCGGGGTCGCATAAACCATTTTTGTATCGCCGGAAGCCCAAAGAACTGCCCTCTCGGAAGTAAAGTTGGCTGTGCAGGAGCGAAGGCTTCGCGACGGAAGGTAGCTAATTCTCCACTCGGTAGCTCTCGAAGGGGTTTCCATCTTGAGGCGATAGGCCATGCACGACTGCAAGAGGTATAGGGTTTAGAGAATAGTGATCCAAGCCGAACGCGCGAATGGATCATATGAGTCACCCAGCGACTTTGGATTTGCGATCAGAGAAGTAGATCGCCTACTAGACTAACCCTCTCGCTCAAATCAAGATTCATGTAATGCGACACATCCTGCTCGCCAGATAATCTAGGAATTACTCACTCGAGCTGTCAGATGTCGTTCAAAAGAGGGTTGTAGACGCAGAACAAGCGAGTCAGACGCCTTTGCCGCCCACCTGCTGAGGCACTAGCTTCTAAGTACTTGCCCGTACTTATCAAAGTCAACTATCTCCGAGCATTGCAGACAGGACGCAATATGTTGCTGTATATCATGAGAACCGTCAATTGATTAGGGAAAACCAAATTATCATTGACATCTTATGGTCGTTCTGGTAATGTTCTCTGTGTATACTCTTCGTAGTAGTCTCGGGGCCCGACTTCCATCCACTTCATATCTTCGAGTCTTCCTCGCGCCACCGTAAGATTGACATCTTCAAACAACGGTGTGATTACCTTGCAATGTTTACAGATCTTCGCCCTTACCCAATTCATGACGCGAATTGACAAAAGCAACGACTTTCTACTGTCGAGTACGCGCTCCGGCCTCGTCCATTCCCTGTTCAATTTGTAGGGAAGCCGCGATATTTCTGCTTCTCTATTCTTTGCCTATGCTTCTTTACGCTCTCTTTTATACACATTATGACCGATTGAGCTTTTCCCCTAGCAGCCATTGAAAACACTTTTTGTCATGAGTCTATATCATTATCCAGCAAACCCAAAGAACTTCAACACCAAAACAGCAGCTACAATGTTGCGCAAGTATTCCTTCATCTCCGTAGCCCCGACCCTGCCACATTTGACTTTATCTTATCCTGAAGACATCATGAATATGTATATGGGTAATGACAGCCGAGACCCAATAGGTGATGTCCTTAAAGGTGGGCACGACACCTCAACTCCTCTTGCATTCAATGCACCACTTGCTAGCGATTTATTCTCTCCAGCCAACATCTGGGGGGCGGTCAATGTCCATGATTCATCTACGTGGCCCGAGAAACAAAAGGTCTTTATCATGTATGAGGAGCCGGCTGCGGAGCCTATGACTGAGGTCCTCAATCAAACAGTGTGTGACTCGGCACCACAGGGTTTCGAGTTAGACACTTATGGGTGGGTAGGCTCCTTTTTCATTAAAGAGGTATATGACTGATGTTCTCACTAGATTCAGCGAATTAGGCGTACACTTCGTCCGTACAAACTAAAACGGATGACTTTGATCATGAAAGCTGACATTAGGGCTTAGGAGAACCACCATATCGTCTTCTGTCCCGGATTCTACCGCTCGCCGACGTTCATCTAGGCTCTAGCTCTATCAAGCCAAGGAGTCCCTCACATCGAACCGGAGAATATATTTACCTGGACAGGGTATATTAGATTTTCTGCTCTACTCTCTGATGCTTTGGATGAGGAAGTCGAGACTAGAATCCCGTGGGCATCTTCTGATGGTCGTGCAGAAGCAACATAATCTTCCGTACGATGATTAATCTATAGCTGACCGTGAAAGCACATCCCAGGGGCGACTCGGTAAGTCTTATAAATGATCTTCACCTCAATTCCCCCTACGCGACTCTGTATGAAAACCTGTAGACAGTAGTCGACTCTTCAACTTCCTTGTCCTTTGGAATCAATGTACATGCTGTGAATAAGTTCAAGGAAGTCACCCGTTATGTGGAACCGACGACGTAAGATGTTTAATACTCATATTATCACTTGAACGCTACGCAGATCTCCGTACAGGATTCGAATTTGCCTGTTCAGAGCGTGAGTGCCACGGAGTCGCAGATAGGGACTGTGGTGCCTAAGAGTTTGGGTCTATTCCATCCCGGTCTAAGTACCAGGGGTGCGGTTTCCCGGGCAGGGAGTCCCGCCCAAGTCCCCAAGGGATTAGTGCCTCTCCCGTTAGCGCGTCCTGAAGACTTGTGGTGTAAATGCCGAGGTCAATCTTTCCTGGTGACCCCTCAGTGAAGTGCATGGACTACTGTGTACTTGCATAATCCATGCATCCTTCCGTCCCTGCTGGCGATAACAATGTGGGGAGCTGGTCCCTCCCGTGTTAGGATCTTTCAGTCCCGTTCTATTGTGCAGTATTTTCTTATGGGCCTTATCCTGGGTGATCCTACATAGCTCTACAGCGTGTGATCAATCTCCCGTCGACTTGCTGCACGACAATTTTCTAGATAAAGGCGCATTACAGTTGACATGGCAGATCCATCTAATTCCATCCATGTAGTCAACGGCTACGAGAAGGATGCTTACACTTTCTATCCCGTTCTCATCGTTGGAGCTGGAGAATCGGCGATTGCATTGGGGTGTAGATTGAAAGAGGAGCTAGGCTTTGATCAATTCCGAATCTTTGATAGACAAGCTGGGCTTGGAGGAACATGGTGGATCAACAGATATCCGGGCGTGGCATGCGATGTGTACGTACCAGTCCTACAGGCCACGATGAGCAGAAACTGACCTCCGAGATTAGGCCTGCCGTCTTCTACAGCTTCTCGTTCTCGCCAAATCACAGTTGGTCGTCATACCATCCTCCAGGTCCCGAGATCGTCCGATATCTGCAAGATGTGTGCGAGAAGTACCGAATCGTGGACAAGATTCAACTGAACACTGACGTCTCGGAGCTGCGGTGGCTGGAAGATGAAGAGGTTTGGGAGGTGAAGCTACTACATATGGTGCCGGGTACTGGAGATCTGTCTACAAAAGAGCGGAGGAGAATGATGGCTGAGAAGGGTCCGGAGAGCGTGTATCTGAAGGAGGAGATTGTACGAGCAAGGATTGTGTGCAGTGCCGCTGGAGGACTTGTTGAGCCAAACATGTTTCCAGAGGACATTCCTGGGATTGATCAATTCGAAGGTGACGTTTTCCACTCAGCTCGATGGAATTACAATGTCGACCTTCGCGACAAGGATGTCATTGTCATGGGGACTGGGTGTAGCGCAGCTCAGTTTGTCCCTCGCTTAACCAAAGAACCATACAATGTCAAATCCGTCACCCAAGTGATGCGCTCTCCGCCATGGGTTGTACCGCGCCCGGGACCTATGTTGGGCCTCATGAGTGACGAGCAGTGGCACAAGTGGACTCCAAGGCTTTTTCCTTGGGGGTTGGGTCGTGTATATAGGACTTTTCTCTTCTGTCTCGCGGAAATAGAATTCTTCCTTATTTTCACTGGGAAGGGGTTTGCGGAAAGCTTTAAGAAGAAGGAGGAAGCTGCTTTAGTGGAGCATATGAAGCATGCCGTGCCGGAAAAGTACCACGAGATTCTCATGCCGAATTATGGCGTCGGCTGTAAGCGACGCATTCACGATGCTTTCTGGCTAGACAGTCTCAACGATCCGAAGATCAACCTGACAACGCAGCCACTGACCAGTTTGCAGCCAAGAGGAGTCACGCTTGGTCCCGGCCGGACGTATCCAGATCCTCAGGTTGTGAGCAGCAAAGCGCCAACTGATGAGGTCCACCTCCCAGCAGACGCCATCATCCTCGCCAACGGCTTTGAATTATCAACATGGCTTTCGCCCCTCAAGATCATTGGTAAAGGAGGTGCTGTGATGCAGGAAGTTTGGGACCAACGAGGCGGCCCTCAAGCTTACATGGGCAATGCCATGGATGGCTTCCCAAATCTGTTCATTATCTTTGGCCCCAACACAGCAACCGGCCATTCATCTGTCATCCTGGCCTCGGAGAATATGGTAGAGTACACTCTGAAATTCATCAAGCAGATCTTGAAAGGGAACGTCAAGACATTTGAGGTGAAGAAAGAAAAGGAGATTGCGTGGACTAAGAAAATACAAGCAGCGCTAAAGACCACGGTCTGGCATACTGGAGGCTGTCACAACTGGTACAAGACTGCGAATGGGTGGAATGCTGTTGCTTATCCGTAAGCATCCAGTTATAAAGCATTTCACTCACATTCCCATTCTTTTTCCATCCTGTATCAAGATGGCCGGTCAAATGCTAATGCAATTACAACAGATATTCACAAATTGACTATTCTATCCGCTGCATGTTCCCCAAATGGAGCGATTGGCATATCCAATACACGAGGAAAGGACTCTTGAAACATCGCATCTCCCAGATACTGAAGGCTTTGACTGTGCTGATTACCATCGTTGCAGCTTACTACATAAGGAAAGATATTAGGGGTGGGTTGCACGCTCTGACTACAATCTTGCGGCAGAACATCAAGGCTAGGCTACTCAGTCTTCTGAGCCTGATGCAGAGAGGCATAAGTAGCTTGCCTGAATAACCAAGGGACGAGGGCTGTGTACTGAAACTAGCATGAAGACATCGGCAACGGCATATGATTTGACGTTCAAAAGCATAGCGTAGTGATCTGCAGCTGCTGTTGAATACATTCCATGTTGGTTTCCTTGAATGACTGCTACCACATGCCCAAGTCTCCCAATTTTCCGCAATGTCTTATACCACCGACGTGGCTCTCTTCATCATCTCATTTTCACCAACTTAGATTAAGATGGAGCAGTCGAATGCTCGGGAAAGCGACATGCTCCGCCGAATAGGCAGCACTAAAGCGCGGGAGACAGTTGAACCGGATACATTATGTCCATTAAGGCTCTGCGGTTGAGGGACTCGAATCATGCACACCAAATCTACACATCGAGCATGTATTGAAACTTAAACACGCAATGCTAGGACGTGAGGCTGAGAATGATGTCCCGGTCTCATCTGAGGCAGCGCTGCTATTTCCCAATATTATTGGTAGCAATAGCTCTTGCAATACCGTTGTCCATCTGCCCGATTGCGAAATCCGAGATTTACAGGTGTTGAAACACTAGAGATATACACTTAGCCCCAAGACGCTAATTTCGCTAGATACTAGCGCAAATATCTCTTCGGAATCACGCCGCGCGAGGCACGACGGAACAGAAACGATGAACCAAGTTCCAAATCCCCAAGCAGATGCCAATGGCCCGTACTTCAATGTGGGCAACAATTTCAGCAACGTACCGGAGCATCGGCCGCAGGGGAACAAGAGGAAGAGTGAGGATAAAGACAACACACCTGATGGCAACCAGGGACGAGCAAAGAGGAACCGATACATAAGGTCAGTACTCTCTGGAGCAGTATTGTCTCAGGCGCGAATATAATGCCGTGTGTTCGAGTTTGAGACTGACTTCAAGATGCCACTCAGTATCGCGTGCAACGAATGCAAGCGGCGCAAAATTAGGTGCAATGGCAATACACCATGCGAGCGGTGCCATAAGCTATCGCTCGATTGCGTATTCGCAACGAACGGAAGTGGGCCAGACTTTAAGGACTCGGAGTGAGTATACACGACTGCCCAGGAATTGAGACTCGTGCTCATACAATGCAGAGAGTTTCGCGCAATGAGCAATCATATCCACTCCTTGCAAGATCAGGTCAACTATATCCACGCAGGACTTGATGCGTTACGCAACGGGCAACCCTTTCCTATCCCCAATCCAGGCCAGGAGCAATATGCCGTATACCCAGCACTTGCACAACCAGACCCTTATCGAAACAGTCTCCCACCTACGCAACCTCAAGGGAACCAACCTCGCTTCCAAGGTCCTACGAGCTCTGCTTTCAGTTTCGATGTTGCCCGCTCAAGCTTGCAGACTATGGGGATCACTGCACCTGAAACTTTAGAAGGGGTGTTCAATGATGAGGAACCCGCAACGGGTCAACCTCGTGCACCAACGGCACCTATGACTACCCACCCTAACAAAGACCCTCTTTTGAAGATGAAAAAGGATGAAGCGATAAGACTTTGTCGTGTCTACGAAGAGGAGATGGGATTGATGTATCCAATGCTCGATATGGAGAAGACAATCGTCCAAGTGAACATGCTATTCAATTTCACCGAGGCAGCGGTTAAGTCAGGTCTCATAAACCTTCACAAGTCGGGTCCGGATCGACTTGGCAAGAACAATTCAAACGATGTAAACATTTTGAAGATGGTGCTGGCTACTGCGTTGATATTGGAGGGAGAGGGACAGAGTGATCTGGGCAGAGAGCTGTATGAAAGTTGTCGAGAAGCCGTTGAAGGCAGGCTTTCAGGCCCCGTTGAAATCAAGGGGTTGATCCTCTTAGTTCTCGTAGTATGTATTGCGCTGCTGGTCAACCTGGTGTTACTAAATTTGATGATAGGCCGAATACAACTTTCAACAAGATGAGGAGCACCAAGCGTATCGTATACTGGGTCTAGCTTCACGTCAGTGTCTCGAGGTTGGCTTACATCGTCGGGAGACCCTGCTACAGGTGGCCCCTGACAATGAAGAACGCTCATGGGCTATCAAGCTTTTCTGGTCAATATACGTACTCGATCGACGCTGGGGCTTTGGCACAGGGATGCCCTTCACTCTACAAGACGACGACATTGACCCATCACTGCCGGAGCCGGTGAGTAAACATGCATCCGCTTCCTGACATGCAGTCGCTAACCGTTTAGGATGACTCTTCGCCATATTTGAAAGCGATGATATCATACAGTCGCATTTCATCCAAAGTTTGGGGATCCACTAACACGTTTGAGGTCCCAGGTAGCGAGATCAAGAAAGACAACATCGGATACCTAGATTATCAGGTTCTACAGTGGCATAATTCCATCCCAGATGGCCTAAGATTTCACCCTGACAATCTCAAAGATGCGAAGACTCCTAGTCGTGGCCAGCGTCGTCTCCAAGTGATCCTCTACATGCGGACGAACCAGATGCGGGTCATGATCTATCGACCTATTCTGATGTCAGCCACAAACATTATGGAGAACAGACAATATGCGCAAATCGCGCTTGACGTCGCAAAAGACACGATCAAAGTGCTGAGTCGCCTGAATGAGACGTCTGATATCTATCGTACACAGCAGGTGTGCTTTAATTACTTCCTTACCTCAGCGCTTGCCGTGCTATTCCTTGCTGTGGCACACGCGCCGGTAGAGTTTAGTCGGCAAGTCAGGGATGAATTTTATATGGCTCTCGATCTCATCAAAGGTTTCAGCACCAAGTCATACACCTCCAAACGCTTGTGGAAAGCCATCAAAGGGATCAAGGAGATTGGACCAAAGCTTGGTGTTGTCTCTCGACCGGCATTGACTGATCCCAACGACCCCCACTCGTCCGCAGCAGTTGCCATGGCGGGTCTGGCTGGCCATCAAGTCGACGAAATGGCAGCGTTTCCTCAACTTCACGATTCCAGCACCGCTGGAAGTAGTCCCATGAACGGACAGCAGATCACGCAGGAATTGACCAATCTTTTCGAAAAGGCTGGAGGCTATGGTAACAACTTGTTCGCGCAGACGAGTGGTCAGAGCATGGATGGCGCGAACGGTTATGTGGTCAATCAGGGCGAGACGAGTTCAGCACCTGCAGGGTTCAGTGGCGTGTATGGCAGTGACAGCGAATTTTCGAAGATGATGGGCAGACTTGTCTGAATTTGGGCGAACGTTGAATGAATCTTGCACGAACATTGGACAGATTAGGAAGTTGTTGGCAATCTAGTGTTTACTCGCAATCAAGCTTTTCTCCAAGTTTATGTCGCAGCATCGGAATACCATCTTTAGTATGGACTATTCAGGCTCCTGGCAATTGGGTCTACCGATCTAGGTCTTTCTGCATAAGCGAGCGGCTGCTGGAAGGCGGCCGCTACTTTTAGCAACGCCTTGCCCCACTAATCGGTATCAAACACAGCCCAAGTCAAGTCAATGCTATATCGATTCCGCCTCCATAATCCCGAGTAGTCTTTCTTACCGTGTTCGGGGCACTCGTATATCCTTCATTGGTAAGCTTTTCTTGTCCAGTAATACTTGAGATCTCAGAAATCCAGGTAAGACTCGTGCGCTAAGCAATTATTCGCCCAAAGGCTGACCTCGTGGCTTGAAACTTGGCAGATGAGGCAGTCGCGAATACCACAACGAGGCCAACGCACTCTACGAATTTGCTTGCTATGCGGCAATGATGTGTCATAAAAGCAAGATTATACGTACAAGATTTCATCCTCCAATTCAGTCACGTTTTCGGCTTTTCACTACGCCCACAACCTCGAAGCTTTCAGACCCTATGAGCCACGTCTACCTGGCACAATAACCGCAATCACGATCGAAAAGAAAGGCTATTGCTTATCGCCGGTCTTGAAGAAAGCTATAGCTACAGGAAAGGCGACGTCCACGTCATTACTCCCAGGCTAAAAGGCCCAACCATCACGGTGTCTGCCAACGGGGACTCGTCACTGGTCCCCCAGCTCCAGGATCTCAATATCGCCTCCCAAGGCGCATCGGAATCTGCCCTCTCGGTCACCCGTACGACTTCCTCCGTCATGTCCACCGACTCCGGCACGCCCGAGTCCTGGGTCTCCTCCTTCTGCTCCCTACTTGGCCACGAGTATTTCGCCGAAATCTCGGAAGATTTCCTCGAAGACGATTTCAACCTCACGGGCCTACAGCCTCAAGTGATGATGTACAAGGAAGCGCTGGAGATGATATTGGATGTGGAGCCAGAAGAGGATGAGGAGGACGAAGACGAGGAGGAAGAGGAAGAAGATGAAGAAGAGGATGATGACAACGACATCAATATGCGAGACGAGAACGGCGACAGGATACCATACAGAAGGACAGCAGATCGAAAGGCCAATGACCTCTCGGTAATAGAAAACAGCGCAGAACTCCTCTATGGCCTCATTCACCAACGCTACATCACCTCCCGACCCGGCATTCAGCAGATGGCAGAGAAGTACGAGGCACAACATTTCGGCTCCTGCCCCCGTGTCTTCTGCAACCAAGCCCGCGTGCTCCCCGTAGGCTGCAACGACCAGCCGGGCCAAGACACCGTCAAACTATTCTGCCCGTCCTGTCTAGACGTCTACGCCCCACCAAACAGCCGCTTCCAATCCGTCGACGGCGCCTTCTTCGGCACTACCTTTGGCTGCCTCTTCTTCATGACATTCCCCGATTACGACATCTCCGCCAAAGGCGACCCTCTCAACCTCTCCTCCACCCATTCCGCCTACGCATCCCCATCGCCCTCAGCAACAGCCTTGGCATCAACCGCCGACCTCTCCACAGCAAAACACTCCCGCTCCTCCTCCCTAACATCCACACCCAACAACGCACTCGCGCCCGCCTCCTCCCTCTCCCCTCAAGATCCCAGCGAGCCACCACTACCGCCTCAACCCACACACGTCAACGGCGTCGCAACATCGAACCTCGCTCCCGGCTTGGGCGCGGGCAAACTCCACGAACCGCGCATCTACGGCTTCCGCGTCAGCGAGCGCTCGAAAACGGGGCCGCGGATGAAATGGCTGCGCATGCGACCGGCGGATATGAACGAGCTGGACGAGTCGAGGCGGTGGCATGAGTTGTATGGTGGGAACGAGGATGATGTTCAGATTGGGGGTGGGGGGGAGAACGGAGGCGCGCAGGTGGAGGTGCCGACGACGGGGAGGAGGAAGAAGGCGGTTAGGTCGAGGAAACGGGGGGTGGGTGTGGGGGTGGGGAATGGGGAGGGGATGAATGGAGGTGGAGGAGGAGGAGGCGAGGTGGTTTAGTCAGTCCATTGCTATTCATATCTGGTGTCTCTTCTCTATATAAGAGAGACGAAGAAGGTAGCATGGGCGTAGAAAACGACGGCACCCTTTTTGCGTTGTGGGCGTGGGCACATTATTGGTAGGGGCTTTTCACCAGCGTACATAGCTGGGATCGATACATTACACTACATGGAGGTCATGAATGAGATAGATACAGCTCATGGTGCATAAGGACGCTCTACATGGTCACTGACAACGAACCTTGACGATAATGACGTTGCAGGGCTACCTATTCAAGAGGGTTTGGATCTTTCGATACTCTCTATGTTTCGCAGCTTGTAATTTACAATTCTTTTGCCCTCCCCCCTAGTGGTATTGCGTCCGTAAATTTGGCGCCTTTACCATAGCGCCAGAGTCCATGGAAACGCCCCACTGCTTTTCGTGCAGCGCAAAGAAGAAGAGGAACCGAGAGCGCCAGTAAGGGGTATATCTAGTCCGTCGTTATACATGAGACAAGTAGGGAATAGAAGTTGTGATGTCAGCATTGGGGGTGGTGAGTGTGCGGAAATGCTGATGTGAGAAGCGGCGTGGTTGATGAAGTCGTTCAGGCCGTGTCGCTTTCGGTGTGGTGAGGTGGGTTGAACGCTGCTGGTACTCTGATCAGACTGTAGATCGTGCTTTCGTGGGCGGCGGAGAGCCTTTAGACAGGTAGAGGGCGGGTGGGGAGGTCGATAGGTTTGGGGGGTTGAAGGCGTGGAAAGGTGTCATGGTCCGTATGCGGCGCTCACGCCCACCATGCCGGAGCTGAAACTGCCATTACGGTCGCCGAATCCTATGGGACTAGTCCCATAGTCCTTCCATCAAATGTTAGTATCTATTGGAGACTGGGGAGAGGTTTCACGGTCGATGAATATACCTTCTTGCGCTTCTTGTTGGAGGAACTCCTCCTGCTGAACTGCGTGTCTCCTGATGAGTAGCCTCCGATATCCACATCATCATCGATGTATCCCTCTCCATAGCCTTCGAAGCTGTGTTCGTCGTACCGGCGTTTTCGTCCCGTTCTCTTTGGGCGGATGGCTTCGGCTTCGGCGGTCGTACCGTTGAGTCTGCCGTTGATCTTGGTGTTTGTGGTGGCTTGGGGGAGTTTCGAGGCTTTCACCTCGACCAATTTCACCTTCTCCATTCCCAACTGGTCTTCCCATTCGCTATTGTTAGGTACCGGGCCCGGCTGCATCTGCATCGCCTTTTCTAACTTTGCCAGAATGCTATTGGAGAGCCCGTTGTGGACGTTGGCGGCCCCAACTTTTTGATTCTGCCACTCCTCCTCCGGCCACGATATGAGCTCTTTGAAACCCATGCCCTTGCCTTCTTCGTGCTTGACTGCTCGATTCCTGCCGGAGAGCCCCAACGTCTTCAGCTGCCCTTCGTACGATTTCCTCATCTTGTTGATCTTCTCGCCTGTGACAGGGTCTGACCTTGCGACAGAGGCTGCCAGCGGCTGAAGACCATATAGCGAGATGAGGTTCGAAGTGAGAGGTGGGTTTTGAGGTGGTGGTATGGTTGCTACCACCGGCTCTTGTGTCAACCCATGCTCTGCAAGAGAGGGGTTGGGTGGAGAGTCAGAGTGGGGTCTTACGCATCAGCTTTGGTGATTCTTGAGCTCCATCATCTGCTCCTTGCCTCGGACGCTCAAGGATTGCATCGAGTTCCGCTGCTGTAGTGGTTTCCGTCGCTGTTACTGGCGCATCGACTTCTGCTGTTAGTCCTGTGGTTTTGCCTTTGTCCGGGGCATTCTGCACGCAGTCTAAGGTCGTATCCATGATGTCTTTGTCCGACCCTGAATGTGCGAAGTGTTGTCCGTCTGTGTCGGCGTCCATGGCATCGCTGTAGATGAGAGCAGTGACCCCATGGTACGAAGTGTTTGGAGAGTGAGCGACTGTTGAGGTTTGCGTTGTGTTCATGGGATTGGCCGGTCTAGTGCTGAAGTTGATGAGAGAAGGGAACGAAGGCTGGAGGAAGCGAGCGGGAGTGATGTTAGTGTAGCGCCAAGACAGACTAGATCGTCGTAGGGCTAGTTTTAGCGTTCTCTGGCGTTGGGAGATCCTGAAAGGGTGAAGGGGTGGGATTGCGCTCGCAACCACACACGGAGCCTTCCTGGTCTTTCAGGTACGCGGCTACTTTACATACTTGGCCGTATAAGAGGTGGTAGATTCTGCTCTGCGCAGCAGAGCATGACATATTTGAGATGGAAAGGATATTCACAGATTATTGCAAAGCAGATCCAATGTCAGATATTCAGCTTTCATGTGCGGAGTATGCGACATCGACTGCTGTGGTGAGCATTTCCCCACAAAGCCTACTCTCTGGGAGAGCACGCGAAGGCTGCAATTGCCAAATGAAATCAACGAGCTCCTCCAGAAAAGATGCAACATTGCAGGGCGTGCGAGCAGTCTAATACTGATACCACTACCGGATCTCCTCGTGTGGCCTTTCCTTGCTCTGATTGGCTGCCTACGGCGAGCACACGATCACTTTCTCTCTCCAAGCACGGGCTCGCACAACTGGTCTACTCCCCTCCATCATGCCGCCATGCTTGATAAAGTAGAGGGGTGGGAATCAATACACTCCCTTCTCTCTACCTTCAACCCACAAACTCCGACAACCTCCTGTTGTCGTCTTTCTGTCATCAACTGCTCATCCTTCATTGACATCAGGTTGCCAGACATATCAGACCCAACTCCCAGATACCGCACGTGACAAGGTCCAAACCCCCACGGTAATTGGCCATGCCTCGTACATGTCTTCCCCCCACGCCTGCCGCCTCTACAGAGATACAGGGCAAGGACGGTTCTCCCCTCTCTGCACCAGAAAAGTCATTCAATCTAGGCCCACCTGCCATTGCTCCCAAGCAGACCGATGGAGTGTCACCTGCGGCTAAGCAGCCTCAATCGTCCCCAAACACCAAGTTTACTCTACCTCCACCTCCCACCAGATCTCGAACGATCATTCAGATGAAGCCAAAGTCGCAACAGATTGAAGGCTTGGGAAAGGCAGCCCTTACACCGATAAGTCCAAAAGGGTCGACGAAGAAGGCAACGTCCGGTTCAGTCATAGCCAGCGGTGTGGGGAAGAAGCAGCCCAGCTCTACAAGCGTGGCGGGCAAGAAAATTGCTCGGAAGACAGCTCACAGCGTGATTGAGCGAAGACGGAGGTCGAAGATGAATGAGGAATTTGCAACGTTGAAGAGCATGATTCCTGCCTGTACGGATCAGGAAATGCACAAGCTGGCCATCTTACAGGTACGTTACGGTTTCGAGACATTGAAAAATTGTATTGACAAGTGATCAGGCGAGCATTGACTATCTCCGCTACCTAGAGCAATGCATCACGGAATTGAAAGCTGCAAATAATTCACTGTCGACACCGCTCATACAGCCTCAAGCTCCACTACGCCGCTTGGATACCAACATGTTAGACGATGATGATGCCAATGAAGACGAAGATGACGATGGAGATGTCGCAATGGGGATTACGACAGTTAGTAGTGCAATTCCGGTTTCCTGCAGAACAGTCCAGAGTCAGGCAACATCTTACAGAAGTCCACAATCAATTACCCCATCTCCTGCTTTGGATGCACAATCCCAATACCAGACTTCGTCGTATACGTCCTCGGTCTCAACGCTGCCATCTCCTGCATTTGGGCCGCAAAGGCATAAACATTATGGATCTCAGTCTAAATTCTCCCTTTCTGCATCAACTTCTCCGACCATCATGCCAAGCCCAGAGCAAGATCAGGAGGCTACAGCAGCATTGTTGATGCTGAACAAGGACCGCAGATATCCCAAAGGGGTGCGTGGAATGAGCGTCAAGGATCTCCTGTCTTCCTGAATTTTCGATGGGATTTACTAAGGGGTAAGGCAATGACAGGTGCTAATGCTGCTGAGGACTGGAGCGTGCGATTGTCAAAAGTATGGTCTTGGTCCTAATTTCCGCTGTGGTCATGTGCATAAGGACGTTAGAAGATTCTCGTATTAGGCAGGTCTGAACAGAAAGTCCATCGTGGATTTACAGTATATGAGGATTACAGATATACCCAGATATCTCTGTAAGTTTGGAGATCCGCCCTGTACTAGTGGAAGTATAGTATTCTTAACTTCGCCTTGTCAATCGGTGTCAACACGCCTACCACGCGTTAATCAGTCCTCCCAAGCTTACTACTTGGGCTTACTACTTGTGCCGACAAACGACTTGATTCAACGCACTCACTTCAAACGTGCTGCGTGCTGTCCGCGCCTAGATTTGCCAGCACACTTCCCTCACCTTGTCATTACATATTTTACCTTTCATCTCAACACTTTAATGAACGTGACTCGCAAATGACAGCCATGGCAAAGCAAGATGCCTCACGATGGGATCAGCCCGCTCAGACGCAGGTCCCAGATATCCAAGCACCTGGGCCGCCCACGTCACAGCAACTGTCTAGCTACAGTCCCCCTCCTGTGGCAATTCCGACAGCGCCTAAGGCCATGATGTACGCTGCGTTCAAATCTGCAGTACCAACCCCAGCCCGCACAAGGGTCATGAATGAATGCAAGGGCAGGGACATCTTGGATCCTTCAAGCACACATGTTTCGTCTCTAATAGTTGCTCCTCTGGACCAGCATCGAGTAGGGTCTCAACACACGCAAGATCAACTGCCCCAGTTTTACGAAGAGGCTTCAGTCGATCAGGATACTGGACAACAATTGCTCCACTCTGTCGAGTTGTGCGACAATTTTGGCTGTGATGGCTACCATCACCACGACGACTGCCCGCTCGAGAGACGCTGTTGGGGCTGCCGTTCACCAAATCACTTCTGGAGCGAGTGTCCAATGACTTGCAGAGTTTGCGAAAGTGCTCGGCATATTCCCAAGCATTGCAGCGATTTCATTGCGGTAGACGATTATGGCATGGCATATCCACGTAGGCCCTCGAGCTGCAACGCGATTACCTCTCAACGCCACGAACCTGCGGAAAAGGTTTTTACGTGCGATAATTATGGCTGTCGTGAAATGCACAGCCACTTCGACTGCCCACTGCCGTTCATCTGCTGGGGTTGCCGGTCTACTGACCACTTCTGGGCGAATTGCCACGAGCACTGTTACAAGTGTGGTGCGAAGCGGCATACAGCCGAGTACTGTCACGAATTTGAGCTGTGGAGAGACGGTCTATCTAGGCCGAAACGACCTCCCCAAGATGTCATTACCTACGCTATGAAAAGGCAGCGCGAGCAGGAGATCGACCGTGAACAGGGCATCGAGCAGCCGAGTTCAATATCAAGCATGCAGCAAATCGCTTCGTCCACGGCGAAAACCAACTCATCACCAACGATTACCATGAGTGATCGGGAGGATTCTTTTCCTTCATGCCAGACACAAGACCAGTATGATCCCAAACAACCCGCTATGATCGACCCATATCGGGTACAAGCACGCGAACCTTTTGGTACAAATCACCCTCCAGAGGTACCGAGGATAAAGCGCGAAACAACCACTCCAACCCCTAGCCCGGACGGTCCCCATGCTTCACGCCGTCTTATCACAGATACTAGGTTTAGAGATAGGGAGTACTGCACATTTTGGCTACGAATGGGCCGTTGCAATTACGAGCACACTCCACTAGGATGCAAGTACAAGCACGAAGTGCCAGATGAGAGAACGCTGCAAGCAATGGGAATCCAATTCGTCCCCAACTGGCTTAGGGGAAAGGAGAGGCCGGCGCCGAAGTCCTGGGTATACAAAGCGCCTTTTCCTGTCAATACGCCTTCCCAAGGAGATCAGCAGTTTCTTCCCAAGCAAAGGTCTGAGTGTGTCCGACCGACAAGCGGGCATGGTTCGCGAGCGTTACCCACACCGTCTACGACAGCATCTAGGCCGCCTGTAGAACCATCTCGAATGTACGTTCGGACCGCGTCCTTGACGCCTGCTTCTCAATTGGACGATCGACGAACCACAAGCCCGGGGGTCCAGCCGTTTATGTCAGAGACAATGAAGGCTTTCGAGGAAGAGGAGTACATCAAGCAGAAGCGTCACGAAGCAGTGATGAAGCGCAGAGCCGATGAGCAGATGCTAGAATATGAACATGAAATGAGGTTGGCTAAATTAAGAAGGATGTAGATTTCCGCGCAACTGCCGCATGCTCTAGTCTGGATGAGCTGAGGATATAAGCAAGGCATGGGTGAACACTGCTCATGTCGTGTATATAAATATCGTTCCAGCTAGACCGTGAGCATCTATCACAAAGGTTGGCTGTATACTGCAGATTGGGTGATGGATAGAAGCAAGCAAAAATTTCGTACTCATACCCTGGAATGCGCCCTTAAATACCTAAATCGTAGGGGCATACCCAGCACCAAGTCTCAGCGTTGGAGCCCCGCTCTGATGTACTTTTAGGTACAGCGCTAAGGGCCCCACCCCTAAAATCCCAGCCTGTAATAGGGCTTAATCCCGCACCTAAATAGCTTTTCTGCACCCCACTATCCCTCCACTCCCCGCGTCCACTATCCTTTTCCCTCCTCTCCCCGCGTCCACAATCCATCTGCGTCCATCTCACCTCACCTCACCTCACCAGCAACCCCCCTTCGATGTCGTCCCAACCCACCCAACAACCGCAAACAAGTACGCTCACTCCTCCTCCCATC
>JAABUX010004109.1_pt1 | contig 18754 bp, 17 predicted proteins | sample 5561851 | NCBI WGS metagenome assembly JAABUX01 (sample SAMN10711883, study PRJNA513361) | rock metagenome | isolation source: Antarctica rocks | place: Antarctica: Victoria Land, Richard Nunatak red sandstone | collected 2016-01-03 | reverse complement strand
CTTCCGCTCCGCCCTTCGGGCTACGCTCCAGCGGAACCGAGCACCCTCAACATCAACGTCCCAAAGGGTGGGCCAGAACAAACCGCCGAAGTGGGCCAAACCAAGTTGCCAAAGTCACTTCCACGCCAGATTCGCCGCGTCCTGAATGCCGGTGTTCATTCCTTGGCCGCCGACAGGTGAATGGATATGAGCAGCATCTCCGGCGAGGAACACGCTTCCTTGGCGATATTGTGCGGCTTTCCTTTGGTTAACTGAAAACGGCGCCTTCCATATTGCAGCTTCGGCCGTGATTCTGAGACCGCATTGTTTGAAGGCTGTATTGAAGTCCTCAAGCTCAGGCACACGTCGCTGATCGGACGTCTGTTGCCGGTGTAACGCCAGAACAACCCGGCAGATGCCATCTCGCAATCGACCTAATGCCAGCACGTCCCCGCCTCGATGCAAATGAACCTGGAGCTCATCGCCGGGAACGTCCTGTCCTGCAAGACGAAGGTCTCCCAACTTAAACTGCAGGCTCGACGTGGTGCCCTCGAAAGCCACACCCATTCCTGCCCGGACGGTGCTGTGTGCTCCGTCACACCCCATGATCCAACGAAAGCTCGTCCGCTCTTGATGTCCCTCCGGATGCCGCATTGTCGCCCATATCCGATGGTCATCGCCTGCGTTTTCAAAGCCGATCAGTTCGACCTGGCGTTCAATCTCGACCCCCAGCGACCGCAGGTGAGCCGTCAGCAACTCTTCAGTTTCGTTCTGGGGAAGGAAGAGTAGATAGGGAAAGCGGCTGGGAATGTGCCCGAAATCAAGAGAAGCGATCTGCTTTGCGTTGCTCCAGATTTGTGCCTTCGTTATCTTTCTTCCTCGATCTACTGCCTGATCGGCGATTCCATATCGATCAAATTGTTCCAGCGTCCGGGCCTGAACGACAAGTGCCTGTGACCACTGCGCCGGACGATCCGCTTTGTCTATCAATCGAACTGGCAGGCCAAATCGCCGAAGTTCTATGGCAAGGGCAAGTCCAGTTGGTCCTGCGCCGACGATCAGGCACTCATGATTCATTGCCGGCCTCGGCGTCTGCTGGTGTTGATTGAGAGTATCGAGAGTAGCTTCCGTGAGATCACGACAAAAGCTAACGCGGGTAGACCGGATGCGGGCTTTCAGTGGCTCGCCTCTGCCGGGACGATCTGCGGGATGCCGAGCAGCTTCTGCAAATCGGCACGCGGCGCTGCCAAATCCGCCAACGTATAGCCATCCAGCACCTTGAGAAAGGCAGAGCGTGCCTCTTCCATCGCGCTGCGCAGCAAGCAGGCAGGCACGATGGGACAAGGGCTATCCACCGGGTGCATGCATGGCACTAGCGCCATATCGGGCTCCATCCTGCGCACGACCTCACCGACATTGATCTCCGCTGTTGGCCGCGCTAGGCGCAAACCCCCATTCATTCCGCGGGTGGTGATGATGTAGCCTTCCAGGCCGAGCCGATGGGCCACCTTGACGAGATGGTTCTGCGAGATCCCATAGCTCTTGGCGACCTTCGGAATTGTGGTCAGCCCATCGTCCTGGACCGCGAGGTACATCAGGAGCCGCAAAGAGAAATCGGCATAGACGGTCAGGCGCAAATTGTTGTCCTTTCTATGAAGATGTACGCTCCATGTCTCTTATTTCTTCGAACCAACTGTAAGATGTATGCAGGATGCAGCTTTTCTCCTGAAAAAGGGTCGCGCTATCTGAGCCCCTCAACCAACCCCAATGCCGGAGGTACTTGTTCATGTTGTCAACTTCTCAAAGAGAGCTTGTCAAGGCAACCGTGCCAGCCCTGCGCGAGCACGGCGAGGCCGTCACTCGTAAGTTTTACGCCAATATGTTCGAGGCACATCCCGAGTTGTACAACATCTTCAATCCAGCCAATCAGCGCGACGGAGGGCAGCAGCGCAGTCTCGCCGCAGCGGTTCTTGCTTACGCGGAGCACATCGACAATCCGCAGGTGCTCGGCAAGATGCTCGAACGGATCGAGAGCAAGCATGTCAGTTTAGAAGTCAAGGCAGAACAGTATCCCATCGTTGGCAAATACCTTCTGGGTGCTATTCAGGATGTGATGGGAGCGGCAGCGACGCCGGAGATCCTTGACGCCTGGAGCGCCGCCTACGGGCAGTTGGCCGGCATAATGTCCAGCCAAGAAGAGGCACTCCACGCCTCAAGCGCTGCGGTCCTTGGAGGATGGCGTGGGTTCAAGCCTTTCCGCGTCGAGCGCAAGGTGCCGGAAAGTGAGGTCATGACTTCCTTTTACCTAGTGCCTGCAGATGGCTCGCCTCTGCCGCCCTTTCAGGCAGGTCAGTTCCTCTCGATCAAGGTTCATCCTGACGGATTTCCTTACGACCAAATCCGGCAATACAGTATCTCGTGCGATTCAAACGGCCGGCATTACCGTATCAGCGTACAGCGCGAGGCGGGCCCGGAGAACGATCCGACGGGGGCTGCAGGGCTGGTTTCCAATTACCTGCATGACGCCGTCAGGGAAGGCGACTTGCTCTCGGTTCATATGCCCTTTGGAGACTTCGTTTTGAGCAAAGGGGATTCGGCTGTCGTGCTGCTAAGCGGCGGTTCCGGGATTACGGCCGTCCTGAGTATGCTGGAGCACCTCGCCGGGCTGCAGGGAGGCACACGGAAGGTCCTCTTTATTCACGCTGCGCGCGGGCGCGTCCGGCATGCCTTCAATGAGCATGTACGCGCTTTGGCAGACCGGCGACCGGGGGTGCGTGTCCTTGTTCTCTACGAAGAAACGGGCCCCAGCGATATCGCTGGACTTCACCATGACGCCGTGGGCCGGGTCAGCACAGAGGTTCTTCGCCAGGATATGCCGAAGCATGGAGCGGAGTTTTATTACTGTGGGCCCATCGGATTCATGGCTGCGATAGAGGCAGTTCTCGATGAGCTTCATGTGCCGCTGGAGCAGCGTCACAGCGAAGCTTTCGGCCCTGATCCTTCGTTCGCGGCCGATGCGCCGGTCCCTGTTCCCCAGATTGAAACTAACCTGAACTGAAACTTCTGGATGAAGGTAGACCGATGATTGCTTTCGATGCTGCGCATAAAACCGTTCATTACCCAGAAGACCGGCGCTTTCGCATATGGATCAGCACCCGAACGCTTCTGCTGATCTTGGCTGTGATTTTGGGGCCGGTCGTCCTCGCATGGTTGCAACATGCCTTCTTTGGCCTCCCCTATATCGGTCCCTCGTCAGCCTCCGCCGAAGGAACTCCCAGCGGCCCTCACGGCTTTCCTTTCTGGATTCGCTGGAGCCACTTCTCGAACCTCTTCTTCCTATTCATGCTGATTCGCAGCGGTCTCTCGATCCTCATGGATCATCCTCGGCTTTATTGGAACGATCACTGCACGCCGGGGACGGAATGGATACGCTTCACCCCGTTGCAGGTGCCGAGGGACCGTATATGGACGGCAAAAGATGATGCCCGCTATCTCTCTCCGCTGGTTTCGACGCCGGGCTATCGCCATACCGTGGGGATTGCGCGCTCATGGCACTTCATCACGGTGTACGGTTTTGTGTTCACCGGTGTTTTCTTCGTTATCGGCCTCCTGACGAGCACGCAGTGGGAGCGGCTTGTGCCCACTTCGCCGGGCGTCTTCGTGCAGGCGTGGAACACCTTCGTCCTCTATGCCAACTTTCACTTTCCGCCCGAGCCCAACGGCTTCTATGGCTACAACGCCCTGCAGCAACTCGCATATTTCGCGACCGTCTTTGTCATGGCTCCTTTGGCAATCCTTACCGGTATGGCGATGTCGCCGGCACTTGTGAACCGCTTTCCGCTCTATACGAAGATCTTCGGCGGGAGACAGGGGGCGCGTTCGATCCACTTCTTGGTCCTCGTCGGATTCATCGGCTTTATCGTGGTACATGTCGCGCTTGTTGCTCTGACAGGCTTTCAGCGCAATATGAACCACATCGTTCTCGGAACCGATGATCTTGGGTCGTCCGGCATGATCCTGGGGTTCATCGGGATCGCTGTCGTGCTGCTGTCCTGGGTTGGCGCGCACTACATCTCCTGGTTCTTTCCCCGTGGGCTTCAGCACGCACAGAAGGCCGTCACGCACCCGGTCATGCTCCTCACGCTGGACCAGCTCATCCCGCGTGAGCACTACACAGCAAAAGACATCTCCCCGCACTTCTGGCCGAACGGCAAGATGCCGATCAGGGAGGACTGGAAGCAACTTGCTGCGGAAGGCTTCAAGGGCTACAAGCTCAAAGTCTCCGGCCTGGTTGAGAATCCTGTGGAGCTCTCGCTGGATGATCTCCGCATCCTGGGACTCGAAGAAAACATTACCATGCACCATTGTATTCAGGGTTGGTCCGGCATTGCGCAATGGGGCGGTGTCTCCATGCGCAAGCTCATCGAACACGTCAAGCCTCTACCATCCACTAACGTCATCGCGTTCTATTCCTTTGGTGGCTCACTTTACGGGGACCTCTACTACGATACCCAGACCCTGTTCAACGCCCTCAAACCAGAGTGTCTTCTGGCACTCTCCATGAACGGTGCTCCATTGCCGGTTGAATATGGAGCGCCGCTGCGTCTTCGGGTGGAAAACCAGCTTGGCTACAAGATGGTGAAGTGGATTGAGCGCATTGAATTCGTCACCTCGGAAAAGACCCTGGGCGAAGGGGAAGGCGGGATCAATGAAGACGATGAATACTTCGACTTGCTCCCGAACATTTAAATCGAATGGCGAAGCCGATCCCGACACCTCTCCCTAACCATCGCGCGGAACACGTGTTCCTGCTCATCGATCGGCTTCGCCTCGGTTGGCTACTGGCTCACCTGCCTGCGAAGTTCGTCTGGGCGGCATACGTCGCACTTAATAGCTTCGTAACCATCGCCCTGCTTACGCTGTTGGCGTTGCTGACTCACAATCCCTTTGTGTTTCCCTCGTTGGGTCCCACGGCTTACCTTTTCTTCTTTACTCCGCTCGCCGAATCCGCCAGCCCGCGCAGCGCGGTGCTCGGACACGCCATTGGACTGCTTTGCGGCTTTGCTGCCTATAAGGTAACGGGGATGCACCCGTTTCCGGAAGGCTTTGGCGGCGAAGTCTACTGGCCTCGCATCCTGGCGTCTGCCCTGGCTCTTTCACTGACCGGGGCTATCATGGTCCTCCTGCACGTCAATCATCCGCCTGCCGGCGCGACCACGATGATCGTTTCGCTTGGAATTCTCGCAAAACCCGGCTATCTGCCCGTCATCGAAATCGCCGTCGTGCTGCTGGCCGCACAGGCGTTCGCCATCAACCGGCTCGCGGGATTGCCATACCCGATTTGGCGGAGCCAGACACCACCTATCGGAGGTCATCCGTGAACGCAACAACTCCCATCACCGAGCAAGAGATCGCGCTTCTTGTGGACCGCTTTTACGACAAGGTGCGTGCGGACCCGGAGATCGGTCCAGTCTTCAACGATGCCGTGCAGAACTGGGATGCTCATCTGGCTCTCCTGAAGGATTTTTGGTCTACCGTGCTCCTGACCACAGGTCGATATAAAGGCAATCCGCTTCTGGCACACTTTCGGTTGCCTATCGAAGAAAGGTACTTTACCCGTTGGCTGACGCTGTTCAACGAAACTGCAAACGAAGTGATGACCGCCCCACACGCTGAAGTTGTCGCCCAGAAGGCAAACCTGATCGCCTTGAACATGAAGCGCGTTCTCGCTTCCCAGACAAATACTCCAGCGTGATCGGTAGTGGACTCGTAACAATTCCGAAGCTGACTGAGACAACATTAACCAGAAGAAAGGGATGCTTATGACAACCGAAGGCTTTGCGGATGATGGAACGATGCTGAAGGACTTTGCGCAACTCGACCTTGTACAGGAGATGCTCAACTCCGAGCAGACCAAACCTTGGCAGACGGGCCACACTGCCAGAATGCTATTCAAGAAAGCAGACTTCAGAATGGTCCTGATCTCGATGGAGAAAGGTTCCGTTCTGAAGGAGCATCATGCCGATGGAACCATTTCGGTGCAAGTGTTGAAGGGTTCAATACGCTTTACTGCTCAAGAAGAGGCGCACACCCTCCAGGTAAACAGTGTAGTGGCGCTAGGTGCGTCGATCAAACACGAAGTCGAGGCGCTGGAAGACTCGGCGTTCTTGCTCACGATCGCGTGGCCAAATGCGGCAAGGCTGCAAACGATACAGCATAGAGGGTACGGGACATAGCTAAGTGCTGCATCACGCTTTTCAATGAAAGAAGCAGGGTCCTGAAATGTGTGCTGCATTATCAAACGCGCGGTTTTTTGTCAGCTAACCCACCTGGCTCGTCGTTGAGCAATCCAGAAATTGAGTGCCTTCACCCATGACAGACACCGACCTTCCCGAACCTGCAAAGACCGCCTCCGAAAGGGACGGCCTATGTGAATTTCAGCTTAGTTTACGAACGTAGAAACCTGCGGCGTGCGGCTCCGGCGATGCCAAGGATTTCAGCACGGAGGCTGTTGGGAAGTGATGGTGGAGGATTCCGTCCGGAGAAATTAGAGGCCGAGTCCCAACCCGTAGCTGTGTTCCTGCTTCGGCGCAATCTCCTGCTGCGGTGGCTGGATAGACTGTTCCTGCTTGTACTCTGGCACATGGGCGCTCTGGTGCGACACATCGCGGCTGAGTGCCTGGGGCAGCTGCTCCCGGTCGCTCGTGAAAATCTGCGCATCATGCGCTCCGCGCGATACGGCGACGTAGGCCATGCGGTTGTTGAGCAGATCTTTCGCTCCAAGCTCCGTGTCCACATGCACCAACACCCGCTCGGCGGTCTGCCCCTGGCTGGAATGGCTGGTCACGGCATAGCCGTGATCGAGATGCGGATGCCTGGCTGGATCGATCTCAACGGAGCGGCCATCGTCCATGCGCAGCGACATGCGGCCTTCGGTGATGCTCTGGATGGTTCCCAGCTCGCGATTCGCAACTTTCAGGTCGTTCGCGGGCGCGGTGAACTGGAGTCGGTCGCCCACAGAAAACGCCTTCTCCTGCTCCCGATAGATCGAAACGCCTTGCTGTCGCCGTGGATCGTATGTCTGCTCCTTGATCTGTCCCGCGCCGTCAATCCGCACGACAGTGAGGAGATTGTTGGGAGCGTCCACGCTCTTGACGCGGGCATACTCGCCCTTTTCGATGCCGGTCTCCTTGGAAGTTCGCGAGTAAAGAAGCACATCGTTGAACTCGTACCGCGCGGCCCAGGTCCGGTCGGCTCCGGTGAGGTCCTGGCGGGGAATGAGCGCCGCGACCTTATACTCTTCCCTGCCGACAACGCCCCTCCCTTGCAGCTCCGAATGGATCGCCTGATTGATCTCTGCACGGGAGCGATTGTCGGGCGAGACGACCAACGTGTTCTCCGGCGACTTCGCGTATTCCTTCGCAATCGCCTCGATGCGTTCGCTCTGATCCTTTACCTCATACACTCTGCCCTGCCGCTCCAACCCTTGCACGGCGTCTCCGACCTGGCCACGCGCAAGCTGCTCGACCACCTGTTTCAGTTCAGGGTCACGCTGCCGCACGATCTCATCCAACTTCACCGTCTTCATACCAGCTTCCTGAAGCTGGGCGAACGGTCTTCCGGCCTCCACGGCCTCATGTTGCCGGGTATCTCCGACCAGGAGAACGCGGTCGTTCGGATGAAGCCGGTTTATAAAGTCATGCATCTGCTTGGTCGATGCCAGAGAACTCTCGTCCAGGACATAAAACCTCTTCTCACCGGTATCGGCGTGCTGCCCTTTGGCAAGATGGGCCTGCAAAGTTGAAGTCTCAATGCCCGCTCCACTCAACTGCTGCGCCGCGCGGCTGGTTGGGGCGAAGCCCTCCACCTTATATCCATTGGCTTCGACACCTTCCCGGATAACGAAGAGCGTCGTGGTCTTCCCTGCCCCGGCCACGCCGTCCAAGCCGACGATCTTCTCCTGGCTCTGGAAGATCTGATCGGCGGCTCTTTGTTGGGTTGGGTTCAACTCTGGGTGACGCTCGATGGCTTCAGCTCGGGTCCGTTGCTCTACCAGAGAAGGATTGCTGAGCGCAGCCCTGTTCCCTTCCTGCATCCGCCCAACGGTTTCGCGTTCCATGCGCAGCATCGCGGCGGTCGTGTACTGTTCGCCTGCGGCACCCGGCGCATGTTCGACGGTGCGGAACTCACCCTGCGCGATTCTGCGGTCGAACTCGGTCCTGACCTGGCTGGCACTCGCCTGCCCCATGCTCCGGTCCATCGCGGCTTGCAGAATGGCCCGTTCATCCTGTACCGCCGACCGCTCGAAGACGTGATCGCGTGCGTAGGTCACGGCCTGCTGCGCCATCTTGGGAGAGTCCACTTCCTGCCGATGCGCGTTGGTCAGTGCTTTTGAGACAACCCAATCGGCCTGATGACCATGCTGGGCGGCAAGTTCCCGGTGTCGATGCAGCACCTCTGCCGGCGATTGCAGTTCCTTGGAATCGCGAGTCCGGTGCGCGGCAACCTGGGCCGCACCCGCTCCTTCGCGTCCGATCTCTTCCAGGTGCGACTTGATCTGTTCGCGCCTCGGACTCGACGCTTCAAGGTACTCCGGCGTGTATCCGTTGATCTCCGGTTGGCCATGTTTGCCGCGCTCGATCTCGTAGCCGAAATCCTGCAAACGACTGGCAAGCTCCGTCCGATAGACAGCGGTCGCGAACTGCTGCGACCCGAACAGGCTGCGAGCGTCCAAGGATCGGGTCTCGCTGTTTTCCCGCTCGGTCACGTTGAAAATGACGGCATGAGTGTGGAGCTGCGGCGCGGCGTAGCCGTCTACAGGCCGCGCCGTGTCGTGCTCGAAGGTCGCGGCGGCGAATTTGGCCGTAGATTCTGGCGCATTGACGTTCCCGAGCCGAGCCTGGGTGTACCGCTCCAACTCGCCCAAAGCGACCCGAACGCTATCCCGGTGGGCCTCGCGAACTCGGTCATCGCCTCCCACCAGGGCGGTGAGCGAAACCGATTTGGGAGCTGAAAACGTAGCGTCCCAACCGGCCCGATGCTCGACCGAAGTTACTTCCCTGCCGAACTGGTTCTCATAGGTCTTGGCTGGCTGATGCCGAACCATCTGGTCGTGCGTCTGCGGATGCTGGCCTTCGGTGAGGCGGGCGAAGTGTTCGGCTCCGACTGCCCCTTGAAGTCCCCACTCCTGGGCGAGCTTGCCCTGCCATTCGCTGTGCCCCTGCTGCTCCCGGCTCCAGTAATTCGCTTCTTTCGCCGCGAACTCGCGGGCGTGGTATGTCCGGGCTTGTCCACCGGAGAGCGGCTTGGAGATCGTCAGCATGGCCTTTACTCCAATGGATCGTAAACCGATGTCATCGTTCTTGCCCTTCGCCCAGATCGTCCGGCCATTGCTGCGCGCCGTGCAGGACACGCAGGATTCGGACGGTATCGCTTTCGATTCGGTAAGCGGCGATATACGGAGTTCGAGACACAACCAGCTCGCGGGTTCCGGCGATCCGGCCCATGCGCCCCATCTCGGGCGTACGAAGCAAGCCTTCTACCTGCGCCTCGATCCGGTCATCCACCATTGCAGCTGCGCGTGGACTGTCCGCCTCGATGTAGTCGAAGATGGCCTCACGGTCGTTCATGGCGAAGAGGCTCCACTCAATCCTCACTGGCTAGCGTCAGCCTTTTTGAGCGCGGTGGAGCGACGTTGGGCGAAGTGCGCCTTCACCTGCTCGTTGGCGACAGCCGGGCGAGGATCGTCGATGGCCTCCTGCACCTTGGCGCGGAACCAGGCGTCATGCGCCGCGGCGTTCGCGGCAAGCGGAAACGGAAGTGCGCCTTCATTGGCGGTGCGCGTCAACAGGATGCGCACCGCATCCGAAACGGTCATCCCCAACTCTTCAAGGACGGCAGCCGCCTTTGCCTTCACGCCAGAATCAATGCGGGTTTGTACCAGAGCGTTCGCGGACATAAGAGTCTCCTGGCCCATTGTAATACGTCTGCATGACAACTAATCCAACGGCCTCCACTCGCGAGCCGCTCCCTCGTTCTTCTTAAAGGCAGACTTGCGCGGCTCCGGCTGAGCAGCCTCGGCGAAGAGGGGCATTGCCGGTTCCGGTTTCGCGGCGGGAACTGCAGCCGTTATCCTTCGCGGCTGACGAGCCGTCGCGCGGGGAGATGGTTCTACCGGGGGCGACTGGATCAGCTCGGAAGCCTGAATCTTCGCCTGTGCCGGAACCGGCACGGCAACTAGCGGCAACGGTCTCGGCTCCGGAATCGTCATCTTCCGCTCGACAAACTCCGGCTGCAGGCTCCGCTTCGGCACCAAAGCAAACTTCACCGGCATCACCCGGTTCTCTTGCTTGATGTACCCGTGCAAGGGTTCGAGGCCGGCGATCTCGGATGCCATGACGAGAGGTTTGGTGGCAATCTCCATCGCAAAGCTCTTTTTACTGCTGAGCAAGCCGGGCGTCTGGGACTCCTTCAGACGCTCGACCTCGATCTCGCCCAGCGTCTCCGAAATCCACTTCGCCGCGCGAGGTTCCGAGGTCTTGAAGAAGATTTTCGTCGCGGGCTGCGAGAGCATGGCTTCGGCGTCCTGACCGTACCGTTTTTCGAGCTGGCTGCGCCCCTGGAAGCCGAGCACGACCGGGTTCCCATACTTGCGGTTTTCGGTCACCGCAGTGTGGAGCTGAGGGAGTTTGTTGAGGCTGGCGAGCTCGTCCAACACAAACCAGACAGGCTTGGCCGGGTTCACACACGGCTCCATCATTTGCAAAATGAAGAGGTCGAGCCATGCCGAATGGAGGGGCAGGATGCGCTCCCGCATCGCTGGTCTGGAGGTCAAAAACACCCATTGGGTGCGCCCATATTTCCACTTGCCGGTATCGAACCACTCCTTAGCCTCGCTCCCTTTCGGGAGCAAGGCGAGGCTGTCGGCGATCATGTTGAGACTGGAAAGAACGCCCGCGCGCTGCGGTCCGGCTTTTCGATCCAGATACGCGGCCTGGGGCGTTCCTGCGAGCCTTCGTTCGATCTCGGCAGGGTCGGACATCCATTCCAGAAGCCATTCCACGGAAGCTCCACTGCAAAGCAGGCGGGCAAGAACCCGGCGCGGAGCGTCGGTAAAGAAGGTGTTCTCGTACTGCTTCTCGGGAAGCATGGCGGCGGCGATCGCATCCTCGATGCCGCGTCCGTCCAACTCGGCCTGTAGGTTCCAGAACGGACAGCGCGTGTCGAGCGGATTGAGGATCAGGTCTCGCCGCTCGGGACGGTAGAACTCCTGCACGAACTCGCCTGCCGGATCGTAGACGATGGCGGTTTCGCCTCGCTTCTGGACCTGCCGAAGGATTTGCCGGATGGCGTTCGACTTACCGCTTCCGGTGTCGCCCAAGAGCAGGATATGGCTCGATTCGAGCTTCTTCGGGATACGGAAACTCGACGGCAACACGCCCATTCTCCGCTTCAGTCTGAGCCGGATTCCGTTTCGTTTTGCCCCCCAATACCACTGAAAAGAGGACACAAGCTCCGGTCCTTTGGTCCTCCGTCCATGCCGCTCCTCGCGCTTCGATTGACCTCCAAACCTCTCCCGGAACGCAAGGTAGAGCAGAAATAAGACAGCGAAGCCGCAGAGCGGCGTCAGCATCAGCCGGCTCATGCTCTCGCCTGCGAAGAATTCATCCTGGAGAATGGGGCCGTCTTCCTCCGGACGCCCCATCCGTTTCGCCTGCATCAGACCGGTCCAACCCTCCGCCTGGGCATCGGGCGAGAGCTTCAAGGGAAGTTTGGGATGACCAGTATTCGTCGCTGAAATGACATCCGCGTTCTGCGCGAGCTCCGGTTTCCGCTTCGGCGCGGTCTTCCAAACCCACCACACGGGAACGCTCCTGGCCGTGCTGCCGGTCATCGCCGCCGCCACATACGCGGGAAAGTATTGCTTCTGAAGTGGGGTGAGCGCGAACGAAAACCAGAGGGCAAACGGGAGCGCAATCGCACCTGAAAGCACGAAGACAAGGAACGGAATCAGAACCGAAAAACGTCGCCGAAACTGCAAGGGCCGGGGCATTACTTTGCCTCCGGGTGAGCCTCTAGCCGCTTCAAAATCTCCTCCGCCTTCCCTTGCTTGATCGCATCCGCGTGCTTCACGATCCGCTGAACCGTCTCCTCGGGGAGGTCGGAAGCCGCCGCAATCAGGTTCTGCACGAGTGATCGGAGGCCCATCAGCTCCGCCAGAATGGTCGGATCGGGAGCCGATTCCTTCTTCCGGGCTGGACGTTTCAGGTGGGCGAGTGCGGCTTCCCGGAGCCACTCCGCGCAGGTCATTGCGGCGGCCTCGGCAGCGGATTCGACTGCCTCCATCTCGGTTTTGGGAAGCCGCGTCGAGACCGTCTTGCCGCGAATGGACGCCTTCGGCTCAACGTTTGGGGACGGAGAAAGAAGCGGTGCGGGGATGCGGAGAATGCTCATCGGGGGCCTGGAATTGCTTTAGCAAAACGGTAAGTCAGAGCGGCTCATCCGGTCAAATCTCGGCCGTTTCCGAATGGAAACATTGGTAGACCACGGTAAACACCACTGGCTAAGTTGCTGATTCTAAGTGCACCTCTGAGCTGCCCTCGTGTTTACCCTTGTAAACACGGTGGTCTACCAACGTTTACCAGTGTTTCCGCCCGGAAACAAATATGGTCTAAGTATCTGATTCCAAAGTGGTAGACAACTGTATACGTTTCGTAGACAACGGTATACCCATTGGGGGTGACGTGTCAGGACTTCTTCCGCTGCAAAGCAGCGTTCTGTTGCACCTGGAACTGGCTGCACGGAGTATGACTGTTCAAGTGCTGAAGCGAGCCGAATTAGACTAGCCCAGAGGCTTCCCACCTATGGCACCGAAGACCGAGCCGGCGTTGATCTGTCCCAAATGCGGCGAGTCCATCAAGCTGACCGAATCGCTTGCCGCACCTCTGGTCGCAGCAACCAAGGCGCAATACAAACAGCAGCTCGCCGAGCAAGCAAAGAGCTTTGCGACGGAAAAGAAAACTATCGCCACGCAGCAGGAAGCGAACGAGCGGCGGGCCGCGGAGTTGGAGGCCGTTGCGCAAAAGCAGCAGCAGGAAGTCGCCCAGGCGGTGCAGGACGGGATAGCAAAGCAGCTCGTCGGCGAACGCCGGAGGATCGCCGAACAGGAGTCCGCGCGTGCTCGTCAACAAGTTGACGATGAACTCAAAGCGGAGCGGGAGACGGGTGCTCTCCAGAAGGAACGCATACAAGATTTGGATCGCAAGCTCACGCTGGCACGGGCGGCGGAAACCGGCCTTCTGAAGAAGCAACAACAGCTCGAAGACAAGGAGCGGGAATTGGAACGGGATCTGCAGAAAGGGATTGCGGCAGCGCGGGCGGAGGAACGCGCGAAGGCACTTGCCGAAGTGCAAGGCGATCTCGATCTCAAGGTGCAGGACCGCGACAACAAGATCGCGCAGCTCCTTACCGAAATCGGCAGTCTGAAGCGCAAGGCGGAACAGAGTTCCCAGCAAGCGCAGGGCGAGTCGCTGGAGGTCGCGCTCGAACATCAGCTCCGTTCTCAGTTCCCTTTCGACCTGATCGAGCCGATTGCCAAAGGCGAGTTCGGAGGCGACGTGCTACAGCACGTCCGCGATCAGACCGGCCAACTCTGCGGGAAGATCCTTTGGGAATCGAAGCGAACCAAAGCCTGGTCGGATTCATGGCTCTCCAAACTCAAAAGCGATCAACGGGCCGCGCACGCTGACCTGGCCGTCATCGTGTCGCAGACCATGCCCAAGGATGTCACTCACTTCGATCACATGGATGGTATCTGGGTGTCGAGCCTGGGCTGCATCCTGCCAGTCGCCAATGCGCTTCGCGTCAGCGTGATCGAGCTCGCCGGCGTTCGGCGTTCGAGCGAAGGGCAGGAGTCCAAAGCGCAGCAGATTTATGCGTACCTCACTGGCCCCCGGTTCAAACACCGGGTGGAATGCATCGCCGAAAAGTTCATGGAACTGCGCGGCGATCTTGACAAGGAACGCAAGTGGATGAATAAACAATGGGCGAAGCGCGACAGCGAACTCCTCGCAGTGCTCGAAGCCACCTCCGGGATGTACGGCGATCTGCAGGGCATCGCGGGACAAAGCCTAAAGGAAATCGACGCGCTCGAAGGTCCAATGCGTCTCGAACTGCGTAGCTAAATTCATCCTGTACCCATCGCCGACCCGGCCCTCGTGGCCGGGTCGGCGATTTTTTGCGCGAGAATGTGCCGCCGAACGCCTCCGCTCGGTGCATCTACAAAGCTGGGAGGATGGCGCCCGGCGGTGAACCCTGACGCCATCCCTATTGAGCGGCTTAGCTGGCTTTCGCCAGTGCCGGGCCGGTGTCGCTTTCCGTTTCGGCTGCGATCTCGGCCGCTGGGGTTTCGAGTGCGGAGAGGATGACGGCGGCGGTGCGCTGGACGATTTCCAAGCTCTCGGCAAGCAAGGCGGCGTTGCCGTGGTAGAGGTGGATGTAGTCTGCGGATGCGCGTCCAGTCTGTAAACCGATAGCGGTTCCGATCACGAACGCAATCGCCTCGGCTTCTGTCTCGCGTACCGTCTTGGTCGTGGCGGTCCGGCGTTCGGCTTTGTGCAACATCTCATGCGCGAGTTCGTGAACCAGGGTGCTGAACTCCTCCGCGCTTCCCTGCCCTGGGAGCAACGCGATTCTGCCGCCGTAGCTCATGCCGAGTGCGGGTGCGATCGACTCCTTGAACTCGATCTGGATACCCTGGGCGATAGCAAAGTCGAACAGCCGTTCGCGGTACTCGCCCACGTTGCCGCTCACCTTCGATGTAAGCTCGGGAAGTTCTTTGCCTTCGGTCTGCGCCACATCGAAGACGTACACGGAACGGAATCCGACGAGAACGGGTTGATTCTGGGTGCGGAGGTCTCGCTCGGCTTCAGCGTCTGGCTTGCGGTGAGAACCAATCACCGGAGCAAGGATGCGGATACCGCGCTCCCCTTTCTTTACCCTCCGGCCAAGCTGGTTCCAAGCGTACATCCCTGCAACGCGGGTGGCCGATGGACGCTGGCGGGCGATCTCAAGGATGTTGCCGAAGGAGTAGTTATGGAATCGGCCCATCGCGGTGAGATAGGCGGTCAAACCTTCGGAGTGTCCCTGCTCCAACTGCTCGATGAGGAGTTGGACGTTGGCTGCGATAACTTCCTTGGCCGTCTGCGGTTTGGGCTTTGCCGGAAACGCGGCGGGTGGCTGAACTGGTGTAGGGGTCTGGTTTACGGTCTGGGCGGTTGCCTTGGTGGTGGCTGACTTCTTCATGGGGTGTTGCTCCTCGTTTTTGAATGGCTGTGCTGTGTTTGCTTACAAACACGCCTTGGCCATGGCCCACGCCATCGAGGGCGGCAAGTGCAACGGTGTGGGAAAAGTGGCCCTTGGGCCAGCCGAAGGCCGGAGGAAGCGAATACCTGGAGCTGCGCGGAGCTTTTTACATCGCCTTGCGCGCGCCAGGAGCAGAGCTCCTCAGCAAGGTTTGGTTTCCTTGCTGGGCGCGACAGCGCATGAATTGCTCTTAGGGGCGGCGTTGCGGGCAGGAACAGGCCCGCAGAGGTGGGTGGCGGAGGACCGCACGGGCCAAAGTCAGGGAGGAACGTCCTCCCTCAACTCGCCGAACTCACGTCGTCTCGGGCAAATGGAGCGCGTAGGTAAAATCTGGGCGATGCTGAGGTTGGGTATAGGGCGATAGAACGCTTTGTGCCGCTTTGGGCAGGGTGGGCTACCCTTCGAGTGTTCCGGGCCGTTGTAGTGGCGTTTCCGCTCGATCTGCTACGGGTCTAAATCGTTAGCCGCAACCGCCAGACCAACCCCGACCCTCATTAGGAAAGTTTTTGTCGTTGTTGTTGTCTGGTTTTTTGGGTGTTTCCACAGATTCACAGGGGACACTATGAGGGAATATTAACGGGTACTAAAGGCAAACTACAGGATACCTATTAGGCAGGGTGGCGATTCAGCACGGAAATCGGTGGCGATTCAGCATGATTTTGGGTGGCGATTCAGCATGAACTGGGGTGGCGATTCAGCATTGGAAAGATGCCTTTTCGACAGGTTTCTGTGGAGATTTCTTTCGATCTTGCTGGGGTGGCGATTCAGCATGGCCTCGAAATAGCAAAGTTGTATGCTAAGCATATGTTAGGCATATCAGGTTTGCACCTTGACTGTAGCAAAGCTCAAGATTTGACGGTTTACGGCAGTGCGTACGCTGTGTCAGAGGTCTCCAACTACTGGGGCGGGGTGGCGATTCAGCATTAGAGACGCTGGATCAATCTACTGGGGTGGCGATTCAGCATGGCGTCTATCTAATTTTTGGCTACTGGCGGCGGAGAAAGGCGAAGAATCTTGCCGACGTTCTCCCCTCCTCGAATGCAAGGCTCGATCTTCGCAGCCGGATATAGCCTCAGCACGTCTGCGAGAGCAGCCTCGAACTCCTTGCGAAAGTTCTTCCTGCCTTGGGCGGTGTCGGAATACTCGTGCCCGAACTGCTCCTTGATACGGGTCCAACTGATCTCGTCCCCATTCCTGTTGTGAACACGGTGGAGTCGGTGAGCGAGCCAAGCGTATATGTCGAGGGCGAGCGAACTGCCTTTGAGCGCACCCAAAACTTGGTTGTTGAGCGGCACGGCACGTTCGATTAGGCTGCTGTAAAAGTTGTCGCTCAACAGCAGTCGGCCCGGCCAAAGCGATGGCTTGTCCCCTTCACTCAACCAGGCGTTGAATTGCTCAACCATTCCCCCGTTGAAGGTACTCGTGCCCATGCCAAGGGTCATGCGAACGGCTGCGAGTGCCTTCGTCTGGCCCCGAAACGTCGTGAATGTACCTCGCTTACCACCGCTGACGCTATAGCCGAGGATCTCAAGGAACTCGGTCGCCGAGTTCCCTACCGGTATCTCGCGAGTCCGATTGCGGATCGCGAAGGTGCTCATCCAAGCGATGATGAGTCGCGGCATCGGTCCATATGGGAGCACCTGGTCCTCGAAGTTCTTCCCGTTCCATAGCTTCCCTGCCTGTAGCAGGACGGAGGCGCTTCCGCTCCGCCGCTCAAACGTGTCTCCAGTCACACGCCGGCGCGGAAGGCTAACCTGAGTCAGCACACTGTGCATGTAGCTCACGTCCGATTGACCGGTCGGGTCGTTCTCCATGTCGCTCGCGACCTGGATAATCCGCTCCAGCTTCCTCGGCAATGGACCGAGCTTCTTCGTTACGGTCACGATCTCTTGTTTCGGCGGGGAGAGCTGCGTGAACAGGTCTTTGCCGAAATCTTCGGGTACGATTCTCTTCATACAGTGACCCACCTCCAATGTGGGAACTGCTATCGGGTTGCTGCCTCTCAAGGTCAGTAAGCGGCACCTGGCCTGAACGGCTTCTGTGCGTCCAACACAGAGGCCGTTCCCTGTTTTACATGGGTTTTTGCTCTTCGCGCTCCAGCTTCTCGATGATGGCTTCCAAGAGCCATGTGTGACGAGGGATGCGAACACGCCTTTCCGCGAGCACAGCCTCTATGCGCAAGTGACTGTCCCCAGGGATGGTGAGAAGCACTTTGGTCGCCTTCGCGGTCTCTGTTGGTCTTGGCTCTTCACCCGTTTGAGCCTGCATTCCCTTATTAATAAAGGCTTCGGTGCGCAAGTCGAGATCTTCCGGCTTGGACATGGCTTGCGATTGTGGAGAGGGCGCTCTGCGAACGGTCACTTGGCAACCTCCTCTTTATGCATATCTTTTGCATATGTTTTTGGTACATGCTTTGTATCGAAGACGTATGTGTAAAGGGCGCGTATCTCTTGTTCCGCCTTGGCGTCAATAGGGCTCAACTCCGATACGGACAGGCCATTGGCTGCGGCGTTGCTGAATGCCTTCCGATGTCCAAGCGACAACCCAGAGAACACGAAGGCATCGGTCTCTCGAAGAATCTCTGAGGCTTCGTTGTTGTCCGATCCTCGCGAGTCGGCCATGTTTAGGAACGTGGCTGCGTGGAGCTGCGTGTTAATGCCCTTGGCCTCTTCCATCATTTGAGCGGCTTGGCCCAACGTCCACACATCCAGGGAGCGCGGCTTGAAGGGGACCAGTGCAACATCGGCGACACTCAGAGCGGCGCGTTGGCTGGCCGTGTCCCGACCTCCGGTGTCGATAATGATGTCGTGGTACTTTGCGGCCAGTTTGCGGACCTCGCGGCCCACCGGCGGCCCGGTCAGCTTGATGCACGAAAGGGAATCGGTGGGCCTGGTTTCGCTTCTCACCTGAGCAAAGCTGTAGCAACTCTCCTGCTCGTCGGCGTCTACGAGGAGAACATCGAACCCCTCAGCGGCTCGAAGTACGGCAAGGTTCGTAGCCGCCGTGGTCTTTCCTGAGCCACCCTTGATGCCGCCAACCACAACGATCATATCTCCTCCATATGCTCCGTATGTGCTTAGCATATACTATCCATACCAACGCTGTGAGGATTCGTGCCTATATTTTGGCGTGGGTCAGCGAGTGGACTCGGGAACCGCGAAGTGGCCTGCCCGATCTTTTGTGCCATTGGAAGAGTTAGTGTAGCGCAGCTATTTCTGAGTGCAAGTAGCCGCCGTCGGGGGTGTGGAGAAGTGGGAAGCGCGTAGCGGTTTCCACTTCTCCACACCCCGTATTGTTTGTCAGCCATGCCTCGGGTGCCGGTGATCTGTAGCCCAGCGAGGAGTGTGGCCTGATGGTGTTGTAGTGGATGCGCCAGCGTTCGGCCAGCACGCGCAGCTCTTTCATGGAGTAG
>JAABUX010004108.1_pt1 | contig 18756 bp, 25 predicted proteins | sample 5561851 | NCBI WGS metagenome assembly JAABUX01 (sample SAMN10711883, study PRJNA513361) | rock metagenome | isolation source: Antarctica rocks | place: Antarctica: Victoria Land, Richard Nunatak red sandstone | collected 2016-01-03 | reverse complement strand
ACACCTTCGCGCTTGCCTGAGCCACGGCGGTGAGCGTCCTGGGGCGGCCCGCGCGCAGTGCGTGACGGCGGTGGACCCGGAGTGGCTGGCCGAGCTGGGGCCCATGTTCTTCAGCATCAAGGAGAGCCACAGCTCGCGGCTGGCCGCGCGCGCGCGCGAGCGCGCCGCCAAGGCCTCCATGGGCGCCGAGATGGCGGCCGCCGAGCAGAAGGCCGCCGCGAGCGCCGCCGAGGCCGCCGCCGCCGCCGCCGCCGTGCGCGAGCGCCAGCGCAGCGCCATCGCCACGCCTGGCGCGAGCACGCCGCTGGCCACGCCGCGGCGCGCCAAGTTTGGCCTGTGAGCGCGGCGCGTGCGCAGCCGGGCGGCGCGGTTGCTTGCGCCTGGAATGCGCTCGCCCCTAACCGCCCGGCGGTGCGCCGACTTGGCTTTCATGCCCAGTTGCTGTACGTGAGCGGCAGCGCAGCGCTCATGCTGTGCCGGGGTGCGTCACTGTAAGCCATGCATTAATTTAATTATAGGGTGGTTTGCTGCAGCGCAGCTGGCCGCAGAGCCTGCCACTGCGCAGCCTCTAGACTTTGCGACAGTCCAGTTCCAGTGTCAGGCCTTGGCAGCTGCGCGTATTGCGGTTGAGGGTCGGTGAATTTTGAGCATGTAATGCATTTGAACTCTGGCAGTCCCGCAGCCCTCTGCTTCTAAATAAGAAACCGTTGTTGCGAGTTTGGTCTGCCCCTGTGCTGGGCCACGCTTCCAGCCTGAGCAGTGTGGTTGCAGGTGGGTCACTGCGCGGACAGTGCCCTTTGTGATGTGCTGTGGCAGTGCACTGTAAACAGAGGGCTAGCCTCCTGGGAAGCAGCTAGGTTGGCAGCTTTCAGAGGTGAAGCCTAATTAGCTTTCAATTCGACAAGGTGTCTCCTGCAAAGGCAGCCAAGGCAGCCAAGCTCTCTGGCCTCTGCCATACAGTACGCAGTAAGAGTGGCGTGAAGCGACTGTGTCACAGGCTGAAAGGCTCTTTGCAGACATATAGCGCGCAGTGGTCCGCTGTGCGGTCATGCAGCAGACCTTGCACACGTGTGGCCACACGCCTGGGCCGCTGGTGTGCCGCCAAGCGCTGTCAGCGGGGCGGCGCCTGCGAGCAAGCAGGCCCGAGAGCCGCGCGCGCAGGCGAGGCAGGGACGCGCACTGCGGAGCACGCAGCGACGCGGCAGAGCCACAGTCTGACCCGGAGGCTGAGCGGCTGTTCCAGCAGGTCAGGGAGGCCGGGCACCTGTCGGCGGGCGCTGAGTATGGGCAGGCGCGCCCCGGCTCGTCAGATTCTGTACGCAAACGCGCGTTGAAGCAGCCTATACTATTCACAAGAGTGGCACACACTGGGCAGAGGGGCACGGTGTGCTCTGTCTAAACCTGCGTTCATGACTGCGAGAAGGCGCACGTGCAGGGCTTTATTCAGTTTCGTCTGAGCGGCGAGCCGCTGCGGCTGGGCGTGGACGACCTGAACGAGCGCCTGAAAGTCCGAGGAGCGCAGCGCATGCGGCAAGCGTTCCGGCCAGACGAGGCGCACGCCATGCTCTTCAACTTTGACGGTGCCTGCACACGCTCGTCTGGAGATGTACTTGCCTCCTGCTTGACGCGTGAAGCACACTCAACAAGACGGCTGTGGTGACCTCAGGCTGCGCGTACGTGGTTGCCAGACAGCTCAGCGTTATGGTGGGCTTGCGTGCCTGCGCGCAGGCGTGATAGCCGACACGCGCGAGCTGCAGCGCGAGGCGTGGCGGCGGGTGGCCGAGGAGGAGGGCCTGCCCTTCCCGCAGACGGAGCGCCAGCTCTACGACCTGCGGCCAGAGCGGGCCATCACCGAGGTCCTGCCTGCTCTTTTGGGTTTTGCCGCAGCAAAACTTTGCATGTAAGCCTGCTCTGCGATCTGCATTGTCATTTCCTGATGGCGTCAGACGCAGGCGAGTGCGGTGAGCGGTGCAGAAGCATACCTCGACGGTATGCTCACCTCACTGGGCCAGCGCCTGACAGGGGGGGCGTGCGGCCGCGGCAGGTGCTGCAGTGGACGCGCGAGTGGGGCGTCGCGCAGCGCCTGGCCTGGCGCGTGGCGGCGGTGTACTCAGAGCTGTTCCACACGCTGAGCGAGCCGCGGCCGGGCGTGCGCGAGTGGCTGGCCGCGCTGCAGCGCGCCAGCGTGCCCTGCGCGCTCGTGACCTCCTTCGACAGGCGCGTCCTGTCACGCTGCCCCTGTTGTGTACTCAGGACCACGTGTGGCATCCCGTCAACAGGCAGTCCCTGTGAGGGCACAAGGGCGGGGCGTAACGTGGCAAGCGTTGTGGTGTGCTGGCGGGGGCCGACCGCGAGGTCGCTGTGCTGGGCGCCCGTGAGACAGGGGCCCTCGCTTGCTCAGCCTTGTCTGCTTGCTCTACTTTTCCGCAGGCTTCCTTCCGTATGTGATGAGCAGCGGCGTGCGGTGGGGGATCCTGACCTCAAGGCTGTGCAATACGTCTCAGCGGTAAGGCGAACTTTCTGTCAGTGGGACCATGTTGTCATGGTCGTCGCCGCACACGACCAAGCGGGCGGACCGGGAATGCGCTGGACGCAAGGTGCGTGGCGGGGGCAAGCCGTTCGCCAGCCGTGCGCATGCAGAGACGCATGTGCCCATATGCAGAGGCGCGCCCGCGCGCAGGACGGCGGTGCGCGCGGCGCTGGAGCGCATGGGCCTGCGCGGGTTCTTCCGCGCGGAGGTGACCGCGGAGGACGGCATGGAGACGCTCGCGCAGCGGCTGCTGTCGGCCGCGATCAAGCTCGGCCGCCCGCCCGACCACTGCGTCGTGTTCGAGACGTCGCCTGTCGGCGTCTGCGCCGCGCACAACTGCACCATGAAGGCGCGCGCGGCGCCGGCAGGATAGCGCGGCTGTGCTTGTGAGCGGCCGCCAGCGGCAAGGGTAGGACTGGGGTAGGGTCAGCCTGAGTCAAGGGTATGTGTGACTGCCTGCAACCCCGGACGCCCCGGCTGGCGGCGGCGACGGGCCCAAGCGCGCTGCACCATGCACGCCAGTGCCGTGCGTGCTGGGCAGCCTGCCTGACAGCGCTCCTGCACCGGGCGGGAGCCGTCATGGCGCAAGCGGCCACCAGGCACTGACACGCGCGGCGGCCGCCATCACCTGCTCACAGCCGTCCTGCGCGCGCGCGGCAGGCGGTGGCGGTGCAGGGCGCGCACCCGGCGTACCGCCTGAAGCAGGCCGACCTGACCTGCTCCAGCCTGGCCGACCTCTCCATCATCAACGTGCGCCGCCTGTTCGCCCTGCGCGACGCGGAGTTCATGGCGCTCCAGCAGCAGGGCGCCGAGCGGCCGCCGCGCTTCCGGCGGACCACCAACGCGGTGTTCGAGTAGGGGCTGCCAGGGCTGGGCAGAGGCTGGCAGGGCGTGTTCCCTCCGCCGCTCCGTGCGCGGAGCTTGGGGGTACCCTGTCAGCCTCTGCGCGCGGCTGGACCAGGGGCGCATCTTCTACAGGGCGTCCGGCGTGATCCCCTCAGACTCCAGGAGTGTATGTGCTTATGCTGGCTCACAGTGGGAGAGTTTTGGGGGCGCCTGCCTCGCTCCCACTGTCGCGCCAGCTCACTTGGCGCGGCGGTGCATAGCCTGTCCTGGTCGGTGTTATTCTGCGGCAGCGGGGCTCTGTTTTGCTTGTGAGGGGCGCCCAGCGCTGTGTGTCTGTGCGGTGCTGCTAATGTATGTGTAAGTAGGCTGGTGGCCCTGCTCGCTCACGGCGTGCTTGTGTGTTGTGGTCTGGCTAAGCTCACAGACAGGCAGCGCTGGGCGGGAAATTTGCACCTCGCACAGAGCATCTGCAGAGCTGGAGCGCTGCGGTTCTGCAGCAGGCAAGGCGATGAACATTCCGCAACCCAAGTATGGCCTACTGCAACTCTTGAGTCTAATTGGGCTCTTGCAAGAGCTTCGTTCTTGCAAATCTGGGCTCTTGCATGCGCCAGAACAGTTTCAGGCCCTTCATGCTGGCGAGTGAGGGTTTTGATAGGTCAGTTTAAGACAAAATGCCTAGCGAAAGTTGGAGGCAAGCTACGAGTTTGTAGCCACTGACCATGGGGGCGGTGTATAGCTGCTCCCCTGGAGGCGGCGCCGTCCTGCTGCAGGCAGTAACCAACGGCGACGATACCACATTTCGCAAGGTGCGCTGCGGTGTATGTTGCAGGCCTGGGCTATACAGGGCTGTTCTGGTGCTGCTAGTCTTATTGAGATTGAGTGTACGCTGCTGTGAGGGAGCCCGTGCTTTGTGGACTAGTCAAACGGAGCTCCCTCGAGCTTTGCGAGCGGACCACATAGCGCGGTTGCTGGCTCGTGAGGCTGCGCTGTTGTTGTCTTGTCGAGAACAAGTCGAAGTCGTCCTGCTCTGTGTTTTAAGCCTGAATCGGTCGAGGTCGGATGTCAGAAGGTGCCCGGGGGCAACTACTAGTCAAGCCCAGGATGCCACAGGCAGCGCAACGCCGCACGGCCTGCTGTGCTCTGGCCTTCTGGCTGGTATCCAGGCAGCAGCGCTGCAGGCATGTGCAGCGCTCCGCTGGCGAGCCCGCTATTGCGCGACGGCCGCGCTCGCTTAGGGCTGACTATGGTGTGGACGGTCACAGGCTTGCTGCCTGCTTGCCGAGGTGCAGAGGGGCCAGCAGAGGCGGGCCTGCAGTACCCGAGCAGGGCCGCGGCTGACCGGCTTCCCCGCGCGCGCCAGGTGCTCGTGCAGCAGCCGGCGCTGGCGTACTGGGCCAACGTCGCATCGCGCAAGTCGCTGCTGCACGCCGCAGCCGGTGCGCTGGCGCCGGCAGCTGCTGCCTTGCTTCCGCGCCCCCGCCTGCCTTGCCGGGCTCCCTGCAGCCGCTGCGCAGGAGCTGGCTCAGAGCATGGCACAGCAACGCTTCACCCTGAGCCCACTGCTCTGTCCTGACCGCTGAAGCGGCGCAGCTGTGGGCCGCCGCGACCTGGTCAAGCTGCTCATCTCGGCCGCGCTCTGCCACGCGGCGGCGCACTGCCGCTCGGAGGAGGAGGGCCGCGCGGCCGTGCGCGCGCTGCTGGACCGCGCCACCACGCATGGCCTGACGGCGCTGATGGTCGCATGCCGGCGCGGGTGCGCGCCGCGCGCTTGCGCTGCCTGCGCACCAGCACGGCTGCCCCCTCGCCAGGCTGTTCCGGCGCTCCCCGCTCAGCGAGCGTGGCACCCCTGCCTGCGCCAGCCGCGACTCGCACGCGCCTGCCCTCTCCGTCACTCGGGGACAGCTGCTGCCAACATGCTCCACGCCACCGGACGCTAGCCGCGTCGCCGACCGCGCTCGTGCGGCGCGCCGCCGCCTGTCAGGCCGGTGTCCGCGAGGCCGTCCGCCGCGCCCGCCGCGCCAGGCACTCCAACGTGGCGGCGCTGCTGCTGGAGGCCCCACCATAACCCTACGCCTCCGCGCCTGCCGCGCCAGGCACGCCGACAAGGCTGCGCAGCTGCTGGAGGCGGGCGCCGACCCGCTGCTCGTGGACCGCCACGAGCACACGTGCCTGCACTACGCCGCGCTGTTCGGCTGGGCCAACTGCATCGCAGCGCTGCTGGAGGGCGCCGTGCGCCTGGGCGGCGCGCCGGCGCCCGTCTGGCTCAAGGACGTGCGTGTCGACGCCGGGGGCGCCGCCAGGCGCGCTCCGCGCGAGCACAAGCGCGGGCGCAGCGCATGCGCGCCGCGCGCCGCTGCCTGCCCAGCGGCGCCGTGGTGCGCGCGCCGCTGCGGCGCTGCGGCGCGCACCATGCAGCGCCTGCAAGGAGCGCTGCCGCTGCTGTTGGGCTCGCCGATGCATGCCAGCCTGCGCGGGCATGGCGGGAGGCCTGAGCACCGCTGCTGGCCCGACAGAGCTGCAGGGCGCGGGCGCAGAGCAACAGGCCAGGGAGGCGGGCGGGCATGGGCGCGCCTGGCTGACCGAGCGCCGCCGTCGCGCAGGTACGTGGATGCGCGCGCCGCGCCCGGCCTGACCCCGCTGCACCTGGCGGCCATGCACGGGCGCGCGGCCGCGGTCGGCGCGCTGCTGGCGGCCGGCGCGGACCTGGCCGCGCGCGTGGGCGGCGGGCCGCCGCCCGCGCGCGCCGACAGCCCGCTGCGGTGGCCGCCCGCACCCGCAGACGCCACGCCGGTCGTTCACCATGGCTGAGGAGAAGCAACGCTCAGCAGCTACCTCACATGGCCGCATGTCCGACGGGCAAACAGCGCCGCGCTCATAAACAAGCTGCCCTTGCCTGAGAACAGACCACCATCCTGCCATCATGCAACGTGTGGTGCTGCAACCAAGCGCAGCTGGCGAGCCAGCGCACCGGCGATCCTGGTCAGGTTGAGCAGGCTGCCCTGGACCAGGTACTTGCTGACGCCCAGGTCCGCCAGCTTGGCGACCGCGAACGTGGCGTCTTGCAGCAGCACGTTGGCGCTCTTGATGTCCAGGTGCACCAGCTGCGCGCCAGGGCCGACACTTGGTTCTGTTGCGCGACGGAGCAACGCACATCATAAGCAATGCCGCAGCCAACATGCTGCTGCCCGCATGCAAAGGCGCATGCGGCAGGCAGCACGCACCGCAGGCTGCAGAGTGTGCAGGTAGTCCAGCGCGCGCGCCACGCTCAGCACCACGCTGTGGCCGAGCGCGTACCAGCCCAGGCGCCGATCGGCGGCGCCGTTCTCGGCCAGGTCGCACGCCAGCGCGGAGTCCAGGTCGCCGCCGGCCATGTACTGTCGGTCAACGGGAAATGTGTATGTTCAGGACGTCAGTGGCATGTGCGGAGCTTGCCATAGGAAGGGGCATACAGCACAAGGTGATGGGTGCAACAAGGGGCCCAAGAGAAGACTGCCGCCATGTGCACGCCATGCTCATGCCGTTAGCATGAAGTGTGCAACAGCGGCGCATGCTGCTTACCAGCTCGGCGCCCTGCGCACCTCGCTGACGAGCATGTAGGGGTGGCGGTCGAGCCTGGCCCCGTAGAAGCTGAGAACATATGGGTGCCGCAAGCCCCTCAGCATGGCCGCCTCCTGCTTGAACTGGTGCAGCTCTGCCGCGCTCGCGCGCTCCACGATCTCCTCGCGCAGCACCTTGACTGCGACCAGCGACCCCCGCCACTTCCCCAGCAGCACCTGCATGTGTGATGCTGTTCATGGTGCCGTGCGTGGCAATATAACCGAACTTGGTCGCTCCTAAGTTTGTTGTTCAGGCCTTGGGTCCAGCTGCTGGCTTGCCGGATGAGCCTGCCGCATGCACAGGGCGGGGTCCATGCTGCTTGCAGGTACCACAGGTGGCACCCTACCATGACGCGACTCGACCGCACGCTGCCGCTGTCTGCGCACGGCCGGGGCGCGCCTGGCCAGATGCGCCTCGGCCCAACACGCGCGGCCTCCCACCGGCGTCCATCACGATGACAACATCAGAATCCTGTCGCGTGGAGCACGATGTCAGAAAGGTGCCCTTACCAATATCACACAGGCACTGGGTCAGGCATGTCGCGTCATGAAGCAGGCACGCGCATGAACTCTGACGCAGGGCAGCGCTTGGGAAGCGCCAACGCAAAAACGTCCAGAGCGCTCGGTCGTCTGTCGCACAGGCAGGAGCTCAGCAGACGGAAGGCACACCGCAGGCTCTGCAGACATGCGCGGGGGCTCGCACTGCAAGCACTGGCTGTGCCGCGCCTGCAGGATCAGGGGCTGGCTGACGCGCAACGCCAGGGTCAGGCTGCCTGCGGCGTCCTCCACGGTCATGTGGCTCCTGCCCTTTGAGCGCAGGCGGTGCAGCCGCCGCCGGCGCAGCAGGCACAGCAGCAGCAGGACGGCGAGCAGCAGCCCTGCAAGTGCGCCAACCAAGACGCCCAGGACCCGTCCGAGGTCCGCCTGGGGGCTGCCTGCATGGCTGCATCGTCAGGCATCACATGCACGACATCAGAACCATTTATGCTGGTGTTTCGGGGTGCTCATTCGGTCATGTGGGACCGGCCTGGCCTAAGGACTGAGTCTATAACCCCGACCGCTTTGCACTTTCACCGAGCAAAGGTCTAGCAATCCTTGTAACTCTACCTCTATGCGAGTATATTTGTGTTAATGAGAGACATGGCGGTGCCAACTAGACAAGCGATGCCAACTAGACAAGCGATGTCATTTTGCTGGCTGAGGGCAGAACAGTCAGCAACAAGACTTGCTCTGAGATGACATCGATATGCTTGCATGGCTTGAAGCGCAAGGCCGCTGGGGTTCACGGAAACAACGTGTCCATGTGCAGCCTTACTCTTAAGAGCGCTCAATGTTACATGCGCACACCCGCATTGCGCTTACCTGGCCGCGTGATAGGCGCGCTGGAGGTCCACTGGTTGGGGAGCGCCACCTGCAGCTTCGCGTCTTCACGACCAAGCGGTTGGTGCAGGAGAACGCATGTGCCCCTGCGATCAGGCACAAGCTGCTCAGCAAATGGGGACAGGTCTGCCCACTCTGCCAGCGAAGCAGGGTCCCAAACTTCTGCCATTCGACCAGTAGCACGGTGGATGGCGTCTTATGGTCATGACCGGGAAATTCCTCAACTATGCTACTCTGCTACTCACAAGGCCAAGAACTAAAAGCTATGTATGCAGCAATGCAACAATATGCATGGTCACTCGCAGCAGAGAAGCCATGCGCATACCAAGCGCATTGCGTGGATGAACGAATCAAGCACAGTCACTTGCTCATGCCAGTTGTGTTGAGCAGGCCTAGCAGGGGCGACGCACTGAGGCCAGGCTGTGAGGTGATTGCATAGCGCGCTGGAGTCGTAGCCCAAACGCTCCGTTGTGTCAATGCAATCACTGCCACAGCCGGTGGCAAGCCCGCAGTATGACCAGTACGTGCACTGCGCGCGTACCGCCACATCGCGCCAAAAGGCCCATGCTGAGTGCGATGCAGGACAGCCTGCTGCAAAATGAGATGCAGGCGGCTGCCATGTGTAGAGCGAGCTCGCACATTTCCTGTCGCCTTGCACTGGATGCAGCACTCGTAGCTGTCGCGGAACTTGGGCATGCTCATCAGTGCCCGTCGCTGGCGCGTGCGCTCGCCAAACCCCACGAAAGCTTCACTGGTGACCTGCAACCCCCTCGCAGCGTATTGCTTGGCTTTCAGTGAGGCTCGGCAGCTAACTACCAAAGCAGCACTGCACACTTAGCTGCGGCATGCATGAGCTGTCTCGCTTAAAGCGTGTGGTCAGAGGGTTTTGGTTACCCAGTGCCATGTGTACATTGCTGGGCAAATGCTTGCAGACAAGCCATGAGCTGCTCTTGCGGTAGCAGCCTGGACACCCTAGCGTGCCCAGCATGATCTTCATAGCAAGCGCGCCCTAAGCAAAGTGGTGCGCTCGCAGACTGTTGTCACTACCAACACGATACCTAAAGCCCTGCAAGGCTGTGACGGGAGATGCAGGGGCTGTACCTCATACTGTCCAAGAGCGCTGACACAGGCGTCTAATGGTGGTGAGCAAGCAGGGCAGGCTGCGGTGGCTGGCTGCCTGCCCTGCAGCAGGCCCTGCAGCATAAAGCTGCGTATCAACCGCGCGCCACTGCCAATGCCAGCGCATGACTTTGCTCTTCGACCCTGGCCTCTATAGCACTAACAGAAAGACATCCTACAAAGCGTAGCAGAGTGATGCACAGTAGACATCAAGCTGTACAGACAAAAAGACAAAAAATAAGGTGTGGCGACTGACAGGCGTTCGGTGCTCAGGTGAGAGGCGCTGTGCAAAAGTTTGCTTCATGCTGCACGCCTACGCACCTCAGTGTAGTTAACACTGCTGTTGCCAGTCCATGAGTCCTTCTTGACGTACAGAACGGCCTGAGGCGACATAGTGAGGTGGGCAGCCAGGTCCAGGTGGGCTTCGTTGCCGCGGGTCTTGTAGATGGCTGCTGGCTGGTGGCTGTAAGATGCAAAGCCGTCGTAGTACAGGGCTAGCGCGTCGCATGTGCTGGAATTGCTGCAGTAGGACACCAGGTCCGCAGCACAGCCTTCGAGAACGCAGCCCCCCTGCCGCCCCATGCACTTGTGAGGCTGCTAGAGGAGACGAGTTGAGCTAGCACGTTGCCGGGGCAGGCTCTGCCCACGAGGCAGACGCCTGCCGCACATGCAAAATTCCACCGGACTCTGAAGTTGGTGTATTCTACACGTTTGCCAGCGCTCCTGCTAGAAAGGTATGATATGTCCAGCTTATTTGATGACAAGAGGCTCAGAACTTCTGAGTCAGAAGATGACATTCAGCATCACAGGCTGCTTAAGAAGTCTCAGGGCGTGCAGCCGTTAACGCTACGATCTTACCATGTCTCAGGTATGCGCACGCAACACGCATGCAGCTGGCAAGGCACAGATGCAGCCCCGGTTGCCGACCTACCCTGCCAGAAAAGGAAGTCGGGAGCTCACCTGACTCGACTGTCGCGTATACAGACAAGTCTGATTAGGGCAGCCTTTCCAGTCGTAGTGTTGTGACATTTCAACGCCTGGAAAGACATCATAGCTGGGCGCAGCCAGGATGCTGTTGCTCACATCCTGCAGCAGCATCCCACCTGCGCAAGCCGCACTGCTGACATCGGTGGCCACTGCAAGCAGAGGCGCTCAAGGGCGGCTCACAAACATGCCGCCCTGCAGGATGGATCAGAGGCGAATGAGAACTGCACTGTGACAGTGTGCGCAGCATCTGCAACCGGATGTCGCATATACGCTTGCCTGCAGTCGTTGACCTATACCCAGGTGAGCAGGGTGATGCCCTGCATGCTGGCGAGCAAAGGAGGAGCACAATGCAAAGTGGCGCTCAACCTGCTCCCGCGCGCGAGCCAGGTCCTGGCGGCCAGAGGCGTAGCAGGCTGGCGCACATCTTTTCACATTATCCCATGCTTTCTGTAAAGCTCCAAGCGCATGCGCTTGGCCTTGGCCCAGCAGGCAGCTTGTCAGGCTGCAGCAAGCCGGGCTGCGCACCGGTCCAGTATGCCAGGGATTCCAGGTTCTTTCGGCGGTCCTGGCCCCAGTAACCGGGGGACACATCCTGGCCTGTGGGTAAGTACCACGCGTTGAGCAGCACGCAGTCGCCCGAGGTCATGACTGTCCACTGCGGCGGGTCCGAGACGTCGCTCGGCAGCGTGCAGCTGCCACCAGGGCTGCAGAAGGTCCAGACATGGCACATGGCAGCCGCGCCGCCCGTGCCCACAGCGCCAGCCCCGGTGCTGTTGCGGTCGTTGAACTTGCGGCACTCCGCGCAGCATGCAGCAACGCTGTCGACCTTGTGGATCGTGGCCAGCGGCTGGTATGCCTGGTCGTAGTATATGGAGTGGTTCTCGGCCACGCATGACAGTCCGCTCCCGGCTGCGCCGCGGCAGCCAGGGGTCAGAGCCTCTCAGCAGCACAGCCTTTGCTGGCCAACAGCGCTGGTCAGGCATGCAGGGTCTGCATGCCATCTGCTGAGCAGCCTCAGGCTGCACTGCAGGTGTGCAGCACGCACGGACGCAGTGGTAAACAGCATGGGCACCTCAGGTGCAGGGCTCGGGCACGTGCATTCACTGTACTGCCTCCGTGGAGGCAGGATATCTCTGCTACAACTGTGAGTATACAATCAGGCAAAATGTGCTGCATGAGCATCCACTAATGGCGTGTCAAGGTTGTAACTGGGGCACTGGAGCCCAAGAGCAAGCCTGTGGCACTCTCGCTGGACTTGTGTCACCCGCCGCGTGCACAACACTGATGAAAGTGTCCAGCAGTGGGATGCCGGTAAGTGGTCCCCTCAGTGACACACAACCGCAAATCACCTGCAGTAGCAAGCAAGCAGACACGTCCGCGGGGACTGTGCTATGCGCGCAAACCAAACAGCTGTGCGAGGCATGCTGTCGCCGACCTGGTCCATCCAGAAAAAGAAGCATAAAACGCCACACAGAGGAGGCCCGTACCGATCAGGCTCAGGGCTGGCTTGGGGAAGGGCAGCACCGCCGCCTGCATTCAGCACTCGCTGGTACAGGAGCGCGTCCATCTGTGTGGGGCAGCGTGACGCACGGCGGTGCAGCAAAGCGCGGCAGGGCAGCAGCAACAGCAAAACAGTAGAGAAGCAGCCTAGGCAACACGGCGTATGCTTAGTTTTAACTCAACTCAGGTCCCGTGCGTGCCTGCGCCGCTGCGTGTGCCAAAACCAGTGTAAGTGCCCAAGCGAGCGTGCAACGGCGCATTAAATGGTGCGCTGTGGCAGGGCTAGAGCGCGGTCTAAACCATTGCAGGACTGCTCAGTGAACAAGTGCGTGTTGTGCTCACAGACGGAAGACCGACACTGTAAAATGCACGCAGGAGCGTAAGCTCGTTTCTTACGACGTACATCAAGGCTCAAGTGTACGACGGGCCTGTTCTTATGGGCCTTCAGCGCAGGGCTCTGCTAGCGACTCTCGGAGTTTAAACCCTGCTTGCTTATGTAGGGGACCCCACCGTGGCACTCTGTTCGAGTATCGCACTGCATGGACATATTGTTCAATGAACATGCAGGTTGGCACATGCATCACATGGCGGGGCAGAGCCAGAGTTGATGCGCAAAGAATTGCATGTCATGAGGCCGCCTATGCCAAGACACCAGATTACGGCAAGGTGCTGTGTCAGCGTACTGTAAGCTTACTGCACTCACCGTGCATGTTCTTGGCCAACAGTTGCAGAAGCGTGGCAACTGACCCTACGCCAGCTGCATATGGAGTTGGTGATTCAATCATGGAAATGCCCCCGCTTCTAGCAGAGGAACATCCTGTTATCTTCACAACCTGGATGAGTATACAGGCATGCAGTGCGCCGCAGCAAGCTCGTACTATGGCCTACAGCAGCTGCTTTCAAGGACGCAAGGGGCCCTGTCGCGACGGCAGCCCCGGCGCACAGCGCGGGGCGCTCTGTTGGCAGGCGCAGTGCTGAGCATGATATGCATGCACAAGCTCTGCGCCAACGTTGAGCGGTGATGCTGCAGGGCCTCCCGAGGGTTTCAGCCCCCGGCCCTACAGCAGCTCCACCTGCGCCAGCCAAGGGATGGCAGCGGCGGTCGCGGCGCCGCGCAGCGCGAGCGCCGCGTCGGCCGGCGCGACGTTGAGCGCGAGCCGCATCCGCAGCCGCCGGCCGCCCGCGTCGACGAGCAGCACGCGCTGCGCGCCCAGGCGCGCAGCCGCGGCGACCACGTTGCCGGGCTCGGGCGGCGGCTCGCCGCGCGCCGCCGCCAGCGCGCGCAGCCGCGCGGCCACGTCCTCCAGGTACGCCTCCGCGCGGCCTGCACAGGTGGGGGTTAAGGGTAGGGTGGCATGCGCTAGGGTAGGGCAGCGCACGCCCCCAATCTCAGAGTCCGGACGTGCCGCTCTGAGCAGCTCAAGCGCTGCTACCCTGGGTGGTCGGGCGCATGGCAGCCACGGCGCTGCCGGACGCTCAGGGCGGCGCAGGCAGCCACTGCCGCGGTCAGCAGCCGGTGCCGCCACGCGCCAACGATCCCCAGCGCTTGCGGAGCGGCCAGGACCACGCGAGCAAGCATCGCTGGTGCGCGACACAGAGTGCGCACGCCACGCGCGCCGCTGGCGCAACTCCAGCCGCTCGCACAGGACCCGCTCATGCACCGGTGCAAGACGCAAGACGCTGCGGAGCGCGCGGTCACCGCTGGCGCGCATCTCCGGCAGCAGCGCCCACGAGCAGCAGCTTGCAACGTGCATCGCGCTGAGTAGGGTTAGGGTGAGGCTCACCGCTGGCGCGCATCTCCAGCAGCAGCGCCGCGAGCAGCAGCTTGTCCAGGCGGCACGCGCGCGCCAGCAGCTGCATGTGCACCGCGCTGAACATCTCCTGCACAGCCGCGTCCACGTGCCGCATCTCCACCGCGCCGCTGCTTGCGCGCGCGCCTGCAGCGCCGCTGCAGGCTTGAGTTGCCCTGTTCTCATTGTTACAGACGCGCGCGCTTCTCTGCTTCCGTGGGCATGCTGATCTCAGTCATAGCAAGGACCTGCGCCATCTCAAGGTTTGGCGCGTGCTCGGCCGTGTCTGCGCGGGCCTCCCGACGTCCCACTTACACCTGCAAAAGCTGCTCAGCCTGCCCGTTGCCGCCCACATGCGCAGGCTCCAGCCGCTGGCTGCCCGCGCGCTGCGCTGCAGGCGCACCGCTGGGCGCGGGCGCGCCGCCGCCGGCCGGCGCGGCGGCCGCGGCGGCGGCCGCGGCGGCCTCCTCGGCGGCCACCTCGGCGCCCCGGCGGCACAGCTCGAGCACGCGCCGCACGTCCCCCGACACGGCCGCGACCTGCCGCGTGGGACGGCGGGTGGGTGCCCCGCGCTCAATCGCTTCCAGCACCCTGGGAGACTCTGCCAAGCGGAAATTGATTGCTGAGCGTGGCTGCCGCTTGCTCAGATCGAGCGCTTGCACGTCCGCGGCGCAGCCCGAGGGCTGCACGGCACGAGCTGCGCAGCGCGCCGCGCTGCGCCCAACGAGCTCGGTACGGCGTACAAAGCACGGCAGGGCTGCACAGAAGCTGTTCCCCAAGCTGGCCAGCTGCGTGGGCGGCCAGGCGGGCGCGCGCGCAAGCGGCGCGCGGCACCTTGCGCGCCGCATACTCGATGCTAGGGTTAGGTTCGAGCGGGCATGCGCGCGAGCGGCGGGCGGCACCTTGCGCGCCGCGTACTCGATGGCGCGCGGGTTGAATGCGCCGGCCGCGCCCGCGTCCGCCAGGCGCGCCAGCACAATCTCCTTGAGCTGCTCGCGGCTGTACGGCTGGAAGACCAGCCGCCGCCCGCCTAGCCGTGACCTGCGCAGCGAGCGCGCAGCGGGCCTCGCGCGGTCCAGCGCTGGAAACCGGACATGGTTGCCTACCCGCGGTATGCGCAACAGCCCAGGTCTCCGGACTCTCCGGCGTCACGGGCAAGCTGGTGGCTCGGCGCAGGCGCAGGTTCCCGTCTGAGGAGCTGCTTTTCAGGGTCAGGGGCCGGCCGGGCGGCGGCGACGGCGGGCGCGCACGCGATGCGCGGCAGCAGGCGCTCGGGCAGGTCGAGCGTGTTGGCAATGCCCAGCACCGCCAGCGCCGCGCCCGGCCGCGTGGGCCACTCGAACAGGTTGTACAGCACCTGCGCGCCCGGCGCACCGCTCGCGGGCGTGCAGAGGCCGAGCGGCCCCGCAGGCCCCCGCGGATCCCCGGCAGGCCCGCGCCCGTGCACATGGGCAGCGGCGCAGGCGCGCAAGCTGCAGGGCGCGGCTCGCGATCCTGCAGTTGCGTCTTGACAAGGCCCCACCGTCGGATCGAGCATGGCAGGCGCGCGCGCTGGGGACCATCTCGCCGTATGATCAAGCATGGCAGGCGCGCGCGCCAGGGACCATCAGGAGTGGGATAGGGCGCCCCGCACGGGGGCTAGGGCTGCGGCGCGCGCGCGCACCGACTGCTTGCGCGTGACCAGCAGGTCCATCTCGTCGACCAGCAGCACGGTCACGCGCGGGCCGGCGCCGCCGCCGCCGCGCGCGCCGCCCGCGGCGCCGCCGCCACCGAACATGGCCTCCAGCGCGGCCAGCGCGGCCGGCGGGCTCGCGCGCGCGCCGGTCAGCGCCTGTGCGCGGCCAGGCCGCTCAGGCCGCCGCGCGCCCGGGCGCGGCGCCGTGCTGACCAGCGTGAAAGGCGCCGCTGAGGGTCGCCGCGCCCGCGCGCGCGCGCGCGCGGGCCAACAGCCTGCAAGCAAGCTGTGTGGCGCGCGAAGGAAACGGCGGAGGCTTCCATGATGACATGGATCCTTCTCTTTGCGTCTTGGGCCTTCTCAGTGACGTCCATCATGTAATGGCAAGGCACAGACAGACCCTGCGCCTGGGGGCTGACAAAGGTGGCCCTCTTTGCATGCCCAGCGGCCTCTGATCCCCAAAGCAGGGGGAATTACTACGCCACAGGCTGCCCCCTGGGCCGCGCCTCGAGCAGCGCGCTGTAGGCGTGCTGCGGCGACGGCAGCCGCAGCGCGTTCAGCTCCACGAAGCGGAAAGCGGGCGACGCGCCCGCGGCCGCGCGGCGCCGCAGCGCGCGCACGACCTCCAGCGCGGCCGCCGTCTTGCCGGTGCCGGGCACGCCGCTGACGTACAGGCACTGGCCAAGGCAGCCCGCGCCTGCGCGCCCGGTGCCGCAGCGTGAGCGCCCGCCGGACGCCTCAGCTCCCTTCACAACTGAGTAGCAAGCAAGAGCGCGGCTCCCCACCAGCTGACAAGGAAGTCGTTTATGCCCTGCGCGCTCTGCACCGCCGCCGAGCTTTGCGTGCACACCCTGCTGCTGGTACTCCGCGAAAGCCTCAGCATGGCTGTGCACGATGCAGGGCCTGCTAGACTCAAAGCTGTTAACGCTCGCAGCATGTTGTGCAAAGTACATTGCGGAGTCCTTCCGCTCTACCCTGCGCCAGTTACCCTATCCCTGGCCCGCGCGCGCGCTGCGACAGCCCGGCGCCGCGCCTGCCGCCACAGCCTCCTCCAGGAAGGCGGCCAGAGCGGCGCGCTCGGCGTCGCGGCAGGGCATGCTGCGCGGCGCGGCCGCCGGCGCCAGCGCGGCGGCCGCCGCGGCCAGGGGGCACCCCGCCGGGCCGCCGGCCCCGGCCGGCGGCACCTCCGCGGCGCCCAGCGCACCCAGCGCGCCGGCGCAGCGCGCCTCCGCCCACTCGCGGCCGCCCTGCGCGACAGAAACCCCGTGAGCCGGTTGACCCGTTCCATGCATGACAGGCGCATGGCTATGCACGCAAGCTGCTGGCCGGCTCCTTGCGCGCTCCCATACCCTGCTCGGTTCATGCGCCGCCGTCTGCGGACCGCGCCGGACCCGTCTGCTGGGCTCGACGCGCCTTGACGCGATATTCCTACTTGCTTGCAACAGACGTCTCCACACAAGGTGTGATTGCGGACTCGTCAGCACTGGCACTGGCGAGGCTGCCAGGCCATGATCGCTTACAGAAGCCAACAGCGACCATCCGTGGTAGGGCATGGTAGGGCACGGAGCGCAGGCCGGCGCCGCCCAAAGGCGCGGCGGACCTGCTTGCGCGGCCGCTTCTTCGCCTGGAAGCCAAACGCGGTGAGCGGCAGCGCGCGCGTCTTGACGCACGTGCGCGTGGCGGCCACCTGCGCGCGCGGGAACGTCCGGCCCGTCGAGCTGTGCGCTCGAGGAACACACAGCAGCCTGGCGCCGCGCCCCCCAGGACTGCGCACCCGGGCCCAGGCCGGCAGGCAGGGGGGCGGCCGGGAACGGCGCACAGAGCGGCTGCATGGCTGCTGCCCGACGCACGCCGCAGCGCAGGCCGGCTGGCCGCCCGCCCGCTTCATCGGCGCCTACAGCGGCCGCCTGCAGCGGCCGCAGCGGGCGCACCGGCTTGAACGCCTCGTCACCGCCGCCGCCGTCGTCATCGGAGGCGGCGTCGCTGCCGGAGCCGGCCGGCCAGTCGTCCGCGGGCGGCTCCGCCGGCCCCAGGCCCTCATCCTCGTCCAGGCGCTGGAACACCTGCGCGCGCGCGGACGCGGTGCTTCCCAACCCCAACCCATACCTCCCCGGGACATGCTGTGGGTGTGGAGCACCCAGGATGGGGCATGCGCTCAGCATGTGCCATGCGGCTCTGTGCGGCTCTGCGGGGCGACCCAGCGGCTGCCCCACTGCCCTCCCAAGGCTGGCCGCCGCGCGGAAGCTGGCGCCGCCTGGCGCGAGCGGGCAGCTCTGCCGCCCTCGTTCCCCGGGCGCATGCAGACGCAAGGCGAATGCTCTTGGGCGGCTGCCATGACCCGCTGTATCCATGCCATGGCCTCTCCGGTTCCCTGCAGTCAAGGCCCCAAGCGTTCCTTCGCAAGCACTTTGACATTCATGCCTGGCCGAAATCGCGCACGTAGCACTGAGTGGTCCTCATGCGCCACGCAGCGGCTCTGTGAGCTGGACCAGGGCGGGCGCCGCGCCCCTGGCGGCGCGCCAGCGGCCTCGGTCCCCGGGGCCGCGCGTGCCTGCGCAGCCTCATCGTAGAGGTAATCGCAGGTGAGCACGTCGTTGCTGGCGGGCGGCGCCTCGGCGTACGCGCGCCGCGACACCACCGGCGCCGGCCGCAGCAGGCACGCCGCCTCCGCCACGCCCGTCGCGCGGCCCAGGAACACCTCACGTGCGCCGTGGTGCCGCTGCGCGCCGCAGAGCCCCAGGGTAAGGGCGCGACGAAGCCAGGCAGGCGCCGGCGCTCCAGGCGCGGCACCAAGAACAGGTCCCCTGCCACCTAAACAAGGCCCCGCTGGTGGTTAAGCAAGCGCGCGCGCGCGGGGCGCGCCAGGCGCCCGTTGTGCAGCTCCTCCGGCCGCAGGAAGAAGCGCAGGTCGACCATGGCCGCCCCGGGCCTTACCCTACCATAACCCCAGCCTACCCCAGGGCGCGCCAGGCGCCCGGTGTGCAGCTCCTCCGGCCGCAGGAAGAAGCGCAGGTCGACCATGGCCGGCCCCGCGCCGCGCCGCCAGAAGCCCTCCACGCGCGCCAGGCCCAGCCGGCCGGCCAGCAGCTTCTCCACCGCGGTCAGCGGCCGCGGGCGCGGCGCCGGCGGCGCGCCCGCCGCGCACGCCGGGCACAGCCAGTCGCCCTGCGCGCGCGCCCTATCCTGGCTCCAGGCAGCGACCGGCGGGTCTGCCTCCGGCGCGCCGCCGCAGGCATTCGGTCGCCCCCCGCCGCGCGCGGCAGGCCTGCAGGCCGCCCCGGGGCCTAGCAAGCCGCGCGGTCCTCGCCGTGCAGTGGCCGGATGGCAGCGACG
>JAABUX010004103.1_pt1 | contig 18767 bp, 18 predicted proteins | sample 5561851 | NCBI WGS metagenome assembly JAABUX01 (sample SAMN10711883, study PRJNA513361) | rock metagenome | isolation source: Antarctica rocks | place: Antarctica: Victoria Land, Richard Nunatak red sandstone | collected 2016-01-03 | reverse complement strand
CCCGTCGAGCGCCAAGCAGTGTAAGTCGGGCAGGATCGGCTGGGTAGACATACCGGTGTTTTACCCATCCTAGAGACTTGAAGCGACGCCGCAAGCAGGCAAGCTTCACCGAAAGTGCCGATGAACCCAATGGACCCATGCGAGAAAATGGCGAAGAGAACGCGACGCTGGATTTGCTGATCGTCGGGGCCGGTCCTGCCGGCCTGGCCGCCTCCTGTGCCGCGCAGGAGGCCGGGCTGTCTCATGTCGTGGTCGAGCGGCATGGTCCGGTCCAGTCACTGGTGGAACACCCCCAGCAGATCCGGTACTTTTCGCCCTCGGATGAGCTTGCCGTCGGCGGCGTCCCGTTCTTCGTCGCCGGGGGACACAAGCCGACGCGGGAAGACGCGCTGGCGTATTACCGGGCGGTGGCGTCATCGCGAAATCTGCCGCTGGCGACCTGGGAGGAAGTCGTTGACATCGAGCGCGTGGGGCCTGCCCCGCCGGACGGTCATTTTCAGATCCGCTCGGTGCGGCGACGGGCGGGGGAGGGAGAGGTCGTCGAGCGCCGCGCGCGGTTTCTGCTCGTCTGCACGGGGACGTTCCCCAACCCGCGCCTGCTGGACGTGCCGGGGGCGGATTTGGCGAAGGTCTTCACGCGGCTGGACGACCCCACGCCGTTTTTCGGGCGCGACGTGCTGGTCGTGGGCGGCGGCAACTCGGCGGCGACGGGGGCGATGACGCTGGCCGAAGCGGGAGCGCGCGTCTCGGTCGTCATGCGCCGGGCGCCCGCCGATTTCCAGAGCCATCTGCGCCCGTTTATCGGAAAGAGCCGTAAGACCCCTGGCTTCAGGATTTATTCTTCAGCCACGGGGATATAAGGCTCCATGCCCTTCTTTAAGTCTGTTTGAGGGCATGATATTCGTGCCTTTATATTCGTGCCTTTCGGGTATAATCGAGGCATATACAACTACTGTTCATAAATACTGTTTGGGCTATCTACACACGCCACCAGAGCCATCGCCTTCTTTGTTTTTGCCTCGGCTAAGAACAAGGTAGAGTTTGGGAAACCTTGTCACTGGAAGCCTCCAACGCATAGAAACAGTCATAATAGAAACAGTCATATCGAGAAACAAAAGACTAAATCCAAAGACTAAATCCAAAGCAATTTGCCGTGGGATAACATGGCTATGGTGAAAATCCAGAGTAGCCCCTGCTGATGTCAAGAGACCAACGCTTGCGATGCAAGCGGGAAGCCCCTGGCTTTAGCCATGGGGAGTTGTCACCGTGCGCGACCTGAAAATCATGGCGGAAGAAAAGCGCCTGACGTTGCTGACGGAGGTTCGCGTCCTGGGCATCACCCCCACCGCCGTAGACCTGATGCGCGTCCCGTATGACGAGGCAGCGCCGGGCGCGGACGGGGAGCGGTGGACGCTGCCCAACGACTTCGTCTTCGCGCTGGTCGGCCATACGGCGGACCGGACGCTTTTCGCCCACTTGGGCGTTCCGCTGGCTCCCGATGGCCTGCCCATCTACGACGAAGAGACTTCCGAGTCCGCCGTCCCCGGCCTGTACCTGGCCGGTTCGCTGTCCCGCGCCAACATTATCCTCGAATCCCGCCGCCGCGCGGTCGAGATCGTGGCCCATGTCGCGGGGCGACTGAGGAAGAACTAACCCGGCGCGATTGGAACCGGCACTGGAAGTGCCGGTCTACTCGGGAATGAAAGTGCCTCCGGCACTGAGGACAAGCCCCCAGATGCTTGTCCTCAGTCGCGGAGCGACTTCCACTTCTAGTAGACCGGCACTTCCAGTGCCGGGGGGCGATCCCTACGACCACTTCACCGGCGTCACTTGCCCGCCCGCCGCCGCCGACTCCCAGGCCGCCTCGGTCAGCTCAATCGTCCGCAGCCCGTTGATCGGCTCGGCGGCGATCTTTTCCGTCCCCAGGATGGCGCGGATGAAGTTGGTATCCACGTCCGACCCCTCCGGCATTTGCGACTGATCCGGGGAGAACGTCTTCCCGTCCGTCCCCTGCACGCGGAACGTGCCATCGTTGCGGACATAGAACGATCCGTTGTCGCACCAGATCGTGATGTCCTCGTACCACCCCGCCGCGTCGCCGACGACTGAGATGTTGCCCTGCGCGCCGTTGGTGAACTTGATCGAAAGCGCGCTGTTGATGTCCACCGGCGTTCCCCGAGGGTCCATGAATGCCGCGACTTTTTCGGGGGCCAGGCCGGTCGTCCACAGGACGATGTCCAGCAGGTGCGAGCCGCTGTCGTTGATCTGGCCGCCGCCGGACAGGGCGGGGTCCTGCCGCCACGACCCGCGCGTCCCCTTCGCCCAGCCCTGCTGCTGCAAGGCGTTGATGAACTGCACCTGGCCGTACTCGCCCGAAGCGATCTTTTCCCGGATGTACCGGAAGTGCGGCAGGCCGTGCCGCTGGTAGGCCAGCCCGACGACGAGGCCGGTCTCCTCGATCTTCTTCAGCAGCGCGTGGGCGTCCGTGACCTTGTTGACCATCGGCTTTTCCAGCAGCACATGCGCCCCCGCGTCCAGGCTGTCCACCGCCATCTGATAATGGAGCGTGTGCGGCGTGGCGATGAGGAGGGCGTCGAGCTTTGCCTCGTCCAGCATCTTCCGGTAGTCCGAGAACGTCGGGACGTCCGCGACCGCCGCGCCGTGCTTGCTGCGCGTCCGCTCCAGACTCTGCTCGCTGATGTCCGCGAACGCGGCCACCTTAACCTCCGGCATCTTCAGCAGGCGCTCGATGTGCCCCTGGGCCATGCCGCCCGTGCCGATCACCCCGAACCGAATTGTGTCTGCCATGTGTTTGTTCCTTCTCCGTTGAGTATGTCTATCGAGAACTCTCCGCCTTGATCTGGGCTTCTATCGCCTCAACCGCGTCCTTTGCTTCTTTAAGTCCCGCTCCGGTATTCTGCTCCCGATAGGCTTTGATCGCGCTGATTTTCTCGCCTCGCGCGAGGTAGTTCCGCACCTCATCGCTCGGCGTGTCATGCTCGACCCCAAGTTTATCCAACAGTAGGTTCACCTTCGATTCGAGCCGCGCGAGACGTATCTGCTCATCCCTCCCCGCCCGACGCGACAGGAACGGTATCAAGAAACCACAAAGACCGATCGCGATGAACAGCGGAAAATCATGTGGCATTGTTTGGTACTCCTGCGGAACCGACGTCGGCCGGGGTCAAAGATGGTCAGCCTGGTGACGGCTAGGGGCGGGAAGTGCCGGCTGGTCATAGGGTCACGCCTCCTCCGACACCTCCAGCCCCTGCGCGCGCAGCCAGTCCAGCGCGGACTGGAGGCGCGCGTCGTCCCCCGTCAGCCCCAGCACCAGCCAGCCGCCGTCGCGGGCGTTCACATCGGCGCGCAGGACGTTCGGGGACAGGTCGAAATCCGTCACTAGATGCGTCAGGATCGGAGCGCCGATTTGCTCCAAGGGGTAATGAATGCGAAACTTCTTCTCGGTTGCCATAGTACCGCGCGCTTTCACCGCCGCCCGCGCCGTTTCCTGCCTGCGCGGGTGGGAGCGGAAAAATAAACGAAACAATTTGTATGGCTTGCACGTCATTAGGGCTGTCTTAGGACGGCCACCCGCACCTTTACCGGCAGCCGTCCCCGTTCTTCCCGTCACAGGAGCCGCACGATGATCTCGCCGTCCTGCCGTCTCTTCGCCATCCTGCTGGCCGCGCCCGCCCTGGCGCTGGCCGCGCCGCCCGCGCCTACCTCTGCCCAGGCGCAGTCGCCCGCCGAGCAGCTCGCCGCCGCGTCCGCCCTCTACGACGCCGGCAAGTTCGCCCAGGCCGCCAAACTTTTGGACGCTTTTCTGGCCGCCAACCCCGGTCACCCCCGCGCCGGAGCCGCCGCCTTGGCCCTGGGCCGCTGCCGGTCGGAACTCAAGCAATACGCCAAAGCCGTGCCCGCCTATGAGAAGGCCATCGCCACTGAGAAGGCCATCGCCGCCAAAGACCCCGCGCTGACGACCACTGCCGAACTCGGTCTGGGCGAAGCCGCTTTGCAGACCGCGCAGTGGGCCAAAGCCGCCTGCGCGCTGAAGGCGGCGACATCAGCGGGCGTCACGCCCGCGCAGGCGCCGGTTGCCTATGACTGGCTGGGGCGGGCGAACTACCAGCTCGGCAAGTACGCCGCCGCCGCCCAGGCGTACACCGTAGTTCTCAGCAAGTACGCAAACAGTGAGGCGGCGGAGGACGCCACGTTCGGCGCGGGATTATCCGCATTGAAGCTGGGCCGGACGGACGAGGCCCACCAGCGTCTGCGCGCCGTCGTGGACCGTTATCCCACGGGTGAGAACCGCCCGCAGGCGCTGCTTCTGCTGGGCCAATTAGACCTCGACGGCAAGCAGTACGGGCAGGCGCGCGACGAGTTCCAGACGGCGCTGACCGCCAGTGGCGTGGACGCGGACACCAAGCAGGCGGCGGAAGACGGGCTGGTAAACGCCCTCCTTAAGCTGGGCGATAATTCCGGGGCGGCGACGCGGCTCCAAGCCATCCTGGCGAATCTGCCATCCGCCGACCCGCAGCGGTTTCCTGCCCAACTGACCCTGGGGCGCTGCCTGTACCTCCAGAAGCAGTATGCGCCGGCCCAAGCCGCCTACAAAGCGGCGGCGAAATCGCCGGACGCCAAAATCGCCGTGCAGGGGCTATATTGGTCCGCCAACTGCGCCCTCGCCCTGGGGCGCTCCGCCGAGGCCGCCGCGCTGTTCGGGCAGGCGGCGTCACGCTTCCCCACGTCCGATCTCGCGGCCAAAGCCAGGGCCAAAGCCGGGGATGTCCAGGCGGCGACCAAAGAAGACAATGCGGCGGGGACGCTGCGGCAGGCGCGTCTCGACCTGGACGCCAGAAAGTACGCTCCGGCGGCTACGGCATTAACGGCCCTGCTCGCCGCCGCGCCGCCCGCCGATGTCGCGGCGGAGGCGCACTACCTGCTCGGCCTGGCCGACCAGGGCTTGGGCAAGAATGCGCCCGCCTTAGTCGCGCTGACGGCGGCTGTGTCGGGCGCGTCTCGGTTATTGGGAGGAGCGGGGGCCGACTGGCTGCCGGACGCCCAGGTCCAACTCGCCTGGCTGAACATTGAGCGCAAGCAGCCCCTGGCGGCGGAAAAGGCCGCGCGTGCCGCGCTGTCCCTGTCTTCCAAGCCCGGCTACTCGCCCGCCATTGAGCAGCAGGCCCGGCTCGCTCTCGTGCAGGCCGACCTGGACGGGCAGAAGTGGGACGACGCGCTGGCGGGCTGCCAAACCCTGCTGGCAACAAACCCGCCGTCGGACGTAATGGCGACAGTCTTGTTCACGCAGGCGTGGGTCAGCGAGAAGCAGGGGAAAGCCGACGCCGCCCTGCCGCTCTGGCAGCGTCTCGCCTCCGAGTTCCCACAAAGCGCTTATGCCCCCCAAGCGCTGCTGCACCTGGGCAATGCGAGCTTCAAATCGCAAAAGTTCGACGATGCCCAGGCGCGTTACGCGGACCTGCTGGCGAAATACCCCAACAGCGCCGACGCGCCCCAAGCGCGTCTCGGTCTGGGCAACGCGCTTTACAGCCTCGGCAAGTATGACGGCGCGGCGGCGGCGTTCGACGCGCTGGCGGCGGACAAAAACGCCCTGGAACTCCGCGCCGAAGCGCTTTACTGGGCAGGCGCGTCCTGGGAAAAAGCCGGTAAAAAGACTGCTGCCGTCTCCCGTCTTTCCCGGCTGGTGAGCGAGTACCCCGCCAGCGCGCGCGTCGCGAAGGCCAAGGTGCGGCTGGCGTATCTGAAGGCGGGGGGATAGGCCAGGCAATAGCCCCGGCGCTGGAAGTGCCGGGCTGCTATCAAGTGGAAGTCGCTCCGCGACTACGGATTCCTCAGCCCCGGAGGGGCTTTCACTCACCGGTAGACCGGCACTTCCAGTGCCGGGGCGACGGTTTCCGAAAGGCACACACGATGCTGCTCTCTCTGTTCAACAACGCGGGGATCGTCCGCTATCCCCTCCTGATCTGCTCCATTCTCGCCGTCACTCTTATTATGGAACGACTGTGGACGCTGGCGATGCTGCGGAAGCTCGAAGACGACACGTTTGAAGGGCTGAAAGCCGTGCCGGCGCAGGGGCGGGCCGACGCCCTGACCTCCCGCGAGTTCGCGGGGGCGCCCGTCGCTCAGATTTTGCACTCGCTGGCCCCCCTGCGCGGCGAAAGCGAGGACACCCTCGCGACGGCGGCGGACATCGCCCTGGCCTTGCAGCGGATGCGGCTGCGCCGGTTCCTGGGGACGCTGGCGACCATCGGCAGCACGACGCCGTTTGTCGGCCTGTTCGGGACCGTGCTGGGCGTCATGGCCGCCTTTCAGGGCATGAGCAAGAGCGGCCTGAACGGGGACGCGATGGCGAGCGGCATCGCCGAGGCCCTGAGCGCGACCGCCTTCGGCCTGCTGGTCGCCGTGCCGAGCATCGTCGTATACAACTACCTCGTGGGGCGGGTTCAAATGATGCTGCTCCAGATCCAGGCCCATGTCGCCTTGCTGGGGCCGCTGTACCTGCGCGCCCGGAGTCGGGAGGAGGTCGCCTGATGCACCGCTCGTCCCTGTCCGAAGACGACCCGATGGCGGAGATCAACCTGATCCCGCTCATTGACATCTCGCTCACCCTGGTCATCATCCTGATGGTCACCACGGTCTTTATCCATAACCCCGGCTTTAAGCTGAACCTGCCCAAGACGGTCACGCACGAGGGGGCGCCCGAGACGCCCAAAGATGTGGTCGTCGCCATCGCCCCGAACGGGCGCTATTACTACAACGGCAAGTCGGTGACGCTGCCGCAGGTGCAGGCGCTGCTGATCGCGGCGGCGGACAAGGACAAAGGCCAGCGCGTGCTGCTCAAGGGCGACAAGTCCGTCCGTTATGAGCAGGTGATGGACGTCATGGACGCCATCCGGCAGGCGGGCCTGACGCGCGTCCTGCTGCCGACCGACCTGAAGAACGCGGCCTCCGCGAGTCCCTGAGCGGCCTGAGAGGGGAAAAGACCGGCAATGCGTAAAGCGTCTACCGAGCGCTGGTGGTGGCTGGGGGGATTCCTGCTCCTGTCCGTCCTGATCCACCTCTTCCTGGCCCTGCACGGGCCGGGCTTTGGCTTGAAAGGCGGGGCCACGTCCTCCAAAGAGATCGAGCTGACCCTGGAGCCGCTGCCGCCGGAAAAGAAGCCGCCGATCCCCAAGTCGAAGGTAGCCGCACGGCCCAAGCCCCAGCCCAAGCCGTATCCCGTCAAAGAGCCGCCTAAAGTAGCAAAGGCGACCGTGAGGCGCACGGTCCGGCCCAAGCCGACGCCGAAACTGGCGCTTCGGCCGGTCCGGGAAAAGCCCGTCACACCGGTCGCCGCCAAAGCCGCGCCGCAGCTTCGCGCGGCGCGGGTGATGCCGGCCCTCAGGCCTGCCGCCCCCGCCCGGACAGTCGCGCCGGAAAAGCTGCCGGAGCAGGCCGAACCGGTGCGGGTGGCCTCAGTCACGCCGCGCGTCAGCCACGCGCCCAGCCTCCTGGACAGGACCAACCCGCTGGCCGGGCTGACCACGCCGGAAGACAGGCCGGAGGCGGCCTCTTCCGCCCATGCCGACACGCCCAAGATCACCCGCATCGCCTCCGCCCGGACTGGGCTGGCAGGCGGGGCGTCCGGCGGCGGCCACAGCGCGGCGCGGGGGGCGCAGACTCCGACCGATCAGCCGCAGGACAGCGGCCTGGCGGGCGGGATGCACTTCCCGAAAATGGCCGCGCGACTCGGCGGCGAGTCCATTATGTCCGTCCCTAACCCCCTGGCCGAAGACGCCGTGCCGGAAGAAAAACCCGGCTTCAGCGCCGGCGCGGGCGGTGGCCCAGGGCTGGGCCGGGGACGCGGGCGCGGCGGCCTGGACGGCAAGCTGCTGGCCTCGCTCCGGGGCGGGCACGGGCCGGGCCTGGGCGGCGGCATCGGGGGCGGACGGGGCGCGGGCAGCGGCCGGGGATCGGGCCGGGGGCGCGGCGCGGGACATGGGACCGGCGCGGGCGCGTCCGGCAGCGGGACCGGGGACGGCCTTGACCTGCCCGGCGGGGGCGACGGGTACGGACACGGGGGCATTGGCTCCGGGGCGGGGCCGGGCGGAACGGGGCATGGCACGGGCGGCGGGCGGCGCGTGGCGGGCGGGGGCGGCGCATTCGGCGATGTCGGCGGCCTGCTGCGCGGCGAGCCGGCCCGGACGCCGGGCGACGGCCATCCGGGCACGGGCGGGCACGGCCTCTCGGCGGAGATCTACGAGGGGCGGCCTTATCTGGCAAAACGGATCGGCCACCGGACCGACGCCGCCATTGACTTCAACTGGGGGATGACCGCCGCTGTGATCCCAGGCGCCAGCCGCCTCTTCTCCGTGCGCTGGACGGGGGAAATCCAGCCCAAGTATTCGGAGACGTATACCTTCGCCTCGCAGGAAGACGACGGGCTAAGGCTCTGGATAGACGGCCAACTGCTCATTGATGATTGGAGAGACCACAAGCTCACCCCCCAGCACGCCTCCATTCGCCTGGAAGCGGGCCGGAAATATGAAATCAAAATCGAATACTTCAACGGCCCGATGCACGCCAGGAACGGTCTCGGCCATGCCGAGGTACACCTGCGCTGGGCCAGCCCCAGCCAGCCCCTCCAGATCGTGCCGCAGAGCGCCTTGTATCAGGCGGAATAAACCCCTCCCGGCTCGCTTTGGCCGCCACCCTCCCCTGTTAGGGAAGGGCTTTAGAGTGTGTAAAGAAAGTGGGTTCATGTACCCTTCGCCAGCCTTTTGACGGTCAGCCTTCTGGCCTTTTGACGGTCAGCCTTCTGGACATGATACGGTCAGCCTTCTGGACATGATGTGGATCATGGTGATGTGGATCATGGCGATGTGGATCATGGCGATGCGTATCCAGGCCTCGCTGCTCTGCTCGCGCTCCTCGAAGTCCTTGAACAGACGGCGCAACTTGCCCCGCCAGGCGAAGGTGGGCTCCACGACCCAAAGGTGGGCTCCACCACCCAAAGGTGGGCTCCACCACCCAGCGGCGTGGCAGCACGACGAAGCCTTTCTGTCCCTCGAGTCTGTCCCTCGAGCTTAGGCACGATCTGGAGGATCCAGCCGACAAGAGGATCCAGCCGACAAGAGGATCCAGCCGACAAGAGGATCCAGCCGACAAAGCGCGCGGCCCAGAAAGCGCGCGGCCCAGTCGCTCAGAGCGCCCTTTCGCTCAGAGCGCCCTTGTCATAGCCGCCGTCAGCCCAGAAGAACGACAGGCGTGGGAAACGGCCCAGCAGTCTCATCCTCACCAGCCGGGCACCGTGCAGTCTCATCCTCACCAGCCGGGCACCGTGGTAGTCCTGGACGCCGACGCTATGCACCACCACGGCCAGGATCAGGCCCAGGGTGTCCACGGCGATGTGACGCTTGCGGCCCTTGACCTGCTTGCCGGTATCGTAGACCTGCTTGCCGGCATCGTCGCCGTTGGCCCCCCTTTTTGCGGCGTCCTCACCGACTGGCTACCGACTGGCTACCGACTGGCTGTCGATGATCGCCGCCGAAGGAGTAGGCTCCCGGCCCTCCTGGACGCGCACCTTCTGGCGCAGGGCGTCCTGGACGCGCTCGATCAGGCCGCCGTCGCGCCAGCGGTGGAAGTGGTCCCAGCCAGCGGTGGAAGTGGTCCCAGCCGTCGCCGTGGGGCGCGAAGTCGTGGGGCAGGAGCCGCCAGGCACAGCCGGTGCGGGCCTGGTAGAAGACGGCGTTCCCTATCTCCCGCAGCGGGTACTTGCGCAGCGGGTACTTGCGCCGCCGCCCGGTGCGCCCGCCTTTGGCGGGGGGAAGGACTTCCTGGATCGTCTGCCACTGGGCATCGGTCAGCTCACTGGCCCAGATCACTGGCCTAGGGTAAGCGTTCCATGAGCCTAGACTACCCAGGTTGAGCCTAGACTACCCAGGTTGAGCCTAGACTACCCAGGTGCTGACTTTCTTTACACACTCTAAGAACCGGCATAATTACCGGCACTGGAAGTGCCGGTCTACTCCAAGTGGAAGTCGCTCCGCGACTGGGGAAACTTCTGTGGCTGATCCTCAGTGCCGGAGGCACTTTCACTCCAGAGTAGACCGGCACTTCCAGTGCCGGTTTCTTACACGCTGACCCGCTGGCCGGTCTCAAACGACTCGATGGCGGCATAGGCCAGGGCCAGCGCCCGGCGGCCCGCCTCGGCCGGCACGGGCGGCGGCTGGCCGTTCTTGAATGTCGTCAGCAAGGCATCAATGTAGGCGTCAAACGTCCGGTGGAACTCGCGGTCGCGGTCGTTGAAGTAGCCCGCTGACCAGACCTCGCCGGTTTCACTCCCGGCCTGCTGGAACGTGTATCGGCGCACGGTGTCTTCAATCACGACGCGGCCCGCCGTCCCGTTGATCTCGACGTGGTGCGTGTTGGGGTAGGCATAGGACGAATCGTAGCTGCCCAGCAGCGTCCCGACCGCGCCGCTCGTAAAGCGCAGGGCGAGGGCCAGCGTGCGGAAGCCGCCGCCGGTCTTGTCCGTCATCTCGGCCGTGACGGACTCGATAGGGCCGCACAGGTACTCCAGCATGTCGAATCCGTGGCACTGCGTCTCGATCAGATTGGCATGCGGGTGGCCGCCCCCGCCCTCGCCGCCGAAGCGCCAGGTCGCGAAGGTGAGCGGGCCGAGACGCCCGGCGTCTATGGCGGCCTTCGTCTTCTGGACGGGCTGGGCATAGCGGTGATTGAAATTGATCGCGAAGAACAGGGCGCGCTTCGCCGCTTCCCCAATCAGCGTGTCCGCCTCGGCCAGGTCAAAAACGAGCGGCTTTTCCGCCAGCAGCGGGCATCCCGCCTGGATGACCTGCAAGGTGGCGTCGAAGTGGCCCTGATTGGGCAGGGACAGGCTGACCAAATCGGGGTGTTCCTTGTCCAGCATCTCGCCGATGTCGGTGTAGGCCCGCGTCCCGAACTCCGCCGCCCGCGCCTGCGTCTTTTCCGGTGTGCGGCCCACGATGGCGGCCAATTCCACATCGGGCCGCTCCGAAAAGACGCGCGCGTGCTGCCGTCCCCAGCCCCCAGCCCCAATCAGGGCCACCTTGATCCGCTCCCTGTTCATTGCTCAATCACCACTTTCCCGGTTTCGCCGCCGAAGAACGTCTCGAACGCGGTCTGTATTTCGCCTGTCCCGTAGCGGTGGGTGATGATGGGCGCGAGGTAGTCCCTGTGCGCGCGCAGGCGCTCCAGGTTGGCCGGCAGTTCGTCATACCGAAAATACTCGCTGCCCAGGACCGCCCGCTCCGTGGCGATGAGATCAGGCGACACGTCCAGCGTCAGCCCCTGCCCGTGCCCGACGCAGACCAGGACGCCGCGCTTGCCCAGCGCATCCACGGCGGACCGCCGCGCCGCTTCCTTGCCGCTGGTGTCTATGGCGGTATCCACAATTGGAATGCGCTCCGTCAGCGGGAGGGGGATGCCGCCCAGGGCCTCGGCCAGCGCCAGGCGGTAGGGGATGCCGTCCGTGAGGTACACGGGAATGTCCGGCCCCAGCAGCAGCTTCGCCATCGCCAGGACGCCCAGGCCGATCGGCCCCGCGCCCGCTACCAAAACCGCTTCGATGTCGGGGCGAACGGCCTGGGCGCGCGCAATGGCATGGCCGCCCGTTCCCATGATGTCCAGCAGCATCGTCGCCTCGGAGAGCGAAACGTCGGCGCTGACGGGGAAAAAGATGTTCTCATGGACCAGTTCATACGGCCCGTAGCCGCCGTCGTGCGAGAACCCCATGTCGGCGCGCTTGGCCTCGCACTGATTGGTGTAGCCGAGGCGACAGGAGCGGCACGCGCCGCAGAAGTCCATCAAAAAGACGACGCCGGGCGTCCCGACCGGCGTGTGCGTTTCCGGCCCGGCTAGGGCGACGATGCCCGCCGCCTCGTGGCCCGGCGTGATGGGGGAGCCGCCGTGAAACTGCCCGCGCTCCGACCCGCACAGCGCGTTGGCCTTGACCTGGATGAGAAGCTGGCCCGGCCCGGGCGTGGGTACTGCCTTTTCGCTGAAGGTGATGCGCCCATTGCCGACAAACTGCGGGACGGGCATGGTGGTGGGGAGGGGCATGACTGATCTCCAGAAGGCGGTTCCGGCAGTGGTCCCGGCACTGGAAGTGCCGGTCTACTCTGAGTAGAAGTCGCTCCGCGACTCAAGACTGGCTGACGATGGTTGTTCCTTAGTCGCGGAGCGACTTTCATCGCCGAGTAGACCGGCACTTCCAGTGCCGGGACCACTGCCGCGTTGGGTTATTCCTCAATCGCCGCCCGCTTCTCCTGAATCGCTTTCAGCCGGGCGGCGTCGAACTTGGGGCGGCGATCAAACGTGTAGATGCCGTTCAGTTCGGGATAGATGTCTGTGAGCTGCGTGTAGCAGTAGCCGAACATGTGCGGGTTGTCCAGCAGGGTGTCGCAGACATCCTGGAAACGCCGATAAAAATCGTCCAGCGTCGTCGGCCCGCCGCCGTAGCCCCAGCTTGTGTCGGCCAACTGCTTCTCGGACTCGATGACCCACTTGAAGCCGCCGAACTCGCTCACGAAATACGGCTGGCCCTCGTAAGGGACCGACCAGTTCGTGCCGTCGTTCTTGTGGACAATGCCTTCGGCCATTTGGGCGTGCCGCTTCTGGAAATTGACGATGCCTACCGAATAATCTTTCTCGTCAATGTAGTCGTGCGAGTCGTAGATGTCCGCCCCGCGAACCCGGTGGGAGTAGCCGGACGTGTCCAGCACGGGCCGGGAGGTATCCATCGCCTTGGTCGCCAGGTACATGCCCTGCGTCACGTCGTCCAGCACGGTGATCGAGTCGCCGATTCGCTGGGCGGTCTCGTTCAGCGGGCACCAGCCGATGATGCTGGGGTGCGAGTAGTCCCGCGCCAGCGCCTCCAGCCACTGCGTAATATAGGTCACGCCGGGCTTCTGGTGGTCGGAGGCCGGCCCATGTCCGCCGCAGCCCCAGTCGCCGAACTCGCCCCAAATGAGGTAGCCCAGGCGGTCGGCGTGGTACAGGAACCGCTCCTCGAAGACCTTTTGGTGCAGGCGCGCGCCGTTAAAGCCGACGGCCTGGCTCATCTGGATGTCCGCGATCAGGGCCTCGTCCGTGGGCGCGGTCATCACGCCGTCGGGGTAGTAGCCCTGGTCCAGCACGAGCCGCTGGAAGACGCTCTCGCCGTTGATCTTCACCTTCACGCCGTCAATGGCGACCGAGCGCAGGCCCGCGTAGCTGTTCGCGGAGTCAACGACCGTGCCGTCCGCGTCGCGCAGCGAAATCTCCAGGTCGTACAGGTGCGGGTCCGAAACCGACCAGAGCCGGCGGCGGTCTTCGGGAATGGGCAGCGTCAGGCGCGGGGCCAGGTCCAGATGCGCCGCCACGGAAGCCGTCGCCACCTCGCCCTCGGCGTCCTTCAGGGCCGCGTGCAGGGTCAGGCCGGGCTGGTTCTGCGTCAGCGGCTGTCCCAAGTGGAACGCGCCGTTCGCCACGTCCGGCGTCAGGCGCGGGCGACGCAGCGAGACTTCGGGGACCGGCTCGATCCACACGGTCTGCCAGATGCCCGTCGTTCGGGTGTAGTGGCAGCCGTGCGGGGCGTACTGCTGGGACTGCTTGCCGCGCGGCTTCGGAGAGTGCCGGTCGTCGCGTGCCCGAACCACGACCGTGAACGTATCGCCGCCGGTGACTTTAGGCAGTGCCACGGAAAACGGCGTCCACCCGCCCCTGTGGCGCATCACTTCCTGGCCGTCCACCCAGATGGTCGCATCGTAATCCACCGCCCCGAAGTGCAGCAGAACATGGCGGCCCTTCCACTCTTCCGGCGCCTGAACCGTCCGGCGATACCAGACGGCCGCCATGAAATCCACATGGCCGAGGCCCGAGAGCGGCGACTCGGGGCAGAACGGGACCGTGATCTTGTCCGACAAGTGGCTGCTGACCAGGTTGCGGGCGTGGCCGCTGTCGCCGTTGTCAATCTCAAACTCCCATTCGCCGTTCAGGCACAGCCAGTCGGGGCGGACGAACTGCGGGCGGGGGTATTCCGGGCGGGGAATGGTCAATGTTCTCTCCTGTGAGGATGGGTTTCGGCTTGCGCTATGATACTCGCTGGAGCGCCCGATGTCAACCGTCCCTGTGTCCGCATCCGGCGGCAGGGGAAGGCGGGGCGGATGGCGAATAGAGGCCAATGAAAAGCCGACTGCCGCTCTCCCTTATCTGTGCCCTCGCCCTTCTGCCCGTTTACAGGGCGCAAGCGGCCGCGCCCGAAACGGTCTTCCAGACTCGCTTCGCGGGCGTGAGCTCCCTGGAAGGCTGGCAGGATGTGGCGAGGGCGCAGGCGCGGCTCGTCCCCAATGATCAAGGCGAACCGGGCGGCCAGGCTGTGCAGATCGATCAGCCGGCGGCGTCCGGGCCGGGCAGCCGCACCATCTCGCTGCCTTTGCCCGTCGGACAGATGCGCGGTGCGCGCCTGGACTTCCGCGCGCTGGTCAAAGCCGAGGATGTCGCCGTGCCGCCGCAGGTCTACAATGGGATCAAGTTCATGCTGGTGACGGAGGGACCGTCCGGGAAGCAGTACCCGGCCCATGACCACCTGTGGGGAACATTCGGCTGGACGCCCGAGCGGTTCCGCGCTGTTGTTCCCGCCGATGCCACCAAAGCCACGCTCGTTCTGGGCCTGGAAGCGACGACGGGCCGCGCTTGGTTCACCGATATTTCTATCACGGTCAATGGCCGGGCTTACGCCGGCCCTTCCGTCACCCCCGGCCCCGCCTACACAGGCCACCCGGGCCTCCCGCGCCTGCGCGGGGCGATGGTCAGCCCGGATGTAACTGCCGCCGACCTGCACGTCTTGGGCGGCGAGTGGCACGCCAACCTGATCCGCTATCAGCTCTACTGGGTGACGCCGGATGGCCGCTACGACGGCTGGCGCGACCCCGCCGCCTACGACGCCTGGCTGGAAGGCCGGTTGACTCACCTGGACGCGCTCCTGCCCGCCTGCCGCCGCGAGGGCCTGCGCGTGGTCGTGGACCTGCACACGCCCCCCGGCGGCAACATCCTCCTGCCCGGCTACGCCTGGCCCTTGTTCCAGGACAAAGCCTACCAAGACAAGTTCGCGCGGGTCTGGGACAAGATCGCCCGCCGCTACCGGGGCAATCCGACGGTCTGGGGCTATGACCTTGCCAACGAGCCGATTGAAGGCGACATGGCCGAGGGCCTGCTGGATTGGCACGCGCTGGCGACCCGAACTGCCCTTGCCGTGCGCCGCATTGACCCCGCCCATGCCATTATCATTGAGCCGGGGCCGGGCGGCGGGTACGATGAATTGAAATACTTCGCCCCGCTGCCCGTTCCGGGCGTCGTCTACAGCGTCCACATGTACGAGCCGGGCGCGTTCACGATGCAGGGCGTGACGCCGGACCGGCCGCTCGGCATCCCCTATCCGGGGAAAATCAACGGCGTCCTCTGGTACCGGGCGCAGATGACGCGCTCGCTCCAGACCGTGGCCGACTATCAGAAGCACTACCATGTCGCCATCTACATCGGCGAGTTCAGCGCCATCCGCTGGGCATCCGGCGCGCGGGACTGGCTGCGCGACGCGATTTCTATCTTCGAGCAGAACGGCTGGGACTGGAGCTACCACGCCTTCCGCGAATGGCAGGGCTGGAGCGTGGAGTACGGGCCGGACAAGAACGCGACCGCGCCGAGCGCGAAGCCGACCGACCGCGAGATGTTGCTGCGTTCGTGGTACGCCAAGAACATCAAGCCGCGCCCATAGTGGTATATAATAAGCAGGAGCATAGGGAGATTCGCCATGATCCGCAACCGGAAGTTCGTACCCATTGCCCTGAGTTTGGCTTTGGCGGCTGTTGCGCTGGGCCTATACGTCTATACGCGCGCCCATGCCGCGCCGACCTACACCCTCGCGAACGGTGTTGAAGTCACTCCCATAACGGTTCAGCCCGATGATGCCAGCAAGTTGCTGGAAATGAAATTCTGGAAGCTGGATGTTGTGCAAACAGACGCATCCAAGCCCCTCTTTTTCAATCTGAGTCTTTGTCGGAATGGCAAACTCACTAAGTCACTTACATACACATACGGACTTGGGCCGAGCAGTCGCAAACCCTCCCGCGTTCATAACCACATTCCGGTTACGGTCGGCTTAGTTCCGGTCGGAGATACTTTCTTTGGGGCCAAGCAGCTCAAATATAGCCTTTCAACAGCACTCGTAGATACTTCCGGCGTCATACCAAACGTCTTCTTCAAGACGCGGGGCTTTGTCTCAGATACGCAGGCTCCATATGTCTCCAGAGAGGGTAATTTGGTTTTCCTGTTGAGCGCCAACAAGAACAATCCAACGACGAGCGACCCAATGAGGAACGACACCACGCTCGCTCTCAGCATTGAGACGCCACCAATCGCTCATTAATCATGGACATCCCACAGATACAATATGAACCCTTAGTTCGGGCCGCGCTGGCCGAGGACATTGGGCCGGGGGACATCACGACGACGCTCTGCATCCCCGCCGGGACGCGGGCGACGGCGACGGTCCTGGCGAAACAGCCCGGCGTCATCGCGGGGCTGGCGATTGGCGAGCTGGCGTTTCACCTGCTGGACCCGGAGGCGCAGTGGTCGGCGCACGTCCGAGACGGCGACCGGGTGGGGGAGGGGCGGACGCCGCTGGCGACCGTCACCGGCGATGCCCGCGCGCTGCTGACGGCGGAGCGCGTGGCCTTGAACTTCCTACAGAGGCTGTCCGGGATCGCGACGGTGACGGCCCGATACGTCGGGTTGGTCGCCGGGACGGACGCGCGCATCGTGGACACGCGCAAGACGACGCCGGGCCTGCGGATGCTGGAAAAGTACGCGGTCCGCGCGGGCGGCGGGTTCAACCATAGATTAGGGCTGTACGACTGCGTCTTGATCAAGGACAACCACATCAAGGCGGCGGGCGGCATCGGGAACGCTGTGCGGGGGGCGCGGGCGCACATCCCGCACACGATGAAGATCGAGGTGGAGGCGTCCACGCTGGGCATGGTGGACGAGGCGCTGGCGGCGGGCGCGGACATCATCCTGCTGGACAATATGGACACCGAGACCATGCGGCGGGCCGTTCAAATGATCGGCGGGCGGGCCATCTCCGAAGCGTCTGGCGGATTGACCGAGGAGCGCTTGGCCGAAGTCGCCGCGACGGGCGTGGACATCCTGAGCATCGGCGCGCTGACCCATTCCGCGCCCGCGCTGGACATTTCGCTGGATTTTGCCGAGTGAGGAGGGGCGACTGAAGTCGCGGCAACCAAAGCACAAAACCTGCCTTCACAGGTCTGGCGCTGCTTAGGAATTGGTCTTAGCCCGCGAAGGCGGACTTCGTGCCTTGGTTGCTGCGGTTTCAACCGCCGGTAGAAAGCCTATGACTACCTTTGGAACGCCGCGCCGGCATGTCGCGCAGTGCGGCTCGACGAATGACCTGGCGCGCGAGTGGGCGCATGACCCCGACGACCCGGCCCCGTCGGGCGCGCTGGTGACAGCAGACTTCCAGACGCGCGGGCGCGGGCAGCGCGGGCGGCAGTGGCAGGCGGGCTTTGCGCAGAGCGCGCTGATGTCGTTCATCTATCACCTGCCGATAGGAGCGGAAGCCAGTCAACTTGGCTTGGTTGTCGCCCTGGCTGTCGTGGACGCTCTGGCGGCCGTCGCGGGTCTTGATCCCCGCCTCAAATGGCCGAACGACATCCTGCTGGACGGGCGCAAAGTCGCCGGGATACTGGTGGAAGTTACCCCCCCCGTCCCCACCACCGTTGACGAGGGGGGAGCCGGAGGGGAAAGGCCCGTAGGGGCGCGATTCATCGCGCCCCCTTCTCTTACCCCCCCAGAATTGGGGGCCAGGGGGGCCATCCTCGGCATCGGCATCAACGTCGCTCAGGAGCGGTTCGTCGGCGCGGAAAAATTTTTCTATCCCCCCACCTCCCTGCGGCTGGCGACGGGCCGGTCCCACGAAGTCGAGCGTGTGGCCGCCGCCGTAGCGCAAGCGCTGACGCAGCGAGAAGGGGTCTGGCGGCGAGATGGCTTTCTGCCCTTGTTGGAAGAGTGCCGGAACCGTTTGGCGGTCGGCGCGACCGTGCGGCGGGGGGAACTGCGCGCGGAACTGGTCGGCCTCGCGCCCACCGGCGCGGCGCAGGTTCGCTTGCCCGGAGGAACTTTCGCCGAGTGGTGTACGGTAGACTGAGACAACGTCAGATGCGAAATGCGCCCGGATGGTGTATACTAATGGGGCATTTCGCGAAATCACAAGGAATCACTTTATGCTGAAGTCTCGCTGGCTGAGTACCTTCACCGTCATCGGCGCCGTCTTGATTGTTCTGGGCATCGTTGGCCTTGTTCTGGGGCCGCGCTTTGTTTATGATCCGGGTCAGCCGGTCACGGGGAAGGAAGCGTGGTGCTACCTGGTCATCGGGGCCCTGATGGTGCTGAACGGCCTCCTGACGCCCGCCCCGGTGGAAAACAAGCCGTCGAGCACAGAGCGCAAGAAACCCGGACACTTGGGAGTAAAGCCGATAACCGCCAAGTCCGATGAGCGCGCGGTGACGGTCGCCGGCGCGGACAAGGGGGAAGAAACGCGAACTATGTGACAACTCCAAGCCCATAAATGGGCTGGCTTCTACGCTTTCACGGAAGCGAGGCTCTGTTGTCCCAGAGCGAGTATGTTGACGGCGGCGTTGGTATCGCGGTCTACGGAAAGCCCGCACATCGGA
>JAABUX010004102.1_pt1 | contig 18768 bp, 15 predicted proteins | sample 5561851 | NCBI WGS metagenome assembly JAABUX01 (sample SAMN10711883, study PRJNA513361) | rock metagenome | isolation source: Antarctica rocks | place: Antarctica: Victoria Land, Richard Nunatak red sandstone | collected 2016-01-03 | reverse complement strand
GGGGGGATAACCAGCCGCCGACACAGAAATCGCGAAGCCAGGTAAGTTGGCTTACCAACGGGGAGGGGCTACAAACTCGCCCGAAATCCCGATCGCCGGGGCCGTTCAGCGCCCCTTCCGAGAGGGAGCGCGCGAACCTTCATCCCGCTCACGGCAGGATACTACCGGGGCGGTCCGCATCTGCCAAATAGTTTTTTCAGCAGCCCAAAACCAGGGCGCGCGCGATGCCGCCGAGATCATCGTGCACCGCAAGCACATCGAGCCCCGCCGCCCGCCCCAGGCTGCTCACCGCAAGCTGCTGCCCGGCGCCGAGTTCGAATACGCCGCGCCCGCCCGGCTTGAGCAATGTAGGAAGGGCCTGGGTCACGCGGCGGTAGGCGTCCAGGCCATCCGGACCGCCGTCCAGCGCCCGCGCCGGCTCGTGCCGCGCCACGTCCGGCATCAGCCCCGTCAAGTCGCTCGTCGTCACGTAGGGCGGATTGCACAGCACGAGGTCGAAGCGGCCGTCCAGCGCGTCGGCCCAGTCGCCGCAGGTGAACGCGGACCGTGCTTCCAGTCCAAGCCGCCTCGCATTGCGCCGCGCCAGCGCGACGGCGTTGGGCGACAGGTCCACGCCGACGCCCCAGGCAGCGGGAAACTCGGTCAGGGCGGCGAGTAGCAGACAGCCGGTGCCGGTGCCGAGGTCGAGCACGCGGCGCATGACCGCCGGGTCCGGAAAGGCTGCGATCGCCGCTGCGACCAGCGCTTCGCTGTCGGCGCGCGGGATCAGCGTGTCCGTCGAGACCAGGAGGTCGAGGGTCCAGAATGGCTGGTGGCCGAGCAGGAACGCCAGCGGCTTGCGGCCGGCGCGGGCGGCCACCAGCGCGTCGAACCCGGGTGCGTCGACCGGCCGTTCGCGATCCCGCAGCAGGCCCGCCGCGTCGAGCCCGGTCGCGTGCCCGAGCAGCAGCCGCGCCTCCCAGGGCGCGTTCTCGATCCCGGCCGCCGCCAGCGCCGCCGCGGCACTCCGCAGCCGGGCGCCGACCGTCCGGCTCACTGGTCGGCGGCGAGCCGTGCCGCCTGTTCCTCCGCCGTCAGCTTGTCGATGATCTCGTCCAGCTCGCCCAGCATGATCCGGTCGATCTTGTGCAGGGTCAGGTTGATGCGGTGGTCCGAGACGCGGCCCTGGGGGAAGTTGTAGGTGCGGATGCGCTCGCTGCGGTCCCCGGTGCCGACCTGCGAGCGGCGGTCGGCGCTCCGGGTCGCATCCAGGCTGGCGCGCTGCTGCTCGTATAGTTTGGCCCGCAGCACCTTCATCGCCTTGGCGCGGTTCTTGTGCTGGCTCCGCTCCTCCTGCATTGCCACCACGATTCCGCTCGGCAGGTGCGTGATCCGCACGGCGCTATCGGTCTTGTTGATGTGCTGGCCGCCAGCCCCCGACGCGCGGTAGGTGTCGATCCGCAAATCCGTCTCGTTGACCTGCACGTCGACCTCCTCCGCCTCGGGCAGCACCGCCACGGTGACGGTCGAGGTGTGGATGCGCCCCTGGCTTTCGGTCGCGGGCACCCGCTGCACCCGGTGCACGCCCGACTCGTATTTCAGCCGGGCGAACACGCCGCGGCCGGTGATCTCGGCGACCCCCTCCTTCAGCCCGCCCAGCCCGGTGTCGGAGTAGTCCAAAATCTCGTAGCGCCAGCCGTGCAGCCCGGCGTAGCGCTGGTACATCCCGAACAGCTCCGCCGCGAACAGGCTGGCCTCGTCGCCGCCGGCCGCCGGGCGCAGTTCGAGGATCGCGCTGCGCTCGTCCGCCTCGTCCTTCGGCAGCAGCGCCAGCCGGATTTCGTGCTGCAGCGCCGGCAGCTTCTCGCGCAGGTCGTACAGCTCCGCCTCGGCCAGCTCGCGCATTTCCGGGTCGGCCAGCATCGCCTCCGCCTCCCGCGACGCCGCCTCGGAGGCGCGCAGCTCGTCCACCCGCGCGACCAACGGCTCCAGTTCCGACAATTCCTTCGAGGCGCGGGAGAACGCGTCGCCCGAGGCGCCCTCGGCGAGCAGCGCCCGCAGTTCCTCGGCGCGGGACACGATGCGGTCCAGGCGTTCGTCGAAGTTCATCGCAGACGCGCCGCCAACTCCGCGAGCGGAACCTCGGTTTGCGCGCCCGTGCCCAAATCCTTCACCTGCGCCACGCTCCGGGCCGCCTCCGTCTCGCCGATGATGACCGCGGTCGCCGCGCCGATCCGGTTGGCGCGCTCCATCCGCCGCTTGAGGTTGCCGCGATACGCCATCTCGGCGCGCAGCCCGGCGCGGCGCAGCGCCTGCAGCGTGTCCAGCGCGACCGCCTCCGCCGCCTCTCCGACGGGCACCACCGCGATCCCGGCTGGGGCCGGAGGCGTCGCGTCCAGCAGCATCGACAGCCGCTCGATCCCGGCCGCCCAGCCGACCGCGGGGGTCGCCGGGCCGCCCATCTGCTGCACCAGCCCGTCGTAGCGCCCGCCCGCCATGACGGTACCCTGCGCGCCCAACCGGTCGGTCACGAACTCGAACGCGGTGTGGTTGTAGTAGTCCAGCCCGCGCACGATCCGCGGATTGTCCCGGAACGGCACGCCCATCCGCGCCAACTGCGTCCGCAGCGCGTCGTAGAACGCCGCCGCCTCGGCGGTGAGGTGCGGCGCGATCGACGGCGCACCCGCCACCACCAGGCGGTCGCCCTCGTCCTTGCTGTCCAGGATGCGCATCGGATTGCGCTCCAGCCGGTCGAGGCTCTCGCGCGACAGCGCGTCGCGGTGGGCGGCGAAATAGGCCACCAATGCGGCCCGGTAGGCGGCCCGGCTGGCGGCGTCGCCCAAGGTGTTGATCTCCAGCGCCGTGTCGCCGGCGATGCCGAGGGCGGTCAGGATGTGCCACCCCAGCGCGATGATTTCGGCGTCGGCCAGCGGCTCGGCTGGACCGATCAGCTCGGCGCCGATCTGATGGAACTGGCGGTAGCGGCCCTTCTGCGGGCGCTCGTAGCGGAACATCGGCCCGGCGTAGAACACCTTCTGCGGCAACGACTGCGTGAGGCCGTTGCTGACCAGCGCGCGGCAAATCCCGGCGGTGCCCTCGGGGCGCAAGGTCACGCTGTCGCCGCCGCGGTCGTCGAAGCTGTACATCTCCTTCGTCACCACGTCCGACGTCTCGCCCAGGGTGCGGGCGAACACGCTTGTGTCCTCGAAGATCGGGGTGGCCCACTCGTCGAACCCGTATAGCCCGGCGATCTCCCGCGCCGTGGCCACGACGTGGGTGTGGCGGCGCTGCTCCTCGCCGATCAGGTCGTGGGTGCCGCGCGCGGGCTGCAGGGGCGTCATGGCGTTCCGGAGGTGAAAGGCGGGCGCGTGTCATGACGGTTCGGCGTCGAACGCGCAAGAAGAGGTTGCTGCGCTGGCATCGCCCGGTTCGGCGTCCGACAAATGCGCCTTGCGGTTGCCGGGGCGCGACTACGGGATCATCTAGCTTAAGTGTATCCAGTATGGGGAAGATCATCCGTGAGTCCTGAATATTTCGACGTGCTGATCGTGGGCGCCGGGCTGTCCGGCGTCGGGGCCGCGTGCCACCTGACGATCAACTGCCCCGGCAAGACCTACGCGGTGCTCGAAGGCCGCGACCGGCTCGGCGGCACCTGGGACCTGTTCCGGTACCCCGGCATCCGCTCCGACTCCGACATGTACACCCTCGGCTACTCGTTCCGGCCGTGGCGGGAGGCGAAGGCGATCGCCGACGGCCCGGCGATCCTGAACTACGTGCGCGAGACGGCGGAGGCCTATGGGGTCGACCGGCATATCCGCTTCCAGCACCGGGTCAAGCGGGCGTCGTGGTCGTCGGCGGACGCGGCCTGGACGGTCGAGCTCGAGCGGGGGCCGGACGCCGAGATCGTGCGCCTCACCTGCGGCTTCCTGCTCACCTGCAGCGGCTACTACGACTACGCGGGTGGCTACACGCCCGACTTCCCCGGCGTCGAGCGCTTCGCCGGCCAGGTCCTGCATCCGCAGAAATGGCCGGAGACTCTCGATTACGCGGGCAAGCGCGTCGTGGTGATCGGCAGCGGCGCCACCGCCGTCACCCTGGTGCCGGAGCTGGCCCGGAGCGCCGGCCACGTCACGATGCTGCAGCGCTCGCCGAGCTATGTCGTGTCCCGGCCGGCCGAGGACGCGATCGCCAACTGGCTGCGACACCGGCTGCCGGCCAAGCTGGCGTATGGCCTGACCCGGTGGAAGAACGTGCTGCTCGGCATGTATTTCTTCAACATGGCCCGCAAGAAGCCGGCGCGCGTGAAGCAGGGCATCATCGACCTGGTGCGCGGCCATCTCGGGGCCGATTACGACGTCGCGACCCACTTCACCCCAACCTACAACCCGTGGGACCAGCGGCTATGCCTAGTGCCCGACGCCGATCTGTTCGAGGCGATCAAGGCCGGGACCGCCTCGGTGGTCACCGATCACATCGAAACCTTCACCGAGCACGGCCTGAAGCTGCGTTCAGGCGCCGAACTGGACGCCGACATCATCGTCACCGCCACGGGGCTGAAGCTGCAGCTCATGAGCGGGATCGAGGTCCGCGTGGATGGCGAGCGCGTCGATCCGACCAAGTCCATGAGCTACAAGGGCATGATGTACAGCGGGGTGCCGAACCTCGCCTCGGCGTTCGGCTACACCAACGCGTCCTGGACCCTCAAGAGCGACCTGACGTGCGAGTACGTATGCCGGCTGCTGAAGCACATGGACCGCCGGGGCTACGCGCAGTGCACTCCGCGCCGGGCGGCCGACGTCACGGAAATCCCGTTCCTGGACTTCACCTCCGGCTACGTGCAGCGGGCGCTGGACCAGTTCCCGCGGCAGGGCTCGAAAACGCCGTGGAAGCTGCATCAGAACTACGCCAAGGATTTGGTCAGCCTGCGGTTCGGCAAGATCGAGGACGGCGCGATGGAGTTCTCGCCGCGGGAAAAGTCGGCGCAACGGGCGCCTGAAATCATTTCTGCCCGGCCGGAGCGGGTTGGATGAACGTGATCACGGGGCGGCGGAGCAGAAGGGTGAGGGCGATGGCGCCGTTGAGCAGGTTCCAGGCGACGCCGTTGGCGAAGGCGGCGGCGTAGGAGTGGGTGAGGTCGAAGATCACCCCCGATAGCCAGCCGCCGAGCGCCATGCCGAACAGCGTCGCCATGATGACCAGGCCGGCGCGCGCGCCGACCTCGCTGGCGGGGAAGTACTCCCGCACGATCACGGCGTAGGACGGCACGATCCCGCCCTGCACCAGGCCGAACAGCGCCGAGATGACATACAGCGAGGTCAGGCTGTCGAACGCCATATACAGCGCCAACGACGATCCCTGCAGCGCGGAGCCGATCAGGAGGGTGGCGATGCCGCCGATCCGGTCGGCGAGGAAGCCCGACCCGATGCGGCTGACGATGCCGAAGCCGAGCATGAGCGACAGCATCGTGGCGCCGCGCGCCGGGCCGTAGCCGAGGTCGCCGCAGTAGGCGACGATATGGACCTGCGGCATCGACATCGCCACGCAGCAGGCCACGCCCGCGACCAGCAGCGCCGCCATCAATGCGTTCGAAGACAGTCCCAAAGCTCCGGGCCCGCGCGCCGCGCTCCGCGACATCGCGGCGTCGGCGCGCGCGGCCGGGGGTCGGCCGAGTAGCAGCGAGAGCGGCAGCAGGGTCGCGAGGCAGAACACCCCCGACCACCATTCCGCCTGACGCCAGCCCGCGACGCTGATGAGGTGCTCCATCACCGGCGGCCAGAACACGCCCGCCAGGTAGTTGCCGCAGGCGGCGATGGCCATCGCGATGCCGCGGCGGCGCGCGAACCACAGCGACGCGTCGGCGATCAGGGGCGCGAACATCGCCGAGCTGCCCAGCGCACCGACCAGCAGCCCGTGCAGGACGGCGAATTGCCACAAACTGGCGGAATAGCTGACGGCGATGTAGCCGATCCCCAAAGCGGCGCCGCCGAACAGCACGGGCCGGCGGATGCCATGCCGGTCCGCCATGCGGCCCATCAGCACGCCGCCCAGGCCGAAGCCGATCATGGTGAGGGTGTATGGCAACGCCGCCGCCCCGCGCGCCACGCCGAACTCCGCCTGCACCGCGGGCAGCACGACGACCACGCTCCACATGCCGCCGCTGCCGATCGTGCCGATGAGCAGTAGCAGAGCCAGGTGCCGCCAGGCGTGACCGCTATCGAGCAGGCGCTCCGGTGTGTCCATGATGGGTCAGGTTCACCACGGCCGTTGCGCGGCCGTCAATGCTCGGCGCGGCTGGGCATCTCCCCGGCGGCGACCAGGGCCGTGGTGATCGCCACCATGCGGCGTCCCTGGTGCCGGGCTGCGTCGAGATCCTCGTCGCGCGGCGGCCGGTTCTCGGCGCCGACGATGGACGATGCGCCGTACGGCGACCCGGCTTCGAGCATCGCCTCGTCGGTGTAGCCGGTCGGCACGATCACCATGCCGAGATGCGCCATGGGGGCGTACAGCGACAGCGTGACCACCTCGCTCCCGCCATGCGGCCACGACGCAACCGCGAATGCGCCGCCTACCTTGCCGGCGAGCGCGCCGCGCTTCCACTGCGGGCCGAGCTGGTCGAAGACGTTTTTCAGCTCCGTCGCCATCGCGCCGAAATAGCAGGGCGTGCCGAACAGGATGGCGTCCGCCCACTCGGTGTCCTCCTTGGCGGGCGCTTCGTACAGCGCGTTCTGCCGCCTCGCCTCGTCCAGCCACCCTTTGACCTGGCTCATGGACGCCTCGTCCGCGACCTCGCGCGCGGGGCGCAGGCGCACCTCCGCCCCCGCCTCCCGCGCAGCGTCGGCCGCCGCGCGGGCGAGCGCCTCGACCGAGCCGGAGCGGGAATAGAACACGATCAGCAGGCGGGTCGGACTGGCCATTGCGGGCTCCATAAGTGTGTGGCCCCGGGAGTGTGCGGCCCCGGAGGTGCGGCCCTTCCGCAGGTGATGCTTGGCCCGGCTTCGATAACCCCTGGTAAACCCGGGCCGCGTTCGTGCGTCTGTGGATCGAGCAACCGAGTGGAGGGCGACCGATGGCTGAGGACGACAAGGATAAGAGCAAGCTTCCCGGCAACCACGGCCAGTTCGGCGCCGGTGATGCCACCGAAAACTACGAGCCGCTCGAGGAGAACCCGGCGGCGGACAAGCCGGCGCCCGAGGTGCAGCGGCAGACCAATGCGGGGGAGCGCTCCTGATGACGGCGGAGGAGCTGGCCCGCCAGCACGGCGTGAGCGTCGCGGCGGTCGAGGCGCTGCGGGACGCGCTGCGCCGGGGCGGCGGGCGGCAGGCGCAGTTCAGCCACGCCGATCTGGGTGGGATGGGCCAATGGTCCGCCGGTGGCATGACCCAGGTTGGCGACATGTTCAACACGGCGCTGAAGGACAAGGTCAACGCGCTGTGCACCGAACTGGCGCAGGGCGGCGTCGATGCATCCTCGCCCGACCAGACCGACGCGCGCCTGGGCAATTGGTGGCCGCAGGAGCTTGGCCGGCCATCGGCGTCGGGATCGCAGAACGGCATGCGCTACGCGTGCTTTCCGGACGTGCATCGGGTCGCGGTGGAGCAGGCCGGCAGCGTCACGGTGTACGACAGCGGCGACCACCGCATTAACGGGGTGTCGCAATCCCAAAGCGGCGGGCAGGAACTGAGCTTCAGGAGCCAGAAAGGAACGATCCAGGCGTCCGATTTGCCGGTCGCGCGCTAACACATTATCGTATTTGCAGCATATCACGACGAAGTAAGAGCACAATTCATGCAGTTTACCAGCAAATGCTTTTAATATAGGCTGAACCTGTATAAGACAGCCATTTAATCGGGCATAACCGCCTTCCTGCACCGCAGCAAACCCTTATTATCAGGGCATGGGCGCGTGCGCGAAGGATAATGGTGCGGAGCGGCGGCAACGATGACCCGTGTGGTCGTCGTAGCCGCCGGGCCTTCAGGCACGCGTTGCGCCGAGCGGCTCGCCGCCCGGACGGGCATGCTTGTCGCCGTTATCGGCGCGGAGCGTGCGCATCCTTATAACCGGATCGCGTTGAGCCGGTACCTCGTCGGTGACCTCGACGAGCACGCCCTGGACGGCACCGCGCTGAAGGTCGCCGGCGCCGGGCAGTATCGCCGCCCGCTGGTGCGGGACGACCGGCTGGTGGGCGCGATGCTGTATAACGAGGCCGCCGACGCGCCCTGGTACCTTCGGTTGATCAAGCAGCGCCAGCCTATCGGAGCCGCGCGCGCCGCGCTCCCGTTCAGCCCGGCGTTCGCCCCCGCCGAGTGGACGGCATGAACGACCAGCCCTTCTCGACCACGCAGCAGGAATACCTCAAGGGCTTCATGGCCGGGGTGGAGGCCAAGCGCGGCCCCTTGACCGGGAGCCGCGGCGAGCCGGCCGGCCCCGGCGACCTCCAGCGCGCCGCGCAGGACCGCACGATCGCGGAGGGCGGCAAGCTGACCCCGGAGGAGGAGGCGAAGCGGAAGAAGCATCCGCTCGACCGCTTCGGCGAGATCGGCGCGCTCGCGGCGGAGGGCCGTTTCCCCAAGGGGACTGACGTGTTCCTGACCAAGTTCCACGGCCTGTTCTTCGTGGCGCCCGCGCAGACCAGCTTCATGTGCCGCATGCGCATGCCGGGCGGCATTCTTAATTCCTTGCAGTTCCGCGGCGTGGCCGACCTCGCGGCGGAGCTGGGCGGCGGCTACGCCGACATCACCACCCGCGCCAACCTGCAGGTGCGCGAGATCGGCGCGGCCGCGGCGCCGGAGGTGCTGACCCGGCTCGCCGACCTCGGCCTCACCTCGCGCGGGGCCGGCGCCGACAACGTCCGCAACGTCACCGGCAGCCCGACCGCGGGCATCGACCGGCAGGAACTGCTCGACACGCGGCTGGACGCGCGGCGCATCCACCACCACATCCTGAACCACCGCGAGCTGTTCGGCCTGCCGCGCAAGTTCAATATCGCCTTCGACGGCAGCGGCAGCGTGCCCGTGCTGGAGGACACCAACGACGTCGCCTTCACCGCGGCGGCGGTCGCAGCCGGCCAGGGCGTCGAGCCCGGCGTGTACTACCGGCTCGCCCTCGGCGGCATCACCGGGCACAAGGACTTCGCCCGGGGCACGGGGGTGATCGTGACCCCCGCCGATACCACGCCGGTGTGCGACGCGATCTTGCGCGTGTTCATCGCCAGCGGCGACCGCACCAACCGCAGCAAGGCGCGGCTGAAATACGTGCTGGACGCCTGGGGCTTCGACCGCTTCCTCGCAGCCGTCGAGGCGGAGCTGGGCCGTCCGCTCACTCGCGTCCCGGACGCGGCGCTGCTGCCCGTGCCGCCGCAATCTCGAAGCGCCCATGTCGGCGTCCACGAGCAGAAGCAGCCGGGCCTGTCCTATGTCGGAGTCGTCATCCCGGTCGGGCGGATCACGGCCGAGCGGATGCGCGGCCTGGCCGACATCGCCGACCGCTTCGGCTCCGGGACCATCCGGCTGACGGTGTGGCAGAACCTGCTCGTCAGCGACATCCCGGACGAGCGCGTGCCCGAGGCGCTGGCGGCGGTCGAGGCGCTGGGGCTGGGCCACGCCGCAGGGCCGCTGCGCGCCGGGCTGGTCGCGTGCACCGGCAGCGGCGGCTGCAAGTTCGCGGCGTCCGACACCAAGGGCCACGCGGCGTCGCTGGTCGATTGGCTGGAGCAGCGCATCGCCCTCGACAGCCCCGTCAACATCCACCTGACCGGCTGCCACCATTCCTGCGCCCAGCACTACATCGCCGACATCGGCCTGCTCGGCGCGAAGGTGGAGCGCGGCGACGACCTCGTGGAGGGCTACGACCTGCACGTCGGCGGCGGGGCGGGGGCCAACCAGGCGATCGGGCGGCTGATCCGTCCCGGCGTGGCGGCCGACGAGTTGCCGCCGGTGGTGCTGGCGCTGCTGCGAAGCTGGATGGCGGAGCGGGCGGAGGGGCAGGGCTTCCAGGCGTGGTCGGCCGCGCAGCCGGACGCGGCATTGGCCGCGATCGCAGGGGCCGCGGCATGAACGCGATGGCTCCGTCGGGCACGTCCCTGGGCAGTCCGGTGATCCCGGAGAGCGCGCCGTTCTCTCCCGCCCAGCGCGCCTGGCTGAACGGCTTTCTGGCCGGGCTGTATGGCGGTGGCGAGGCCGGCATGTCGGTCGCCGGCCCGGTCGCTGCCGCCGAGGAGGAGTTCCCCTGGCACGACCCGGCGCTTGAGTTGGACGAGCGGCTGGCTCTCGCCGACGGCCGTCCGTTCGAGCGCAAGCTGATGGCGGCGATGGCGCAGCTCGATTGCGGCCAGTGCGGCTATCTCTGCCAAACCTACGCCGAAGCGCTGGCCAGCGGCGCGGAGACCTCGCCCTCGCTATGCGTCCCCGGCGCGAAGCCCACCAGCAAGAAGGTGAAGGAGCTGCTGGCGGACCGGCCCGCGGACGCCATGCCGGCCGCCCCCGCGATTGCCACGCCGGCGCCAGCCGTCCCGCACGGCATGCCGGTGCGGGTGCTGGCAGCCGACCGGCTGACGGGGGAGCGCTCGGCCAAGGACGTCCGGCACGTCAAGATCGATCTGTCGCCGTCCGGCCTCGCCTACGAGCCCGGCGACTCCATCGGCATCCTCGCCCCCAACGACCCGGACCTGGTGGAATCCTGCCTCCGCATGCTCGGCGCGGCCGGGACCGAGCTGGCGCCCTGCCCGGACGGCACCATGCGGACGGCGCGGGAGGCATTGACCTGGCAGGTCGACATCGCGCGCCCGCTCGACCGCACGCTGGATTTGCTCGCCATGTCCGCCGCCAATCCTGCCGAGGCCGCGTGTATCCGCCGGCTGGCCGACGGCGAAGATGGCGCGGAGCCCGCCGACGCCGACCTGCTCGACTTGCTGCACGCCTTCCCCTCCGCCCGGCCGCGCCTGTTCGACCTGGTGAAGTCGCTGCCGAGCCTGAAGCCGCGGCTGTATTCCATCGCGTCGAGTCCCCGCGCCGAGCCGGGCAAGGTCCACCTCTGCGTCGGCGTGGTGCGGGCGGAGCGGCGCGGCCGGGTGCGCCACGGCATCGCGTCGTCGTTCCTGGCGCACCGGGCGGCGGCGCACGGGGAAATCCTGGCGAACATCCAGAAAAGCCATTTCCGCCTCCCCGCCGATCCCGCAACCCCCGTCATCATGGTCGGCCCCGGCACCGGCATCGCCCCGTTCCGCGCCTTTCTGCAGGAGCGCGCGGCCCAAGAGGTCGCCGGCCGAAGCTGGCTGTTCTTCGGCGACCAGCACGAGGCGACCGACTTCCTGTTCGCCGACGAGCTCAAGGCCTGGCTGGCGGATGGCACGTTGTCCCGCCTGGACACGGCCTGGTCGCGCGACCAGGCCCGGAAGGTGTACGTCCAGGATGTGATGCGCAAGCACGCCGCGGATGTGTGGCGCTGGCTGCAGGAGGGCGCGCATGTCTACGTCTGCGGCGACGCCATGCGCATGGCCAAGGACGTCGACTCCGCCCTGCGCGACATCGCCGCCAAGCAGGGCGGGCTGGACGAGGCGCAGGCCAAGGACTGGATGATCGCGTTGGCCCGCCAAGGCCGCTACCTGCGCGACGTGTACTGATGGAGGTCCGCACCACCTGCCCCTACTGCGGCGTCGGCTGCGGCGTGCTGGCGCAGGCAACGGGTCCGGAGCACGCCGCCATCGCCGGCGACCCGGCGCACCCGGCCAATCGGGGCCGCCTGTGCGTCAAGGGTACCGCCCTCGGCGAGACGCTCTCGCTCGACGGCCGGCTGCTGCACCCCGAGATCGACGGCGTTCGCGGGACGTGGGACGCCGCACTCGACCGGGTCGCGACCGGGCGCGCCGCCACCATCGCCGCGCACGGGCCGGACAGCGTGGCGCTGTACGTGTCGGGACAGTTACTGACCGAGGACTACTACGCCGCCAACAAGCCGGCGAAGGGCTTTCTCGGCACCGCCAACATCGACAGCAACACCGCCTGGTGCCACCCGGTGCTGCACCAGCGCATCGTCGCGGCGCAGGCGGTCCGGCCGCAGATGCGCGTGGTGGTGGTCGACCCGCGCCGGACCGCGACGTGCGAGGGGGCGGACCTGCACCTGCCGCTGCGGCCGGGCACCGATGTGGCGCTGTTCGCCGGGTTGTTGCGCCATCTGCACGAAGGCGGGTTCGCCAACCCCGGCTACGCCGTCCACCTCGACGACGTGGCCGACGCGGTCGCCACCGGCGGGACGGTTGCGGAGACGGCCGCCGCGTGTGGTCTGCCGACCGCCGCCGTCGCCATGTTCTTCGACTGGTTCGCCCGCACCAAGCGCGTGACGACGATGTTCAGCCAGGGCGTGAACCAGTCCTCGTCCGGGGTGGACAAGGTCAACGCCATCCTCAACGTGCATCTGCTCACCGGGCGCATCGGCAAGCCGCTCCTGTCCATCCATCCGGACGACGCGGCTGGTCTGGCCGATGGCGGTCTCGCCCAGGTCGACAGCGCGCGGGGCGGCGGGATGCTGCGCGTGCGCCAGGACCGCGGGCAGCGCCGGGGCACGGTGTTCGCGCCGATGCACCGGACGCAGCGCTTCTGCGGCGCCGGGCGGATCAACACCGCCGTCAATCCGGCCGCCGACCCGATCAGCGGCCGGCCGGAGTTCAAGCACACCCCCGTCCGCATCGCGTCGGCCGTGCTGGGCTGGCACGGCTTCGTCTTCTCCCGCCGCCCGCTCGGGGCCGAACTGGCGCCGTGGTGCGCCGTCATCCCGGGGGAGGGCGTGTGGCGGCACGAGCTGGCCGGAGCCGGCAGCGCAGCCGACGCCCACGCGACGCTAACCCGAAGGCACGGCGGCCCCGACCACCTTCTGCCGCCGCGCGATTGGCTGATGGAGTTGTTCGCCCGCGATCGGATCGACCCGGCCGAGCGCCGCGCACTTTTGGCGGGCCGCCCTGCCGGCGGCGCGATGCCCGAGCCGCCGGTCTGCGTGTGCATGGGCGTCGGGGCGGGCGTCATCCGGGCTGCTATCGCCGCCGGCTGCGGCACCGTGGCCGCCGTCGGCCTCGCCACCACCACCGGCGCCAACTGTGGATCGTGCCGGCCCGAGATCGCCGGTCTGATCGGCTCGCTGCAGGACGCTCTCGTTCCCGCCTGACATTTCAACCCTCAGACATCCTGGAGTTCGCACCCTTGGCCAATATCCGTGCCGTCCTGAAATCAGGTCATCCCCCGACGCTGTTCGCGGCCTTCCTCTACTTCGATTTCTGCTTCGCCGTGTGGGTGCTGAACGGCGCGATGGGGCCGTTCATCACCGAGGCGTTCAAGCTGACGCCCACGCAAACCGGGTTGATGGTGTCACTGCCGATCCTGGCGGGCGCGCTGATGCGCTTTCCGCTCGGGGTGATCGCGCAGTATATCGGCCGCAAGAACGCGGCCATGGTCGAGATGTCGCTGATCGTCGTCGCCATGCTGTGGGGCATGTTCTTCGTCAAAACCTTCGGCGACGCGCTGGCGATGGGCGTGCTGCTCGGCGTGGCCGGGGCCAGCTTCGGCGTGGCCTTGTCGCTCGGCTCCGGCTGGTTCCCGCCGGAGAACAAGGGCCTCGCCATGGGCATCGCGGGCGCCGGCAACTCCGGCACCGTCATCGCGCTCCTGCTCGCTCCGCCGCTGGCGCAGCATTATGGCTGGCAGACGGTGTACGGCTTCGCAGCGGCGTTCATGCTGGTCCCGCTCGTGGTCATGGCCGTCTTCGCCAAGGAGCCGCCGGACAACGAGCACCAGAGCATCAAGCAGCACCTCGCGTGCCTGTTCCAGGCCGATGGCTGGGTGTTCAACGCCGTCTACATCATCACCTTCGGCGGCTTCATCGGCCTGTCCGCGTTCCTGCCGACGTTTTTCTACGACCAGTTCCACGTGACCAAGGTCGAAGCGGCGCAGCTCACCATGCTTGCGGCCATCATGGGCAGCGCGGTGCGCGTCGTTGGCGGCTACATGGCGGATCGGATCGGCGGCATCGTGGCGCTCTCGGTCGTGCTGCTATGCGTGGCGGCGCTGTTCCTCGCGCTGACGTCCACCCCGTCGCTGGTGCTGACGACCGTGCTGTTCATGGCGATCTTCGCCGCCCTCGGCGCGGGGAACGGGGCGCTGTTCCAGTTGGTTCCGCTGCGCTGGCCGATGTCCACCGCGGTGGCGAGCAGCATGATCGGGGAGATCGGCGCACTCGGCGGATCGATCCTGCCGAACGCGATGGGCTTCTCGAAGCAGCTGACCGGCAACTTCGCCGCGGGGTTCACCTTCTTCGCCGGGTTGGCGGTGGTGGTCTGCGCGGTGCTGTATGTCGCCCAGCGCTACTGGGTCGGCAAATGGGTCAGCAAGGGCGGCCGCGCGTTGACGGCCGCCCACGCCGATCAAGGCATGGGCGCTATGTACCCCGCCAGTGGCAACTAGCTCAGGCGGCGAGCGGGCGTCCCTCTGACATGGTTTCGCCCCGACGCTCCACCTCGGCGATGGCGTCCACGACCTTCCGCGAGGCGAGGTGATGGACCATGTGTCCGGCGCCCTCGACAATATGCAGCACGCTGCCGGAAATCGCGCGGTTCAGCCGCTTGGATTGGCGATTGTCGACGATCTTGTCGCCATCCCCGGCGATGATGGCCACCGGCATCGCCAGTTCGCCGTAGCGCCCGGACAGGCCCATGACGCTTGCGACCATCAAGGTTCCGTCCACGGCCGTCGCCCGGACCTGGGAGGGACGCAACGCCATGGCGGCGGCGTATTCCCGCCTGAACCGTGGCGGAACGGGGGCGGGCGCGAACAGCATGCGCTTGAAGCCCGGCATCAGCAGCCAGCCCAGCAGCGGCGACACGGTGTAGCGCAGGATGTCGCCGAGGAACGGGATTGCGACGGGAGCGACCAGGGAGGCGTCCAGGCGCACCGTCGGAAAGTAGTAGCCGGAGAGCAGCACCAGCCCGGCGGTGTCGGCGGGATAATCGAGAGCGAGGGCGAGGGCGACCAGCGTTCCCCAGGAGTGGCCGACAACCACGGGCTGGTGGATGTGCAGCCGGGTCAGCGCCTTGTGCAGCAGCTCGGCCTGCTGTTCCGCCGTCCAGCTGCGCCCGCGCGGACGCTCGCTGTAGCCGGACCCGAGGCGGTCGAAGATGATGACCCGGTTGGTCCGGACCAGCACTTCGGCGACTCCGCTGGTGTCGAAATCCTGTCCCGACGTGGCGTTGCCGTGGATCAACACGACCGGGCGGCCGCCGCCCCGGTCGGTGTAGTGCAGCCGCACGCCATCCACGTCGATGAAGCGTCCCTCAGGGGGATGCCGCCGTTCCGCCCGGCGCGCGGCGGCAGTGTTGACGACGGCCAACGCGGCGAGGCTGGTGGCGCAGGCGAGCAAAGTTCGCGAAACCGCCATTGCAATGTTCCTGTCGTGGATTGCCAGGCAGTTGGGCCGGGCGCGTCTTGTTGCAATGCAATATTACCGGAGGGGTTGCGCGGATGACTAGTCAGAGCGCGATGGTGCAGCGCATCATCCCACACATGGACCACGGGACCGCTCCCGAGATCGAAGGCTTGCTCGCACTGGTCGTGCGCCGGCTCGCGCAGTCGGACGAGGACCCGTTCGGCAACCCCGTCATGTCGGTCGCCCTCGCCATTACCCGGATGATCGATGACGGCGAACTCGACGCCGATTCGATTTCGGCCATCGTCCGTCAGCTCCGCGACCAGGCATTCGGCGACCGCGCGCGCGCCCTGGCGGCCTATGTCGGCGGGACCGACCTCGCCGCCAACCAGGCCGCGCTGGCGAAGGTCGCGCAGACCGTGCTCCGTCCCGATCCATCCGACAGCCCGGTGCGCTGGGCCGAGTTCCGTTCCAGCGTCGAGCGCGCCCGCTACGCGGCCGTGTTCACCGCGCATCCGACCTTCTCGCTGGCGCCGGACGCGGCCGCGGCGCTGGCGGCGATGGCCAGCGACGGGACGCCGCCGCCCGAGCTGGCCAGCCACCGCCCGCCGCCGATCACCTTGCCGGAGGAGTTCGCGCAGGCCAATGCCGCGATCGCCAATGGACGCGACGCGCTGGATCGCCTGAACGATGCGTTGCTGGTCATCGCCAGCCAGGTGTGGCCGGAGCGCTGGACCGAGCTGCTGCCCCGCCCGATCGTGCTGGCGAGCTGGGTCGGCTACGACACCGACGGGCGCACCGATATCGGCTGGGCCGACACGCTGCGCCTGCGGTTGCGGATGAAGCTGCTGCAACTGGATCGCCTCGCCAAGCAGCTCGCAGGCCTGCCCCACACCAACGAGCTGCGCGCGCGGCTCGGCGTGGCGCTCGATGCCGTCCGGGCACAGATCGACGCCGGCGCCGGGTCGGATCCCGCCGCGGTCGCCGCCTTCGCGCGCGTGCTGGTCGGCCGCCGCGACGACGCGCTGACCACCCCGACGCCGCTGCTCGAGCTGTTCGCGCCCGCGATCGCCGCCGCGGACGGAGCCGACCAGCGCGCGCTTAGCGTCGCGCGCGCCGGGCTGGCCGCGCACGGCCTGGCGCTCGCCCACACCCATGTGCGGCTGAACTCCACCCAGTTGCACAACGTGGTGCGCCAGCGCCTCGGCCTGATCGACTCCGCCGATGACCCCTCGCACCGCCGCGCGCTGCTGGTCGCGATCAACGCGGCGCTCGATACAGTCACCCCGGTGCCGGTCGATTTCGGCGGCCTCATGGCCGAGCAGGCATCGGCGGCGCGGCTGATGATGACGGTCGCGCAGATCGTCAAGCACGTGGACGCCTCGGTCCCGGTGCGCTTCCTGATCGCCGAGACCGAGAGCGGCTACACCTTGCTCGCCGCCCTCTGGCTGGCGCGGCTGTTCGGCATCGAGGGCCACGTCGAGATCAGCCCGCTGTTCGAGACCGCGGAGGCGCTCGAAAGCGGCCAGCGCGTGCTGGAGGAGGCGCTGCGGAGCCCGCACTGGTGCGCCTACCTGAAGGCGACCGGCCGGCTCGCGCTGCAGTTCGGCTACTCGGATTCCGGGCGCTACGTCGGCCAGGTCGCGGCGAGCTACCTGATCGAGCGGCTGCGCTTCAAGATCGGCGAGACACTGGCACGCTTCGGCCTGTCCGGCATCGAAGTCGTGCTGTTCGACACCCACGGCGAGAGCATCGGCCGCGGCGCGCATCCGGGGTCGCTGGCCGACCGCCTCAAATACCTGTCGCCCACCGCGAGCCGCCAGGCGCTGAACAAGGCCAACCTACCGGTCCGGGAGGAAAGCGCATTCCAGGGGGGCGACGGCTATTTGCTGTTCGCCACCCCGGCGCTGGCGCTTGCGACCGTCGCCCGCATCGCCGAGCACGCGTTCCACCCGGCGGCCGGCCCGATCGAGGACCCGATCTACGCCGACCCGGATTTCGCCGCCGATTTCTTCGCGACCGCGCAGGCGGGCATGCAGGCGCTGGTCGAGGACCCCGGCTACGCGGCGCTGCTTGGGGCGTTCGGCCCCGCGCTGATCGACAAGACCGGCTCACGCCCATCCGCGCGGCAGAGCGAAGGGATGGCGCAGGCCGTCTCGATCCGGCATCCGCGTGAGCTGCGGGCAATCCCCAACAACGCAATACTGCAGCAGCTCGGCTGGTGCGCGAACACGCTGCAGGGCATCGGCAGCGCCGCCGCCCGGCAGCCCGAGGCGTTCAGCCACTTGCACGCCAACAGCCGCCGTTTCCGCCGCGCGCTCGACCTGCCCCGCCACGCCCTCGCGCACTCCGACCTGGACGTGCTGCGCGCGGTAGTCGGCACCCTCGACCCCGGAACCTGGCTCGACCGCGCGGCGCACACGCGGCGGCCGGGCCGGCGGGCGGCGCTGGTGTCGGTCGCGCGTGCGCTGGAACGGCTGGATTTATGGGCGGACGTGCAGGCGATGTTCCGGCGCGTGCAGGCCGATCACCTGGCCCTGCGCGCGGCCTGGCCGGACCCGCCCTGCATGAAGCCGCGCGAGGTGCTGCTGCACGCGCTGCGCCTGGCCGTGATCCAGCGGATTTGGCTGCTTGCGACCGGTATCCCGGAGTTCTCGGCCCGGCACGGCGTGACCCGGCAGGATCTCGAGGCCGCCGTGCTGCGGCTGGAGGTGCCGGCGGTGCTGCAGTTGATCGCCGAGATATTTCCGGCCAACGCCGACTCGATCGCCGAGCAGGATTACGGCGAGCCGGCGGCTCCAAGGGCGGTCAGTTCCTATCTGCGCGAGCAGACCGAGATGATTGCGCCGATGCGGGCGCTGTTCGACATCGTGCGCGAGATCGCGACCGCCATCGCGCACGAGGTCGGCTCATTCGGCTGAGGAAGCGCTCGCGCCGAGGCCGATGCGGGCATTGCAGTCCGTCAAATGTCGGAAAGCAGAGCGGTCGAGGCAGCACCCGCTCGCTCATGCAGCATCTTGCCGAACGCCTCAAACACACGCTGCATATGCGGAAGCTTATATGGAAAGATGTCAGCAGGATCCATTGCGTGAATAATAGAGGCTGTATCTGCTTCGAATACAAGTAGCCGATCGTCCGGTAGTTCGCTACAGTCAATCGAGTAGTAATCAAATGGCAGTATAGCGTGTAGGGATACAAACGCCTTACGGTGTCGGATCGCGAATGTCGTTTCGAAATCAGCCATCGCTTCGGCCTCTTGGTCGCCACGGCTGTTCAACGCTCTGTTGCTGCGATCATTTCCAGCAAACGATCGACGCCTTCGAGGGCGGCACGGTAGCGGTCCTGGGGGCGTGACGCGGTCTTGTTAGCCGTGAGGATGTTGAAGGC
>JAABUX010004101.1_pt1 | contig 18768 bp, 7 predicted proteins | sample 5561851 | NCBI WGS metagenome assembly JAABUX01 (sample SAMN10711883, study PRJNA513361) | rock metagenome | isolation source: Antarctica rocks | place: Antarctica: Victoria Land, Richard Nunatak red sandstone | collected 2016-01-03 | reverse complement strand
GCACCTCTGGCACACGATCATTTGAAGCAGTCGTCACAGTATCATTCGCGCGGAAGTCCTGGGAGCGCGGGCGCTCGCTACGCTGCCCGCCCGTCCCCGCGTTTCCCCGACGTGCGGACAGTTGGCGGCATACTGGGAGCGCGGGCGCTCGCTACGCTGCTCGCCCGTCCCCGCGTTCAACCTGGGGCGATAGGAGCAAGGGGTAGGGGCCAAAGTCAAAGTGTGTTAGGGTGTGCAAAGGATGCGTCGCGCTTCCAGGAGGGGACGGGCGAGCAGCGTAGCGACTGCTTGCACTCCCAGGACGGGGGACGGGCGAGCAGCGTAGCGAACGCCATGAGATCCCAGGGCAGGGGACGGGCGAGACGTCCGCGCTCCCAGGAACAGCACCGTGATTCCAGGCGGTTGACCTGTAGTTGGTAGGCGATCGAAAGGGCGACGACGGTGGATAAGAGGCACAAAGACATCCTGCGGCCCCTGGTGACCGGACTGCGGCGCACCCTCGTGGGCGCCGCCGACGGCAGCGTGCGTGGCGACCTCGACCGCGAGCTGGAGCGCCTGGGCATCGCCCCCGATGGGACCACCGTGCCCTTCGACACCGTTCCCAACCCCACGCCCGTCGAGCGCCGCGCCCGTCGCGTGGCCGAGGCCGAGCTCGCCCTCGTGCCCGCTGCCGAGCGCAAAGCCGCCCGCGCCGCCCTCGTGGAGCGCGCCGCCTACGGCTGGTTCGACCGCCTGCTTGCCCTGCGCGTGCTGGAGGCGCGCGGTCTGATCGACTCCACGCTGCGCGCCGACCCCGCCTACGGCGGCCTCTCCGAGGCGCTCTCCCTGCTGCGCCAGGACGAGCCCGCGCGCGCCTCCGGCCCCGACGGCGGCTGGTGGGCCGTGGTCGAGGACGCCTGCGCCGCCCAGGCCGGCAGCCTACCCGGCCTCTTTGCGCTCGACGCCCGCCTCTCACCCCCTGCCCCTCTCCCGCGTCCAGGAGAGGGGAGTAGCGGCAACAACTCACAGACGTTGAGCGCCACCCTGTTCGACCTTGCCGTGGCCTTGCGCCCCTCCACCACCGCGCTGCTGGAATGCGTCAGGAAACTGGGCGACCCCGCCACCGTCAAGGGCGCCAGGACCAAGCACACCCCTCCTGGGAGCGCGGGCGTCTCGATTCTGTTGATTTTTTGTGGGGGTGCGGTAGGCTGAACAGGAGAACTGAGTAAGACTGCACGATGAGGAGGGCGTGACTGATGACGCTGCGCTGCCGTGGACCGTGGAGATGCCCGCCGACATCGCGGCGGTGGGGCAGCAGTTGCTGCCGGTGACCAACCTGTATCGCATCATCGGCGACCAGTTGGCCGACCTGGTGCGGGACGCGGATTTTGCGGACCTGTACGACACGCGGGGACGGCACGCGCTCTCGCCCGCGCTGCTGGCGCTGGTCACGGTGTTCCAGTTCCTGGAGGACGTGCCTGACCGCGAGGCGGCCGAGGCGGTGGTGGTGCGTCTGGACTGGAAATACGCCCTGCACCTGCCCCTGACGTACGCGGGCTTCGACTATACGTGCCTGTGCTACTTTCGCACGCGGCTGCGGGCTCACCACCGCGAGGCCCAAGTGTTCGACACGATCCTGACGAAGGTCCAGGCGCTGGGGCTGCTCAAGAAGCGGGGCAAGCAGCGCACCGCCTCGATCGCGGTGCGGGGGGCGGTGCGGCGCCTGAGTCAGCTGGAGACGGCGACGGAGACGCTGCGGCTGGCGGTGCGGGCGCTGCCGGGAGCGGACCCGCTCTGGACGGAGCGGGAGGTGCCGGCCAGCTTTCAGGAGCACTATGGGGGCCTGCGCCCGGACTATCGCCTCACGAAGGAGGAGCAGGCGGCGCTGGTCCTGGAAGTGGGGCGAGACAGCTTCTGGCTGCTGGAGCGGGTGGAGGCGACGGGGACGGCGGCGGTGCGGGTGCGGGGCCTGGAGGCGATCGCGACGCTGCGGGCGGTGTGGGCGCAACGCTTCACGCGGGACGCCGCGACGGGGACGGTGACGGTGCGGGAGGACCCCGTGGCCTGCACGGAGCGGATCGTGACCCCGCACGACGTGGGGGTGCGGGCGGGCGAGAAGCGGGGCAAGACCTGGCACGGGGAGAAGGTGCATGTGACCGAGACGGCAGAGGCGGACGGCCCCCACTTTATCACCGATGTCACGACGGGCAACGCCTCGGGGGGCGACGCGGAGATGCTGCCGGAGGTGCGCGGCCACCTGGCGGAGCGCGACTTGACGCCGGGGGAGCAGTATGTGGACAGTTCCTATATATTATATCGGGGCAGCAACTGGCGCAGAGCCGCGACGCGGGGATCGAGCTGGTGGGGCCACCACTGGAGGACACGTCTAAGAACGCGTTCAAGATCGCGGACTTTGCCATCGACCGAGAGGCGCGGCAGGCGACGTGCCCGCAGGGCCACCGCTCCGTGAAGTGGAGCGAGCGGACCGAGCGGGACGGCAGCCGCGCCGTGAACATCGCCTTCGCCCCCGCCGACTGCGCGGCCTGCCCGCTGCGCGCGCAGTGCACGACGGGACAGGGCGGGCGCAGCCTGCACCTGAGCGAACATGATGACCTGCTGGCGGCGCGGCGCATCGAGGCGCGCACGGAGGCGTTTGCGGAGCGCATGCGGGCGCGGCCCGCCATCGAGGGGACCCTCTCCGAACTGGTGCGGGCGCACGGGTTGCGGCGGCATCGCTACCGCGGGGGGGCCAAACGCCATTTCGAGAACCTGTTCAAGGCCGCCGCGTGCAACCTCAAGCGGTTGGCGCGCGTCCTTGCGGGGCGCGGAACCCCTTGTAGCGGCTCTGCTGCAGGCCTCCGACCACGGTCTGCTGGTCCACCAGGCGGTCCACCCCGTCGTAGCCGTAGCGCGTCTGGCTGCCGTTACCCCGCGTCAGGGTGGTCAGCCGCCCCCCGCCGTCGTAGCCGTAGCTGGCCAGCGCGGGCGTCCCCGACCCCGCCGTCACGCCCGCGGTGATCACCGTGGTCAGCTGCCCGTCCCCATTGTAGGCGTAGTTGAGGGCCGTGGTGTCCGGGGAGGGGTAGGTCAGGCGGGTGCGCTGCCCCGCCGCGTCGTAGCCGTAGGACACCACGCCCAGGCCTCCCGCCTGCGTCACGGCCACGGTGCGCCCCAGCGCGTCGGGCCGGTAGGTGGTGGTGGCCGGGCCGCTGGTCCCCGCCCCGCTGCCGTCGGACAGCGCCAGGCGGTCCCCCCGCGCGTTGTAGCTCTCGGCGATTGGCGCGGACAGGGCCGGCGCGCTGATCGTGGTCGTCCGCCCCAGCGCGTCGTAGCCGTAGCTCACGGCGTAGGAGGCCCCGCGCCCGTCACTCCGCCCCTTCAAGCGGCCCAGCGCGTCGTAGCTGTACGTCGTCTGCCGCCCCAGCGCGTCGGTCGCGCCCGTCTGCTCACGCGCCGCGTCGTAGCCGTAGGTCGCGACGTGCCCGTTCGGATCGGTGATTGAGACGCGGTTGCCGGCGCGGTCGTAGGCATAGAGGATGGTCACGTTCGTGTCGGACGTGGCCGCGGCGCCCGCTATATAGTGGCGGGTCACGGAGAGCGGCGCGTCGCGCAGGTCGTAGCCGGTCAGCGTGACGCGGTTGGCCACATCGGTGGCCTGCACCGGACGGCCCGCCGCGTCGTAGACCGCGCCCGTACTCAGGTTGGCGTCGCTGGCCGTGGCCGGCGCCGCCGGCAGATAATTCTGGGTGGTGGATACGACGCGCCCCAGGCCGTCCACCTGGCGCACCGTCAGGCGCGCGTACGACGGGCTTCCGGCCGGCCGGCCGCTCCAGCGCACGTTGCCCGTCACGTCGCTCACGGTGCGCGTGATCAGTTGCGCGGGGTCCGTCACGTCGCTCACGGTGCGCGTGATCAGTTGCGCGGGGTCCGTGATGTCCAGCGTCTGGCCCAGCCCGTCATAGTCGTACGCGGTGGGCCGGCCCAGCGGGTCCGTGCGGGACGTCACCTCGCCCGCCGCGTCGTAGGCCGTCCGCGTCGCCACGTTGGTGTCCGCGCTCACCGGTGCGGTAGGCGCATAGTTCTGAGTGATGGCCACGGTGCGGCCCAGCCCGTCGTAGGCCGTGTGCGCCACGATGCCCAGGGGGTCCACCGTGTCCGCGACGCGGCCCAGCGCATCGTAGTGGGTGGCCGTGGCCACGTTGGTGTCCGCGTTCGCGGGCGCCGTGGGGCTATAGTTCTGCGTCACCGTGAGCGGCCGGCTCAACGCGTCGTAGCTGGTGTAGGTCACGTGGCCCAGCGCGTCGACGGTCTGGGAGGGCCGGCCCTGGAGGTCGTAGGCGGCCGCCCCCGTGCGGTTGGTCGCGCCGGAGGTCCCCGTGCCCGTCCCACCTGTTCCACCCGTGCCGCCCGTGCCGCCGGTCCCAGAGGTGGAGGGGTCGAAGGCTTGCGTCGTGCCGGTGGGCCGCCCCTGCGGGTCGAAGGCGTAGCGTGTCGCCACGTCGGTCAGCGGCGCGGTCGCCGTGAACGTCGTCCCCGGCACATAGTTGTCGGTGCGCAGGTCGGCGCTCCCGTCAGGCCGGTAGTGCGTCACCGCAAGCAGGTCCGTGTCCGTCCCGTTAGTCCAGCCCCGGTTGGCCGCGCTGACCGTCGTCGGGTCCCCGTTCTCATAGTTGACCGTCTCGGTCACGGGCCGGTTGTCCGCGTCGTACTCGGTGCGGTTCCAGCGCCCCAGCGTGTCGCGTTGCCACGTCACGTTGCCGGCCAGATCGTCGCGCGTCACCGTGCGCAGGTTCGTGTCGCTCGCCGTCTCCGGCCCTTGCCCCGGCTGTGCGTCGGGCAACGCGCCGGGCTGATAGTTCAGCGTGGTAGTGATGGCGTGGCCCACGCCGTCATACTCGGTACGCGTGGCGCGCGTCGTCGCCGCGCCAAAGGCGTCCGCCCCGGGGTCGAATGTGCCGCTCAGGATGCCCGTCCGCGTCACCAGCGTCTGCTGGCCCAGCAGGTCGTAGCCGTAGAACGTCGCCACGTTCTGGTCTGGCTGCGCGGGCGCGAAGGCCGGCGGCGTGGCCGGCAGCGTGACCACGGGAGGCAGCGGCAACTGCGCCGCGGGCGGCGTGTAGTCGCGCGCCGTCCAGTCCGTCTGGCCGGCCGCGTTGTAGTGCGTGGCCGTGACGCGGCCCAGCGGGTCCGCCGCCCAGGCCTGCCGCCCCGCCGCGTCGTAGCCGTAGCGTGTGGCCACGTTCTGGTCCGGGTGCGCGGGGTCGAACTGCCCGGCGCCCGTCTCGTTCTGGACCGTCGCGCTAATGCTGCCGTCCGCGTTGTAGGCGGTCACGTCGGCGCGGGCCAGCGTGGAGGTCGCGCCCACGGTCACGGTCACGGCGCGTCCCGCCGCGTCGTAGCCCGTCGCCGTGACCGCGTCCAGCCCCGTGCCGTAGCCCAGCGTGGAGGTGATGACGCGCCCCAGCCCGTCATACTGCTGGTGCGTGTCCACCCCGTCCGGCCCGCTGCTGTCGGTTTGCAAGCCGTAGCTGTAGGTGTAGACGCTGGTCGTCCCCGTCGTCTGGTACCCGCCTGTTGCCCCCGTGGTGATCCCGGTGGTCCCGCTGATCGCCTCGTCCAGGTCGTCGTAGCCGGTGACGCTCTGCCGCCCCAGCGGGTCCGTCGTCGTGATGGCGCGGCCCCCCACGTCGTAGCTGATGGTCGTGGTGTCGCCCAACGGGTCCGTCGTGCTCGTCCGCTCCCCCGCCGCGTCGTAGCCGTAGGTCGTGGTGTGGCTCAGCGCGTCCGTCGCCGAGACCTGGTCGCCCGCGCGGTCGTAGGTCGCGCTGGTGGTCACGTTGCACGGTGGCTGGAGGCACGGCTGCCCCGCCGGCACATAGTTCTGGATGCGCTGGGTCACCTGGTCGCGCAGGTTGTAGGTGGTCGAGACCACGTGCCCCGCGGGGTCGCTCGTCGCCACCACGCGGCCCGCCGCGTCGTACAGGGTCTGCGTGGTCAGGTTGGCGACGGGGCTGCCCGCGGGCGCGCTCGGGCTGTAGGCCTGGGTCGCGGTGACGACGCGGCCCAGCCCGTCCACCTGAGAGACGGTGAGGCTGCCGTCCGGCCCCTGCGTCCAGCGCGTCGCCCCGGTCCCATCGTAGCCCGTCTGGGAGGCGCGCGTGCTCGTCAGGACGGCCGGAGTGGTCACGGCCACCGTCTGGTCCAGCCCGTTGTAGCCGTAGGTCATGGGGGCGCCCACGGCGTCGGTGGTCACGACCGTCCGCCCCACCGCGTCGTAGGCCGTCGCGCTGGTCACGTTGGCGTCGGCGCGCGCGGGCAGGGTCGGGGTATAGTTCTGGGTCACGGCGACCGCGCGTCCCAGCCCGTCGTAGGCGGTCTGGGTGACGTAGCCGCGCGCGTCCGTGCTTTGATAGGCGCGGCCCAGGGCATCATACTGGGTCCCCGTGCTTAGATTCTGGTCCGGGACCAGCGTGGTGTAGGCGGCGCAGCCCGTCGCCACGCGCAGCGCGAAGAAGACGCCCGTGGTGCAGTCGCGCACGCTGGAGGTGGCCTGCCCTAGCGCGTCGTAGCCCGTGCTCGTCCAGCGCCCTAGCGCGTCCTGCTGCCCCAGCGCGCGCCCGCTGGCGGCGTCGTAGGCCGTCACCGTGGTGCGGTTGAGGTCAGGCCGGGCGAGGCCGGGGGCCAGATTGACCGTGGTGGTCACCGCCCGGCCCTGCCCGTCGTAGCCATACTGCGTCACGCGGTCGGTGATCGGCGCGGCGGCCGTGAAGGTCGTGCCCGGCACGGCGTTGTCGATGCGCTGGGTGACGCTGCCGTCGGCGTTGTAGCGCGTCACGGACAGCAGGTCCGTGTCGCTGCCGTCGGTCCAGCCCGTGTGGGCCGGGGAGACGGAGGTCGGGTCGCCGTTCTCGTAGTTCACCGTCGTGGTGACGGGCCGGTTGTCCGCGTCGTAGCCCGTCGCGGTCCAGCGGTTGAGGGCGTCGACCTGCCAGAGGGTGTTCCCGGCCGCGTCGTACTGGCGCGCGGTCCGCACGTTTTGGTCGGGGTGCGCGGGGTCGAACTGTCCGTTGCCCACCAGGTCCTGCGTGGTGGTGAGGGGCCGCCCTGCCCCGTCGTAGGCGGTCCCCATGGTGCGTGTGGCCACGGCGCTGAACTGCCGCGCCGTGGGGTCGAACGTGCCGGTCAGGATGCCGGTCTGCGTGACCAGGACCTGGCGGCCCAGCAGGTCATAGCCGTAGAACGTGGCCACGTTGGCGTCGGGCGCCGTCGCGGCGTAGGCCGGCGGCGTCGCTGGCAGCGTCGTGAGGGGGGCCAGCGGCGCCGCCGGCGTATAGTTGCGTGCCGTCCAGTCCACGCGGCCGGCCGTGTCATAGTGCGTGGCGCTGTAGCGGCCCAGCGCGTCCTGCGTCCAGGCCTGCCGCCCCGCCGCGTCGTAGCCGTCGCGCGTGACCACGTTCTGGTCCGGGTGCGCCGGGTCGTACACGCCGCTGCCCGTCCAGTTCCGCACGGTCGCGCTGATGCTGCCGTCCGCGTTGTAGCCGGTCACGTCCTGGCGCTGTAACGGGCTGACGATCCCGCTCAGGGTGGTGGTCAGCCCGGTCGTGGTGGTCACCACGCGCCCGTCGCCGTCCAGCCCGTACAGCGTGACGTGTGGCGCGGGCGTGCCCACGCCCACCGTCGTGACCACCGTGCGCCCCAGCGCGTCCGTGCCCTGCCGCGTGTCCACCCCGTCCGGCCCCGCGCTATCGGTCTGTAGCCCGTAGCTGGCGGTGTACACCGTCGTGGCCCCTGCCGAGGCGGCCACGGCCGGATGGTCCGCCGTGGCCGGTGAGCCGGTGGTGATGCCCGTGGTCGTGCTGATCACCTCGTCCAGCCCATCGTAGGCGGTGACGCTCTGCCGCCCCATTTGGTCGGTCGTGGTGATGGCCCGACCGCCCATGTCGTAGCTGATGGCCGTGGTATAGCCCAGCGGGTCGGTCGTGCCCGTCTGCTCTCCCGCCGCGTCGTAGCGGTAGGTCGTGACGTTGCCGTCCGCGTCGGTCGCGGTGAGGCGCTCGCCTACGCGGTCGTAGGACGCGCTGGTCAGGATGTTCTGGTCGGGGCGCCCCGGATCATACGTCCCGTTGCCCACCGCGTTCTGGATGCTCTGCGTCACTTGGTCGCGCAGGTTATAGGTCGTGGACACGACGTGCTGCGCCGGGTCGCGCGTCGCCACCACGCGGCCCGCCGCGTCGTAGACCGTGCCCGTCGCCAGGTTCAGGTCGGCGCGCCCCGGCACGGGCTGGCCCGTCCCCGTGTAGGCCCGCGTCGTCGTGATCACGCGGCCCAGTCCGTCGGTCTGATAGACCGTGTAGCTGCCGTCCGGCCCCTGGGTCCAGCGCGTGGCCCCCGTCCCGTCGTAGCCCGTGAACGAGGTGCGCGTGGCGGTCAGCGTGGCCTGCGTGGTCACGGCCACCGTCTGGTCGAGGCCGTTGTAGCCGTAGGTGGTGGCGCTGCCCATGGCGTCGGTCGTCGCGACCGTCCGCCCGAGCGTGTCGTAGGCCGTCCCCGTGGCCACGTTCTGGTCCGGGCGCGCCGGGTCGTAGGGCGCGCCGCTGGCGTTCTGGGTCACGGCCACCGTCCGCCCCAACCCGTCGTACGCGCTTTGCGTCAGATAGCCGCGCGCGTCGGTGCTCTGGGCGGCGCGGCCCTGGGCGTCGTAGCTGACCGTCCCCGTGCCCAGGTTTCCCCCGCCCGGCGCATGCGGGTCGTAGGCGGCGCAGCCCGTCGCCGCCGGACCGCCCGACGGGCCGCCCGTGGCGCAGTCGCGCACGCTGCCGGTCTGCTCGCCCAGCGCGTCGTACTGCAGGCTGGTCCAGCGCCCCAACGCGTCCCTCTGCCCCACCTCACGCCCGCTTGTGACGTCGTAGCTGATCACCGTGGTGCGGTTGAGGTCCGCGCGCCCGACCGCGGCGGGGTCGTTGGGATCATAATTGACCGTGGTGGTCACGACCCGCCCCTGCCCGTCGTAGCCGTACTGCGTCACGCGGTCGGTGATCGGCGCGCTCGCCGTGAATTGGGTACCGGGCACGTAGTTGTCGACGCGCTGGTTGACGCTGCCGTCGGCGTTGTAGGTCGTCAGCGACAGTAGGTCCGTGTCGCTGCCGTTGGTCCAGCCCGTATTGGCCGGGGAGACGGAGGTCGGGTTGCCGTCCTCGTCGTTGACCGTCGTGGTGACGGGCCGGTTGTCCCCGTCATACTCCGTGTGCGTCCAGCGGCCCAGCGCGTCCCGCTGCCAGGTCACGTTGCCCGCGTTGTCATACTGCGTCACGGTCTGCGCGTTCTGGTCGGGGTGCGCCGGGTCGACGACGCCGCTGCCCACCAGGTTCCGCGTGGTGGTCATCGGCCGGCCCATCAGGTCGTAGTCGGTCCGCGTCACGCGCGTCGTCGCGTCGCTGAACTGCTGGCTGGCCGCGTTGAACGTGCCGGTCAGGATACCCGTTTGCGTCACCAGCGCCTGCCGGCCCAGCGCGTCGTAGCCGTACAGCGTGGCCACGTTGGCGTCCGGCAGGCTCACCTGGTAGGCCGGGGGCTGCGTCGACGGGGAGGACAGGTTGGCCGGCAGGGCGGGCACCCCCGTGGTCGGGTCGGCCGCGTTGCGCAGGGTCCAGTCGGTCTGGCCGGCCGCGTTGTCGTGCGTCACGTTGTAGCGGCCCAGCGCGTCGCGCGTCCACACCTGTCGCCCCAGCGCGTCGTAGCCGTACGCGGTGCTCACGTTGCACGGCGCCAGCGGGCACGCCTGCCCGGCGGGCACATAGTTCTGGACCGTTTGGGCGATGGTGCCGTCGTCGTTGTAGACGGTGTGGTCGGTGCGCGGAACGGGCAGGCCATAGCCGGTCGTGGTGTCGGTGCGGCGCCCCAGCGTGTCGTAGCCGTAGGTCGTGACCCGCCGCTGCGCCATCGGCAGGTTGGAGCCCACCGTCTGCGTGATCACCTCACCCTGCGCGTTGTAGTCGTCGTGCGTCACCGTCCCGTCGGGCGCGGTCGTATCGGTCGGCTGCGCCGCGCCGTTGTAGCCGGTGGTCGTGGTGCTCCCGGCCGAGGCGGGCACGCCGGGCGAGCCCGTGGTCAGGCCCGTGGTCTGCGCGATCAGGTCGTTGCTCGCGTCGTACTGGTTGACCGTCAGGCGTCCCAGCCCGTCGGTGACGGTGATGGGGTTGAGGCTGGCGTCGTAGCTGATAGCGGTGGTCCCGCTCACCGGGTCGGCAATGGTGAGCGGCAGGCCCATACGATTGTAGGTGATCGCGGCGGCGTGACTGTTGCCGTCGCCGTCCGCTACCACCGCCGGGTCAAAGTTGGCGTCGAACTGCGTCGACTCCATCGTGACCCCATTGATCGCCACGCCGGTCATGGCGTCCGTGGTGGGATCGTAGGTGATGGTCTCCACCAGCGGCCCACCGTCCGGCGTGGGGTTGGGCTGCCCCGCGGGCGCGGTCGTGGTCAGGGTGGTCGCGGTGGCCCCGTAGGAGGCGGTGACCGTCGTGCCGTCCTGCTCCGTCTGGGAACTGACGCGCGGCGGGGTCGCGCCGTCGAAACTCGTCTGCTCGACGCTCTGTCCCAGGGCGTTGGTCACGCCGGTGAGCAAGTGCGTGCGGGCCGGGTCCTGGTAGGCGTAGGTCAGCGGGCTGACCGGGTGGCCACTCACGTTGGCCACGCCGCTCAGGTTGCCATTGCCGTCGTAGCTATACTGCACCGTCTGGCCCACCTCGTCGCTGACCGTGGAGATGCGGTTCGATCCGTCGTAGCTGATGGTGAGGGCGCGCGACGAGCCAGGCGTGGCGTCCTGGACCGTCGTCAAGCGTCCCTGCCCGTCGTAGAGCACCTGCAGGGAGCGGCCATGGGCGTCGGTCATCAGGGTCGGCATCCCCGCCGCGTTAAAGGTCACGCTCTCCTGCGCCCACGTGTTCTCCGTATAGCTCCCGTCGGCGTTCTGGGCCAGCGTGGCGTCCACGCCTGGAAAGGGCCGGAACGCGCCGTCGCCCTGATCCAGGAACTGCAGCAGGTTGCCCTCGGGCGAGACGACCGTGATCACGCTGCTCGTCGTGATGAGGCGCGTGGCGTAGGGGTCCTGCCAGCCCGGTCCCAGCCCCACCGGGGGCGTCGTTGGGTCGCCCACGGCCTGGCTGTTGTAGGTGCGCGCCCAGACCAGCGGCCGGCCCGGTGTGGGGTCCGTCAGGTCCGTGTCGGTACGGAACAGGTTGCCGGTGCGCGAGTTGAAGGGCTTATGGACGGCCAGTTGCGCGTTGAGGGCGCTGGCGTTGTCCGCGGCCGTGACTGAGGCGTCGCAGGACCCGCAGTCGCGGTCCCCCGTCAGCCGGCTGGCCGTGCCCGTATCCGCCGTCATGATCAGCTGGAGTTGGCTGTTCGGCGCAACCTCGGTGTAGTCCACCTCAATGGGATAGCTGCCCGGCGCCAGGAAGTTCAGCGTGGTCGTCAGCGCGCCTCCCGACCCAGGACCGGGCGGGTTGATGCCGGGGAAGAACGCCGCGGCCAGCGGCGCGTGCGTGAACGGTCCCCGAGCGGGGATGGTGATGGTGGGCGGGACCGTCGGCGAGTAGACGCTCTGGGGCTGCAGGGTCGCCGACCCTTTGCGCGGCGCGCCGACATAGACCACGGCGTTGTCGTCCACGATGCCGCCCAGGGTCACGTAGCCGGTGGTGACCACCGTCAGCGTGGCCGTGAAGACCGCCTGGAACTCGGCCAGCGGCGTCAGGGGCATGGTCCCGGTCACGCCCGCCTGGTACGTCACCCCGGCGGGCGGCCCCAGCGGGCTGTTTGGGTTGTCCACGTCCCCGCTCTGCAGGTACTGCACCCGGCACGAGCCGTCGTCCTGCGGCGCCAGGTTGGCAAAGGGCCGCGTCGAGGAGGAGACGGGCAGGGCCGGGCTCTGCGTCGGGCCGCCCGTGACGTATGAGGTACAGGTGGGCAGGCCCTTCGTGCCGGTCACGGGATTAAAGATGAGCGTGGGAAAGCGCTCCGCCGCGATGACCGAGGCGCTCAGCGGTGTGGCCGAGAAGACGTAGTTGCCGGTGGGGGTCACCGGATAGACGCTGGCCACCACCGCCCCGATCTGGGGCTCGGTCAGCGGGTGGGTCACGCTGGTCCCCACCGGCTGGTTGGCCAGGCCCGCGCCCATGGCCCCCGCCACCTGTGGGGAGGCCGCTGGCGCGATCTGTGCGGATAGAGCCGCCTGGGCGACGCCCGCCGCCTGCGCCACGTCCGCCGCCCGCGTCGCGACACCGACGGGGCCGGGCCGCCAGGCCGCCTCGGCCCGCTGCACCGCCTGGTTCGCCTCCGCGATCGCGGCCTCATCGGCCTGGCCCAGCGGGCCGAGCACGCGGCCGGGCAGGGCGCGCGGCTGGAACGGCTCGATGGGCGTGGTGTTCAGCGGCGCGGCGGAGAGGGCCGGCGGAGAGAGGCGCTCCGACCCGGCGGGCCGGCGGACGGTCCCGCTCCCGGCCAGGACGCTGGCGGGCAGCGCCGCCGGGGGCAGGCCGCGCGTGCGGTAGCGCCGCTGGGGGTCGCGCGCCGCCGCCTCGGCCGCCCGCAGCGGCGCGGGCACGAAGTCCGGCGGCGGCAACTCGCTGTGGCGTGGGCGCGGCGGGGTCGGGCGCGGCGCGGCCGCGGCCGCGGCGGTGGCCACGGGCGTGGGGTGGGACGGCGACGCCGTCATCGGCGGCAGGGTGCTCAAGACGAGAGCCAGTAGCGGCAGCAGCAGCGGCAGCGCCTTGCGTTTCAGTTGGATCATCGCTCTTGTCCCTCTACCCTCTCCGTCCCTATCCCTGCCGTTGTCCGTCTCTTTGTCCCTGTCCCTGCCGTTGTCTGTCCATCCCGCCGTGGCGTCCCATCCGGTCGTCCCGCGCCTGCCCGCGCACGGCCCCGTCGCGTGTCCCTGTCCCTCGCGCTCATGCTAGACCACCAGCCAGGCGTCCGGCAGCCGCCCATCGCGTCCGCCCACTGGCCGTCCGCCAGACGGGGTTGGGCGGGCCGGAGCGCCGCGCGGTAGGGCGACAGGGGGACTGTACACTATCCTTGCGCCCTTTTCAACGCCCACACCCACCATCAAGGAGGCCGACGATGCTCGCCCATCTTCTCCCCCGTGTCCCCCGTGTCACTTGTCTCGGTCGGCGCCTCGCCCAGGCGCTCGAACAACGCCTCTTGGCCGCGACCAAACCCGGCGCCCCGGTCCTCGTCGCGGGCACCCTCGCCGACCTCGCGCGCGGGAAGCCCGCGCTCATCGCCGAGAATGCGTTGCTGCGCCAACAGCTGATCGTGCTCCACCGGCAGGTCGCCCGCCCACGCCTGACGACGCGCGACCGCGTCGTGCTCGTCCTCCTCGCCGGCCGGACACGCCTGTGGCGCTCCGCGCTGCTGCTCGTCCAGCCGGACACGCTGCTGCGCTGGCATCGGCAAGGGTTCCGTCTCGTCTGGAGAGCGCGCTCACAGTCGACCTCAAGGGGCTCACGGCTTGCTCCCGACACGGTGGCCCTCATCCAGGAGATGGCCAGGGACAATCGCCTCTGGGGCGCGGAACGCATCCGTGGCGAACTCTTGAAGCTGGGGATCACGGTCAGCAAGCGGACGATCCAGCGGTACCTGCGTCAGGCACGCCCGCCGCGGCGCAGCGGGCAGACCTGGGCCACCTTCTTGCGCACTCACGCGCCGGACATCTGGGCCTGCGACTTTCTGCAGGTCACCGACCTCTGGTTCCGCTCTCTCTTCGCCTTCGTCATCGTGGAGCACGCCTCGCGACGGGTGGTCCACGTGGGCGTGACGCGCCACCCGACCGATGCCTGGGTCGCCCAACAACTGCGCGAAGCGACGCCGTTCGGAACCGCACCGCGCTTCCTCATCCACGACAATGACAGCAAGTTCGGCCCACAGTTCGCGCGTGCTGGGGAGACCAGCGGCATCGAATTGATCCACACGCCCTTCCGCGCCCCGCGCGCGAACGCCCTCTGTGAGCGATTTCTCGGCAGCGTGCGCCGGGAGTGCCTGGACCACCTGCTCATCCTGCACGCGCGCCACCTCAGCCGTGTGCTCAAAGCGTACGTCGCCTACGTCAACCATGACCGGCCCCATCAAGGCATCGGACAGGCCATCCCCGCCACCGTCGCAACAAAGGCCGTCACGACAAAACAGCCACCACCGCGCGGCGCGGGGCCGATCCGGGCCGTGCCCATCCTCGGCGGCTTGCATCACGCCTACCGCCGTGTTCCAGAGGCCGCCTGATGGGGGCCGGATGGCTTAAGTAGCCAGCACAGGGCCTGGTACAGGTCGATATAGTCGGTCCGCAGGCGGCGCAGGGAGTCCTCGACCGCGGCTACAAGGTGTGCCCGCGAGAGGCCCTTGTCGTTAGGACCCTCGCCCATCGCCCCTCCCGCCTTGGTGGCCAGGACGATCTGGTGGCGGTTGCCGCGCTCCTGCATCCAGCGCCCCAGGATGGCCTCTGACTCGCCGCCGCTGTGCCCCTCCACCCAACGCGAGTAGATGTCGGCCGTGTCGATAAAATTGCCGCCGCCGGCCATGTAAGCGTCCAGCGCCTCTCGCGAGGCCGCCTCGTCACTGCTCCAACCGAACACGTTGCCGCCCAGGCACAGCGCCGCCACCTTCAGCCCCGTTCGCCCGAGGTTGCGCATCTCCATCCGTCGTGTATCCTTCCATTCCGTTGTCAAAAACGAGCCGCCGCCTCGCCTCTATATAAGTACCTGAGTTGGCGACAGACTATCCGTCACGATACCCGGGCGCGCCCATCAACCGCTGGCTGCCGGCCATCGGTTGGTAGTGGGAGACGCCATGCTTACGGCGACGCGTTAAGGAGCGCGAACAGGGCGGCGCGGCGCGGTAGGGCAGGCTGAGCGCCAGCCTTGGTCACGGCCAATGCGCCCGCGGCGATGCCCCACCGCACCGCCTGCTCGAACGGACGGCCGTCGTGCAGGGCCGCGGCCAGGCCGCCGTTAAAGGCATCGCCGGCCGCGACGGTATCTACGGCCGTCACCTTGTAGGACGGGACAAACAGGCCACGGGCGCCGTCATGGTAGTAGGCGCCGTCCGCGCCCAGTTTGATCACCACGCTCCCGGCGCCGCGCTCCAGCAACACCTCCGCCGCGCGCCTGATCGCCGCGTCGTCATCGAGCTCGAACCCGACCAGCGTAGCGGCCTCACCGGCGTTGGGGGTCAGGATTGCCGTCGCCGCGTAGAGCTCGGCGGGCAGCGGGCGCGCTGGCGCGGGGTCGAGCACGACGGCAACGCCGCGCTCGTGGGCGCGGCGCGCCGCCTCGCTCACCGCCGCTAGCGGAACCTCCAACTGCAACAAGAGCACGCGCGCCTCGGACAGGGCGTCGTCCAGGTGAGCAAGGTCGTCGGCGCCCAGCGTCCCATTGGCGCCGGGAACGACGATGATCGTGTTCTCGCCAGTCGCGTCGACGGTGATCAGGGCGACACCGGAGGGTTGCTCCTGGGCGGTGGCCACGCTCGCGACATCGACGCCGTCGTCGCGCAGGCCCTGGCGCAAGGTCTCCCCAAACACGTCGCCGCCGACGCGCCCGACCATGCGCGTCGGTGCTCCGAGACGAGCGGCGGCCACAGCCTGATTGGCGCCCTTCCCGCCTGGCGCGGTGAAGAAGTGCTCTCCAGTCAGCGTCTCGCCGGCCGACGGCAGGCGCGGCGTCCGCGCCACGAGGTCCATGTTGATACTGCCGAACACAACCACGGTCATCGGCGCGCCCTCCTTCGTCGATCCATTACCCACATTTTACCCTGTACAGCGAGTGGACAACGACGACGGATTGAGCTACAATAAGCCCGCCGGCCATGCCCGGCGCAGCCTATCGCCATGCGCAGGGCATTGCTGCGCAGAAAGGACGGGTTCCCATGGCGCTCTCCGGTCCCCGTCGCGCCTCCGCGCCCCTGGTCCTCGCCACCCTCGCTACCCTCGCGCTCCTGATGCCTAACCCGGCCGGCGCCCGGTCCCTACCACGGTTAACGCACGCCAGGACGGCTCCGGTCCATGCCGCCTTGATCGTCGCCCATCGCCCCGCTGTCGCGGACGTAAGCGTCCGTCGTACCAGGGTGTACGGGACGATCACGGCGATAGCCACCAGCGGCAACGGCGCCACGTCCACCAGCCCCGTGCTGTCCGTCTACAGCAAGACCCATCGCACCACGTCGGTGGTGGCGCTGTCCAACGATACCGTGGTCAAGGTGCGGACCGTGGTCGTCGCGCGCAACCAACTGCACACCGGCGTCTACATCATCGCCAGTTGCGGGCGGCGCAGCGACGGCATGCTGTTGGCCCTCACCATCCATATCGAGCTCAACCACGGTGTCCACCGGCGTCGCAGCACTCACCACTGAGCATTCGTAGGCGCGCGGAAGGTCTGGGAGTGCCCGCGCTCCCAGACCTTCCGCGCGCCTACGAGCAGTCGCCAACTGCCAGCAGTGGTCGTTCGTAAGGAGTACGCGCCATATGATCGTAGCATCGCCGGAGATTGTGCTCATGGGTCGCGCGCAACGCTTCCCACTGCGTTTCAACCGGCCTGTTCTTGGCATGCACGGGATATGAGAATCTACCCGGAGGGTCACGCCTTCTGGTCAAGCGACCGTGCCCATGCAAGCTCACTCGGTAGTCGGCTATGAAGGGCCTCTATGGAAAGGGTGCGAAGCAGTGCTACCTCGTGGCTGACACGTGGGTCCGGTCCTGTATATAGCGGAAGAACAACACTATCATTCATGGCCTCTTACCTCCCACTTCGTTTCCGACATCCCCGATGCCACAATGGTTCGAGCAAGAATTGCCAGACCGCCGGCGAGAAGAACGTGCTTGCTCCACGGTTACCTACAGTATCGGTGAAAACGCGCATTACGGGGACTTTTCGTCCTTTTAGGATAGACCGCTGGCGCGCGCGCGGTATCCAGTCATGGTCAGGTTGCGCCAGCACCCTCTACACATCTAACAATCCATTCATCCCATTGGTGTATGTGCGGCCAGTATCATTTTATGTACCATAGCAAGGAAGATGGCACACATCATCCCCTTTTGTGATAGCACACGGGACCTATACCCGTAGAGGTTAAGAGTACCACCACACGCGCTATAACCTGCTATGCTAAACTAACGCAATACGTCCCGCTACTCGTTGAGTCGGTCAATAACCCGTTACCCACGAGCCCTGTGAAGGTTAGTCATGAAGGAGCTATCCGCTAGATGAACCCACGCACCTGGAAAGCTATCGTCGCCACGGCCCTCATCCTCGTTGCCCTCTTCGTCGCGGCGCTCCCGGCGGCGTTGCCGAAGGCACACGCGGCCGCTCCGACAAATGGGACGCTCGATACCGGCCACACGACGATCACGTACAACGGCGCGCATTTTGTGACGGCGAACACGACCGGGCAGCCGGCCAAGCCCACGCCCACGTGCAGCGTAGTGACACCGTGCGATACTTTCAATCTCACCGTCACCGTGCCGGCGAGTTACGCCAACACCTACACGGTGAAGACCATCATTGCCTATCCGCCCAAGCCGGGCATCGAGTACGATGTCTACATTTTCGATTCCAGCGGCGCCCTCGTCACCTTCACGGCCTCGGGCAGCGAACCGACGATCGCCACCTTTCCGGCCGCCACGGGCGCCTACTCGGTGACGGTTGTGCCCTTCACCCCCGATCCTACCGTGCCCGCCACCAGCCCGAGCTATACCGGCACTATCACCCTCGTCCCGAACCCGATGCCCGCCACGCCCGCCACGCAGCCGGTTCCGGGGTTCGTGAACTATCCCATCCCGGCGACCGCCCCGTACTCGGACACGGCGGGCGAGCCCTCGATCGGCGCGGACTGGAAGACCGGCGCGGCGATGTACAAGACGAATATGGACCCCTACCGCGTCACCTTCGACGACACCCGGAGCCCGGCCACCGCGACGTGGATCGACCGGCCCACCACGACCACGGTCACGTCTTTCGACCCCATTCTCTTCCTCGACCACCTGACGAACCGCACCTTTGTGTCGGATCTGCTGCCGAACAAGACGAGCCAGTACTCGTTCAGCGACGACGATGGCCAGACCTACATGCCGGGTATGGGCTTCGGCGTCAATTCGGGCGCCGACCACCAGACCATCGGCGGCGGCCCCTTCGCAGCCGGTGGGGCCATCACGCAGACGCCAACCACCGCGTACCCCGACGCGGTGTACTACTGTTCGCAGGATATAGAGACGGCGGAGTGCGCCTTGAGCCGCGACGGGGGCTTGACCTATACGGGCAACGGCGTGGCCGTGCCGATCTACAACGCGACGCAGTGCATCGGTATCCACGGGCACGTCAAGGTTGCGCCAGACGGCACGGTCTACGTCCCTAACAAGAGTTGCGGCGCCAACCAAGGCATGGCAGTCTCGACCGACAATGGCCTCAATTGGACGGTGCGGACCGTGCCAGACAGCAATCCGGGGGAGTGGGACCCCTCGATCGGCATCGGGACGAACAACGTGGGCCGGCCCGTGGGCAGCGCGAGCAACACGATCTACTTCGGCTACGACGGCGGCAACAGCGGGCCTGCGCTCGTGGCGGTCTCCCATGACCGTGGCCTCAATTGGTCCAGCAGTGTGGATGTGGGCGCGGCCTTCGGCATCCAGAACACAGCCTTTCCGGCTGTCGTGGCGGGCGATGATAACCGGGCCGCGTTCGCCTTCCTGGGCAGTACCACCGGAGGCGACGGCGGCACGGCCGATCCCACCAAATTTAACGGTGTTTGGCG
>JAABUX010004100.1_pt1 | contig 18772 bp, 19 predicted proteins | sample 5561851 | NCBI WGS metagenome assembly JAABUX01 (sample SAMN10711883, study PRJNA513361) | rock metagenome | isolation source: Antarctica rocks | place: Antarctica: Victoria Land, Richard Nunatak red sandstone | collected 2016-01-03 | reverse complement strand
GTTGTTGCGGCCGTTGCCGACGACGCTGCTGCGGTCATGCAGGAAGCGCGCGATGCCGAACGCCTCGTAGTGGCCCCAGCCCGGATCGGCGGTGCCCTTCACGATCACGTCGGGCGCGATGTCGTCGGAGTAGGTCACGACCGGGTTCAGCGTGCCGCTGCCGGCGTTGGTGGCGTCCACGGTGCCGGCCAGCGAGCCGGTGCCGTTGCCGCCGGTGAAGTAGCTCGCCTGCGGGGTCTCGAAGGACAGGCCGAGGTCGAACTTGTCGTGATCGAAACCTTTCACGAAGCGCAGGCCGGGGCTGCGGGTCCAGACGAAGCCGGGAAGGTACTGGCTGTCGATCGTCAGCGGCGTGTCTTCCTGGAGCAGCGTGATGCCGATCCTGTTCATGGTCAGCAACGAGTAGGCCTGGCCGCCCATCACGTAGAAGTCGAGGTCCTTGCGCGCGTAGGTCGCGTAGATCTGCCGCTGGCGCAGCACGTAGCTGTTGCTTTCCGCCGAGTTCGAGCTGGAGCCCGCACCCTGGAAGTCGGCCTCGTAATAGGCGCTCAGGGTCGTTACGCTGTCGGGGTTGCCTTGGACCTGGAGGGCGATGCGGCTCTGGCGCGCGGACTCGCGGAACTCCGGCGTGTGGTAGTTCGGGCTGCTCGGATAGGGGATGCCGTTGTTGAAGTTGCTGGCGGTATCAAGGGTCTCGTTGCGGGAACGTACGATGCCGTCCGCGGAGATGAAGCCGCCCAGCGTCACCCGGACGCCGCCGAGCTGGAACTGGCTGCGCTGCAACTTGGGGCCGGCGTACAGCACCGGGGTCGGCACGCCGTCGACATAGACGTAGGGGCCGTATTTCGGGATCGTGCCGGCGCCGGCGATGTTGACGTTGTAGCCCGGCGGCGCCGACAGCGGCTGCGGCGCCAGCGGCTGGCCGAAGCTGTTGGTCGAACGCTGGGAGATCGACATCGCCTGGCGGTTGGCCGCCGCCGCCGCCTCGCGAGCGGCGCGGACGTCGGCGTCGCGCCTGGTCAGGCTGTGCTTCATGCTGTTGAGCTGGCCCTGCAGGGTGCGGATCTGCTTCTCGATCGAGCTGATCTGCGCGCCGGCATCGTCCGCCCTTGCCGGTGCTGCGCCCGCTAGCGCCATGCCGGTCAGTGCCGTGGCGGCAAGCAGGCCTGCCTTCTGGAAGAAGCGTCCGTTCATCGTGATTCCCGTGTCCGGCAGGACCCCCCACCGTTCGGGCGCGCCCTGCATGAACGTTCGCATCCTGCTGTAATTCGGCGATTTCACGAGATCAAGATGGTAAACAGCGGCGAAGCGGTATAGGCGGCCGCAGTGGAACCCTGCAGCAACACACGCGGCCGGCGGTCACCTGATGAAGCCGGATGACGGTGCTGGTTCGAGGCGTGAGCCCAGGTGGTAAGGATCGTTCGCTTCGGGTAACTTCAGGAAACCAGCCGAACGTACCTGGAACGCAACGACAGGAGAAAATTCCATGAAGACCGTGACCCCGATCGCCCTGGCCCTGCTGCTCATGACGCTGGCCGCATGCGACAGTACCGACCAGCCCAGGCAGATCTCGAAGGACCGGGCGAGCAGCGGCATACCTCCGCTCACCGGGACGCTGCCCAATGGCGTCATCGGCGACTCTGCCACCAAGTGAGCCCGTCCGTGCGGTCGGATTTCGAGGCCTGTCCCGGACCCGTCGGCAACCGCCGCGCCGCATGAGGCGGGCCGCAGCGGCCCGGAGCATGATCACTTCGATCATGCTCTGCTTGACTGACGCTGCTCTAGCGGAGGCGGGGCGCGTTCCTGCCACGCGACGGGAGGCGCCCTTTCGCCAGGTCCGCCACCGCAACCCGGACCGTCCGCAACGACCGACCGCCCTGGCTGGTCGTTTCATGACTATAACGGATTGCGGGCGCCGCGAAATTGCCATAGCCGCATGCGACGCCTGGGTCCGGAGCGGAACCCACGGAAAGGGGATCCTATTGCAGCCTGTCCTGCGACGTGAACTGTTCGGCGGCGCCGGCGCCGCCGCGATGGCATGGTTCGGACCGCGGCCGGCGCGGGCGGCGGACCCCGCCGGCAAGGCCGCGACGCGTCCCGCACCGGGCCCGTTCGACGGCGCTACGGTGCGTCGGCTGGCGCAGGCGCTGGCGAAGCATCCCTACCAGGCGCCGGACACCCGGCTGCCGAAGGCGATCGACCATCTGGACTTCGACCAGTATCGCGGCATCCGCTTCCAGAAGGAGCGCGCGCTATGGCGCGGCCAGCATCTGGGCTTCCAGGTGGAGTTCCTGCCGCGCGGCTTCCTGTACCGGCCGCGGATCGACATCTTCGAGGTCGCGGGCGGCCATGCCGAACGGGTGGGCTACGATCCCGACCTGTTCAGCTACGAGGACCAGGCCCTGCGCGTCACCGACGATCTCGGCTTCGCCGGCTTCCGCATCCACGCGCCCCTGAACAGCCCGGACTATCTCGACGAGGTCTGCGTGTTCCAGGGCGCCTCCTATTTCCGCGCGGTTGCCAAGGGACAGAATTACGGCTTGTCGGCGCGCGGCTTCGCCAGCGGCACCGGCAGCCCGAAGGGCGAGGAGTTCCCGCTGTTCTCGGCCTTCTGGCTGGAACGTCCGCAGCCCGGCAGCACCGCCATCGTGGTGCATGCGCTGCTCGACAGCCCCAGCGTGGCCGGCGCGTTCCGCTTTACCATCCGTCCGGGCGAGAAGACGGTGTTCGACGTCGAATCCGTGCTGTATCCGCGCCGCGACCTGCCCGAGGCAGGCGTCGCACCGCTCACCGGCATGTTCTATTTCGATGCCAACGACCGCTCCCGCGTCGATGACTGGCGCCCGGCCGCGCATGACAGCGAGGGCCTGTCGATGTGGACCGGCAAGGGCGAGCAGCTCTGGCGTCCGCTGGTCAACCCGATCAACCTGCAGTTCTCGGCCCTGACCGACAGCAGCACGCACGGGTTCGGGCTGATGCAGCGCAAGCGCTCGTTCGACGATTTCCAGGACCTCGCGCTGCGCTACGAGAAGCGGCCGAGCCTGTGGATCGAGCCGATCGGCGACTGGGGCGAGGGGGCGGTCGACCTGGTCGAGCTGCCGACCCCCAACGAGGTCAACGACAACATCGTCGCCTTCTGGCGTCCCAAGGACGTGCTCAAGGCCAGCGGCGAGTATGCCTACACCTACCGGATGCACTGGGGCTGGGACAATCCGTTTCCGACCCGGCTGGCGCGGGTCGCGCAGACCCGCATCGGCGCCACCGACGACCACAAGGGCCGCATCGTCGCGATCGACTTCACCGGCGACGCGGTCAGGCAACTGCCGCAGGACGCCAAGCTGCACGCCGACATCGGCGCGTCCGCCGGTTCCGTGAAGAACGTCGTGGTCGAGCCCAACGGCGAGATCCATGGTTGGCGCATCATCTTCCAGTTCGATCCCGCCGGCGCCGGCGCCGCCGAACTGCACTGTGTCCTGGCGAGCGATACCGAGCCCCTGTCCGAGACCTGGCTGTATCGCTGGACACGCTGAGCATGCCGCCGCCCGGACCCTTCCTGCCCAGCGAAGCGCCGATGCGCATGCGGCCGCAGGTGCTCGCCGAGGCGCCGCCGCGGAGCGCGCGACCCTCGACGCGGCCCGGCGGCATGGCGCTGCGCCGCCTGGCCGTGATCGGCGGTGCTACGCTGCTGACGGTGGCTGCCGGACGGGAGATGTATCTCGTGCTCAACGGCGCCGGGCCGAACGCGCTCGGCATCGTCGTGCTGCTGCTGTTCCTGACGCTGTTCGCCTGGATCGCGCTCGCCTTCACCAGTGCTGTGGCGGGCTTCGTCTCGCTGCTGTCGCATGGCGGCCTGGGCCTCGGCATCGGCCTCGACGGCCCGTTGCCGGAACTCGCCACCCGCACCGCCCTGCTGATGCCGACCTACAACGAGAGCCCGGCGCGGGTCATGGGCGGGCTGCAGGCGATGCATGAGAGCCTGGAGGCCACCGGGCGCCTGGCGCACTTCGACATCTTCATCCTGTCGGACACCACGGTGGCGGAGGTCTGGATCGAGGAGGAGGCGGCGTTCCTGGCGTTGCGCGGCCGCCTCGGCGCCGGCGCACGGCTGTTCTATCGCAGGCGGGCGAGCAACACCGAACGCAAGGCGGGCAATATCGCCGAGTGGGTCAGGCGCTTCGGCGGCGCCTACCCGCAGATGATGACGCTCGACGCCGACAGCGTGATGGAAGGGGCCTCGATCGTGCGGCTGGCGGCGGCGATGGAGGCGCATGCGGGCGTCGGCCTGATCCAGACCCTGCCGGTGATCGTCAACGGCAACACGCTGTTCGCACGCATGCAGCAGTTCGCCGGCCGCCTCTACGGTCCGCTGATCGCGCACGGCATCGCCTGGTGGCACGGCTCGGAGGGCAACTACTGGGGCCACAACGCCATCATCCGCACGCACGCCTTCGCCGAGGCCGCCGGGCTGCCGAGCCTGCCGGGCCGCAAGCCGTTCGGCGGCCACATCCTGAGCCACGACTTCGTGGAGGCCGCGCTGATGCGCCGCGCCGGCTGGGCGATCCACATGGTGCCGGGCCTCGCCGGCTCCTACGAGGAGAGCCCGCCCTCGCTCACCGACATCGCCATACGCGACCGGCGCTGGTGCCAGGGCAACCTGCAGCATGCCGGCATATTGCCCGCGCGCGGGCTGCACTGGGTCAGCCGGCTGCACCTGCTGATGGGCATCGGCTCGTACGTCACTTCGCCGCTGTGGCTGGTCTTCCTGCTCTGCGGCATCGCGATCTCGTTGCAGCAACGTTTCGTCCGGCCGGAATATTTCGGCGCCACCAAGAGCCTGTTCCCGAACTGGCCGCAGGTCGATCCGGTGCTGGCGCGCTTCGTGTTCATCGCCACGATGGCGATCCTGCTGGCGCCGAAGCTGCTGGCCTGGGTGACGCTGCTGTTCAGCCGGTCGGCGCGGCGCGGCGTCGGCGGCCTCGGGCGCGCCTTCGTCTCCGTGCTGATCGAGACCCTGATCGGCGGCCTGATCGCCCCGGTGGCGATGCTGATCCAGACCAGCGCTGTGGCGGGCATCCTCGCCGGACGCGACTCCGGCTGGAACGCCCAGCGGCGCGACGACGGGCGGGTCCCGCTCGGACAGGTCTGGTCCTCGTACTGGCGCTACATGGTCTTCGGTCTGGCGCTGGCCGGCATCGCGTGGGCGGTGTCGCCATCTTTGTTCCTGTGGATGACGCCGGTGCTGCTCGGACTGACCCTCGCGGTGCCGTTGGCGGCGCTGACGGCGGAGCGCGGGCCGGGGCTGTTCCTGGCACGGCTCGGCCTGCTGCGCATCGCCGAGGAAGCAGCGCCGCCGGTGATCCTGTCCCGGGCGGCGACCCTGATCGGCGAGGCGGGCGATCCGGCCGTCGATCCGTGGCGGCGGCTGCTCACCGATCCGGTCCTGCTGCAAGCGCACCGCGCGATGCTGCCGCCCGCCCGGGTCCCGGGACATGGCCCGATCGACGCCGACCTCGTGCTCGGCCTCGCCCGTCTCGCCGAGGCGCCCGACCTCGATGCCGCGGTCGCGGCACTCTCGCCGCGCGAACGCGCCGCGGTGCTGGGCAACGCCGGCGGACTGGACCGGCTTGCCGCGCTCGTCGCCCCCGCTTCGGCGGCGCAGCGCGAGCCCGCTCCCGCGATCGGATACCCGGCATGATCCCCTACATCCTGTCCTTCCTGACCGGCATCCTCAACGCCATCCATTCCGGGACGAACGCGCAGCTCACGCACTCGCTGGGGCGTCCCTGGTGGGCCGGGGTGATCGTCTGCGTGATCTCCGGCCTGGTCCTGCTCATCGGCATCGGCGTGACGCGCGAATCGTTTCCCTCGGTGTCCTCCCTCGGCGCCACGCCCTGGTGGGCCTGGGCCGGCACGGCCATCGCCGCGGTGCCGATCATCGCGACGCTGCTGTTTGCCGGGCGCCTGGGCGGCGCCGCGTTCAACGGGCTCGTCGTGACCGGAACGATCCTGTTCTCGATCGTCCTGGATCATTTCGGGCTGCTGGGCTTCAGCGTGCACCCGGCGAACCTTCAGCGCGTCGCCGGCGCTGTCCTCATGCTGGGCGGGCTGATCCTGATCTGCGTGTTCTAGGTCTGCATGTTCTAGGGCGGCATCGGCCCGGACTGATCTTGCTCACCGATCATGCCCTGGGTCAGCCGAGCTTCTGCCGGCCCAGCATGCTGATCTTGCGTGGCGGCTGCGAGGTGTTCAGCCAGATCCCGTGCGGCGAGCGTCCGGTCGGGATCATGGTGGCGCTGCCGCTGGCGAGGTCGACCACGGCCACATGCTGGCGCCAGCGCAGCGTCGCCCACAGGGTGTCGCCGGGGCCGAACACGATGTCGTCGGGACCGCCCGGCAGGCGGTAGCTGCGGATGATGGCCAGGCTGTTCCAGTCGAGCTGCTCGATGGTGCCGGAGACGCGGCAGGTGACGAACAGGCGCTTGCGGCTCGGCTGCACGAATAGGTTGTGCGGCCCAGGCGCCATGTGCACCTCGCGCTCCAGGCGCCCGTCGGCCGGATCGACCACCGCGACGTAGTCGGTGCCCATCACGCCGACGAGGATGCGTCCCTGGTGCCAGAGCACGCCGGCGGGCGTGGAGCCGACCGCGGTCTGCCAGCGCACGCGCCCGGTGGCGGTCTCGATCGCCATCAGCTTGCCGGAGCCCTGCAGGCTGACATAGGCGACCGCGGAGTCCGGCGAGTAGTTGATGTGGCTCGGCATGCTGCTCGCCGGCACGCGATGCGCCAGCGTCATGCTGGCGACGTCGTAGATGTCGACCTGGTTGCGCGCGAGCCCGGCGATGGTGAGCCAGCGTCCGTCCGGACTGTAGGAGAGCTGGTATGGGTCGCTGACCGGGATGTGGCGCACCACCGCCCCGGTGACCGGATCGAGGAAGAACAGCGCATTGCCGGCGGTGTCGCCGACCACCAGGAAACGCCCGTCCGGCGTGGTCGCCATGTGATGCGGCTCGCGCAGCACCGGCAGCCGGCGCACCTCCCTGCGGCTGTCGATGTCGATCTCGCTGATCGAGGCGTCGGCCGAGTTCAGCACGAAGGCGAGGCGCTCCGGATGCGGCGCCGGCTGCGCCTGGGCCGCGACGGCGGCGAGGCCGAGCGCCGCCGCCAGCAGCAGCGGAGCGGTCGGGAACTGGGGACGTCTGTTCATGGGGATCGAGCCTGTCCGGTGCGTGCGCGCGCCCCGATCTGATGGTTGATGCGTCATCGGGGCAAGGGGACCCGTCACCTGGAGAATTGTCGTGCAAGCAGCCGGACCGCCCGGCCCGGACCTGCCTCTTGCCTGCCGGCTGGTTCTTGCCACATGTGACAGTGTAAAACTACGTCGCGTGTCCGCTGTCGCCGCGAGCGGCCGGCATGCGTCCTGGCATTAGGATCCGTTTCGCATGTTTATCGAGACCGAGGATACACCGAACCCCGCGACGCTGAAATTCATCCCGGGCGGGCGCGACGTCATGGGAAGCGGCACCGCCGACTTCACCTCCGAGGAGGCCGCCGGACGGTCGCCGCTCGCGAGCGCGCTGTTCTCGCTCGATGGCGTGTCGCGCGTCTTCCTCGGCGGCGACTTCGTCACCGTGACCAAGAACGACCAGCATGACTGGTCGGAAATCCGGCCGCTGGTGCTGTCGGTCATCGTCGATCATTTCGTATCCGGCCGGCCGATCGTCGAGGGCGCCGTCGACGTCGCCGACGAGGACGTGGCACCCGAGGACGCCGAGATCGTCGCCCAGATCAAGGAGCTGCTGGATAGCCGGGTCCGTCCGGCGGTGGCGAGCGACGGCGGCGACATCGTCTTCCGCGGCTACCGCGACGGCGTGGTGCGGCTGCACATGCAGGGCGCCTGCTCCGGCTGCCCATCCTCCCGCGCGACCCTCAAGCACGGGGTCGAGAACATGCTCCGCCACTACGTGCCCGAGGTGCAGTCGGTGGAGCAGGTGGAGGCCTGACGAGAGCGATGGCGTCCGATACTGCCCCGACCGGCAGCGTCACCGATCGCGCTGCCAGCCTCGACCCCATCGCGAGCGAGCCGCCGTCCCCCCGGATGCCTGCCGGGATCTCCGACGATGTCCTCGACATCGTGTTCCGGCAGGCGCGGACGCCGTCGCGCTGGTCTGATGCGCCGGTGCCGCAAGCCGTCCTGCACACGCTCTACGACCTGGTGAAGCTCGGCCCGACCTCGGGCAACTGCTCGCCGGCGCGTCTGGTTTTCCTCGAGAGCCGCGACAGCCGCGAGCGGCTGCGTCCGGCGCTCTCCAGCGGCAACGTCGAAGCCACCCTGGCCGCGCCGGTCACCGTCATCGTGGCGCAGGACCCGCTCTTCTACGAGCAGTTGCCGCGCCTGTATCCGCAGGCCGAGGCCCGCTCCTGGTTCGCGGCCGACCTGGGGCTCGCCGACGAGACCGCGTTCCGCAACGCCACCCTGCAGGGCGGCTACCTGATCCTGGCGGCGCGCCTGCTCGGGCTGGCTGCCTGGCCGATGTCCGGTTTCGACGCCGCCAAGGTGGACGAGATGTTCCTGTCGGGGCAGGGTTGGCGCTCCAACTTCCTGATCAACCTGGGCTATGCCGACGAACTGCCCGATACGCCCCGCGCACCGCGGCTGACCTTCGACGAAGCCTGCCTGCTGCTCTGAGCGAAGCTTTGAACCGCGACGCCCAGTCGTTCCGGGACCTGGTCGTGCGCATCCTCGTGATCGATGGCAGCGGCGGCGACGGGACCCTCGCGCTGGTGGAGCACGCACCGGAAGGCCCGCGTCTGCTGCGGCAGGCGGGGCAGCCCGGACGCGGCGGCGCGGAGGCGCTGCCCGGATTGCTGCGCGAGATGCTGCGTTCGGCGGGATGGGAGATCGGCTCCCTCGGCCTGATCGCCGCGGTGACCGGACCGGGCAGCTTCACCGGCCTGCGCGCGACCCTGGCCCTGGCCCATGGCCTGGCACTGGGGACGGGCGTGCCGCTGCAGGGTGTCGCCGCACCGGAAGCGCTGCGTCGCACGCTATCGGATAGCTATGCGGGTGCCGACGCTCCGGCGCACGGATCGGCAGCACGGCTCCCGTCGATGCCGATCTGGTGCGTCGGCATGGCGCGACGCGACCGCGTGTTCCTCGATCGCGGCCAGGCGAGCGGCCCGGAAGCCTTCATGCTGGACGCGCTGCCGCTGCCGGAGCAGCCGGTGCTGCTGGCCGGGGATGCCTCCGTGCCGGTCGCGGCCCGGATCGGACAGGCCGGCGGCGTCGCCTGTCGCAGCGGCATCGAGCGGCCGGACGCCCGCGCGATCGCCATGATCGCGCTGGATCGGCATGAAGGCCGCCTGCCGCCATGTGCAGCACTGCCGCTCTATGTCGATGCGCCCGAGACGAAGCGCCCGGCCTCGGGTCTGCGGGCGTCACCGTCGTGAGCGGACCCGCTTGATCGCCGCCGCCCGATGATGGTCGAGGGCAAGTCGCACGCGGCGCTGCTTGCCGGCCTGCACGCGACGGCGTTCACGGCGGTCGAGCGCTGGGACGCCGCCGCATTGGCGGCCCTGCTCGACATGCCCGGCTGCTTCGGGTGCCTGCATGGGCCGACCGAGGCACCCGGCGGAATGGCGCTGGTGCGGGTGGCGGCGGACGAGGCGGAGTTGCTGACCATCGCGGTATCTCCGGCGTCACGCCGCGCGGGAGCCGGGGCAGCCTTGCTCGAGCAGGCGATGGCAGAGGCTGTCCGCCGCGGCGCCGGCCGGATGTTCCTGGAGGTAGCACCCGTCAACGAGGCTGCCTGTGCCCTTTATCGCCGGCACGGGTTCGCCCAGATCGGCCGGCGGCGCGACTATTACGCGGATGGATCCGACGCCCTGGTCATGGCCCGTGTCCTGACCGGTGGCGCCCAGGCTGGTGGTACCCAGGCTGGCGGCGCCCAAGCCAGCGGCGCGCAGGAGACGGCGGCGACGACCGAGCCGCACGATCCCGATCGGGTCGATGCGGCCCTCGCGGTCAGCGCTTGCGTATCGCCACCAGCCTGACGCCGTCCGGGCCGGGCTCATCGGCGAGCAGCGTGTGGCCGAGCGACCGGGCATTAGACACGACGTTGCGCCATGGCTCCTCGCCCTGCAGGCGCACATGCAGCACTTCGCCCGACCGCAGCCGATCCAGCGCCAGCCGCGTGCGCACGAACGTCATCGGACAGACCTCGTTGGTTATGTCGAGCTCTTGCACAGGCATTGCGATCCCAAGGTGATGCCACCGCGCCATCGCGTGAGTAAGACCGAAATATACATTGTGGGAATCGTGAAGCAATATATAAAGGTTCTCTAATCTTTGCTACCAGAGGCCCAGGCATGACCGAAACGGCGGACAACGCGGATGTGCAGGGACTGACCGCCCAGATCGTCTCGGCCCATGTCTCCAATAATTTGGTCCATTCCGATGCCCTTCCGGCCCTGATCCACGACGTCTACCGCACCTTGTTCGACGTGGGCCGGGAGGCGGCGTCGTCGGACCGGCTGCAGCCGGCGGTGGCGGTGCGGAAGTCGGTCTTCCCCGACCACATCGTCTGCCTGGAGGACGGCAAGAAGCTCAAGATGCTGAAGCGCCACCTCAAGACCGCCTACAACATGACCCCGGAGCAGTATCGCGAGCGCTGGGGCCTGTCCGCCGACTACCCGATGGTCGCACCCGACTATGCGCGGCACCGCTCGGCGCTCGCCAAGCAGATCGGCCTCGGGACCCGATCGCGCGACGCCCGCTAGCACCGGGCCGACCGCGCCCCGTGCCGCCTCGGGATCGGGCCGTCATCTCACGATTGGACAAGGTCCGCCGTCATCGGCTACGCCGCGTTAGATGAGCGCGAGCGTCTTCCACGGGGACAGTCACTGGTGAGGCGATGGCATCGCACATAGAGGGCCTGTGCATCGAGCGCGGCCTCAAGATGACCGGCCAGCGCCGCGTCATCGCCCGCGTCCTCTCCGAGGCGGAGGACCATCCGGACGTCGAGGAGCTCTACCGGCGCGCGACCAGCCTAGACTCCCGTATCTCGGTGGCTACCGTCTACCGGACGGTCCGCCTGCTGGAGGAGAAGGGCATCCTGGAGCGGCGCGACTTCGGCGGCGGACGCGCCCGCTACGAGGCGACCGAGCACGGGCATCATTATCATCTCATCGATATCGAGACCGGCCGCGTGATCGAGTTCGAGGATGCGGAGCATGAGCAGCTGATGCGGCAGATCGCGAGCCGGCTGGGGTTCGACCTCGTGTCCCACCGGATGGAACTGTTCGCACGCAAGCGCGGCGGCGGCACGGGGGCCGAGGGCGCCTCCGCCCTCCAGGACGAGGATGCCGAGCCGGACGACGACCGGCCGCAGCTCGCGGGAAATTCCGACGGCGACGCGCGGTGAGCGTCGACCTGCCGGTCGTGGCAACCCCGCTGTCGCCACCGTCCGGCGGCTTCGGCGAGTTGCGCGCTGGACAGCTCGGCGTCCGGATCGCCACCACCGCCGCCGAGCGCGACGCCGCCCAGGCCCTGCGCTACCGGATCTTCTACGACGAGATGGGCGCCAGGCCGGACGACGCCGCGCGCCACCTGAAACGCGATATCGACGTGTTCGACGACGTGGCCGACCATCTGCTGGTGATCGACCATTCGGTCAGCTCCGGGCCCCGCGGCGTGGTCGGCACCTACCGCCTGGTGCAGAACGAGGGCGCCAGCCGGATCGGGCGCTTCTACACCTCGGACGAGTACGACATCAGCCGGATCACCGGCTTTCCCGGCCGGCTGCTCGAACTCGGCCGCTCCTGCGTCGATGCGAGCTATCGCGGGCGGGCGGTGATGCAGCTGCTCTGGCGCGGCGTCGCGGCGTACGTGTTCCTGCACCGGATCGACGTGATGTTCGGCTGCGCCAGCCTGCCCGGCATCAATCCGGATCGGCTGTGCAACGAGCTGACCTACCTCTATTACAACCATCTCGCACCTCCCGCACTTCGACTGCGCGCGGTGCCGGAACGCCATATCGAGATGCGGCGCTGCGATCCGGCCTCGCTCGACCACAAGCGGGTGCAGCAGCAGTTGCCCCCGCTGATCAAGGGCTACCTCCGGCTCGGCGGCTTCATCGGCGACGGCGCCGTGGTCGACACCCAGTTCAACACCACCGACGTGGCCGTGGTGGTCAAGACCGACCTCATCACCGACAAATACTACCGCCACTACGAGCGTCAGCTGCGCGACGCGCTGGACTGAACGCGTCGACTGGTGGTCCCTGCGCGTGTGTCGATAGAGGTTGCTTCGCAACCGCCGGGGGAAGCCTCCGCCGCGACGACGTGGCGCGGCCTGCTGCTGCTGTTCGGTGCCGGCTGCGCCTCGGCGCTGGCGCTGCCGCCGCTCGGCCTGGTCCCGATCCTGCTGCTGACGGTGCCGCTCCTGCTGCAGCGGATCGGCGATGCGCGCTCGTTCGTCGCCGCCGGGTGGCGCGGCTTCGCCTTCGGCTTCGGTTTTTATTGCGCCGGTCTCTACTGGCTCACCAACGCGATCCTGACGCGCCTGGACCTGTTCTGGTGGGCGGTACCGCTGGCGACCCCGCTCTGCGCGGTGCCGCTGGCAGTCTTCGTCGCCATCCCCTGTGCCGCCTGCCGGGCGGCGGCGCCCGGTTTCCGCCGCGTGGCCCTGTTCGCGGGGCTGTGGACGCTGTCGGACCTCGCGCGCGAGTTCGCCTTCACCGGCTTTCCCTGGAACCCCCTCGGCAGCGCGTGGGAATGGTCTGGGCCGTGGTCGAGCCGGGCCGGCGACGTGATGATCCAGCCGGCCGCCTGGATCGGCGTGCCGGGATTGACGCTGCTGACCCTGCTCGCCGCCGCAGCGCCCCTGCTCGGACGGCGCGGGATCGCCGCCGCCCTGTTGCTGCTCGGGCTATGGACCGCGGCCGGCGCGGCGCGGCTGGCCCTGGTCCATCCGTTCGGCGCGGAAGGTCCGGTGGTGGTGCTGGTGCAGGGCAATATCCCGGAGGTCGAGAAGCTCGACCGCGCCTGGGCGTTGCAGAGCTTCCGCACCTACCTGCGGCTGACCGCGGTGGGTGTCCGGCGCGCGGCCGATGCCCGGCGCGATGACGCCCGCGCCCTGGTGTTCGCCTGGCCGGAGAGCGCGTTTCCGGGTCTGCTCGGCGAGGACGTTCAGGCCCGCCGGCTCATCATGCAGCAGGCGCCCGCAGCCGCCGCCGGTTTGATCGGCAGCGTCCGTTACGGCGATGACGGCCCGCCGCGCAACAGCCTGTTCGCGCTGCGGCCGGACGGCGCCCCGATCGCGGTCTACGACAAGACGCACCTGGTGCCGTTCGGCGAGTACCAGCCGGCCCTGGCGCCGGTGCAGATCGTGCCCGGCGGAGGCTTCGAGGCCGGTCCCGGACGGCGCACCCTGCACCTCCCGGGCCTGGCGCCGTTCGCGCCCCTGATCTGCTACGAGATCATCTTTCCGGCCCGGGTGGTCGACGCCGCCGACCGTCCGGCCTGGCTGCTCAACGTCACCAACGACGGCTGGTACGGCGACAGCGCCGGGCCACGGCAGCACCTGGCGGCCGCCCGCATGCGGGCGGTGGAGGAGGGGCTGCCGGTGGCGAGGGCGGCCAATACCGGGATCTCGGCCGCCTTCGACGGCTACGGCCGTGAGCTCGGCCGGCTCGGCTGGGGTCGGGCCGGCAGCATCGCCGTGGCACTGCCGCCGCCGCTGCGGCCCACCTTGTTCGCCCGTTTCGGCCTGATGATCCCGCTGCTGCTGGCGCTCGCCGCCTGTTGCGCCGCCTTTTGCAGTGGCCTGCTGCCGCCGCCCGCGCGCCGACGCTGATTCTTGATTTTGATGGATCGGACGCTTTCTCAAGTTTGACGCGAGTTCGTTAAACTTGACACTTCATGGTTGCGGCTTTACCTCTAAGACACCAAAAAGTCGAGGGAAGCATGGCACGGGGTTCGACCAGCAGGAATGCCGCCTCCCCGATTGGCGACACGGAGGCGGGCGAGCGCGAGTCCCGGCCCAGCCCGATCGACGTCCATGTCGGTAGCCGCATCAGGCTGCGGCGAACGCTGCTCGGCATGTCCCAAGAGCGCCTGGGCGACGCGCTCGGCCTGACGTTCCAGCAGGTGCAGAAATACGAGCGCGGCGCCAACCGGGTCGGCGCGTCCAGGCTGTTCGACCTGTCGCGGGTGCTCGATGTGCCGGTCAGCTTCTTCTTCGACGACCTGCCGGCACCCTACGCGGCTGCGGGCGCGCGCAGCAGCGCGCAGCATGGCAGCGGTTTCGCCGAGGCGCATGAAGGGTTCAGTGGCGGCGACGACCTGTTCAGCCGCAAGGAGACCATCGACCTGGTCCGCGCCTATTACCGGATCAGCGAGCTGCCGGTGCGCAAGCGCGTGCTCGACCTGATCAAGTCGATGGGCCCGACCGTCGAATAGGCTTCATTCCCGCCTCAGCACGGCGTCGTTGAGGAAGCTCGACAGCGTGCCGGCGACGAAGTCGCGCCTGAGCGCCGCCTCGTCATATTCGTCGCGCACCCAGTCGAGGAAGGCCAGACGCCCTTCGGCGTCACGCTGGTAGCGCAGGAAGAAGGCATCCAGAATGCCGGTGCGCGAGTGGTTGAAGTGGCCGAAGCGCCACGATAGCTGGCGCAGCGCGTCGGCGGCACTGCCCCCCTCGAACATCAGCACCAGGCCCGACGCCAGCCCGGCCCGGTCGGCGCCCGACTTGCAGTGCATCAGGATCGGGAACTTCAGTCCGCGATAGAGCGCCTCGAAGCGCAGGATCCGCTCGCGGTGCGGCGCCCCGCGGCTCTCGAAGGCCATGTCGACATGATCGAGCCCGAGCTGCGTGGCTGCCTGCCGCGACAGCGCATCCGAGCCGCACCGGCGATGGCCGCGCAGGTTGACCAGCGTGCGCAACTGATAGCGCGAGGCGAGCTCGGCCAGGCGGGCCGGCGTCGGATGGTTGCAACGGTAGACGCGGCCCGGGAGCACCGGCGCGAAGTTCGACCACACGGTGCGGAAGATCGCGTGGTCGGTCAGCAAGCTGTCCCGCCACGCCAGCCGACGCCCGCCGCCTTCGAGGTTGCCGTCGAACATCACGACGCTTGCATGGACGTGACGAAGGTCAGCCCTTTCGTTCCAGCTGGAGCTGCTTGATCTTGCCGATCGCCTCGGCAGGATTGAGGCCTTTGGGGCAGGTCTGCGTGCAGTTCATGATGGTGCGGCAGCCATACAGCTTGAGCGGATCCTCCAGCGCATCCAGCCGCGCCCCGGTATACTCGTCGCGGCTGTCGGCGATCCAGCGATACGCCGCGAGCAGCGTCGCTGGGCCAAGATACTTGTCGCCGTTCCACCAGTACGACGGGCACGACGTCGTGCAGCAGAAGCACAGGATGCACTCCCACATCCCGTCCAGCTCCGCGCGCTCCTCCACGCTCTGCCTGCGCTCGCCATCCGGCGGCGCCGCGGTGTCGGACTTCAGCCAGGGCTCGATCGAGCGGAGCTGCGCATAGGCGGCGGTCAGGTCCGGCACCAAGTCCTTGACCACCGCCATGTGCGGCAGCGGGTAGATCCTGACCTCCTTCCTGACGTCCTCGATCGGCTTCAGGCAGGCGAGGGTATTGGTGCCGTCGATGTTCATCGAGCAGGAGCCGCAGATTCCCTCGCGGCAGGAGCGGCGGAAGGTGAGGGTCGGGTCGACCTCGTTCTTGATGTGGATCAGCGCGTCGAGCACCATCGGCCCCACCCGGTCCAGGTCGAGGGCGTAGGTATCGATCTCCGGGTTCTTGCCGTCGTCAGGATTCCAGCGATAGACCTTGAATTCCTTGACCCGCTTGGCGCCGGCGGGGGCCTTGAAGGTGCGACCCTTGCCGATCCTGCTGTTCTTCGGGAGCCTTAACTCGACCATCTGCTTAGACCTCTGGGAGCATGACCGGTTCGATCATGCTCTGCTTGTCATGGAAAGGAGCCGCCTTGGGCGCTCTGCCTGGGCGGCCCTAGTAGACGCGCTTCTTGGGCGGGAAGACGGAGACCTCGTTGGTCATCGTCTGCATCCGGACCGCGCGGTAGGACAAGTCGACATCGCCGTTGGCGCTCATGCGCGACACCGTGTGCTTCATCCATTCGCCGTCGTCGCGCTCGGGGAAGTCGTCGTGCGCGTGCGCGCCGCGGCTCTCGTGCCGTGCCTCGGCCCCCACCATCGTGACGGTGCCGTTGGCGATCAGGTTCTCGAGTTCGAGCGCTTCCATCAGGTCGCTGTTCCAGATCAGCGACCGATCGGAGACCGACATGTCGCTGAGGCCGGTCCAGAGGTTGCGGATCTTGCCAACGCCGTCCGAAAGGCTGTCGCTGCTGCGGAAGACCGCGGCGTGGCCCTGCATGATGCGCTGCAGTTCCTCGCGCATGGTCGCGACGCGGGTACCGCCATTGGCGTAACGGATGCCATCGAGGCGATCGAGCGTCGCCTCGCCGGCGCGGGCGGGCAACGGTGCGACGGTGGCGCCCGGCTTGATCAGGTCGGCGGCACGCAGGGCCGCGGCACGGCCGAACACCACCAGGTCGAGCAGCGAGTTGGTGCCGAGGCGGTTGGCGCCGTGCACCGACACGCAGGCCGCCTCGCCGACGGCCATCAGCCCGGGAACGATGGCGTCCGGGTTGGCGGCGGTGGGGCGCAGCACCTCGCCGTGATAGTTGGTCGGGATGCCGCCCATGTTGTAGTGCACCGTCGGCAGCACCGGCACCGGTTCGCGGGTCACGTCGACGCCGGCGAACACGCGTGCGGTCTCGCTGATGCCGGGCAGGCGCTCATGCAGCAGGTCAGCGCCGAGATGCTCCAGATGCATCATGATGTGGTCGCGGTTCGGACCGCAACCGCGGCCCTCGTTGATCTCGATGGTCATCGAGCGCGAAATCACGTCGCGCGAGGCGAGGTCCTTGGCGGAGGGCGCGTAGCGCTCCATGAACCGCTCGCCCTCGCTGTTGGTCAGGTAGCCGCCTTCGCCGCGGCAGCCCTCGGTCAGCAGGCAGCCGGCCGAGAAGATGCCGGTGGGATGGAACTGCACGAACTCCATGTCCTGCGTGGGCAAGCCGGCGCGCATCGCCATGCCGCCGCCATCGCCGGTGCAGGTGTGCGCCGAGGTGCAGGACAGGTAGGCGCGGCCGTAGCCGCCGGTAGCCAACACCACCATGTTGGCGCGGAAGCGGTGCATCACGCCGTCCTCCAGCGACCAGGCCATGACGCCGCGGCAGACGCCGTCCTCGTCCATCAGCAGGTCGAGGGCGAAATACTCGACGAAGAACTCGGCGTTGTGCTTCAGGCTCTGCTGGTAGAGCGTGTGCAGGATGGCATGCCCGGTGCGGTCGGCGGCGGCGCAGGCGCGCGGCACCGGCTCCTTGCCATAGTCGCGCATGTGGCCGCCGAAGGGGCGCTGGTAGATCTTGCCTTCCTCGGTGCGCGAGAATGGCACCCCGAAATGCTCCAGCTCGTGGATCGCCGGCACCGCCTCGCGGCACATATACTCGATCGCGTCCTGGTCGCCGAGCCAGTCCGACCCCTTCACGGTGTCGTACATGTGCCAGCGCCAGTTATCCTCGGCCATGTTGCCGAGCGAGGCGCCGATGCCGCCCTGGGCCGCGACGGTGTGGCTGCGTGTCGGGAACACCTTGGTGATGCAGGCCGTCTTGAGGCCGGCGGCGACCATCCCGAGCGTCGCGCGAAGTCCGGAGCCGCCGGCGCCGATCACCACCACGTCATAGGCGTGATCGACGACCTGATAGGCCCGCGTGGACGGCAACGTGATGGCATTCATCGATGGTTCCCAATCTCGTAGTCGGACGTCTTCAGAACGCCATCTTGAGGATCGCGACGATCGAGAACAGGCCCAGCATCATCGCCGCCCCCTTGTTCAGGAGAGTTACAGCGAGGTGGCTAGCCATGACGTAATCGTCAATGACCACCTGCAGCCCGAGCTGCATGTGGTGAAAGGTCATGATCACGAGGGCCAGCAGCAGCACCGTGTTCACCGGCCGCCCGGCCCAGGCGACCACGGCCGGCTGCTCGGCGCCGAGCAGGGTGAGCATCGAGATCACGAACCAGACCGTTAGCGGGACCAGGGCGATGGCGGTGAGCCGTTCGACCCACCAGTGCTCGACGCCCGACTTGGAGGCGCCCAGCCCGCGCACGCGCCCGAGCTGCGAGCGCATCGCCGTCACCTGGCCCAGCTTGTCCGTCATGTGCTCAACCCCAGAGGCTCAGGCCGATGGCCCAGATCAGGGCGGTGACGGCGATCGTGGCGACCACCGCGGCCCAGCCGCTCCGATGTGTGGCCTGCAGGCTGAAACCGAAACCGGCATCCCAGCTCAGGTGACGTAGGCCACCGAAGAAGTGATAGACCAGCGCCAGCGTCCAGCCGAACAGCACGATCAGCCCGAGTGGGTTGGCGATCACGTGCTGCACGGTCGCGAACGGTTTCGGCCCGCTCGCGGCGGCCACCAGCCACCAGACCAGCAGCAACGTGCCGGCCGAACTGGCGATGCCGGAGATCCGGTTCATGATCGAGAGGACGGAGGTAAGCTGCGGGCGATAGACCTGCAGGTGGGGAGACATCGGACGGCGGATGATCGTGCCGTCGGTTTTCTGCGCCACGAACAGCGCGTCGCGGACATCCTTCATGACGGTGACGGCAACTCCCTGGAAGCGATCCCAAACCACGAGAACCGATGCTAGGTTCCAGGTCCTACGCCCGGGCGC
>JAABUX010004098.1_pt1 | contig 18778 bp, 16 predicted proteins | sample 5561851 | NCBI WGS metagenome assembly JAABUX01 (sample SAMN10711883, study PRJNA513361) | rock metagenome | isolation source: Antarctica rocks | place: Antarctica: Victoria Land, Richard Nunatak red sandstone | collected 2016-01-03 | reverse complement strand
AGCTTTGGTTGAGTTTCAGTCAAAAAAAACTTTAGGTCAGATTTCACTTTTTTGCAAAGTTACACGAGTTTGATTATTCGAAGATCCGACTTAGCTAAGTTTGTGAATATTTCTTCAAGCTTCTCTAGGTCAAAAAAAAGAGCCCGCTTAACGCGAACTCGTTTTTTGACTACCCCTAGTAGTCTTCGTCCCCGCCCCCAAGCGGCCCAAGACCCTCGTCTTCTTCCTCTTCTTTTTCGAGTTCTTCGTCTTCTTCCTCAAGGACGTAGCCCTCGTCGACTTCGTCTTCCTCGACGACCGGCTCTTCCTCGACCAGGTCCGCATCGAGGACGTCGTCGCCGCCGAGGCCGCCGATGCGACCCATGCCGCCGACGTCGCCGTCGAGATCGGGTGCCGCCGGCATCGCGCTTCGCGGTGAGGCTTGCGCGGCCGCAACTTCCTCATCGCTCGCTTCGGCGTCTTCGTCTTCTTCGGCATCCTCCTCGACGAGGGTCGCACCCTCGGCGCCGTCTTCCATGCCGATCCCCGCGGGCGCCACGACGGCCGCGGCGCGAGCGGATTCCGCTTCGCGTTGTGCGACGAGCGTTTGCGACATCGCGCTCTCGTCGCCGACGAGCAGGCCGATGTCCTTCGCCGTCTCGGACATGTCGTCGTCCTGGATCTTGATCTCGATCTCTTCGCGGTTCTCCGTGAGCACTTTGACGTCGAGCGCCAAGCTTTGGAGTTCTTTGATGAGGACCTTGAACGATTCCGGAACGCCGGGCTCCATCACGTTCTCGCCCTTGACGATCGCTTCGTACGTCTTCACACGGCCGACCACGTCGTCGGACTTTACCGTGAGGAGTTCTTGCAGCGTGTACGCCGCGCCGTACGCTTCGAGCGCCCAGACTTCCATCTCGCCGAACCGCTGGCCGCCGAACTGCGCTTTCCCGCCCAGGGGCTGCTGCGTGATCATCGAGTAGGGGCCCGTCGAACGCGCGTGGATCTTGTCATCCACCAAGTGCGCGAGCTTGAGCATGTAGATCATGCCGACCGTGATCGGACGATTGAACCGTTCGCCGCTGCGACCGTCGCGTAGCCACGTCTTGCCGTCGCTCGGCAGACCCGCGTCCATCAGCCATTCGCTGATGTCCTCGGCGTGCGCGCCGTCGAAGACGGGCGTCGCGATGAACATGTCGAGCATCTTTGCGGCCCAGCCGAGATGCGTCTCCATGATCTGTCCGAGATTCATGCGCGACGGAACACCGAGCGGGTTGAGCACGATATCGACGGGCGTGCCGTCTTCCGTGTACGGCATGTCTTCTTCGGGCAGCACCTTCGCGATGACGCCCTTGTTGCCGTGACGGCCGGCCATCTTGTCGCCCTGCAGAATCTTGCGCTTCTGCGCGACGTAGACGCGCACGAGGTGCGAGACGCCGGGTGAGAGTTCGTCGCCGTTCTCACGCGAGAACATCTTGACGTCGATGATCTTGCCTTTTTCGCCGTGCGGCACTTTGAGCGACGTGTCGCGCACTTCGCGCGACTTCTCGCCGAAGATCGCGCGCAGCAGCCGCTCTTCCGCCGTCAGCTCCGTCTCGCCCTTGGGCGTGACCTTGCCGACGAGGATGTCCTCGGGGCGCACTTCCGCGCCGATGCGGATGATGCCGTTCTCATCGAGATCCTTGAGCGCGTCTTCACCGACGTTGGGGATGTCGCGCGTGATCTCTTCGGGCCCGAGCTTCGTGTCGCGGGCTTCGCACTCGTACTCCTCGATGTGAATCGAGGTGAAGCGATCGTCCTTGACCATCCGCTCGGAGATCAGGATCGCGTCTTCGTAGTTGTAGCCTTCCCACGGCATGAACGCGACCAAGACGTTTTGGCCGAGCGCCATTTCGCCCTGATCCGACGACGGACCGTCAGCAAGAATCTGGCCGCGCACGACGTGCTCGCCGACCGTGACGATCGGGGTCTGGTTGATGCACGTGCCGGCGTTGGAACGCGTGAACTTCAGAAGATCGTACGAGCGCTCGAGTTCGTTCTCGTCGCTTTTGACGACGACGGCCTTCGAATCGACGGCGACGACCGTGCCACCCTCGTACGCGAGGACGCAGCCGCCGGAATCCTTCGCGGCGCGATACTCCATGCCAGTGCCGATGATCGGCGCCTGCGGACGCAGCAACGGCACCGCCTGACGCTGCATGTTCGCGCCCATGAGCGCGCGATTAGCATCGTCGTGCTCGAGGAACGGGATGAGCGCGGTTGCAACCGACACGATCTGCTTCGGCGACACATCCATGAGCTGCACGGCCGACGGCGGTTCCGTGACGTACTCTTCGGCGTAGCGCGCGATGACTTGGTCGGCCGTAATCGTGCCGTCGGTGGCGAGCGGCGTGTTGGCCTGCGCAATGATGTATTCGTCTTCGCGGTCCGCGGTCAAGTAGCGGAGGTCGTTCGAGACGACGCCGCCCGTGACGATGCGGTACGGCGTCTCGATGAAGCCGTACTTATTGACGCGCGCGTAGCTCGCGAGCGAACCGATGAGACCGATGTTCGGGCCTTCCGGCGTTTCGATCGGGCAGATGCGACCGTAGTGACTGTGGTGGACGTCGCGAACTTCGAAGCCCGCGCGTTCGCGCGAGAGACCACCCGGCCCGAGCGCGGAGAGGCGACGCTTGTGGGTGAGTTCCGCGAGTGAATTCGTTTGGTCCATGAACTGCGAGAGCTGCGAGGAACCGAAGAACTCTTTGATCGCGGCCACGACCGGACGAATATTGATCAGCGCCTGCGGCGTGACCGTTTCAATATCCTGAACCGTCATGCGCTCGCGCACGACGCGTTCGAGACGCAGCAGGCCGACGCGGAACTGGTTCTGCAGCAGTTCGCCGACCGAGCGGATGCGACGGTTGCCGAGGTGGTCGATGTCGTCCTTGTGGACGCGACCCGACTGCACTTTGAGCAGACGACGAATAACGGCGATCATGTCGGCACGCGTCAGCGCGCGCTTCTCGATTTTCGGCGACGGCAGATTTGCGGTTTCGTACTCGCGCAGTTCGGCGTTGATGTTGCCGTTGAGTTTGCCGTTGAGCTTGTAGCGGCCGACGCCCGCGAGATCGTAGCGCTTCTCGTCGAAGAATAGCGACTCGAGCAGCTTCTCCGCGTTTTCGGCGTTCTCGGGCTCGCCCGGGCGCAGCTTCTTGTAGATTTCCTTGAGCGCGTCTTCACGCGTCTTGTTGTCTTTGTCTTTTTCGATTGAGTTTGCGACGAGCGGGCTGTTGTCGAAGAGCGCGAGGATCGCTTCGTCGGATTCCCAATCGCAGCCGAGATCGGGGCGCGAGAGCGCGCGCACGAACGTCGACACGTAGATCTTGCGATTCTTGTCGATGCGGACGCCGACCGTGCCCTCGGTTTCGTCGTTCTTCGTACCGTTGTCGGTCTCGAACTCGATCCACGCGCCGCGGTTAGGGATGATCGTCGCGTTGTACGTCGGGCGGTTGTTCGTATCGAGATCGCTCAGGAAATAGACGCCCGGCGAACGGACGAGCTGGCTCACGATCACGCGCTCCGCGCCGTTGATCATGAACGTGCCCTTGTCGGTCATGAGCGGGAAATCGCCCATGAAGATTTCCTGGTCGGGAATGCCCTTGATTTCGCCGGACTCCGCGGTGATAAGGCGGACGCGGACGCGCAGCGGCGCGCTGTAAGTCATGTCGCGCTCGCGGCACTCTTCGACCGTGTACTTCGGCTCGCCGAGGCTGTGGTCGCCGAACTCGAGGACGAGGTTCCCCGTGAAGTCCTTGATCGGGCTGATCGACTCGAACGCTTCCTTCAGACCGTCCGTGATGAACCACTTAAAGGAGGCCTTCTGGAGTTCGATGAGGTCGGGCAGGTCGAGGACGTCCGTGATCTTCGCGAACGTGTGGCGCTTGCGCTTCGCGCCAGGATCGGGAAAGCGCTCGACGGTGAACGCTTCGGTTTCCGGGGCGAGAACTTGGGTGACGGGCGTGCTGAAGGGCGTCGAGGGGGTATCTTCACCCTTCGTCGCGCGCTTCGAGCGGGTCGTCTTGCCGGACGGCGCTTTGGCAGCAGACTTGGGAAGTACCGATTTCGCCATAAATTTGTGGTTCTCTCATACGAAGCGCGCGGCAAAGGAAATTTGACCCGGGGAGCGCCCCCGGGCATAGGCTGGTACTCTATCACGCGGGGGTCGACAGCGTCAAGGCTGTCTGGAAGCGCTGTAGGAGCAAAGTAGAGATGTCCGGTTTGGGCCCCCAAGGCGGCTCGATGCGGCGCAACGTAGGGAACGCCGTGGTGGCGTCGCTCGGGAGCAGTCGTTTCGTCGGGCGCGACGTCGAACTGGCACAATTGCATCAATTGCGTCGCGACGCTGCCAAAGGCCGCGCATCGATCGTCCTCATCGGTGGCGAAGCCGGCTTGGGCAAGTCTCGTCTTTTGCGCGAATTTATGCGGAGTCTGACCGGTGGTCGAGCACCCTTGCTCGCAAGTGCGGATTGCTTGGAACGCGCCCCGAGACCACTCGGTCCGTTCCGAGGCCTCGTCGCCTCCATCGCGGGCGCAGTGCCGAAGTTTGCGGCGGCGTTGACACCGCTCGCACAGCGCGTGCTCCTTCAGTTGCTGCCGTATCAACAGACGGCACAGCATGAACCCGAACAAGCCCTCGATAAGGCCGATCTGTTCGCGGGGATCGAACAACTCATTGCATCGATCGCGCAGAAGCGCGCGACGGTCTTCACGATCGAAGACCTCCACTGGGCAGATGCCTTAACGCTCGAACTGCTGGAATATCTCGCGCCACGCATCGGCTCGCTGCGAATGCTCATCCTCATCACCCTGCGCGATGACGCCATGATCGACAAATCGCCGCTAGCCGCGGCCGTCGGGCGCCTCCAACGCGAGCGCTGCGTGCACGTCATGACGCTGCAACCGTTGAGTGGGCCAGCGATGCGAGATTTACTCGTCAGCGTTCTCGATGACACCAAGGTCGCTTCGGACGGTGCGTTGCGCGATATCGAAACGCGTAGTGAGGGCAATCCGCTCTACGCCGAAGAGTTGCTCAAAAGCTGGATGGATCGAGGCGCGCGCCCACGCGAATTACCGCGTTCGATTCAAGGCTTGATCGCCGAGCGCGTCGGGCACTTGAACGACCGCGAACGGCGCGTCTTGATGCACGCGGCCGTTTTGGGCCAAAGTTTCGATCCCGCCTTACTCGCGCAGATCCTCGGGCGCTCCCTCGCCGCCCTCTCACCGGCTCTCCGGCGCGCGCGCGAACTCAATCTCATCTTCGAAGACGCTGGCGCACGCGCGCACTTTCACTTTCGGCACGCGCTGACTCGGCAAGCGTTGTACGACAATCAGCTCGCGCTCACGTTGCGTCCCCTTCACGGTCGCATCGCGCGTGCACTCGAAGCATTGCCCGACGATGTGGATCGTCTCGACGAGCTCGCCTATCATTGGTGGCGCGCCGGCGATTCCGAACGCGCGCGGCACTACAACGAGCGAGCCGCGGCAGTCGCCATGGGACTCTGCGCGTATGCGGACGCCATTGACTATTTGGAACGCACGCTTCCCCTTTGCGCCGACCCACTGGAGCGTGCGCGGTTGATGGGCGTGCTTGGAACGGCGGCGCGCTCAAAAGGGGATTCGGACGCGGCCATACGCTGGTGTCTCGCTGCAGCAACCGCCTTCGCCGACGCCGAGCGGCCCGATGAGGCGATCGGGCCGTTGCTGTTCGGCTGCGCCGAGCTCGCCAACGCCGATCGGTTCGACGAAGCCTCTGCCGAACTCGAACGCTTCCTCGTACGATACGGCTCTCTGCTCGCGCCTGCAGATCGAGGACGGGTGCATTGCGATCTCTTGCTGACGCGAGCGCAACGCATTGACAGCGCCGAGCCCGACAACGCAGCGAGCGCGTTGGAAAGCGAACTCGGCGCCTATCGAAACGACGCGCTTCTTCGCTATTGGACCGCGCGCATGACCGCACATGCGCAACTTGGGGAATTGACCGCGTGGCGCCGTGACGTCACGGAGGCGCGCGTATTGTTGGATCGGGATTCCACTGGGCCGTTGCTCAACCGAGCCTCCACCATCCAGTTCATCGGGCTCACGGCGCTGCAAGTCGCTCAGCACGATGACGCTCGACGCGCACTGACGGCGTCTCGCGCGCTCTTGGACGAACATGGATTGCGCCCGCAACTCGCCTATCTCGAAGCACTACACGCAACCGAAGCGTTTCTTTCGGGTCGGCTGGTGGAGGCGGGCGAGGCCGCTTCGCTTGCGGCCCGACATTCGCGTTTCGTTGCGACGCGCGCCGTGCTGGGATGTGCCGGGCCGCTCATCGGTTTCGCGCTCGGCGACAAAGAATTGGTACGGGCGACGCTCTTCGAGGACGCAGCGCGCGAGGTGCTCGCGCACGGTTTACGGTTTTATAGCGACCTCGCGTGTGGTTCGGTCGCCGCAGCGTGGCTAGCGACCGGGCGCGTGGACGAAGCGCGCAGCTTGCTGGAGGCCGCCGTCGCAAGCATCGTCGTGGTGAGCCAGGCGCAATTCATATGGCCGTTGGCGGCGCAACACGTCGGGCTCGGTTCGCTCGAGCAGCTCGTGTCGGTGCTCAACCGTACGATGGCGAACCCGGAACACGCCGTAGGGCACGCCGTTGCGGCGCACGTCGACGCGATCGCCGGTCGCCGTACCGGCGATCGTGGCCGCAGACTTCGTGCCGCCGGTGATGCGGTGACGCGTTATCGCGCCTTGGGTTGGCCGATGTTCGAGGCGCAAGCGCTCGAACTCTGTGACATGCCCGATGTTGCGTGTGAGATCTACGCTCGCTGCGGGAGTATCGCGGACCTCGATCGACTCGCTCGCCTTCACGAACGAGCCGGAGGCGGGATAGCGGCGGCAGCTTCACGACCACTGCTTTCGAAACGCGAGGACGCGGTTGCGACGCTCGCGGCGGAATGTCTGACCAATCGTGAGATCAGCGACCGACTTCACATTCGAGAGAAAACAGTGGAGGGTCACCTCAGCTCGGTGTATGCGAAGCTCGGTCTGCGCTCGCGAGCCGAGCTCGTCGCTCGAATCGCCAATCGCGTCGAAGCGAGAGCGGGCTCGAAGCGCGGCTGACGACGCGCAGGCACGAAAGCAAGGGGTTCCCCCGGTGTGCATCGAGCGTGCCTTGTGAGAGCGTAACGAGACAGCCGCTCCATCGCCGATCCCCGTTCCGGGGTTTCCGCACGAGCGTCTTCGCGCTACGCTTTCTGGAGATTCCGTCGTGAAACGTTTTGTCGGACTTACATTTTCACTTTGTGTCCTTAGCGCGTGTAGCGGCGGTGGCGGCCCCGTTACGGAACCGTCTCGAGGCGTACTTCCGGCGACACCAGGTCCATCGTTGCGTGGGGTCGCGACGATGCGGATCGACGTTCCCGCCGCGAGGTCGTCGAACTCCGCGCGTAAGCCGCAATACGTTTCGTCCGCGACGCAATCCGTGACGGTGACGCCGGCCGGTCAAGCGCGCCAGGTGTTCGCACTCACGCCGGCTTCGCCGAATTGTACGGCAGTCTCAAACGGCGGCAGCAATCTGTCCTGCACGCTTCAGATTACGACCTCGGTTGCCCCGGCGCAGCAATTCATTGTCTCGACATATGCGAGTACGGACGGCTCCGGTACGGCGCTCTCGACGCAGACTCTCATGCAAGACATCGTATCGGGACAAAATAATGTCATTATGGCGACGCTCAACGGCGTCGTCACGAGTTTGTCGGTCAAGCTCGGATCGAGTACCGTTGCGAGCGGCACGGCGACCACGGTCCCGCTCTTCGTCAACGGGCTCGATGCGAGCGGACAAACGATCGTCGGACCAGGCGTGTTCGTCGATGCCAAGGGGAATTCGCTCTCGGTTGCGCTGGCGGTTTCGGGCGGTTCGGGTTACACCTCGCTATCACAACAGACCGTGACACAGCCGACTGCCGGCATATCGCTAACCTACAATGGCAAGACGACCGCCGGTAGCGCGACGGTAAGTGCGAGTGCACCGAATATTGCGGCGACGAGCGCGAGCGTGCAGATCGTGCCGACGATTACCGAGTTCAATATCCCGGGCGGTAGTCAGGGTTCGGCTCCGGTAAGCATTGCCGCCGGCTCCGATGGCGCGCTGTGGTTTACGGAATCCACCGCCGATCAGATCGGCCGCATCACGACGGCGGGCGCGATTACCGAATTCACGGACCCTCCGCAGCCTGAAGCGCCGGGCGTCCTCTTCATCGCCAATCCATTCGGCATTACCGCTGGTCCGGACGGCGCACTGTGGTTCAGCGAATACTCTGGTGGTCGCGTCGGCCGCATCACGACCGGCGGCGCCGTGAAGACCTTCGTCGTCCAAGCGTACTCGGGCGATCGGCGGATGCCGCGTATTACGACCGGTCCCGACGGCGCGTTGTGGTTCGTCGAGAACAACAGCAGTACCGGAAGTCGGGTCGGCCGCATCACGACGGATGGTGCCATCACCCAGTTTGCTGCCGCAACCGGCAACCCGGCAAATTCCGAACTGGGAGATATCGTGACGGGCCCGGACGGAGCCCTTTGGTTCACGGAACCGGCTGAGAGCACGATTGGGCGCATCACAACGGCTGGCGCCGTCACCGAATATTACACATCGAATAACACGCAGCCGTACGGAATCACGGTTGGCCCGGATGGCGCCCTATGGTTCTCCGAACAGGGGTACGGACACGGCATCGGACGCATCACGACCGGAGGTGTCGTCACCGAATTCATCAAGGGTGTGACTCCAGGCTCGGTGCCCTCCGGTATCATCACGGGCCCGGACGGCGCATTATGGTTTGCTGAAAGCGCGGGCCATGCAATTGGCCGAATCACGACGGATGGCGTTGTCACCGAATATGGCGGGCTCAATCCGAATCCACGCTATGCTGCCCCAGCCTTTTTGGCGGTCGGTTCGGACGGCGGGATCTGGTTTACCGAATCTAACGTCGAGGGACGCATCGGACGGATCAAATAGGATGCGTCTCACGACGAAGTATCTCGCGCGTGTAACGATTGCCGTTTGTGCCCTTGCCGCCGCCGGCTGCGGCGGCGGGAACGTGGTGCTCAATCCGAACCCGCACCCGACGGATGCCGCCGCCCTTCCGGTAAGCACGCCGACAGCGACGCCTGGACCGGCGTCAACAGCGATGCCGAATCCTCCATCGACACCAACACCGACGCCGATTGCAACAGCAACGCCGACGTCCATGCTGCCAGCAACTCCAACTCCGGCAGCGACGCCGACTCCGAAGCCGACGCCGACGCCGATTGCGCCAGCAACGCCGACGTCGGTGCCGATAGCGACTCCGACTCCGAAACCGATTGCAACAGCAACGCCCACTTCGGGGCCGTCAGCGACCCCGGCTCCGACAGCCACGCCGGCTAGCCTATCGCTCACCGTCAATCCGATGTCGCTTTCGTTTACCAACACCGGCGCTCAGTTCGCGCAGACATTCTCTGCGACCGAAAACGGCTACGTCGGGGCGATCGCGCAGACCAACACCTGTGCGCCCAATTCGGGCACGATCGCGACGGTGACGCCGACAGCCGCCGCAGGTCCGAGCGCGACATTCACGGTGACTCCGCAAGCCGCAGGGACCTGCAGCATCGCCGTCCGCGATACGCTCGGTCAGTCCGCCACCGTCAACGTGACGGTGACGCCGACGACGATTATCATCCAGTCCCGTCGCACCTAAACGTCGGGACTACATTCGGCCTATGAAAGCCGACACGGGCAGCACCGATCTCGTCCTCGCCTCGGAACCGGCCTCGCGCTACTCGCCGACCCTAACCACCTGAGTCGCGCGCTCGGCTCGACGACGGACGCGAGCAACGCGCGTTTGCACCAAGCACCCCGGAAATCGGCCGTTTTCGTCGGCTAAGCTCGTCTCGTTCAACGTTATCTTGCCCAAGCGTCGAAGGTCCGGCGAACGTAGCGCGTCAAGGTCGTACCATACGTTCTCATCCTCGATCTTAAAGGAGCATACGATGTTCGCTCGCCTTTTCGGCCTCGCGGCCGCGCTCGCCATCCTCGGACCGACATCCGCCTTCGCACAAATGGCCACCGCTGCGCCCGGCATGATGATGGCCTCGCCGATGCCCGGGCATCACATGAAGCATCATCGCCATCACCGGCACCACAAACATTGCCGCGATGCCTCCGGTAAATTCGTGAAATGCACGGCCATGGGTGCGATGCCCATGGATTCCGACAAGCAGTAACCTGCAGCGCGATCGGCACTAGCCGATCGACGTAGCCCGATCGGACGCCTCCGCAACGTCAGGCTCTTGCCGGCCGCGCGGAGGCGTTCGTGCGTCCGGGGCCCGCGCGACGCGGCCGCTAACGTTGTGGGTATCGACGTCACGTCGCCTTTGCTGAACGCGGCGACCTCAACGAAGAAAGGTTCGAACGCAATGACCACCGGCACGCCAACCGCCGATCTCGGCGGCACGATCACGATCGGCGGCGATCTTACCGTCCACCGCTTCGGCTTCGGCGCGATGCGCATTACCGGGGACGGTATTTGGGGGCCACCCAAGGATCACGACGCCGCGATCGCGCTCCTCAAACACGTCGTGGCTAGCGGCGTCAATTTCCTCGACACCGCCGATTCGTACGGACCCGCCGTGAGCGAAGAACTCATCGCCGAGGCGCTCCATCCGTATCCGGACGATCTCGTGATCGCGACCAAAGGCGCGCTCGTGCGCACGGGCCCGGGCGAGTGGCCGATCGACGCGCGCCCCGATCGGTTGCGCGAATGTTGCGAAGCGTCGCTGAAGCGGCTCAAACTCGACTGCGTCGATCTCTACCAACTGCATCGCATCGACCCGAAGGTGCCCGTCGAAGAGTCGCTCGGCGCGCTCGTCGACCTGCAGCGCGAAGGGAAGATCAAGCACATCGGCATCTCGCAGACCAGCGTCGAAGAATACGAGCGCTGCAAGAAAACCGCGACGATCGTCTCGGTGCAGAACCTGTACAACATCGACGACCGCAGTTCGGAAGATCTCGTCGGCGCGTGCGAGCGCGACGGCGTCGCCTTCCTCCCATGGTTTCCGCTCGGCGGCGGCAATTCGCTCCGGCACGATGCGATCGACAAGGTCGCGAAGGCGCGCGACGCATCGGCGATGCAGGTCGCGATCGCGTGGCTGCTCGCGCGGTCGCGCGTGATGCTCCCGATCGCCGGCACGTCGTCGATTGCGCACTTCGATGAGAACCTGGCCGCGACGAAGATCGTACTCACGCCTGAGGAGATGACGCAACTGGGCTAAAGGAAAGACCGATCGGTCTCTTAAACAGGACACGCGATGCACACCAAAGGTGCGCGGACCAAAGCGCAAATCGTAGCGGCGGCGGCACCGCTCTTCAACGAGCGCGGGTTCGCGGGGACGTCGATGAACGACATTCTCGATGCGACCGGCTTGGAAAAGGGCGGCGTCTACCGGCATTTCGCGAGCAAGGACGAGATTGCGATCGCCGCGTTCGACCACGCCGTCAAGCTGCTCGAAACACGACGGCTCGGGGCGCTGGAAACGCACGCGACGGCGCTGGGGCGCCTTTACGCATGCGTCGATCTCTTTCGCGCGTCGATCAAGAGTCCGGTGCTGCGCGGCGGCTGTCCGTTGCTCAATACCGCAATCGATGCCGACGACACGCACGCGGCACTGCGCGAACGAGCGCGCGCGGCGATGCAGCGGTGGCAGACCCTGCTCGCCGATCTCATCGACGAAGCGCGAGCCGACGGCGCGCTCGTAGCCAATGTCGACGCGGCAGCTCTGGCGTCAATTATCACGGCGGCACTCGAGGGGGCGATCCTGACGAGTCGCCTGCTGCGCGATGCGCAGCAACTGCATCGCGTGGTCGACCATCTGCACGGCGTCCTGCGATCGTTCGAAACACGGCCGCGCGCGATGGCCGCACGATGACTACGCTGGCTGCGGAGAGCGACGCGTCTTTTTCTTTGCCCCAAAATGCGACCAAACGGTCGCAAACGGTATCGGATGCGCCCGCATCACTCGTCGAATACGGTACGCGTCGCACGCTCATCGTCGTCGCGATCATGCTTGCGGTGCTTCTCGAAATTCTCGATACGACGATCGTCAACGTCGCCTTGCCGACCCTGCAGGGCAACATGGGCCTCGACTTCGATCAGGCGTCGTGGATCGTCACGGGCTATCTCATCGCCGTCATCATCGCGCTACCGCTCGTGCCATGGCTCGAAAGCGTCTTCGGCCGAAAACGGTATTGCGTCTATGCGATCGCGGGCTTCACGCTCGCATCGGCTGCGTGCGGCGCGGCGCAATCGTATGAGTCGCTCGTGCTATTCCGTGTCGTGCAGGGGCTGTGCGGCGGCGGCATCCTCACGATCGCGCGCTCGATCTTACGCGATACGTTCCCGCCCGAAGACCTTGGGAAGAGTCAGGCGCTGCTCTCGCTCGGAGCCGTCGTCGGGCCGAGCATCGGACCGACCGTGGGCGGGATCCTTACCGATGCGTATTCGTGGCGGTGGATCTTCTTCATCAACCTCGTGCCGGGAGTCGTCTCCGCGACGCTGCTATGGTTCGCCTTACGCGAACCGAAACGCGAACGCGTATCGACGGACGGCATCGGCCTGTTGCTGCTCGTCGTCGGTCTCGGATCGCTGCAGTTCGTACTCGAGAACGGCGAGCGCTACGATTGGTTCGACGACGCACGCATTGCGACGTGCGCCGCGCTCGCGGCCGCGTGCACGGCGGCGTTCGGGATGTGGGAATGGTTCGGTGCCGAACATCCGATCGTCGATCTGAAGATCTTACGCCGGCCCGCCGTCGCTCTGGGCAGCGTGCTCTCGTTCGGCCTCGGCTTCACGCTCTTCATCGGCATCGTGCTCGGGCCGCAGTTCAATCAAGGCATCCTCGGCTTCACCGCGACGCTCAGCGGCAACCAAGTCCTCATCCGCGCGCTCGCAATAGCGTCGTTCATCCCGGTCGCCGTCGTTTCGCTCGCGCGGTTGCGCATCGAACCACGCTGGCTCCTCGTGACCGGATTCGCGCTGATCGGAATCGCCGGTCTTTGGATGGCTGCGGTCACCACGACCACCGCGGATTTCTGGTCGTTCGGTTGGCCGCTAGCGGTGGGCGGTTTCGGATTCGGGCTGATCTTCGTGCCGCTCAGCGTCGCGGTTCTCAGTGCGGTCGGCGGACCGGAGACGAGCAAGGCCTCCTCGATGCTCTCGCTCTCGCAGCAACTCGGCGCGTCGTTCGCAACGGCGGTACTCGTGACCACGATCGACCGGCGTAGCGCCTTCCACCTCGACGCGCTCGCGGCGAACATGACCGCGCGTCACCTCGCCAATTTCGGTACCGCGACCGCCGCAATGCACGCGTCGTTCCGCGAGCTCGCGCCGCTCGTGCGACGTCAGGCGATCACTCTCGGTTTCGCCGATGCGAACGTGCTCGGCGGCATCGCCGCCTTCGCGCTCATCCCGGTTGCGCTCGTGTTCCGGCGGCGCTCACCCGCTCCACCGACGATTCCATGAAAGGCTCGCACATGCACACCTCGGCAGCACCCATGTCGCGTCTCTTCGCACGCTACGGTCCGTGGGCGGTCGTCACCGGCGCAACGTCGGGAATCGGTCGCGAGATCGCCTTGCAACTCGCGGATGCGGGGCTATCCGTCGTGCTCGTCGCACGCGGCGTCGCGGCTCTCGACGACGTCGCGGCGCTCGTACGCGCGCGCGGCGTCGACGCGCGCACGATCGTCGCGGACTTGGCGACCACGAACGGTGTCGACACGACGATCGCGCAGACGCAAACGCTCGACGTCGGCGCGTTCGTCGCAGCCGCGGGATTCGGAACGGCTGGACCATTTCTGCAAGCCGATCTCGCACTCGAAGACGAGATGCTCGCGGTCAATTGCCGCGCGGTGATCGCGCTCTCGCTGGAATACGGACGGCGGTTCGCGGCGCGCGGTCGCGGCGGCATCGTCTTGCTGGCGTCACTCGTCGGCTGGCAGGGCGTGCCGCACGCGGCGCATTATGCGGCGACGAAAGCGTACGTGCAGTCGCTGGCCGAAGGCCTACACGTGGAATTCAAGCCGCTCGGCATCGACGTCATCGCGGCCGCACCCGGCCCCGTCGCGAGCGGCTTCGCCGCACGATCGGGCATGCGCATGGGCGCGACGGTGACGTCGGCCGACGTCGCGCGCGGAACGCTCGCCGCGCTCGGGCGTCGCGGAAGCGTCGTGCCGGGCACGCTATCGAAAATTCTCACGTACTCGCTCGTACCGCTGACACGTCCGCTTCGGAGTCGCATCATGGGCAAGATTATGTTCGGCATGACAGCGCATCTAGCGAAGTCGTGACCGCGACGTTCCGCCGTGGCGTCGTCCACACTGAACGGCATACCACGGCTTATCTCGAAGCGGGCCCCGCCGACGGACCGGCGATCGTGTTCGTGCACGGGTGGCCGGAATTTTCCTATGCGTGGCGCCATCTGCTCGCAGCTTTTGCCGCACGTGGGTATCGCGCGATCGCGCCGGATCTTCGCGGCGTCGGAGGCTCGTCGCGCTACGACACGCACGATGCGTACGCACAACGTGAGATCGTGCGCGATCTTCTCGAACTCGTCGATGGACTCGGCATCGAACGCGCGCTTTGGGTCGGGCACGACTGGGGTGCCGCGATCGTGTGGCACGTCGCGCGACACGCGCCGCAGCGATGCCGCGCCGTCGCGGGTCTGTGCGTGCCCTATGCGTCGCTCGATCTCGGGCTCGCGCAATTGGCCACGCTCGTCAATCGCGAACTCTACCCCGAGGGGCGCTTTCCATTTGGTCAGTTCGAGTACATTGCGTTCTATCACGAGCGCTTCGAAGACGCGCGCATCGCCTTCGAAGCCAATCTCGAGAATACGTTCAAGGTACTGATGCGTGGCGCCGATCCGTCGAAGGCTGGCCAGCCGTCCTTCACCGCGAACGTGCGCGAACAGGGCGGCTGGTTCCGGGGCGGCGGCGCGCCGAGCTTCCCGCTCGACGAACGCATCCTCGCGCCGATCGATCTGCAGGCGTATGTCGAGACGTATGCCGAGACCGGGTTCTTCGGCATCGACGCGCTCTACATGAACGACGGCGACAATCGCCGCTTCGCGGCCGAATCGAAGCCGGAAATCACGATGCCGGTGCTTTTTCTCTCAGGCGTCTACGATTACGTTTGCGATACCGAGCGGTCGAACATGATGCTGCCCATGCGTGAGGCCTGCAGCGATCTTACGGTCGTCCCCATCGAGACGGCGCACTGGATGATGCACGAACGGCCGGGAGACGTGGAAGCCGCGCTCGTTGCGTGGATGGACGCGACGTCGTCGCGCGCGCGGTAACGCATCCCGGCGCCGACACGACGCCCGAGACTCCGCGACGAACGCCAGCCGACAAGCGTCGTGCGTCGACGTTCCTTCGCGCGCCGCTCGTCGGAAGCTACATTCTCGGCGTCACGTCGAGGCGACGATCGCCGCTATCGTGCCTTGGGCGACGGCGACCAGGGTTTCGGCGCCCGCTTCGTCGCGTGCAAAGATGTCCGCTCGGCACACGGCTTGCCGACGACCACCGTACACGAGCGTCGCACGCGCCACGATCGCGGCGCCGCGCGCGGGGCGCACGTAATTGATCTTGAACTCCGAGGTGAGTACCGCGGAGCCGAGCGCCAGACCACCCGCGAACGTGAGCGCATTGTCGGCCATGTAGCTGACGACGCCCCCGTGTGCGAAGCCGTTTTGCTGCAAGAGATCGGCGCGTATCGGAACGGTCAGCTCGACCGTCGAGCCGTTGAAGGCCGTCAATTCGGCGCCCAGCATCGTGCTGAACGATTGTTGCGCGAGGACGGCACGCCCGAACGCGAGCATGGCCGCAGGATCGGGAGCGGTCGTGGGAGTTGTCATCGTTTCGTCTTTCATGGAAATGCGAGCAAAAAGTTAGGCGGTGCGCTTGGCACCGGGACCGGGGCGGAGCGCGATGTCGCGCGGCGTCACTTCGCCGTGCGTCGCGCACGAAAGCGTCGCGCGAACCCGTCGCCCGCACGCGCGATGGCGCAGTTCGAGCGGCGCGCCGGCGGGATCGGCGAGGTAACGATCCCCCCACTGCATCAGCGCGGCGATGGCGGTGCTGAGTTCGCGGCCGCTGGTCGTGAGCGCGTACGCATCGCGCGCGCGCTGGCCGGGTTCGCGGTAAGGCACGCGCTCGAGAATGCCCGCATCGGCGAGGCGTGCGAGACGCGTCGCCAGGATGTTGCGCGCGCACCCGATCGCACGCACGAAATCATCGAAGCGTCGAACGCCGAGCAGTGCCTCACGGATGACGAGTAGCGTCCAGCGTTCGCCGACGAGATCGAGCGCGCGCAGCAGCGAGCAGTTGTCGGAACGGTACGTAAAACGATCGGACACGATCGCATCATAGCAGGGTTGACTTTCGCAACTCAACCCCCGTATCGTCATCGGCATGACCGCCGACCCCGCACTCCAACCGATTCTCGACACGCTCTTCGTGCCCAAGCGCCGGCCAGCGGTCGCGTCGAACGCCTCGTGGACGTCGCGCCACGTGCTCGCGGGAGGTGACGGCGATCTCCATTGGTGGAGCGCCGGCAGCGGGCCGATCGTGCTGCTCGTTCACGGTTGGGAAGGCACGCACGCGGATTTCGATGCATTCGTCGCGCCGCTGGTCGCGCGCGGCTATCGCGTCGTCGCGCCCGATCTGTCCGCGCACGGCGAGAGCGGCGGCCGCGTCGCCTCGATTCCAATCTTCGCGCGCGACATCGCGACGTTCGCACGCGAGTTCGAGCCCGAGCCGATCACGGCGCTGATCGCGCACTCGATGGGCGGCCCGTCGGTCGCGAGCGCGCTCGCCGCCGGACTCACGGCGCAACGCGTCGTGCTCGTCGCGTCTCCGCACCGCTACGAGCGCTACGTGCGCTGGCTCGCGAACGAACACGGCATCGACGGCGATCGACTCATCGCGGCGGTGACGGCGACGGGCGTCGACGTCGCGTCGCTCGATATCCGTCAGACCGTCGCCGGCCTCACGACGCCGGCGCTCATCGTGCACAGCGTCGACGATCGGACGGTCGAGCTACGGAGTGCTGAGGCGATCGCGAGCGCGTGGCCTGGAAGTCGTCTACAGACCGTCGCCGGACTCGGTCACAACCGGATCTTACGCGATGCGGACGTGGTGCGGCTGGTCGTGGATTTCATCATGGAGGCCGCGTAGCGTAAGATTGGTTACGCGGTGCTTACTGCTTGCGGCGCTAGGATGACGATCGAGCGATCTTGCAAGCGGATGTGCCCGTCGCGCGCGAGTTCGGCGAGCTTGAGAGACACCGTTTCGCGCGTGCTACCGATCAGGGAGGCCAGATCGTTTTGCGTCAGTCGGATATCCAGCAGCGTTCCATCCTCGACTGCTTTGCCGTATTCTCCGGAAAGACGGGCGAAGACGCGCATCAAGCGATCCGGCACGGTGAGATAGGCGACGTCCTCGGCGATGGCGAGCGCGTCGTCGCGTTGCTCGTGAAGATACTTCGCGACGTTGAGCGAGAGCTGCGGGTAGGTTTGCAGCAATCCGTAGACGTGCTCGGCGCGCGCCGTGCAGAGCAGCGTATCGGTCATGCAGATCGCGACCGTCTTGCGTTCGATTTCCGAGAAGACGACTTCTTCACCGAACAGGCTACCCGCGCCGAGAATGGCGACGGTGACGTCTTTGCCATCGGCCGTGCGGCGCGCGATGCGGACGGTGCCGCGCTTGACCAGATAGACGAGCCGCGCCTCGTCGCCCTGTTCGAAAAGGACTTTACCTTTGCCGGCTTCGCGCTGCAAAAAGAGGCGTTCGCAATTTGCGATCGTTTCCTCGTTCGCGCGCTCGAAAAGCCGCGACTGCTTGAGATACCAGACCTTGTTTTCCGCGACGGTCGCGTGCGCGTGGGGAGCGAGCGGTGATCGGCGTCGCATTTGCATTGTACGCATCTTTCGGAACGGCGGACGGCTTTGAAGCGGCGGCGATGGCAAACGTCATCGCCAAAGCCGAACGCGATAACGGCGCTCGGTACGATACGACTGCCATCGACTTTAGAACGGCCCTCGCGCCGGACCTTCGCGCAGCCGGTCTGGCGGCGCTCGAAGCACCGTTCCGTATGGAGTTGGCACGACTCGCAGACCTACGGTTCGAGCCTGCGGCCGACGTCGCTGCGACGCTTGCCGAGCTTCACGCACTCAACGTGCCGTGCGCCGCGCTCTCCGGCGGCTGGGCCGCACTCGATCAGCGCAAGTGCGATCGCGCCGGCTTCACCGGGCCGATCGTCTTCACCGAGGATCTCGGCATAGCGCCGGACTCACCGGGCGCCTTCGCGGCGGTCGCGCAAACGCTCCGGTTGCCGGTCGAGCACATTTGGTTCATCGGCACCGATCCGTTGCGCGAAATCGTACCGGCGGGTGCGGTCGGTATGCAGACGATCTGGATCGATCGGGACGGCACGGACTTTCCGGCAGACCACCGCGCACCCGACGCGACCGTCACGACGTTTTCGGAGATCTTGGACGAATTGAGCGGCCCGTACACGCGCGGGTTGCTCGCGCTACGCCACGTGCTCCGCACGTCGCTCGCATGGCGGCCCGGACACTTCGTGCCGACGAACGCACCCGGGAAGAACAACTCGGTCGATTGACGATCGCAATCGGCGCAGATCTTGCTGTTGCGTAACGGCCGCCGGTTCTTTTGCGTATTGTGAGCATG
>JAABUX010004097.1_pt1 | contig 18780 bp, 17 predicted proteins | sample 5561851 | NCBI WGS metagenome assembly JAABUX01 (sample SAMN10711883, study PRJNA513361) | rock metagenome | isolation source: Antarctica rocks | place: Antarctica: Victoria Land, Richard Nunatak red sandstone | collected 2016-01-03 | reverse complement strand
AATGCCGCGGACCCCGCCGGCGTCACCGACCTGGAGAACGCCCGGCTCATCGACATAACATTGCTCTCGCCCAACCCCTTCCAGCCCCGAACCGCGTTCGATCCTACGGCCCTAGACGAGTTGGCGGCGTCGATCCGCGCGCACGGCGTCCTGCAGGCCCTCTCCGTACGCGAAACACCGGGCGCGCCGGACACCTACCAGATCATCGCGGGGGAGCGGCGCAAGCTGGCTGCGGAGATTGCCGGCCTCGATGCCCTTCCCTGCCTCGTGCAGGATGTGGACGACCGTGCGATGGCCCTGCTGGCGCTGACCGAGAACGTGCAACGGGAAGACCTGACTCCTCTCGAACTCGCCTACTTCTGCGACCGGCTCAGGGGCATCACCGGCCTGTCCGCCCGCGCCATTTCCGACCAACTCGGCAAGAACCACAACTACGTCGATGACCTGCTCAAGCTCATCCGCTACCCGCGCGTGGCCGAGTTGCTGCGCGACGGCAAGATCGGCAACCCTACCGTCGCCGTCGCCGTCGCGGATATTGACGATGAGGGGCTGCGCGCAGACCTGCTCGACCGTACTGAGCGGGGAGAGCGTCTGCGTGTGCGCGACGTGCAGGAGGCCCGCGAGCGGCGCAAGGCGGGGCCGCAGGGAGCGCCCGTCGCACCTTTTGGAGATACTCCCCGACCTGATCCCGACGCGCCGCCGCCGACAAGCCGGGCTGCGGCAACGTCGCGCGAGTTGGCCCCCTCACCCAACGTACCTGACGCGCGGCCCGAACCAGACGCTATGATGCCACACCCGATTGTGCCAGATAAACTGACAGCAGTGACGCCAACCGGGGAGGGCATGGTCCACCTCCGCGACCTACGCATCATCCAACTCCGCGAGGGCCACGACGGCGAGCCGCGCCAGTTCGACACCGCCGATCGGGCCATCGTGCTGCGCATCCTGGAGGCGGACCTCGCCTGGCTCAAAGATAGTGATCGGCGTACACGGCAATAATGATGGACATAGCACACACACGCGAAAACGACACAGCCAACGATGACGCCCGACCGACGCACGTCGCCCTGACCACGGATCGGATCACCTCCGATGCCGCGGATGTGCTCGCCGCGGCGCTGCATGCCGCCAGTGTCGCGGTCGAGCGCCGCACCTTCTTGCCCACACGCGAGGACGTCGCACATCCCTGGGGCGTGCTCCTGTTAGCCGTGGATAGCGCCCCGTCGCCGTTGGCCCAGCTCGTCGCCCCCACGACGGCCCCCGCCAGCGTCTTTCCCGCGCTCATCGCCGCCCTGACGAGTGGTGCGCATCCGACGCCGGCCACGCTCCAACTCAAGGCCGACGGCGTGTTCATCTCCGTGCGTGCCAGGGATGCACTCGACATAATATGTGCGCTCGCCGGGCTTCCCGCCCACCTTGCGCGCCTGCATCCAGGTAGCCCTCGGGCCATGGAACGGCGGCTCGTGTATGGTGAGGGGACGTGGCGCATCGACCCGTAAACAGGAGCCGACGATGAAAGAGGAGGCCGTGGACCAGGACAGACCCAGCGCGGCGACGGGGGAAGCCGTCGTGGGGGCCGACGCCGTGCCGGAGGGGCGGGCGACGGCGACAACGACGGGGGAGCCAGCGTTCCCGGTGGAGGCGCGTCGGCCCCTGTCCTATGGGTTCGTGCCCCCCGACGTGTGGGCCTTGGCGCGTGGGATCGCCGCCGTGCTCGGCGAAACGCTGCCCCCGCCCATCCGTCTCATCACCCGCGTCGTGGACCGCCTCGGCCCCGATCGCGCGCGCGCCTTGCTCGGCCAGGCCCTTACCGTCGAGACACAGGGCGGCCTCACACTCCCCGACGGCCTCCGGCGCACCCCCGGCGGTACCTTCTTGTACCTCGTGCGCACCAGTGCTGAGGTGAGCCGGGAGGACAAAGCGTACATCTTCCCGCGCCACGACCGCCCTATGAGGGCAGCGGGGGACGACATGCCGCCCACGCCGGCGGCTCCCCCGCCGGTGGCCTGGACGGACGACATCTACCGCGCGCTCGCGCAACAACTCCAGCAGGATAACGCAGGGAGGGCAACCACCGTGAAGATCACCGTCATTGGCCGGCCCGGCGCGGCCGTCGAGCAGGGCCAAACCGTCGCCCTCGCCCTCGTCAGCGAGAAAGTGCCGGACCTGCCCAAGGGCTTACCGGAGCCACCCACCGGCACCCGCTACACCGTCTTCGTTGCGCGCAAGCCGTGGGCAAAGGTCGCTGAGGCCCTGGCCGCCGATCCTGCGGACGCGGCCATCATCGAGGGCTACGCCGCCCTCGACCCACGCGTGGAGGGCATCGCCGTCTACGCCACCAGCGCCACCACCAAGCGTCTCCAGGCCGCCAAGCGCGCCACGACGTCGGCGACGACACCCTGAGAGACAAGGGCGCAAAGCTAACAGCGGCCACCTGCGTTGAGTGACGTGGGCTGTCGGCGCAGCCTACCGCGCAGGCACCTCCGCCAACAGAAGAATTGTATAGTCATGCAGGCCGGCGGCCCACATGCCATCCGATGAGGGCAGCGCCAAGGACGGCGGACAGAACGTGTGGGCGCACCGTCAGGGCATGTGGCAGGCGCGAGCGATGCGCGCATATCTTCTTTTTGCACCGCCATATCTATCACAATGCTCCCTGACTAGCGCCATGGAATACTGTGCGGATACCCTTATCAGCCACCACAGGTGCCGTGTCCGATGCAGCTGCCTGCGCCCGTGACCAGCGTGATCGTGCCGGCCTGTCTCATTGTAATCGGATTCTCGAGGGGCATACGCGCCATACGGGTATCAGAGACCGAACAGCGACAACATACAACGGGTGACCGCCGCACATTCAGCGCCGATTGCCCATTGGTATCTGCCGCCTCACACCTGATCATTGCGGAGAACGAGTATCAGTCCAGCACAGCGTGCGATGGCGGGCATGAGCTGGCTGACTTTGGCTGTCGTAAAGGTATGATGCTGCCGGATGGCGTTTTCGGCCGGGACACTAGATCAGGAGCCAGGGGCGGACGCGCCGGGGGACGCCCTCTCCGTGCTGTCTGATCGCGCCACGCATCGTCGCCATCTTGTCATATCCTCCCTGCACCCAACGCTCATCCCACGGGTACTCGGACGTGCCTCGCTCATTCATCTTCTGCCGATGCCGAGCGTAATAGACGTAGCACAGAGGCTCGGGTGACAACGGGAGCCAGGGCAGGTGCCAGACACCGCGCACCGACTGTCCATGTTCGTCTTGACAGGCTACTAGGATAGCTGCACACTGGGACTAATGATAAACCGTTAGGCGGCGTGAGTTCTTGAGTGGCGAGGACGGACGTGAGGGAACATTATGGCTACCTGAGAAATAACCGGAGTGAACGAGCATGTCCTGGGAGCGGCAAGGTTGCACACCCGAGAGCGAGGCCGAGAGGCGGTGGTGCGCGTGGCCGCAGCCCAGCTCAAGCCCCACATCGGAGAGAAATCGGCGAATGTCCAAAAGGGGTTAGATGCGCTGCGACGCGCTGTCGATGAACACATCGACTTAGTTGTGCTACCGGAACTTGGGACCAGCGGCTACATCTTCAACTCGCGTTCCGATGCCTTTGATCTTGCCGAGGATATTCCTAACGGACCCACATGCCAGGTCTATCTTGAGGCTATCCGAGGCACCGGGGTACACGCGGTCGTCGGTATCTGTGAACGAGATGGCAATCGCTTGTACAATAGCGCCGTGCTCCTTGGTCCCACCGGATTTATCGGCAAATATCGGAAGCTTCATCTCTGGAATGAGGAGCGGTTGTTCTTTGAACCCGGCAATCTAGGTCTCCCCGTATTCCATTTGCCGTTTGGTCGTGTCGGCATCATCATCTGCTACGATGCCTGGTTTCCAGAGACGATACGGATTCTGACGTTGCAAGGAGCAGACGTTATTTGCGATCCCACCTGTTGGGACCTCATGCCTGGTTTGGTAGAGGAATCGGACAATCTCATGCCCCCCATGCATATGGGGCAGGCGCACATGAATAACGTGTTCATAATCTGTGCGGACCGCTGTGGCGTGGAGCGAGGGTGTACCTTTGCCGGCAGCAGCTGCGTGGTGGGACCGACCGGCTACCTGGCCGGTCCCGCCAGCTTCTCGGACGAGGAGTTTATCACCGCGGACATTAACCTCTCCACTGCCCGCTACCACCATTGGACCGCATTATCAGACCCTTTGCAAGATCGTCGCGTCGACGTGTACGCGGCCGATCTTGGTTATCGTTCTCCATGTAACGCTGACTGAGCCGCGAGAGCCTGCCGCTCCGCGATGCGCGTCGCGCCGATCCGTCGCCCCGATTGATCACGCCGTGCCCGGCCATCCCTCCACAGGAAATGTTCGACGGCGCCGGATCGGCATCGTTTGTGTGGGGCCCACGTTTTTTGTGTCAATCATCTTCCCCTCCTCGCGTGCTGGCTGTCTGCTCCGAGTGAGTTTCTCTCCTCACACCGTCGTGGATCGCGGCGATCGTCGTCCGCGACGCGGCCGCCATGAGGCGCCAATCGGAGAGAACGGTGACAAACTGCGCTCCCTTGTCGACCATACGCGCCGCATAGCTGGGCGACCCGCAGTGTATGCCGGAGACGACTCCGTGACGGCGAGCCGCCGCGAGGATCGTGTCCAGCGCGGCAACCAGGCGTGGCTCGACGGGATCACTCCGCTCCGAGCCCCCCATGCTCTGGCTCAGGTCCGCGGGGCCGATGTAGATAGCGTCGAGCCCCGGCACGCTCAGGATCTCGTCGATATTCTCGACGGCTTGCGCGGTCTCGACCATCGCCATGGCGATCATCTGCCGGTTGGCCTCCTCGGGGTAGTCGCTCCCGGCGTAGATGGTAGCCCGCGTGGGGCCGAAGCTGCGATAGCCGCGCGGCGGATAGCGGCAGGCGCCGACGAACGCCTCGGCCTCGGCGCGGGTGTTGATCATCGGACAGATGATGCCGTAGCAACCAGCGTCGAGCATTTTCATGATGATCGCGGGATCGTTCCACGGAACGCGGGCGGTGGGTACGACGGAGGTAGTGGAGATGGCCTGCAACATGGTCACGGCCGCCTGATAATCGATGAGGCCGTGCTGCAGGTCGATGGTGAGGCTATCCCAGCCCTGGTGCGCCATCACTTCGGCGGCAAATGAACTGGACAGATGGAGCCAGCCGTTGACGGCGTACCCGCCGCTCTTCCATATCTCGAGTAAGCGATTCTCACGCATGGCGCCCTCCTAAGGATGTAGCGCCAGCCGTCGCCGCCAGTTGATCCTCTCGTATGTTCTGGCGTATCTCCTCCACCCAATAGCGTAGGCGATCCGTCACCGCCTCCGGCCGCTCACACGCGCTCAGGTGGCCACAATCCTCGATGATGGCGAGCTGGGCGTTCGGTATGGCGGCGGCTATCGCTCTGTGCAGCGCGGGCGGGCACAGCGTGTCCCGACTGCCGCCGAGCACGAGGGTCGGACAGGTTATGGCCGCGAGCGAGGACCAACTGTCTGGGCGTCCAATCTGCGCCGATAACTGGCGCGCGTAGCCCTTCGGCCCCACATGGTGGGCCATCCCGTGGATTGCGCTTCGTAAGGAGGAGCCCCTGCTGCCGCTGGCCTCGAGCAGCGCGGGCATCCATCGCTCCTCGACGAGTTCCGCGAAGAGACCGTTCGTTATCATCCTGATCTCCTCGCGCCACACCGCGACCTGGTGATCGTCCGGCGCGGCTGGATTGGTATTGAGCAGGGCCAGGGCCATCACCCGCTCCGGAGCCCGGCGCATGATCTCGAACGCCACGATCGCCCCCAGCGAGAGCCCAGCGAGTAGGAAACGCCGGGGCGCCGCCTCCAGCGTACGTTCCGCCATCGCCACGATCGCATCGTCGCGCGTGAGATCGCCGACGGACGGGGCGGCAACGTCGGCGAGATTCCGTGTCTGATGCGCCCAGAGCCGCGCGTCGCACAGCGTGCCGGGCAGCAAGACGAGCGGGACGTGCTCCGCTGCCCGCGCGCCCGTCACTTCACCGCTCCCATCGTCAGCCCTTGCACGAAGTGGTTGCGGATGAGCAGCGATAGGACGAAGACGGGGATCATAATAACCAGGCCGGTGGCCGACATCCAGTTCCACTGGATGCCGGTGGCCGACACGGTGCCCATCAGGCCGACCTGGAGTGTTTCGGCGTTCTGGCGAGTCATGATGAGAGGGAACAAGAAGTCGTTCCAGGTCGTGATCAGGGCAAAGACTGCGGCGACGATGATCCCCGGCATCGCCAGGGGGAACGTGATGTGCCGGATGATGGCCATTTCAGTGCAGCCATCGATGCGCGCCGCCTCTTCCACCTCACCGGGCAGGCCGTCGACGAACCCTTTGATCATCCAGATAGCGTAGGGCACGACGGCGGACAATTCGACCACGATCAGCGCGACCTGCGTATCGATGAGGTTCAGGCTGCGGAACAGGTTGAAGTAGGGGATGGCCACGACAATGCCTGGGATGAATTGGGTCGCCAAAATCCAGACCAGGAGACTGGTACTCCCCAGGAAGGCGTGCCGGGAAAATATGTACGCCGCCATAACCGAGATGGGGATGGCGATGACGATGGTCCCCAGCGCGACGATGACGCTATTGAGCGCCAGCGGGCCAAAGTTGAGCGGGGGCGAGAAGATAGTGGTGAAGTTGGATAGTGTGGGGGGGAACGCGAGCGTGCTGGTGAACATGTAACGATCGGGCTTGAACGCGGTCAGCGTGATCCACACGATGGGAAACAACGTGAAGAACAAGATTAGCAGGATGCCGGCGCCGTGCCCGGTGCGCCCGGCCGCCTTCGATACACTTCTGTTCATGACTCACCCCGCCTTGCCGAGAGCCAGCTTGATGTAGACGAATGCGAAGATGGATAGCGCGACCACGAGGATGATGGCCAAAGCCGAGGCATAGCCCATATTGAAATCGCGGAACGCGGCCTGATAGACGTAGAAATTCAAGGTCTGTGTCGAGTCGCCGGGGCCGCCGGCGGTCATCGTCACCACCTGGTCGAACAATTTGAGGGAGAAGATGATCTTGAGCAGCATGGCCGTGAGCAGGATCGGGCGCAGCAACGGGAGTATGATGTGCCGGAAAAGGGCCAACCCGCTAGTACCGTCGACCCTGGCGGCGTCGAAAATCTCGGGGGAGATAGCGGACAGAGCCCCGATGAACATGAGCGCCATGAGCGGCGCCCAGCCCCAGACCTCCGACATGGCGAGCCAGAACAGCGCCCAACCCTGATGCGCCAGCCAGATGTATCCCTGGGCAGACGGGACAAAGAAGCCGATCAACTGCGCGTAGATGCCATAGCCAGGGTCCAGCATGAACTTCCAGGAATAGCCTTTAAGGGCCGGGCTCACGGCAAAGGGAAAGATGAGGAGCGCGCGCGTGATGACATTGACGCGACCGGGCTTGTAGAGCACGAGCGCCATGGCCATCGCCAGGACCATGGACAGCACGACCGAGAGCGCGGTGAACTCAAGGGTCACCACGATGGCGTTGATGAACCCCGTATCATGGATGGCCTGCGCGTAATTCCGCAGACCGACCCACGCGGTAGGATTCGGTGAATTGGTAAGCTGCCAGTCCTGGAAGCTGGTAATGAGAGCGGAAATCAACGGATAGGTGGTGGTGGCGAGGACGACGATCACCGCCGGTGCCAGGAGCAAGATGCGCGCGGTCACGCGTTGCTGGCGGGCGTTCCTCTCCCGTGTCAGCCGACGAGGGATTGGCGCTGCGAGCGACTGTTCCTGTTTAATCGCCATGAAATCTACTCCTAGCTATGCCCGTCCTGCTATGCTGGGTCCGCCCACGCGCGAACCCCAACCCCATATCGTGCTATCGCCGACGCCTCGACATCGTCGCGTCGTGACCTCGGATGCGGTTCACCGGCCATACCAGAGGCGCTGAAGGACCTGCATCTCATTGAAGAGGGTCCACTCCTCGACGAAGCGGCCGCCGCGAACGAGATGCTGGGTGAGGCCGTGCATCGGGACTTGCCGGTCGGTCGGCGCCCCATAGATACCCGGTCCCGTGTGCGTCCCTAGCAGGGTCCACCGCACGGCCGTCCGATAGCCCGCGCGCTCGTCCCCGTTCCAATACAGGTCGTCGATGTGCATGGCCGCATCGGGGAACATCGCCAACACCGCTAACACATGCGCTTTGTAACTCCCTCGCCCGTATGCTTCTCTGCCCGTGGCGCCGTGATACAGGTAATTGTCCCCGTAGTAGTCGTCGACCTTGTTGAGCAAGCGCCAATTCCAGATCTCGTGCATGCTGCGCCGCACCAGATCCTCGACGTCGACGCTATCGCGCTTGCCCGTGGTGGCGGGCGGGAGCGCATCCGGCGTCGTCTGTCCCCGCACGCGCTCGACCTGGCCCACCGTGTCGACGCCTAAAGAGTCAAGTGGCGCCGGCGTCAACTTCTTGACCGTTTCTCGCAGCGGCAGCCCCAGTTGCCGGATCAGGCTCAGTTCGTCGTTGAAAGCCCATTCGGCATAGATACGATTGTCTCGCACAGCGCAGTTGTAGACGGAGCGCAACGCGATCCGCCGCCCCGTGGGCGGGCCGAAGACGCTGTAGCCGGTGTTACGTCCTACCAGGGTGCAGCGATGGGATGTCTTGAAGCCCTCGATGTCGTCGCTGGCCCAGACCACATCATCCGCGATGAGGCGGAGATCGGGGAACGCGGCCTGCATCTGGATGGTATTGGCGATAACCTGGTCGCGTCCGTACCAGACGCCATCCGTCCCGTGCTGTATGGCGTTGTGCGTGTAGTGGCCATAGATAAGGCCGATGCCATGTTGCTCCCAGATCTTGGACGTGCAGCGAACGATGTAGTCGACGATATCGACGTACTCGTCGTCGAACTCGCGCAGGGGCTGGCGTCGTTCTGACCCCTCTTGGCCAGCCGCCTCCTCGTGTGCCACGCCTGCTCCTTTGCCATATGAGCCCGAGCCACAGGGGCGTCTTCACGGGGGCTATCCTCCGTGGAGACGCCCGCGTGTCTTACCCTTTCATCGCCGCGGCGACATCGGACTGAGCCTGAACCAGGGTGGGCTTGACCGGTGCGCCGTTCGCCATCTTGTTGAGGGCGATTTCGATGATGGACTGGACTTTCAACCACTGCGGGACGAGTGGCTCGCTCCGGGAGTGCGTCAGGATAGAGGCCATCTCCTGCTGGACATCATGGTTGGCCGCGTTGACCTGCGGGTCCCGCAGGTTCGACAGGTGCTCCCCGACGACCGTGGCGGTCTTTGGGTCGGCCTTGTTCAGCAGTATCTTACGCTCTACCGATGCGCTGGTCAGCCATTTCAGGTACGCGAACGCCGCGGCCTGGTGCTTGGAGGATTGCAGCACGCTCGCCTCGAAAGTAAAGCTGTAGGCGGCGCGGCCCTTGCCCTGCCAGCCGGGGGCAGCGGTGAAGCCCGTGTTTTTCACCACCAGCGGCGCGGCGTCGCTCGGGTTGGTGAAGAGTTCTTCGTACCATGACCACCCGATCCACATCGCCGCCTGCCCCTTCTGGAAGACCGTGCCGGCGGCCCCTTCATCGTTGATGAGCGCCGCGGGTTTCGTGAAGTGGTATTTGCGCAGCAGGTCGATGTACAACTGCGTGGCCTGGATACCGGCCGGGCTGGCGAACTGGGGTTGGTTGGCACTGTCCAGCAGCGTCCCGCCGTTGCTCCAGAGCATGTTGAGCCAGATGAAGAGGTTCTGACCAGCGCCGACGGTGTAGTACAGGGCGAGTGGATCGACGCTCGTCTTTTGCTTGATGACGCTGGCGTCCGCGATCAGTTGTTGCCAGGTCGAGGGCGCCTCCAGCCCCAGCTTCTTGAAGATATCGGTGCGGTAGAAGAGCAACTGGGCATGGCCGCGGAAGGGGAGACCCAGGAGTTGCTTGCCGTCGATGGAACTGCCGATGTTAATGAAGGACTGCGGCCAGTCCTTGAGATTCACATGGGCCTGCTGCACGTAGCTGTTGAGCGGCAGGAGGTAGGGCTTGACTGCGGAGCCCCAGCTGTCGGGCCACGCCACCAGATCGTACGCGCCGTTGCCGGCGATGGCCGTGCTCACGATCTTCTGCTCGAGCGCCGGGTAGGGAGTGCTCGTATCCCAATGCACCGTGATTCCCGTGTCGGGGGTGAAGCTGCTGGTGGTCAGCTGCTGCATAGCAACGAACTGGGCGACGGTCGGGCAGCAGACCAGGAAGTTCAGCGTCGTGCCCGCGTACGGTTTGGCGGCGTTGTGGCGCGCGGCGGTCGCGACGTGGCCGCCTCCCCAAACGGAGAGGGTTAGCGCCAGTGCGAAGGCGGCGCGGATCAGCGTACGATTTTTCATAAAAGCTCTCCTTCGATGCCAAAGATGCTGAAAAGGTCATGAGCGATCAAGGAACCTTGTTAGAAACGTCTCTCTTCTTTTTTTGTGGCGATCCCTCCTACTTCCGCCGCGTGGGCCGCGTCCCCTTACCTGTTACCTGCCGGACCAGAGGCGCTGCACGATCTGCAGCTCATTGAAGACGGTCCACTCCTCGACAAAGCGCCCGCCCTTCACCCGGTGCTGCGTGACGCCATGCATGTGGACCGGCCGGTCGGTCGGCTCCCCGTAGATGCCGGGGCCGGTGTGCGTCCCCACCAACGACCAGCGCACCGCGGTGCGGTAGCCAATCTGCTCGTTGCCGACCCAGCGCAGATCATCGATGAACATGGCCGCATCGGGGAACATGGCGAGCACCGAGAGGACGTACGCCGTGTAGTTGCCACGGCCGTAGTACTCGCGGTCAGTCGCGCCGTGATAGAGATAGTTGTCGGTGTAATACTCGCCGATCTTGTTAAACAGGCGCCAGTTCCAGATCTCGTGCATACTGCGGCGCACCATGTCCTCGATGTCGAACCCGTCCGGCTTTGGCCCCAGCGTGACCGGGGGCTCCTGGCCCCGCAGGCGCTCGATCTGGCCGTGTTGCTCGGGACCCAACGAGTCAAGCGGCTTGGGCATGTGCCGCAGCACGGTCTCGCGGATGGGCAGTCCCAGCTGCCGGATGAAGCTCAACTCGTTGTGATACAACCACTCTTCGATGATGAGATTCTCGCGCACCAGGCAGTTGGCGATGCCCCAGACGCGCACCTTGCGGCGCGTTGGCGGCCCGTACGCTGTATAGCCCGTGTTGCGTCCAGCGATCAGGAAGCGATGCGACGACAGGAAACCCTCGCGGTCATCGCCACCCCAGACGATATCCTGGAAGAAGCCAAGCTCGTCGGGCATCGCCGCCTGGGACTGCACGGTACTGGCGACGACCTCGTCGCGCCCTAGCGTGAAGCCATCCGACTTGTAGACCGGCGCATCTTGCTTGTAATGGGTGTAGATGAGGCCGATGCCGCGCTGTTCCCAAATCTTGTAGGTGCAGCGGACGATGTAGTCGACGATGTCGACGTAGTCCTCGTCGAAGCCGTGGAGCGATTGACGCCGCTCGGTCCCCGGCCGCAACAGCTTGCCGATGTCGAGCCCCTGATCGAAGATGACATCGTGGCCATTGTCATGACCGTTGGTACGCGTGTTGTCGCGCGCCGGGCTCGTATCCGTTGGCGCGTCCGTCCGGGCCTGCTGTGTCGTCTCGTCGCGCGCCACTGCCTCTCCCTTTCCGTCGGTCATCGTGCCTCCTCTTTTTCCCTCGGTCATCGTGCCGCCTCCCTACGTGGTTTCCGCGGATGGCGCGCGTGGATCACTGTGAACGAGGCACCGAGCGAGGCTGAGTTCGCTGTAGGCCGTCTGCCCCTCGACAAACCGGTCCTCTTCAATACAATGGTTCGTGATGCCCGAGAGCCTCAGAAAGGCATTGGTGGGCGGCCCGTACACGCTGGGACCCGTGTTGGCGCCGAGGAGCGTCCAGCGCGTGGACGAGCGGCAGCCCCCGCGCTCATTGTCATCCCAGAAGACGTCATCGATGTGCATCCGCAGGTCAGGAAAGGCCCCCATGAGCGACACAATGTCTGTTTGCAGTTCCTCGCGGCCGAACAACGCACGGCCGCCAGGTCCCCGTTCGCGATAGCGGGGAGCGAAGAAACGCTCTACCTCGCCGAACTGTCTCCGATTCCAGATAGCGTCCATAGACGCCCCAATCAGCGCGCCGACATGCACGGGGGCGTCGTCCTCCACTGAGCGGTCTCCGGAGGCGCTCCCGGTGGGGTTTTCGACCATGCCCTGTCCAAGGAACTCATCGAAATCGGGCGCGGCCTCCTCCGACCAGAGGCGTCGCAACACGGAACGCTCATCGAAGCCTAGCTGACGAACCAGATCGCCATCACCCACCTCGATCCACTGCTCGACAAATCGTCCACGCTCGATGCGGGAGGCGGTGATACCGGTCACGACCACGCGGCGTCCCGTCGCCGCGCCGTACGCGCTGGGACCGGTGTTGCGGGCTACCGCTGTCCAGCACACGGAGGTAAGGTACGCCGCGCCGCGTCGGGCGTAGAGCATGTCGTCGATGAAGACGCGCAGATCGGGGAAGGCGGCCAGGCAGCGCACGGCACGGTCGAGAAGCTGTTGACTGCCGTGGACGGTCTCTCCCGTCCCGACATGGATCAGCGCATGCGGCGCGTAAAGATCCGGGATGCGACCGAGCATCTTCCGTTCCCAAATGGCTTCGGCGCTTTCCCGCAAGAAGGACTCGACGTCAAGGTCGTGCATCGGTTGCTCCGCAGGTGAAATATCGCCCCTGTGGGCTCGCTTCCCCGTATATGGTCGCCCCAGACGGACGACTCGCGCGCTACGTACCTGAATCAACGGCCCCGCTGGCGCCAGAATTCTTCCCTGTACCGCCCTACACAGCTTGGTCCTTGGCATTCGTATGCATTAGGATATGGTCACCATAGTACACCCACCATGGAGAGTTGTCAAGTCGTAGAAACCATTGTTTTGTGGTCGTTGGCGTTTGGTATTGACAGCTGACCGCGCGCCGCCTATGATTGAGTACATACGAATGCACAATGCTGTGTGATGAGGGTGGGCGGCCACACTGGGCGGCCATACTAGAGGGGGGAGGAATTATGTTATGAGTACGACAACTCACATGTCCAATGACGCGACGGTCCACATCTCCAACGAGGAGATGTTGCAGCGCATTGTGCGCTTTGAGGACGTGAAGAAGCGCGGTATCCCGCTGATGTTTATCGACAGCATCTTGCCCGGACATCAGCGCATGAATTATGCGCTCGTGGGGGATACGGCGAGCGAGAATCCCGAGTTCGATCCCATCCTGACGCAACCCCACAACTTCCAGATTGGCATGGTCAAGGCCCCTCCGGGGTCCGGCCCCGCGTACCACACGCACGACTACATCGAGGCGTTCATGCCGCTCACGGGACAGTGGCGCTATTACTGGGGCAACAGCCCGGACCAGATCGATGGCGAGGCCACGATCGGCCCCTGGGACTTCATTTCTCTTCCGCCAGGTTTATGGCGGGGTTTTGAGAATATCAGCGACACCGACTCCTGGCTGTTCTCCGTGCTCGAGCCCCATCGCGCCTTCGCCGGCAAGGATCCATACTGGGCTCCCCAGGTGATCGCCGAGGCGCGCGCGTACGGCTTCGAGGCCGACGAGCACGGCAAGATGATTAAGCCGCCCAACTACGCCGAGATTCGGGAGTGCCTGCTGCGCACGCTGAATGCCGAGGAGGCGTAGGCGGCATGCGTAGCCAGGATCGGATTCTTACGACGCACGTCGGGAGCTTACCCAGACCACAGAACGTCGTCGACGCGCTCTTCGCGCAGGATCGGGGCGCGTTGAGCGACGAGAGGCTTTTCGATGAGACCGTGCGACCGGCTGTCCACGCCGTGGTCGCCCGGCAGCGCGCGGCCGGCGTCGACATCGTGAGCGACGGCGAGATGAGCAAGATTAGTTACGCCACGTACATCCGCCATCGCTTTACCGGCTTCGAGCCGGGTGAGGTCCCGCGGGCGGTCCCGGCCGATCTCGACGATTTCCCGGAGTACCGCGATCGGCTGGCGCGTGAGGGCGCGACGCCCCGCTATCTACGGCCGGTCTGCACAGGCCCCATCGCGGTCAAGGATGTGGCGCCGCTGCAGCGCGACATCGCGCGTTTCCGCGACGCCCTCACGGGCACAGATGCGACGGGGGCATTCATGACGGCGGCCTCACCCGGCGTCATCGCCGTCTTCCAGCCCAACGACTATTACCCCACCCGCGAGGCCTACCTGCAAGCCCTTGCTGAGGCGCTGAAATCCGAGTACGAGACGATCGTGGGAGCCGGCTTCCTCTTGCAAGTCGATTGCCCCGATCTTGCCATGGCGCGGCACATCCAGTTCCGTGATGTCGGCGACCAAGAGTTCATTCGCAACACCGAGATGCAGGTCGAGGCACTCAACTTTGCCCTAAGCGCGGTGCCCGCCGAGTCCGTGCGCATGCACCTCTGTTGGGGCAACTATGCGGGTCCCCACACCCACGACATCCCACTGGAGCGAATCCTCCCGGTGGTCCTCAAGGCTAAACCCTCGGCCATTGCCTTCGAAGCCGCGAATCCGCGCCACGCGCACGAGTGGACGGTGTGGCGTGACGCCGGCATCCCGGAGGACAAGGTTCTCATCCCGGGGGTCCTGGACAGCGTGTCGAACGTCGTGGAGCATCCCCGGCTCGTGGCACAGCGCATCAGCCAGTTCGCCGCGATCGTCGGGCGAGAGCGCGTGATCGCGGGGACCGATTGCGGTTTTGGCACCTTCGCCGGGTTCGGCGCGGTCCACCCGGATATTTGTTTCGCCAAGCTCGCGGCGCTGTCCGAAGGAGCGGCCCTGGCATCCGAACAATTATGGTGAAGGAGCCTGCGTGCGGTGTCGTCCGATCCTCCGTCCGAGGGGCCCGACACGGCGTCCGGGTACGCGTGGATGACGGGGATGACGTATGGTGAGGCGAAGCGCGGTTACCTCACTGGATGTCGCTAAGCTGGCCAGAGTCAATCAATCAACGGTGTCGCGGGCTCTGAATGGCGACGAGAAAGTGGCGGCCAAAACGCGCCAGCGCATCCAAGACGCCGCTGCGGCGTTGGGCTATACGCCCAACGCCATCGCGCGGAGCCTGATCACCCGCCAGACCAACATCATCGGAATCGTGACGGCCGACATAACCATCCCATTCCAATCCTATATTCTGGAAAAGTTCATCCAGAAGCTCCAGGCGGTGGGTAAGCACGTCCTGATTTTCACCGCCGCGCCTGACCAGACGGTGGACGATCTCCTGCCGACCGCGCTCCAGTACCAAGTGGACGGGTTGATTGTAACCTCGGCCACGTTGTTCTCCAAGGCGCTGTACGACTGCAACCACAGCGGTGTTGCGGTCGTCCTGTTCAACCGTTACATGGAGGGAGGCTTCGTGAGTTCGGTGTCGTGCGACAACGTGACGGCGGGACGGATGGTGGCCGATTTCCTCCTGGACGCCGGGCATCACCGGCTGGCCTACCTGGCGGGCGACCCCGATTCCTCGACCAACCGGGACCGACAGCAGGGGTTCATGACCCGGCTGTGGGAGCGAGGGGCGGTAAAACCCGTGGTCGTGGAGAATGATCGCTACACCTACGATGCGGGCTACGCCGCGGCGTCGCGTCTGCTGACGGGCGGCGACTTGCCCGATGCGATCTTCTGTTCGAGCGATGGTTTGGCGTTGGGCACAATTGACGCCGCGCGGGAACTCGGCATCGTCATCCCCGACGAGCTCTCCGTCGTCGGCTTCGATGACGTTCCTATGGCCAGGTGGAATGCCTACAGCTTGACGACGGTGCGCCTCCCGGTCGAGGCGATGATCGACGCCACGATCCAATTGGCGCTTGACCGGTCCGCCAGCGCCGGCGCTCCCGTTGTCAAGCGGTTCCCAGGCACGCTCGTTCAGCGAAAATCCACGCGGGCGCCAGCGCCGGCGGGGCTGGTCGGGGGGAATACGCACATTGACACGTCCGTCGGGGTCACGGGGCGTGGACGTAAAACAGAGGAATAGTCAGGTAGGAGATAGACGGTGAGATACCTGAAGAAGGCAGAGAGACCAAATGGGAATGAAGGAGATATCGAGACCGAACAGCTTGTGAAGGGCATCATCGCCGATGTCCGTGAAGGCGGCGATGAGGCGGTATTGAGATACGAGCGTCGTTTCTCGGGCTCAAAACGGGACACGATCAGGGTGAGCGATGCGGAAATAGAGGAGACCTTGGCCGCCGTCGACGCGGAGACACGGGGGTTGATTGATCGGGTAGTGGAGCGGGTCGAGGCCTTCGCCAAAGCGCAGATGGCTTGCTTATCACCGCTTGAGGCGGCGTTCGGTGATGGAGTTCTCCTGGGACATCGCCTCGTCCCCGTGTCCGCTGTCGGCGCCTATATCCCCGGTGGCCGGTTCCCGTTGCTATCCGCGGCGGCCATGGTCATCGTGCCCGCGCGAGTCGCCGGCGTACCACGGATCGTCGCGAGCACCCCGGCTAGCTACCAGGGCGGCATCCATCCCGCGGTTATGTATGGGCTGGTGCGCGCGGGGGCGATGGACATCTACGCGGTCGGCGGCGCGCAGGCGATCGCCGCGATGGCCTGCGGGACCGAGAGCCTGACGCCGGTCGATATGGTCGCGGGACCCGGCAACCGCTTCGTGGCCGAGGCGAAGCGGCAAGTGTACGGGCAGGTGGGCATCGATTTGCTGGCCGGGCCGAGTGAAGTCCTCGTGCTGGCGGATGATACGGCCAATCCGGCGGTTGTGGCGATGGACCTCATGGCGCAGGCGGAGCACGATCCGTTCGCCCGGGCTATCCTGGTGACAACCTCCGAGCCACTCGCCCACGCGGCTATGGGCGAGGTCGAGGCGCTCGTGGCTCGCCTTCCCGAGACGTCGCCGGCCAGGGCGTCGTGGCCGGACATGGGAGAGGTGGTGGTGGCGGATTCGCTCGCCGAAGCGCTCGACGTGTGCAATCGCTACGCCCCGGAGCATCTCCATGTGCAGACACGAGAGCCACGCGCGGCGATGCGCGGTCTTCACAATTACGGATCTCTGTTCCTTGGCGCGGACAGTTCTGTCGTCTTCTCGGACAAGGTGTCGGGGACGAACCACACGCTGCCGACGCGAGGAGGGGCGCGATATACCGGGGGTCTCTGGGTTGGCAACTATGTGAAAGTGTTGACGCACCAGGAAATCCGGCCGGAAGGAGTGGCCAGTTTGGCCACGCACGCGGCGCGGCAAGCGGAGATTGAGGGGTTGGAGGCTCATCGTCTCTCGGCCGCCGTGCGGCTGGCGGGATAGGAAGGGTGAGGATGGAGGAGACCGATGGTAGAGTATCTCAAGCAAGCCCGGCCCCAACCCACAGCCGTCACGCAGGGCATCCGCGACACCGTGAGCGAGATCCTACGCGCGGTGGAGAAGGAGGGTATTGCCGCCGTGCGGCGGTACTCCGAGAAGCTCGACGGCTGGAACCCGCCCTCATTCCGCGTGTCGGCGGAGGAAATCCGGCGGGCCGAGGAGTCGCTGGACGACGCGCTCAAGGGACACCTTCAGATCGCCCAGGACCAGGTGCGTGGCTTCGCCGCGCTACAGCGCGCCACGCTCACTGATTTCGAGCGTGAGACCCTGCCCGGGATCGTGCTCGGCCAGAAACACATCCCCGTCAACGCCGTCGGGTCGTACTCGCCGGGCGGGCGCTACCCCCTGATCGGCTCGTCGATTATGACTGTCGTCGTGCCCAAGGTCGCCGGGGTGAAACGCGTCGTGGCCGTCGCGCCGCCGCGCCAGGGGCAGGGCATCTACCCGCCGCAACTCTATGCCATGGCCAGTTCGGGCGCGGACGACATCCTCTGCCTGGGCGGCGTCCAGGCCCTCGCCGCGCTTGCCTACGGCATCGAGGACGCGCCGCCCGTCGAGCCGGTGGACATGATCGTGGGCGCGGGCAACGCCTACGTGGCCGAGGCTAAGCGCCAACTCTTCGGGACCGTGGGTATCGACCTGCTCGCCGGGCCGACCGAAATCATGGTCATCGCCGACGAGTCCGCCGATCCCGACCTCGTCGCGGCCGACCTGCTGGGGCAGGCCGAGCACGGTCCCACCTCCCCGGCCTGGCTCGTGACCACCTCACGAGAGGTCGGCGAAGCCACCGCGCGGGCGATTGACCGCTGGCTCAAGACCTGGCCGACCGCCGAGGTGGCGGGTGAAGCCTGGCGCGAGGTCGGGGCCATCATCCTCTGCGAGAGCGACGAGGAGATGGCCCACGTCGCCGACCAGTACGCGCCCGAGCATCTCGAGGTGCAGACGCGTGATCCCAACTGGTTCCTGGCGCGCCTGACCAATTACGGCTCGCTCTTCCTGGGGGCGCACGCCACGGTCGCCTACGGCGACAAGGGCATCGGGACAAATCACGTCCTGCCGACGGGACGCGCGGCGCGCTATACAGGTGGCCTGTGGGTCGGCAAGTTCATGAAGACGGTGACCTATCAGACGGTGACGGCCGAGGGCGACCGGCGGATCGCGCCAACAATCGAAGCGATCGCGGACGCCGAACTGATGACGGGACACGCGCTTACCGCTCGGCTGCGGCTTGACGGGCGCGTCAGGGAGGCGTAGGGATATTCCGGGTAGCCACAGGCGTCATAGGGGATGCGTCAGAACTCAGAATCACGGTGGTCGGGAGCCCAATCGATCGGGTATCCTAGTCCTTTATAGAAATGCGCTGAGGAGGGGACGATGGGCTGCCCGTACTGCCAAGGGGACGCGACACA
>JAABUX010004096.1_pt1 | contig 18780 bp, 29 predicted proteins | sample 5561851 | NCBI WGS metagenome assembly JAABUX01 (sample SAMN10711883, study PRJNA513361) | rock metagenome | isolation source: Antarctica rocks | place: Antarctica: Victoria Land, Richard Nunatak red sandstone | collected 2016-01-03 | reverse complement strand
GGAGAAGGAGCTCGGGCGCGAGCTGGTCGACGCGCGCAAGTTCATCGAGCGCATGGAGTCGCAGTACGTGGAGCCCAACGCGTTCGTGCGCTTCCTGCGTTCCTTCGGCATCGGCAAGTGACCGGCGCCCGGCGCCGGGCCCGCAGAGGCCGGCGGCAGAGCTTGACCAGCAGCGCACCGGATGCCACTTGCGCCGGCGGTGCAAAGGCGCTTGTGCAAGGAGCCCCGCAGGCTGGTCAGCTGCATAGGGTGAGGTGTGAGCCAAGCTTGTGCTATGAATGCCTACCAATGCTGTGCTGGCTGTTTATGCCCTCCTCTTGTGGCCCGTGGCCGAGGAGGGCCGTGGCTCAAGCCTTTACTGGCACATGTTGGTCTGGGGTGGTGGAGGCTTGCCGTCTGCACCCTGCGGGAGGGTGCTCGGGTGGCACCCTCGTCAGGGCCGAAGTGCTGCGTTGCGCAACACACACTGTTGGCTGCATTGTTGCGATGTGGGCACGCGCTGCACAAATGTGTAGGCAACTGCCATAATTGGGACATCTGCAAATTTTGAGGGCCGTGGTGTACTCTGTAGACGTACACACTGTAGAGAGGCCTTTAGAGGTGCATATGGATGTAGACTCGTACAATTTAAATTTTGCAGCCAACAACGACATTGTGGTAGGCAAGCAATGCGATGACGCTTTGAACGGGTAGTGAGACCAAAGTGCGAGGAGTTGCGCACATGACTTGCGCTCTGCTGGACAGTCGCGCAGGGAGCAGGACCTGAGCTTTCTGCTGATGAATAAAGCTCCAGCGCCAAAGAGCTCTTTGTCAAAGAAAGAACCAGCGCCTTCAGTTCTTGCGCCTCCTCCTCTGGAAGAATTACCTGCACCTGGTGCGCCTGTTTGCAGCCCTGGGCTGCTCGTGCAGCCTTGCTTTGCCCCGCTCCAGCTGAAAATAAATGCTCGCCACGCTCAAACAGTGGCGGGGCTTCGAGGGCGCAGGCGGCCCAAAGCGTGCTGTACTCTTTGCTATACACCAAGGCCGCCATTGCTGAGCGCCAGACAACCTCTAAGGCAATATAGCAAGCGTCGCGCTTCAGCTCACCTGTGCACTGGCATACGGCATGGCGCCGCACAGCCACGCCAACGTCCCCGTGCTTGAGGAGCGGCACGTAGCAAGCGGCCGACCCCGGGCGTGCGGCGTGGAGGGCTGCACTTTGCAGCTCGTAAAAAGAATACACCTGAAGGCCCGCCTGTGCCCCGTGCACATCAAGTGCTCCGCAGTGCTGCGCCGTGGCGAGCCGCAGCGCTAGTGTCAGCACTGCCACACGTATCATTCGCTCGAGGCGTTCAAAGGCAGCCAGCGGTGAGTGCCTGCCTCGCGCAGGGAGCGCTCTGGTCACCCCCAGGACTGGTGCACCTGTCCGTTGACAAAGTCATGCGCTCTGTACTGAACTGTGTCCTAGATAACTTGAGGTACGTTGCATAAAATAGGCATGAGCTTGCATGCATGCGCATGCCAGAGGAGTTGGAGCACTGAAGTGGGAGGGGTGCACCAATTTCTAAGTCATATCATCGGTACGGGAGGCCTCGGCAAGTGCAAGGATAGGACATTTGCATTCGTGGCAGCGAAATGGCATGCTGAACTGATTGGCGACCTTGCCTGCACCGTTCTGAGCGTTATGCATCGCACCCCGTGGCAGGTCCTCCATGGCCGGCCTGAAGGCAAGGGGCGAGCGCGACATGCGCATGCGGCGGGCGCGCCTGGCCGGTGCGGCAGCGCAGACACACCCACATGGCCTGGTCACCCAGGACAGCATTCTGATGTTCCAGCGCACGTGCGGGGTCAGCGACGCGGCTGTCATGCCGGCGCACTCTGCTGAACAGCGTGAAACAGCGCCCGTGCGGTCGCCCGCAGAGCGCGCGCACATCAGCAGTGCAGCAGCGAGCTGCTTGCGCAGCCGCACAGCGGCCGATGATGTAGCTGACCCGTCTGGCTAAGTTAAGGGCTCGCCATATGACCCCCAGCACTGCGGACGGCACTCCTGAGCCTGGCGGCGCTGCTGGCAAGAGCCCGCGTGCATGTGGGGCATGCTGCCTGTCCTGGCAGTGCTCAAAGCCCTGCTAGCCCCAACATATTGTGCCTTTTCAATGCTGCAATGTGAGTGTGAAATCTAGTTCTAAGCAAGCTGTTGTGCGGGCCTCAGGTAGCGCTGGCGGCAGTGCTGCCGACCCTGCGCGTGCCGCCCCTGCCACGGCAGCTCCGGCCGCCAAGGCGCGTCGCAAGACCAACAAGCGGCGGCCGGCTGCGGGGGATGCGGCAGGGAGCAACGCCTGTGACAGAGGAGCGCCCTCCTCGGGCAGGCCCGGCAAGCGACACAGGGCCGCGGCGGCCGGGGCACCCCGCGGTGACGAGGCTGGCGTTGCGCGTGCGGCACTGGGCACAGCTGACGCGCAGGCACGCGTTGCTGGTGAGGCCGTTGACGCAGACGACCATGGAGGAGACGCGCGCGGCCTTGCGCCGTCCGGGCGTGCGCAACGCCGCCCCGCGCTATGCGGCAGTGCTTGCGCGTGAGCGCGCAGACATTGCCAAGCAGGCGCGCAGCTTATGACTTTGTGCGGTGGTTGGCTGCAGTCCAGCAGCCTGCTCTCGCACGGTCCGCTGCGTCGACGACAGAGAGTGAGTGTATTGTTCGGTTCCACGCATGTGGGCAGTCTGGGGCATGTCGTGATGAGCTTGGCTGACACGGCAAGCGTGCCCCACAGCGTGGCACGCCTTGCTGATTAAGCAAGTCTGCCTAGGTGCACCAAGCAAGCGCCGCGGCGCGCGCCGCGGCGGAGGCAGCAGCCGAGCCGCGCTTGGCCGCGGCGCTGGCGCTCGAGCGCGCGGAGCTCGACAAGCAGGTGCAGCTCATGCGACTTGTGTGGCAGTGTGGCAGTGCTGCGCTGCCGGCCCAATTATACTGAGTGCAGATGCGTCGGATGATGGTTGACACGGCTGCACGCGCCATGCGGGCGTGGCAGCATGGGGCACAAAGAAGCGGAGCTTGGCTGGTCTCGTGAAATAGGCTAGTCTTCTCAATGTGTGCCACCTGCTGATCAAGCAAGTCAGCCTAGGTGCACAAGCACGCACCGATGCGCGCGCTGAGGCGGAGGCAGCGGCCGAGCAGCGCGTTGCCGCGGCGCTGACGCTCGAGCGCAGAGAGCTTGACAAGCAGGTGCGCAGCTTGCTGTGCATGTGCAGCACTTGGTCGTTCACAGCCTTGGCCTGCTTCCACAGAGATGAGTATGTAATATGCAGAGGACTAATAATGCTCGGCTGCACATATGATGCATTGACAGCAGAGGGCATATGGTGAGGTACATGAGCTGGAGTGAAGGCAAGCGCTTGTTCTATTCATATACGCATGCTCTGCTGACCAGGGCAGTCTGCCTAGGTGCACCAAGCACGCGCCGAGGCGCGCGCCGAGGCGGAGGCAGCAGCCGAGCAGCGCTTGGCCGCGGCGTTGGCGCTCGAGCGCGCGGAGCTTGACAAGCAGGTGCAGCTCATGCTATCAGCGCAGCAGTGCGGCAGTGCTCCACAGCCCGGGCTTCATTCTGCAGAGTGTGGATGCGTCGGATGATAGTTGACACTGCTGCACGCGCCATGCGGGTGTGGCAGCATGGGGCGCGTAGAAGCGGAGCTCAGCCAGAGCGAAGGCAAGCCTGTCTTCCCGACATGTGCTCTGACCTGCTAATTGACCAAGTCTGCCCAGGTGTACCAAGCGCGTGCCGAGGCGCGCGTGGTGGAGGCGTCAGCCGAGCAGCGCATCGCCGCAGCGCTGGCGCTCGAGCGCGCAGAGCTTGTCAAGCAGGCGCAGAGCTTTCTGTGCATGTGCAGCTCAGGCTGCAATGCCTGACCCTGGTTCTGCAGGTGAACGTGTGAGACTGATCGTGAGCGAGACTGTTGTACATGCTCTGCATGTGGCAGCATGGGGCCTGGGGTAGAGCTCAGTAGAGCTCAGCTGGAGGCGAGCTTGTCTCACCATAACGTGCCAGGTTCTGCTGACTGACCACTACCGTCTGCCCAGGTGCACCAAGCGCGCGCCGAGGCGGAGGCGGCAGCCGAACAGCGGCTTGCCGCGCTGGACCAGGCGCGCCGCGAGGAGAGGGAGGCTGTCGTGCGCATGGCCCTGGCGCTGGGCGCGGGGCGGGTGGGCGCCCGCCCGCACGCCTGCTCCCCTTGGCATGGCTCTCCATGTACTCTTAACCTTTACACAGTATGACACAGTATGACAGACAAGCCACCAAGCCGCCACAGAGCACGCCCGCATTGCGCCCTGGCACACTGGGGCGCGCTTTGCCTGGGGCGGCGCAGCAGGCCGCCGTGCCTTGTTTGGCCAGGCCGTGTGCACCCTCGTGACAAGCAGTGCGCCAGTGTGCCGAGCAACTGCAGAGCGCGCTCGCCGGGGGTCCTGGCATGGCTATCTGGGCGCAGCGGCGCATGCCGCAGGCTGCTGACAAGGGAAGACCTGCCATGGTTGATTTACAGGTTTACGCTGTGACAGGATCACCCTGTGACAGGTTAGCCCTGGCTCTGGACATTGCATCATGTCAGGGCGCGGACACCGCGTGATCCTGCTGCTCCAGAATGCAGCATTACCTGCCTGCGCCTGCGCCAGGGCGCGGGTGCCGCATCAACAGATGGGGACGCGTGGCTGCGTGCTGAACCGGGAGCTCAGGCGCATGGCGCTACGGCCGCACGCACTGCCGCACGCACCGAGGCCAACGGGGCCGCGCGCGAGAGGGAAGCCCCGCTGGCATCGGCATGCGGCCAGCGCGGCGTGCGTGCGCGGGAGACACGCCCGGCATACAACATGTCCGGCGGTCCCGGGCGCACAGCAACCCCGGCGCCGCTGCCGCTCTATGCTCGTGCGGGCGTGATGCCGCCGAGGTTATAGGCTTGGGGCAAACACGCTGCAGCGTGCACAGGCGCCCATGGCCGCAGCCGAAGGCGGGGGCAGCCCCGGCGGCCTCCGCAGCTGTCTGATGCATGTAAGACTTGCTGGGTGGCGGCGGCCGCGACGGCGCGCGCGGCGGAGCAAGCTGTGTGCCGGGAATGCAGGGGCGGACGTGGCTGCATTGCAGCTTGCTGCGGCTTCTGCGTGCGTCATGGCGAACCACTGCCGCGCTGAGCCTCCCCGCGCTGAGCGCTAGCGGCCTGCCCTTGCACTGCCGGCCAGGCGCACCAGCACCCTGGTCAGCTGCAACCGCGGCGATCCGGACGCTGGCGGCGCTCTCGCACGGGGTTTCAGCGTCAGCGGAGCGCGTGCCCTGCGGCCCGGGCGCCGCCATGCGGTGCCTGCAGCAGCTTGCGCGTGCCTGTGACCCGGAGCGGCTGCAGGCAGCTGCATGCCGGGCCGGCTCTGGCCTGCATGACTCAGCCATGCGGTGACCGGTCGGGCAGGGGCAGGGGTTGCAAGCCTCAGCCGTGCAGTCGTCTGTGGGTATCGTGTCAGCGAGAGTCTTGTGTCAGGTATTTCAAAGTAGCATATGTGTCAGCCAGCTCTTTGCAGCCGGAGGGCTCAGGCTCACATTTGCAGCCCCTGTGGCCAAGCATGGGCTGGCATCTCAACCGACGTCCGGTTCATCTTAATTGCTTTGAGCGACTTGCTTGTATGGGAAGCCCTGCTTCCCCAAGTGCAGGACCAGCATTGACCAACGCTTCCACATACTTGCCCGATACGTGCTCTGCAAGCACCTGCCCACACATGCCGTGCTGACCTGTGTCTACAACTTGTACAGCTCGCTGTACTTGACGCGCAGGTAATCTAGGAAAATCTGCGGGTCCAGGGGCGCCCCCGTTGCTGCAGTCATGAGCTCGTCGCCGTTGCGGTGCAGCGAGCCCACCTGCGCGCCACGAGTGACGGGGCGTCACCAGGCACGCACGTCGTTCTGGGACGCGGAAAGGGGCAGAGGCGGCCAGCCAAATCGCCCGCACAATGATATAATGACGCACACAGTCTACCTTAAGCTGCATACATGGTTGGAGCCCACACTCCCCCTTACATTCCAAGTGCGCTGGCACCCGCTGCTGGATAGCCCAGTCCATAGAATAAGCAAGCTGTCACAGCGCACGCCCTGGCAGACGGTTGCGAGATGCTGCCGGTCACACGCGCACCCCCAGACCGTGAGGTTTCAGGACAGCGACGCGAAGACCAATCGATCGTTAAAGAGGAGAGGGCATAGCAGTGACGAATGTGGCGCCATACACGGTGGTGGCCGTGAATAGCACCACAGACGTCACCGCATGCCCTCCTCCTCGTCAACGATTGACTCGTCTTCAGCGTCGCTCTCCTGAAACTCCCATGCCCCGCAGGGCTTGCCTGTCACACTGGCAGCATCCCACGATCGTTTGCCAGAGCGTGCGCTGCGAATCACTAGCGAGAGACTCGGTGGGTCGTCGCCTCGTTGTGTGAGGCGTCGTGACCGCGCACACCAGGCAAGCCGCCTTCACCACACCCTCCCAATCTGCAACTTGGCGCACTTCTATACCATAACAGCTGTGTATGTGCTGCACGCACGCACTGGCTCACGCGCCACACTGCAAGGGGGTGCCACGCCGCATGCACAGGCAAGCAGGGCATCAGGGCGGCGGCTGCCAGCCAGGAATGGAGCGCACGCAAGAGCTCGGCGGACCTTGTGGATCTTCTCCCTGAGCCAGGCGCGCAGCGGGGCGAAGCGCCCGGCCGCCACATCCTCCGCGAGCGACGGGAGGTCCTTCTCGGCCGCCCGGTAGATCTGGCACGCGTACATGGCGCCTGCACGCCTCACCCAGTTGCATGAGCAACGCGCCGTCGGAAAGTCAGGGCGCAGCCGGGAGCGCATCGCAAGCAGGTGCATGATCGGCACATGCTGCAAGCGTGCCAGCGCTGCCAGGTGGCGCACCACGCTGCTTGTAATGGAAGCCATAAGACAGGAATATCAGCAGGCAGGAGCAGTGTTGCATTGGCAAGGAGGTGAGTTTGAGGCAAAATCCAGAAGCCGCGCATGCCTAGAGAGTACGTCGGGAAGTAGCCGAAGGCGCCCGAGCTCCAATGCACGTCCTGCAGGCGGCACACAGGGGGGCAGTTTGAAACGGTGTGCAGCCGCGGGCCTGCCCAGTGATGCGTCTGCATGGCATCGGGCTCAGGCGGCTCGTTCCTGTCAGAACACGCACGCATGCATGGTGGCCACGCCAGGCCGGCCTAAGGGAACACGCACGCATGCATGGGGGCCATAGCGCGGCCGCCAGAGCAGCAGGCGCCTGCAGCGCCGCCCCGCCGCCGCCGCACGCGTGCAGGCCATCCGAGCGCAGCGGCTGACACCAGCTGAGGTCTTCCAAGGTTTGCGTGAGTGCAGCTCCGCAGGCGCACGCCGCAGCTGGCAGGGACTAAGCCATCGCAGGGAAGTACACATGCAAGGGCGGTGGGTGTGCAAGGAAGGGCAAGCAAGCAAGGAGTTGACCCGGCTGCGGCGCATGCGAGTCTTGCGGCGAGCCGCGCCTGCGGCTTCCACATTCCTTATTTGCAAGGTTCTCTTTTAGAAACAGGATCTCAATTGCTGGTTATCTAGGAAGCCACGGCAGTGGCGCCCGCGGCCACGCCACCAGAAGTACGCGCATCCCAATTGGCAGCAACGGTGCCAAACTACCGCAGGCAGGCCATCGCGGACGGCATCCCGTACAGGCTCGTTCACCCTCACTTCGCGATGGCCCTTAATAGCTCTCGCAAGGCATAGCTCACTGATACATGGCAAGTCTGCGCCAGCGCTCTGGGCTGTGGTCTTCCAACACAACAGTGTTATGCAGGCCTTTAACAATGTTCACGTGTAAGCTTGCAGGCTCTGCCTAAATAACATGCTGTTGAGGGTCTGGACACTCATGATGCAGGCCGGATGGACTGTTCCCGCCGGAGGACCCCCTGCTGCGCAAGCTGGGCGGCCTCGCCGCCACCCACGCGTTCGAGAAGCACCTGGCGGGGCGCGTGGCGCCAGCCGAGCTGCTCGAGCGCGGCAGCTGGACGTCCGGCAACGCCGCCGCGCTCGCGGGGCTCGACATGCGGCTCTTCTACACGGTGCCGTCATGAGCTTGACAATTTGCTGGCATGTGGGGATGTGCTTATCCTGGGTCAGCAGCCTCGCCAAGGATGCCTCGCCTAGCATCTGAGAAGTTGACAAAGTTACCCAGTACACGAGTCCGGACACATGCGGACTGCCTGCTGCATAAGGAGGAGGGTAGAACGCTGCATCGCCCCAGCAAGACAGCTGTCATGGAATCTAGTGAGGTCCAACACGTTGCCATGAGTCAAATAGGCTCATACTGGGAGCCGCCACGGCACAGGAGGCCCGGAGCGGCCAGACGTGGGGCACGGTGACAGGCGCGGCACGCCTGGGCGAGGGCGCCTCCATCGGCAACGGGTACTGGATGTCCGCGCACGGCGGCGCGGTGCGCCTGGCGCCCCCAGGGCAGGCAGCGTCCGCACGGCAAGTGCTGTCCAGCCCGCCACTAGCAGTGATACGAGTGGACGCACCGGCATGCGCTTACCAAGCAAGGCGGCTCCGGAGACGGCGGTCGAGAGTCGCACGCGTGCGGCCGCATGCACTTGGACCTTGCTGCGCTGTGTCTATGGCAGCACTCCGCGCTGGTCGCTGCACAGGTCGGCCGGTGCACGGTGGCCATGTCAGCGTGTGGCCCTGGGTGTGACCCTGACCCTTGATTTGGGGCTCATCCCTAGGTGGAGTCGCTGCTGGATGAGGCGACCGCGGAGCTGGGCAAGATGGAGTTCTCGCCCATGCTGGCCACCATCGAGATCAGCTTCCGCATCGTCAAGGCCGTGCCGCTGCACACGACGCTGCGCATGGACTGCGAGGCGCGCCACCTTTCAAGGCGTGGCACACGTCTGCGACGGCATATCTGCGGATGTATGGAAGCGTAGCCCCGCTGTCGGTGCAGGGATGGCGCCTCTCATCTGCTGTGCATCACAGCTTGCATGCGGCGAGCGGACCTGTGGCTCTGCACGATACCTATACCAGCAGCGCCCGCTCACGGGAGCGGGTGTGGCGCGCCCAGATAGAGCGCATCCGCGGCATGCGCTGCTGGGTCAAGGGCTCCATCCGCGACCCGGCGGGCGCGCTGCTGGCGACGTGCGAGGCGCAGCTGGCCGACCTGCAGCAGCTGTGGAAGGCGCAGGCGTGAGGCGGCTCATCCGAGCCCGCGCAGGCATGCTTTTGCAGCAGGGTACTGCATCACGTGCACCACACGCTTGAGCTCGTGCAGACGGTGCCTGTTTCCCCACCGAGCTTTGGACATGTTCGGGGCCTGATCAGGTGTTGCCAAGCTGTGCTGGACATGCGGGGGAGTCACGGGAGGGCACAGCTTGGGAGCATGCGTTACCTAGCACACAGTGCGGCAGAGCATGACAATGCAAGAAACAATCTAGCTAACCGCACCAGGCATGTGACATGGGAAAGGAACACAGGCCACCTATGAACAGCAGTCATGCTAGTGTCAACCCCAAACAAGTCATGCTCACACGTTGTCGCCTTTCACCACATGCGGTCACTGCTAGCATGCCGTGCACGGTGCCATTCATCAACCTCAGCCACACATGCTGTATCCTACACAGCAGGAGCTTGCGGTGTTATGTAACCTCAAGAGCAGCCCCTCAAATGCTGGACTTGCACTATGGAGGCGCGAATATGGCAGGGCATGTTCAGGCAAGGACAATTGCACCCTGGATGGGAGTCAAGGCATGTTTTGACCACAAAATCAGGCCTGTTGGCTTACCCAGGCATGGTCAGCACATTGGCACAAATGTGTGCCAAAATGCGCCTGGTGATCCTCAAACAACTGAGCCCTCATGGCAATGACACCAGCACGGTTGCCAAGCAGAGAGCTCCGGCACGCCGCCACCAAAACTGGTCCGCGGCTCCGGCGCGCTGTCCGCGGCCCCTCCGCCAGAAAGGACCCCGGAAGGGACCCCAGAGCCGAGTCACACCAAGCGCCACAGCGCAGCCGGCAGGCCGGTGCTGGACAAGCTAGCCATCAGGGCGGGTGTCTGATCTGCCGCTGCGCCCGCAGCGCAGCGCCTAGAACATGGGGCCCAGGCCGAACAGCACAAAGCGCCACAGCGCCAGCAGCAGCCCGGTGCCGAACGTGCCGGCCACCGCGGCGGCCGCTGGGAACACCACGGCCTTGGTGAACGTGGAGCTGGCCCACTCGCAGTACTTGCGCTCGATCGCATCATACGAGCCGCTTACGGCCTCGTTGGCGGCCACGCGCGCGGCGTGGCGGCCCAGGTCGCTGAGCGCTTGGTCCGCCACGATGATGGCTTGCGCACGCGTAAGCTTGCCGACCGCCTCCATGCCCTGGCGTGCGCAGCCGCCGCGGGCGACACTTATGGGACACTCGACTGGGGCCAGCAGCCAACACGCCCGCCTGGTGCACAAAATGAGCAGCGCCGCCCCACCGCCCTTCTCGCCTCTACTCTGTGTTGATGGTGGCACGACCAGGAAAAGCACACACACACGCACACTCCCTGATATCACAAAGCCGCACATTCTTCCTCATCAACAGCCTGACTGCCCCAAGTACGCAAGCGCTCAGACGCTCCTGAGTCGATCAATAGATGCTCAAACAGCATTACATGCAGGACTGCATTGCTGCAAGCTGTGTCAGCATAGCACGCGTCTGCACGCCCTTAAAAGTGCATTGTTGTTCTCTGCAACAGCAACCTATTTTCATTACTCTACGCCTAACAGGCAGACGTGAGAAGGGGTGCGCGCCTTGGCATCGCCGAGCACCTCCAGGCCCACGCGGATGGCGGTCTCGGTGCCGATGCGGCCCTGGATGCGCACGAGGTTGCTGATGACCGCAATGTACTCCTCCCGCGACAGCAGCTCGAACGCCTCCTCCATGCCGCCATGCACGCCCGCCTCCACATACCCCTGCCGCGTGAGCGCAGCGCTGCCAGGTTATCGACAGCCCTACCCTACCCTGACCTGCTGACACGGCCTTACGCGTCGCGGGACTGCGCGCGGCGCTGGGCGCACAGACGCCTGGAAGCTACCAGCCTACCTGGTATGTAGCCGCTATGCAACGACACCCCGCTATGCACAAATGCCAAGGAGGGTGCAAGTCGACAGTGGTTGGCTGGAGAGATGCACTCACTGTGCTCCCAGGACAGCAAATACACCAGGCACGCTGCAGCACGCATGCACAGGCCTGCCAGCGCGGGCGGCGTGCCTCTGTCCGGCGGTGCTGCGGGTGCGTGTCGGTGTCCCTGCTGCGGATGTGCAGCTTCTCCGCGACCTTCTTGATAAACGTGTTGTTCTGCTGCGTCTCGGCCGGCAGGCTGAGGCCCTGGGGCCCCAGCGCCTCCGCCTGCCTGTTCCTCTCGGCATGAGTTTGCAGCTGGCCCTCGCCGCCCACCAGCGCCTTGGCCTGGTCCGTGTGCGAGCTCAGCACCGCCGCCGCCATCCCTGCGCGAAATATTCACCCGCACCTCAGAAGCGATGCAATGCAGAAATGCAGGCGCTTGCACTCTCCGCCTCAGAGGGCAGTGGCTTTCTGAACAATATAGGCACGCTGCGCTTCTCAGCACACGCAGGCCCCTGCCGGTCACCTGCGGCCTGCGGAGGGGCGCTTTCGGGCTGGCTGTACTTTGCACGGCAGCACAGTACCGCACACGGGCTCACTCCCAGCAGCAGCGCCCTGAGCGCAGCTTCAAGCGCGCTGACCAGCCACTGCACTGGCAGGCCGCTCATGCTGCCCACACTCCAGGCTGCGGTAAGAGCAGTTTGGCATCCTGACCTGGCCCGGCCCTCACCTGCAAAGCTCTGCAGCAACGAGGTAGCCTAACTCCGATGGCCTGATGGTCGCGGATCGCTTCCAGATTCCCACTGCAATGTTCCCGTTGGCAACACCGCTGCGCACCGCTGCGCTGTACCGCTGGAGTTACAGGTTGCCCTGAAGGGTCTCGCCTTCTCAGCCTCTCGGACACTTGCCGCCTCGTCGAAGCGCCCCTCCCTGCAGCTAATACGGATGATTACGACACTTTGTGGTCAGCAACTTGCTCGTCTTGCTGCGCGCAGCCAAGGCAAGCGCGGGTGGGCTCAGGCAAAGCGCGCACGCGCTGATAGAGCGCGCACGAGCGCCATGGTGGCGCCGACAGCGGCCCCAGCCGGTACCAGCACGGCGCAGAGCTATGACAAGCTGTGCGAGCGGCTGAAGGAGCTGAGCAACCTCAACGCCATCTCCGGGCTCCTGGGCTGGGACGAGGTGCGGCGCTCTGCCACGCTCTTTTGCCGCGCAATGCTCACGCTCGCAGCGCCCTGGCTGCTGACCGCTTACCTTCTGTGTGGCAGCTCGTGATGATGCCGAAGAAGGCGGCGGACGCGCGCGCATCCCAAAAGGCGGCGCTCGCCGGCGTGCTGTACGACAAGGCGCGCCCCCGCCCTCTGCAGTGCCCGGTGCGTCGCAAGCGCCGCGCCAGCCTCGGCAGTGCCGAGCAGCGCAGAGCGCTGAGGTAGAGCGCAGGTAGAGCGCGGGGCCCCAGGCCTCCCCGAGGCCGCCTCCCCCACCTGGGCGCGAATTCGCAAACGCCATACAACGGATGCAAGCGCTACACAGCCTGCCACATAACGTGCGGGCAGGTCCGGGCGGCAGCGGCGCCGGCGGAGGCCAGTCCAGGCGCTGAGTCGTGAGCGTCTATCTGTGCGGCGCAGGCCGCGAGCTGCACACCAGGCCGGGGGGACGCCGCGGCTGCGGAGCGTGACAGGGGGGCGCCGCCCGGCGCAGGCCACCGACCCGGAGGTGGGCGCGCTGCTGGAGCGGCTGGGCGATGCCGAGGGGCTGGCGCCGCCCGAGGCGGCGGTGGTTCGGGAGACCCGCCGGCGCGCGCCTGGGACTGCCCCACCCCACATGCGCTGCCGCATGCCGGGCTCCTCCCTGCGTGCAGGCGTAGGCAGCGGACTTGTGTTGGGCGCTGCGTGGCTCGTGCACAAAGCAGAGAGCGTGTGCACGAGGTAACATATAATTCTGCGTCACGCGTGCATCATGCAGAACACACGCGGCAGCCCGGCGGCAGCAAAAGCCTCAACGCACCGTGCAAGTGGGAGATGCATGCCCGGCGGCAGGTCGTACGAGCGGCAGATCAAGACGCCCAAGCGCATCGCCAAGCGCAAGGCCGAGCTGGACAGCGAGGGCTATCAGGTGAGTGCGCGCGAGACATGCGAGCGTGGGCCGCATGTGATGCAGTGCAGAGCATGCTGCATGTCCAGTCGCACCCCCTCAATGCGCACACGTGCGCACACGTGGCAGGCGCCGCGCTGCGCAGGCCGTTCCCGTGAATGGCAGTCTGGCTTTTGCCTCGGCGGAGCAAGTGCTACCTCACCGCTATGTGCTGTTTTTTTTTGTGTGTTTTTTTTCCCCAGCTCTTGTCTTACACATTGTTGTGCTGCGCGCGCAGGCCTGGCTGACGGCGCGCGAGCGGAAAGACTTTGCGCTGTTTGCGCCGGTGCTGGAGGAGTGGCTGGCGCTGACCAAGGAGGCCTGCACGCTGATCAACCCAGACCTGCCCATCTACGACGTGCGCGCACCGCGCCCCGCGCATGCGGGCCGCACGTGTCCGCCGCGCGCCGCCTGTTTCTGAAACAATCAACGGGTCTCTGTGCGGCCGCTCTGGTAAGGCGCATGTGGGTTGCATGTGTCTGATGCATGCAGTCTAACGTACCAGACGTATTAGGTCGTTACGTGGCTGCTGTCGTAAGGAACGCATTGCGAGAGGCCCCTGGCAGGCGCAAGTGATGCCTGCGGCTGCATGCTCGCCAGTCCAGAGCGCACATGCGCAGCAAGGCGCCCCAGCTCCCGCCCTGGCTCCCACAGGGTCCCGGCCAGGGGCTGTCTCTGCCGCGCCACGACTAAGCGCGGCTGGCAGCTCTGCCGCGCTGTGCTTCCTGCTGCGCCCGGCGCTGCTGCGCTGCACCCGCTGCGGCTGCGCGCATTGCTGCTGCTGACTGCTGGCAACCCTAACCCCACCCGGGCCGGCGCAGGTCGCGCTGGACGAGTACGAGAAGGGCTTTACGTCGGCGCGCCTGGACCAGGTGTTCTCGCAGGCGCGCGCACCACCATACCCCATACCTGCGGGGGCTGCCGCCGAGGGCCAGCCCGGCGGCCTGGTCCAGACCGGTCTCGCCGGCAGGGCATCTCTGTCGGCGCCCAGGCTCGTGCGCTCTCTGCTGCAGTGCTGCCCCCTGTGCCGCATGCCTGACGAGTCTGCAGGACCGCAAGCGTCCTTGGCTCGCCTGTGCCTAGGGCAGGGTCCTAATCTGCCCTGACCAGCACTGACAGGCGTGCCGGCGCGCGCGCGCGCAGCTGCGTGACGGCCTGGTGCCGCTGCTGCGCGAGCTGCGCGAGCGCGGCACGCCGCCTGACGCGTCCATGCTGGCCGGCCGCTTCGACACCAAGGCCCAGGCGCGGAGGCGCTGCTCACTCCTCTCCTTCTCCTTCTTCTTGTGAGTATTGTCAAACACTTGCAGAATTTGCGCGCTGCATGGCAGGGGGCCTGCATACAGTGCAGGGCCTGCACAGCTCGTGGACCGCGGGCCGCGGGCGAGCCTGATCGGGCGCGGCGCGCAGGCCGCATTGTGCGAGAAGATCGCAGTGGAGATGGGCTTCGACCTCGGCTGCGGGCGCCTGGACGTCTCGGTGCACCCGTTCACCGGCGGTGCGTCCCGCGGGCGCGGGGCGGGCGCGGCGCAACGGTGCTGCAGGCCACGCGGATTGTGTCAGGGCCCTGCCAGACATGCGGGCTCTGCCGTGCAGCGCTGCTGCCGGCCTCATGCCAGGGAGCGTTGTGAGCGCTCTGTGCTCAATCGATGCGCGCCTGGCTAGAGAGATGGTCAATGGCGTCCAGCCTGCGAGGTGCACACTGTGTTAGGCTGGTCACGACCCAGCCCGTTCATGAAGATGCCAGCACGCGCCACTTTTGCGCTAAGCAGGGGGACCGCGGCGCCGCCGTGCAGGCGCGCACGTGACAGACGTGCGCATGACGACCCGCTTTAAAGAAGATGACCTGACAGAGGCGCGCACAGCTGCCTGCCTTGCCGCGCTACGAGCTCATGCACAGCAATGACGCGGTCATGCATGCATGCTGCTAACGCTTCATCCGAGATCGCCTGCTGTCAGAGGGTGTGCCTGCTGGCAAACTGTGAAGTGGTCGCCTGCGCGACCTGGTCACACCACACAGCGGGAGCAGCAAACGCTGCTCACGCCAAGCATGCCGTGCGTGACAGGGTGTGCAGCGGCCGCGCAGGGCCTGACGGGCGCCATCCATGAGACCGGCCACGCGCTGTACGAGCAGGGCCGGAACTTGGATTACGACGGGCTGCCCGTGAACGAGGTGCCGCCTCGCTGCCTTGCAGCAACACTGCTGGATAACCTAACACGTGATGGTGGCGCAGCTGCTTCCTGTTCCTGCCCGCCTGCCGACACAGTGAGCAGCGCACAGCGCCGAGCAAGTTCTGCCAGCTGTGCTGGGAGTCTGGGCGGTCGGGCAATGCGGTGCGCGCCTGCGGTGCCGGCGCGCGACATGCGCGTGCGCCGGCGGGGGTTTCACAAGCGTACCCACACAGACCGCCGGACGCATGCAGGTCGCTCAGCGGCGTGCGAGCCTCGCTGGGGCCACGCGGCGCTGCGCGCCCCGCCCTCTCAGCGGCGCGGCGCGCGGCGCGCAGGCGATGTCGATGGGCGTGCACGAGTCGCAGTCGCTGCTGTGGGAGCGCATGGTCGCGCTGGGCCGCCCGTTCGCACGCTACCTGGCGCCCAAGCTCGCGGCCGCCTTCCCGCAGCTGCCCCCGGAGCTGACGCCAGACTCGCTGTATGGTGGGCGCGCCCTGTGACTGCCTTACAGAAGCCGCCATAACAAGAGCCGGCAAGTGCATGCCAGGTACAGGGTACTCTGCACACTTTTGCTTGCTGTGTGCCTTTCTCCTTCTTCATAGCGTGTCGGGCAGACTGCGGAAGCCGCCGCCGGCGGGTGGGGATGCGAGCATCACGCGCCGCCGCCGGCCTCGCAGCCCGCGAGACGCCTTGGCGGCGGCTGCTGCCCAGCAAGGGTCTGCAGCCGACGGCGTCGCCCGCGGCGCGCAGGCGCCGTCAACAAGGTCAAGGCGCGTAGCATGATCCGCGTGGAGGCCGACGAGGTCACCTACCCGCTGCACATCATCCTGCGGTGCGCAGCGCCCGCACCGCCTGCCAATGCACGCTGCTGGATGCTGTGGTTCCTAATTAGACCAGAGTGGTGTGCAAGCTGACACCACGCCCAGCCTGCGTCTCAGTGCAAGTGCCCTGACGCACAGCATGCAAGAGCATGACAGCGCTGACAGCAAGCTCTGGGTGTGAGTCAGCGGTGCGCACGTGTGTCCTTGCTCACGTGTGTGTGCGCGCGCGTGTGCGACTGCGCAGGTATGAGCTGGAGCGCGGGCTGCTCGAGGGCAGTGTGGCGGTGGCTGACCTGCCGCGGCTGTGGAATGAGAAGATGGCTGCGTACCTGGGCTGCACCCCTGAGGACGATGGCGAAGGCGTGCTGCAGGCGCGCCCCGTATGCCTCATTGCACGTCTGCGCGTCCTTTGCGGGCGCCGGCTTGCAGGCGCCAAGCAGGCACGCCTGCGCCCTGCCCCCGCCCGCCTGGTGGGTGCGAGCGTAAGCGCTGCTTTGCTCCTGGGCAAGACACACCGGCGGCGCTGCTTCTGCGCAGGCAATTCAATACAACTCAGCAACTGCCTGCTGCAGGGCAGCGCCACGTTGCAGTGCCGCCCATGACAGTACCACTGAAGTGCTGCCTTATCTGCGCCTCGCTCCACTGCTGCGCGGCATCATCTGGCAGTGCGTGGCAGCCTGCGTGCCGCTCTTCAAGCGCCTCGATCAGATTGATTTTGCGCACCACCTCTGCATCCATGGCCGATCTGGGCGGCAGGCCAAAGAACAAAAGTGGTAACCGCGCACAGCCGACACGCTTGTCTCGAAAACCCTTGCAGTTCAAATAATGGCCCCAGCTGTGCTTGATCAAGCTCCAGTGTGCCATCTCACGAAAGATGAGGCGGTGTTGCTCAGTTGTGTGAACCTTGATTTTCTGATGTGTGTGCGCTCGCATCCACTGTGATGCACAGCCTGGCACAGCAGTGAGCGCCTGCAGCATGTCGAAGCGCACGCTGCGCCAGCGCAAGGCCGTCACGTACAACGAGCGCCTGCTGGAACTTGAGGTGGGCAACTACAGCGACGAGGAGGACTGGGAGCAGCCCAGCGAGCGCGCTGAGCCTGTGCGCACCAGCGCGGACGCGTGCGCCGTGCAGGACACCGCCCTTGAACCCAGCTGCGAGCCTGACGGCGCACACAGGTGCGCTGCAGTGACGGATGCAGGTGGCAGTGCGCCAGGGATGTGACAGCCCCAGGCTCCTTGGGCTGCGGCTGAGCCGCAGGACGGGTCAAGCAACTTGGCAGTGCTCGCAGAGGGGACACGGCGCGGCACGGCAGCCGGCGCGGCGCGCGCCGTGACGAACAGGTGGAGGCTGAGGGCAGCGATGCAACGGAGGCGTCGCTCGCAAGGGCGGTGGCTTCTGGCGCAGACAGTGAGTCCACAGAGGAGTCTGGCAGCGGCAGCAGTGCCGCGGAGGAACCCGTAGCAAGCACGCGGCGCCGCGGCCGGGCGGGCCAGAGCGCTGTGCAGCGCCGCGCGGTGCCGCAGCGCCGCGCGGCGCCAAAGCAGCCGCTCAGGGATCCCTCAGACAGCGAGGGTGATGGTGCGACACCGCGCCTGTGCACGCACGCGTCAACTTGGGCAGGAGGCAGCAGAGAAGCACAAACAGGTTGTCTTGCAACGCATCCGGTTGCAGTACACTAAGCTCTAGTGTGAGCTGCTGCGCACGCTTTGGTGCACAACCAGGCTGGAGGGCTGCTCTGTGCGCATCAGAGGACGACTCGGACCACGAGGAGCGCGACGCTGCAGGAGCGTGTGAAGGGCGGAGCCTGCACGCGCGGGACGCTGCACCCGAGCGGACGCTGCGCCAGCGTGACGTGCAAGCATGCACGGCCGAGTCGCTGAGCGATGACGAAGCCGACAGCGGCTCGGACGGCGGCACAGGCGCCGATGCGCGCACTGATGGCACCGCGGCAGCAGGCAGCGACGGCGGCGCAGAGACGGGGTGAGGGTCCTGCGCTCCTCTGCATGGCCAAAGATTGCACTGCAGCGATCCCTGCCTTGCACACCCAGGCAAGCTTTTTCAAGTGCCATGCGTTTGCAATACATTGTTGATGTTGGAGTGATATAGACTGCGCCCATCCTTTCAGGCATGCTGTCAAGGGATGCGGTGGTTGTGCGCTCTTTGACGTAGAACTGCTCTGTGCGTGGCAGGGCGGCCATCAGAGATCGACGCCGCGCTCAGGCAACCGTCTCGGCTTTTGACTTCTACGCGGTGCGCGCAAGCCCACGATACCAAAGAACCCCCAAATGCAAGTTTGCGCCGCATGCCTGACTCGCGACCCACGGCACCTTTATCCCAATGCGGCACAGTGCCCTGCAGTAAAGCTTGGTCGCGGTTGCCGTGCCAGGCGCCGACGGCGCGGCCGATGGCCAAGCGGAAGGCCGCACCGGCGACGGCACCGCCGCGCCGGGCCGCTAAGAAGCGCGTCACCAGCAGGTCCGGCCTAAATATATGATGCCGCTGCATTTGTGAATGCTCCACACTCCCTAGGCGACGTACATGCGTCATTGCTTGCCTTTC
>JAABUX010004095.1_pt1 | contig 18781 bp, 1 predicted proteins | sample 5561851 | NCBI WGS metagenome assembly JAABUX01 (sample SAMN10711883, study PRJNA513361) | rock metagenome | isolation source: Antarctica rocks | place: Antarctica: Victoria Land, Richard Nunatak red sandstone | collected 2016-01-03 | reverse complement strand
TATAATAGCACAGTCGTTATTTAAAATGATTACCTCAAACCCCTTACTTGTTACCTGATAAATTGAGAACAGTCCGTATATAAGAGTGGGAATATAAAGGACGTTTTTAATATAAATAATATGAGACGAACCGTCCGCAAGTATTTATTCTATTTAAGTAGTCCCTCGGCTACTAGTCTATATAGTCGTTCCGTTAGCGATAATTATCCCTGCCCTGTAGTTAGAGTAGTTAATAAACGACTCCTTATTATAGTATATATAGTGCGTACACCCTAAGTCTATAAGCTAGTTAATAGACCTAGCGTTAGTATTAGCGGCTAAATAGGCCTAGAAGTAAGTTAGTATTCTATTAGTAAATCGTTTAACTATTTTTACTTCCTTATAATATACGGGTAGACGTCTAGATTCTCTAGGACCTCTAGCTCCTTCCCTATCGTATACCGGTTAAGGTAGAGAGCTATACTCCTTATTTTCCTTATTATATACGGGTAGAGGTAGAGAGCTATCTAGCTCCTTAGTACCCCTACTCCGTCCGTAGGCAAAATCTAGTAACGTTTTAAAAGAGGATAGGTTTTCTTTATTAGTTCCCTTATTGCTCCCACGGCTTATATATTTTTAAGTAGCTGAAATAGTATCTAATAGTAAGTAATTATTACTCCCCTTATTTGAAAAATTATTAACGTTAGTACCGGTGCCCTAGTAGGTAGCATCGTCTTCTTTATCGGGCACCTAATAGTACTTATAACTATAACGGGCAAGTATAGAATAATGAGACTCCTACTCGCTATCCTCCTCGCCCTTATCCTTATTCTTTGCGGCTAACTTAGCTATTCTGGCCTTATATTTTGCCGGTGCTTATTCGGGGTGTAGCTTCTAGTAAAGACTATTCTAATAGTATCTAGGCTTCGCGCCTTTATAATATTTATATTTAGGAGGATTACCCTTACCGATGTAGTCTTTATTATTAGGGTCTTTACTATTAAGCGATAGAGGCTATCTACCCCTAGACCCTATACTCTTGTCCTTATTCCGGGACTAACGCTCCTTATCCTTGTACTTCTTAAGCTGAGCTACTAATACTAATGCGGATGTAGAGTTATTTTCCTTCTTACTTAGTCGTTCTTCTTCCTGAAGCTAAGCGGCCAGAACCTTAAATTTAGGATCAGTCTTCTTAGGTAATGTAGTGATTATTCTATAAATAAACTCCTTGTATTTACTATCTAGACTATAGAGTAGGGTAGATATATAGAGCCACTCCGGGAAGTATACCCCTATTCTCTTAAGCTCTTTCTCTTTTAAGCGGATAGTAGTAATATATAAATTTACTGAATTATCGCAGTTACTAATAGATACGTCTATTAGTTACCGGTAGGTAGTATAACGGTAGTTAAATCCTATCTCCTAGTATTACTCCTTTAGTATAATCTACATGCTTCCTACCTATAATATATTATTAATATGTTCCCTAGGCTTATCTTCATATATAGATAAGACTAGGTTTCGAGCTTTATAGTTTATTTACTTCTATTCCTTCTACTTAATAGTATAGGTAGTAATTTGAGCTTTATAGGCAGTAGTTTAATTTAGTATTCGTCGAGGAGGATTACCGGCGTTATCGACGTCGTCTAGGAGGTCCGGAGGATAGGTTTCTTCTAGGATATTAACCAGTCCTTTATATTCTAACGCGCCTTTTATACTTCTTTCTTATAACCGGTAGTTAGTCGAGCCCTTAAGCTTAGGGAAGTTAAAAATTAGTGAAAATATATCCCTTACCGCTATTACGATATCTGAGATCGTCGTTTAGGGGGATAATAGGTATCGTATCGAACAAGTATCGCTTAGGATATATAGTTGTTCTAAAGGGTGGTTATTAATTAATAGCCTGTTCTAGGATTTCTTCTCCTGTACTACTTTTAATAAAAACTCTATAATTACTAATATATCTGCTAATTACCCCTATGAATTAATACAACGCGTACTTAGTATAGCCGGGCTTATAACCTGATAGAAAACAGCGTTAATAGTGCGACTGTAGTATACGTTTAAGAGTTAAATAGTTAATTAATTAATCTAGGAAGGCAAACTGCATGCTATATAATAGGAGCAAGTGCCAAGGACTGCTTAGTCAGCACTAGAACAGGCTGATTTCTAACACTATAGACGGTCCTTATAGTAGAGAACTCTATCCTATACTACGTATTTAAAAGCTTAGTACCCTTATATTTGATTTTATCCTCGGTAATAGTATTCCGGATTTTAGAGTAGTATTCGTTAGTCTTATTTACCTTAGATATTCGATAGTAAATAGGATCGTCTATATTATAGATATTAACGCCGTTAAGTTTAAGTCTTAGCTTTAGCTCTAGCTCTATCTCTTTATAGATTCGATCTAGGGTAAGAACGGTCCTAAACTAATAGCGAACTCGTTCGTTATTAGAATTATAAGGTTTAGAACTAGGAAGCCTTATAAGTGCGTCTACCTTTAGATTACTATTACCGGTTCTATAAATAATCCTGATATTAAATTTTAATAGTAGATCTAGATATCTTACCTAGCGTCTAATTAATTCCTTGGCTTTAGTAAAATATATAAGTCCTTTATAATCCGTAAAGATCTTAATAGAAAGGTCTGTAATTTCTAGTTCCGGACGCTAATATTTAAGGTATTTAATAATTGCTAGTAGTTCTTTATTATAGATCTGGTAATTATATTCCGCCGGCGTTAGGTTCTTTCTATAGAAAGTAATAGGATATAGCTTTCCCTTATCGTCTATTTAGAATAGAATACTACTATTAACGTAATCGGATAAGTCCGTTTTAAGAATAGCTTCCTTTATTATATTAAAATACCTAAGAACTAGGGCGGTAGTTATAGTATGTTTTAATAGTTTAAATACCTCCTAGTATTACGGCGTCTAGTTAAATAAGGCGTCCTTATTAGTTAGTTTTATTATCGGTCTAACGATCTTTAAGAAGTCTCTAATAAAGCGTCGGTAGAAATAATAGAAGCTAATAAAGGCTTAAACCTCTTTAAGCTTAGTAGGTATTAGCTAGTTAGAGACTACCTATATCTTAAACGGGTCTATTCTTAGACCTTCGGTAGATACTATAAGTCCTAGGAATTTAGTCTCCTAGATATAGAACTCGTATTTTAGGATATCTACTTAGAGTCCTACGTCTCGTAGCTTTTAAAGTACCTTCCAAACGTACTAAATATACTCCTTTCGTATTTTACTATAGATAAGGATATTATCTAGGTAGGCTTGGCAGAAATCGTTTAGATACTCGAATAGTATATTATTTATATACTGCTAATAAGTTGCCGATCTATTAGTTAATTTAAACGGGAGTACCCGGTATTTATATAATCCTAGGTGTTACGAGTCGAACCTGTTCGAACCGGATATCGAACCAGACATCGAACCGGATATCGAACCTGATATAATATTAGTGTTACCTCCTAATAGGGTTAGCGTCTTAGTAGCGGGCTATATCTTCTTTTACTTATACTATAGATTTATCTCCTTAGATTTATTCTCTTAGTTACTAAATTACTATTAACTCGCTCTAGTTATATCCTAATATTAGAATAAATCTCTTTACTATATCGCTCGTACGTATCGAACGAGCTTAAAGAAATTAATTAAGGAAATAGGATCCTTAGTATTAGAACCCTAGAGTCGGTTCCTTATCCCTAATATCGGTCGACTACGAGTATACGACGATATAAGCTACTAAAGGAGGTAGGCTTATTACCTTATAAGAAAATAGAAGGACTACCTAAGTATAGAGTTAGTACCTAGAGTATACGGAGCTATTACTTACTAAAGAACTACCTAATATACTAACGTTTATTAAACCTTAACTAAACGTTTATTAAATACGCCCTTTAGTCGAACGTAGCTAATTTACCTCGTTTAAGCTCTATACCTATCTAACTATCTATATAGTTAATTAAGGAACTAATCCTTATCCTCCTAATAATTTAGAAATAATATCGACCGGGGATATAGAATACCTAAATCTATAAGAGAGTCTTAGGCGGTTAGGACGCGATACGAGATACGCCCGACTATTTATCCTAGGTAATAACCTCCCTAGTAGTAATACCGATACTAGGGATACCTAGTAAATTAAGACTATCGACTAACTATAGTTCTAGGCGGAGTAAGATCCTGAGGGCTTACTTACTATAATTAATACGCTTAGGGAATAATGAGACTTAGGCCTTTAGGTAAATAAGCTCTACTACGTAACTATAAAGGACGCTACGGATCTACGATCCTAACTCGATCTAACTTATAACGACCTACCTCCTCGTCCTCCCCTAGCCTCTTTCTTATCTTCCTCCTCGAACTCTACCGCGAACGAATAACTTCTACAATAATAGGTACGAGATCTAAAAGCCTCTAAAGTAGTAAGAGACCGGGAGATACGGAACTTACGCGAAACGTCGTACGCCTCTAGTTAGGATACTCTTAGTAAATTAGAAAAGATCTTAACCCCGCCTATACTAATAGACGGTAAAGAGCCTATATAGGAAACGTAGAAGCTTTATATTAGTAATAAATTATCTACCGGAAACTTCCGAGACGAACTCTATAAGGTTATTTATATTTATAATAGGACGGGCGGTAAAGCCGCTATAATTCTCGAGTCTAGACGGGATATTCTACGGGGATATCCCTTTACTACGGTTCTCGAGGTCCTAAGGGAGTTAGAACCTTACTTCGCCGACCCGAATAAGTTTAAGAAGGTCGAACGATAGTATAACGACTTATAGTAAGGGAACTAGCGTACCGCTAATCTTATTACGATAACTTAACTCTATACCGTTACCTTAGGTCTCGATTACTCTCGACTACTTAGAGAGTTATTAAAGAAGTTTAATTTCTATATTAAGGATTCGCTAGACTACCTCGGTTCTAAGTTCTAGCCTTTCGAGACGATAAAGGTATACGTTATTCGAATCGACGACGCTCACCGTTATTCTCGTAAAGAGAGAGACTGTAGGAAAGAAAATAATCGTCTAAGACGTCCGCTATTTAAGAAGACCTCGCTAGTTCCCGTCGTCTCTATAAAGTACTCTACTCCTTTCCGCCGTATAAAACGTTTACCTAAGGGTATACCCTCTAGTACGAGTAAAGTCCTTACCTATTATACCTATAGTATAAAGGGCTATACCTCCCGTATCTACCCTTAAAAGCCGGCGCGTAACGGGAAGATTAACGCCTTATAAGCGATAGGTAATTCTAAAAAAGAGGGCTATATCCTCTATAAATCTAGTACTTCCGAAGGCGACTCGAAGTCGGAAAACGACGAACCCCTTCTAAAGTTACGGTAGGGGGTAAGATCTTATTATTATATAATATAGACTCTTTCTACGAAGACGCTATCTTTACGAATCGTCTATTCCTAGTTCCCGGTACCCTTAGCTATTAGGAAGATAAATACTAGCTCGATTTCCTAGTAGATACTAGAGCGATAGGTTATACTTTTATTAATAAAGCCCTCGTACCCGTTATTTATAATATACTTAATCTCGACCCTTTACCGTTAGTAAAATCTAAGCGGATTCGAGGATTCGATAGGGTAGTTAGAAAGAGGCCTATAATATACGCTATCTACCTAACCCTTCAACTAGATAGTTATAATAAATTAACCTTACTAATACTTATAACCGATTTAGGTTCCTACTTAGCTATCCTAGGGAAGCTCTAGATAAAAAAGGCTAGTTACCTATTAGATATAAGAAACGATTCTATTATCTAGCTCGATAAGCTCGCTTTTACGTCTAAGTTAGAGATAAGGAGACGCCTAACGGAAATAGCTATATATACTATTCTATTTACCCCGAAGGTAACCCTAAGCCCTATTAAACTAGGTAGTAAGATCGATATTAGACTAGACGAGGAGACTACTAAAAGCGCGCGGCGCGGTTTAGGTAGTCTTGAGAACCGCCCGGTATCTAAAGTTAAGCCGAAGCTACTTCGTCGTCCTACGCCGGAAAAAGAGGATTCTCCTTTCGATATATATAGTATTAGAGTATATACTTTTAGACTTTTAGCTAAGAGAGCGAAGTAAGGTAGTACCTACGTTTTCGCTACGTTTATAGAAGAGATAAATAATAAGCTAGCTCTCTACCGGAATCTATAGGTAGAATTACTAAAACTATTTTCCGTAGAAGCGTCTATAGCTAATCTTAAGGACGTAAAGAAGACGTTACTAAAGGAATACTACGACTTCCTAGACGTATTCGACCGATTGAAAGCTAATAAGCTACCCCCGTACCGTCCTTCCGATTATAAGATTAAAATCGTCGGTAACTAATCCCCTCCGTAGAGTCGAGTCTATAAGATATCGCTATTTAAGTTAACTAAGGTTAAGGAATACCTAACTAATAACTTATCTAAGGGTTTTATTACTCCTAGTAAAGCTTTATACTCGTCCCCCGTCCTATTCGCTCTAAAGTAAATAGAGACTTACGCTTCTATATTAACTACCGTAAGCTAAACGCCTTAACTAAACGGAATCGCTACCTCCTACCCTTAATAGACGAAGTTATCGGTAAGATTAGGGGATACTCGTATCTTATACGATTAAATATTATCTCGGCCTTTAATAAAATAAGAATAGACCCCGATAGTAAGGACTATACGACGTTTACTACGGCTCTCGAATAATATAAGTATCGAGTCCTCTCTTTCAGACTAACTAATAGTTCTAGGAGTTTCTAGTAATATATAAACGATATATTATAGGAGTTTCTAAACGATTTCTACTAGGCCTACCTAGATAATATTCTTATCTATAATAAACCCCGCTCTACGTATCGAAAATACGTTAGATAAGTAATAGAATACCTACGTAAAGCTAGATTATAGGTAGATATTAAGAAGTACGAGTTTAACGTTAAAGAGACGGTTTTCCTCGGTATTATAATCTTAGGAGAAGGTCTTCGTATAGACCCTAAGAAAATCGAAGCTATCGTTAAATAGGCTATCCCTACTAATCTTACTAAAACTTAGACTTTTATAGGGTTCGCGAACTTCTATCGACGTGTTATTCGGGAATTCTCTAGGCTAGTTAAACCTCTCGTTTATTTAATAGAGAAGGATATATCGTTCGTCTAGAGCGCGGCTTATTAGGCTATCTTCTAAGCTCTTAAAGATTATATAGTATTAGCCCTAGTCCTTTATTATTTTAACCCGAACCGCTAGTCGATCCTAGAGACGGACGTATCTAATTAGGTAACCGGCGGAATCCTATCCTAGTATAACGGCGAAGGTATATTATATCCGGTAGCCTTCTATAGTAAAAATATAGTCCTAGCCGAATATAACTATTATATCTACGATAAGGAACTTCTAGCGATTATTTAATACTTCGAATACTAGCGCCCTAAGTTAGAATATACGGATCTCCCTATTTAAATCTTTACGGATTATTAAGCCCTAAAGACTTTTATAGAGAATAAGAAATTAACTCGTCGCTAGGCTCGATATTTAGATCTACTTACTAAATTTAGCTTCTAGATTATCTTCTGATTAGGTAAGTAGAATACTGAAGCGGATACCCTGACTAGGAGGGCTGATTCCCGCCCCGTAGACGATTAGGATAAACGTTATAAGTACTAATACTAGATAATCCTTACTCCCGACCGTATTAAAATCCGCCTAGGCGACGCCGAGGAAATATTATTCGACCGGTTATTAGCTACTAATAAAGATAATACTAACTTCTAGGAATTCGTTTAAGCTATCTCTAAAGGCGAGAAGCGTTATAAAGGCGTAGGCTTAGAAGACTATCGGGTAGTTAACGGGGCCCTATTTAAGAAGGGACTCCTCTAGGTTCCCGGAGATTAACGTACTAAAGTAATTTAAGAAGTATATAATTAACTATCTACCGGTTACGTAGGTATAGCCCGAACCCTAGATATACTTAAAAGATACTTCTACGAGCTGAGATACTCGAGCGACGTCCGCCGCTATATTCGTAATTATTATTCTTATTAACGAAGTAAAGTACCTCGTAATAAAGCTAATAATCTTCTATAGCCGTTACCGATCCCTAATTAACGCTAGCAAGATATCGCTATAAATTTTATTATAAACTTGCCGGACTTAGAAGGTTATAATACTATTTATACCGTTATCGATCGTTTAATAAAGGAACGCTACTATATTCCCTACTACGAGGGCGAAGGACGGCTATTAGTAGAAGAGCTCGTATAGATTATAATCTAGAACGTCTTCCGCCTTTACGGACTTCCTAGCTTTATCGTATTAAATTAAGACCCTGGGTTTATTTCCAATATATAGTAATTACTATATTAACGGCTTCGTATTAAAGCTAATATCTCTACCGCTTACTACCCGGAGATAGACGGATAAACTAAAAGGGCTAACTAAGACGTTAAATAAAGGCTCCGGAAATACGTCGTATATATATAAGACGACTAGGCGAAGTAGTTACCTATTATTAGATTTAGCGATAATAATAATACCTCTTCGGCTAGCTTAATAACCCTATTCTATATAAATAAGGGATTCTACCCCCGTATATCTTTCGGCCCCGATACTTCTATATACTCGTTAATAAGGGCTCGTCTAGAGGCGTCTAAGGCCGAAGATATAAGTAAGCGTATAGAAGAGTTACTAGACTATAATAAGTCTAACCTCCGAGGTACTTAAGAGTAGATAAAGGATTAAGCGGATAAATACCGGCGGGACGTATCTTATAATATCGGCGATATAGTATAGATTTCGTCGAGAGATATAAAGATAAGTCGCCTATTTAAGTCGCTTAAAGACTAAATACTAGGCCCTTATAAGATCGTTAAGAAAATTAGGACGTCCTACCGACTAGAGCTTCCCCTAAGTATAAAATGAAGTAAAGGTTTCTACGTTTTAAAGCTACGGCCTTTAGTAAGTAATCCTTTACCTAGTTAAAGGCTCCCTCTACTAAATCCAGTAACTATCGAGGACGAAAACGAATTTATTATCGACGATATCCTATCCTTACGCCGCGAACCCCGTACTCGACGCCTATAATTTAAAGTAAAATAGAAAGGCTACGACCGCGACGATAAATAGTACTACGTAGACGCTAGTAAGTTCGATAACGTAAAAGGGGTAGTAGAGGAATTCTATAAGCGGTACCCGCGGATAACTAAGTAATCGATTATATAGAGGTTTAAGGACGTTTATAGAGGTTTAATAAACTACTTTCTAATCGGCTCGGGACGAGCCTTTTCTAGAGGGGGGGGTAATATTACGAGTCGAACCTGTTCGAATCGGATATCGAACCGGATATCGAACCTGATATAATATTAGTGTTACCTCCTAATAGGGTTAGCGTCTTGGCAGCGGGCTATATCTTCTTTTACTTATACTATAGATTTGTCTCCTTAGATTTATTCTCTTAGTTACTAAATTACTATTGACTCGCTCTGATTATATCCTGATACTAGGGAAGTAATAAAGGTAGTATAGTCTTCGCTATTAGAATATATACGCAGTTTATTAAATACGGCGATAATATCTAGTCGGGTAAGATATTTATATCCCTAGACCCGTCCTAGGACTTTATTAATTAATAGAATTAAATACCGGTTCCTTTTAGTCAGGGTATTTAATCGTCGGTAGTTAACGTAAAACCTTAGTCCGCCGTTCTACTTTTCTACGAAAAGGATAGGTAAGGTAAATAGAGCCTGACTTAGAACGATAAATCCCTTTTTTAGATATTCCTCCAGGTACGTCTTAACTTACTCTAGTCTATAACCGGATATAGGGTAGATTCTACTTTTTAGTAGATGAAGTTTAGTATCCTTTTCGATAAATTCCTGCTTATAATTATAGAGTCGGTAGGGAGGGAGCTTATTAACTTGTACCTTATTAAAAAGATCTATATAGTTATAGTACTCAAGAAGTAGTTTTTTCTTAATATCTTTCGAACTAAGCTCTTCAGCACTATAGATTTCAGCGTCTCGTCCGTAGTATCTTTTAAATTTATAGCCGGATCCGTATAGGTATAGGCTACCACGAGACGAGGTAATAGCCGATAGTCGTTCTTTAATCTTACTAATAGTTAAAGAGAATAGTTAATTAGTTTTGTCCTTTACTAATAGATAGAATGGCGCGGTACCGATTTTATGAATATCTAGAATATCCGGGTCCTTAGATCTGGCAGCTTTAGTAGCCCTAGGGGTAGAGGTTTTTCGTTTCTTTTTATAGTAAGAGTTTATAACTGGCGGTAGAGGATTATCTTCTTCTAAATCCGGTTTAATAGGGACTAAGGGGATTGGATTAGGAAAATCCTTTAAAGGGGGTAGGAAAGTAAGGTCTTTATGAGAAGATATTTCATTTCCGTTATAATCGTAACGTCTCGGAATAAATAGGAGCTTATCCCTAAGTATATCCAGGAGGACACCGTATCTATTTCACTATAGTTTTCCTAGAATAGCACCATATTATCCTAATAGGGTAATAAGTATCGGGTAGGTTAATTCCTTATATCCTCCTATCTTAATAGTAGGGAGGAGTATATAGGTAATTAGTCTATCGGATATTTTACCGTCCTATCCTCTTAAAGGTTAGATTTTACTAGAGGGACCGGTTCAATTTATAGTTATTCGTATATATTAGATACGAGGGCCTCGTTAATAACGGTACATACTCTAGTATATCTACTATTAACAAGGGCTTGTAGAGTAAATTATCGGTCGGAAGAAGAGAGAGTAACTAGCGTCTTAAATAAGTATCTAGCTTATAGATCCCTAGGGGTATCGGTTAGGTATACCTTATTTATATCGCCTCTTACCGGCTTTTTAATAAGGGCTAGGCGTTTTCCGAATTTGAATCCGACTCTAAATCATCTAATCCCTAATCCGAATTGATAGGATATCCTACTGCGGTATATATACTGTCTATTCCTATTTTATAGATCCTACTAGCTTCCTTTACTACTATTCTTCCGACGTCGGTTTAAACTAGTTTAGGGTAGACGTTCTAAATATGGCTAGGTTTTCTATAGTTAAAATACTTAGGTTTATATTCCGGCTAAGGCTTTATAAAGAGAGTGAATAATTCTAATCCTAATTCTATAAATTAAATAGTCTTCGGGGTAAACGCGTATTTACTTATTAATTAGGACGCGGATATCTTATTTTTCTACGGTATTAGATACTTATACCTATAGCCATTCTTAACGTTAGTAAAGAAGATCCGGAGTTTCGAGATATTAGTAATATACCTTCTTTGGTTAATATAAGCGACTAGGAGTCGAGGTAATACCTTATTTATGATATCTATAATACCTTTCTACTTAGTATATCCTATTTCTATTAATAGTCGGGTAAATTCAGCCTAGAATTAATTAGATAGTTAATTATTCTTCTACTTAAGGGCGAGATACCTATAATAGGTATTTCGTTCCCGGTCGTGTCACGGGCTGGGTTTAAGATATATTGGAAGGATCGATTTCTAGAAGCTAGGCTATTTTATAAGACGATCTACGAAGAAAGAAAGAAGAAGAAGAAGAGTAATCGTAAGATTAAATACCTATAGGATTCGCTAATCCTCGATAATATCTTATAAGGCTAAGACTAATATATAACTAAATAATTTATAGGATTAATATTATAAAGGAGATTAATACGAATTCTTACTTTATAGGGTCTAATAATAATATTCCTAAAGTAGTAAAGATAGAACCGTAATAGTAGCCCTCTCTTAGGGACCAAAGCTCCTACGAGGTCTTATTACTCGTCGTCGTCGTAATCTAAGTCTTTATAAGCCTAGTACGTAGTCTAGGTATCGTACCCGAGTCGGTCTAGGTACTTCCGGAAGTAATTTTTAATAGCTTCGTCTACGGAGCCGAGTAGATTAGGTAATCGCCGCTAGTCTAGCCGATAACCTACCTAATTTATAAAGAATTTAAGGTAGCTACGCTATATCCGAGAGTCTAGGATACTAGTAACTTCCTAGATTTCTTAGCCGTTACCGTCGACGATAGGGAATAATATAGAGGTAATTTAGTCTAGGATAGAGTTAGTAGCCCCCGGGCGTAGCCTACTAGTATAGAATATATCGTAGTAGGTCTAGGCGTCGGGGAGCTTAAGCTAATAAGCGTAAGAGCTTATAGTCTTAGTAATTAGAAAGGGGCCTTCGAACTTATTAGATAGCTTTTTATTCGGGCGCTAAATTACGAGGTTTCGGGCGTTAAGCTTAATATAGTCGCTAACGCTATACCTTAGAGCGTTCTAGCGTTAGCGGTTTATATTAACCTCGTAGACTACTTAAGCTAGAGTTATCTATTCGCGGAGAATTTTATTAATAGTTATTATTTTCTCGATAAATCCGTTAGCGCTTCTACGATCTTATTATTCCTTAAGGTCTATAATCTTACTTACGGCCGTATAGGGTTCTAGTCCTATACGAGGGTACCATTCGTAGTTAGCTATAAACGGGGTATAGTCCGTAGTTTCTAAGAAGTAATTATTAACTATAAATTCGGCCGACGGTAGCTATAAGACCTAGTTATTCTATAGGAAACTAATATAGGTACGAAGGTACTATTCTAGAACGGTATTTATAATCTCGGTTTATCCGTCTATTTCGGGGTAGAATATCGTCGATTAATTAGCCTTAACTTCTAGGCGTTAATAGAGCTAATCCTAGAAGTAGCTAACGAATTAAGTTCCTCGATCTAAGATAAAAGAGCTAGGAAGGCCGTAATCTTTATAAATATTAATATAAAAGGCTCGAGCGGTATCTACGACGGTAATCCCGTCTATAGAAATAAACTTTACTATTTTACTTAGGCGGTCTACGATAACTAGGATATTAATATAATCTCGTCTCTAAAGGTCTCGGCTAACGGGGAAGGTAATAACGAAATCTATGAAGATATAAGTCTATCTTCTCTTAGGGATAGGTAATAGCTTGAGGGCTCCCTAATACTAGTCGCGAGAGGTCTTACTACAGCGGTAACTATAATAGTTACGGACGTAGCGCTTAATATCGTCTAGTATTCCTAGCTAGTAGTAGTAACGGCTAAGTATCTTATAAATCTTTACTCGACCGAGGTACCCGGAGGTAGGGGTATCGTAGGCTTCCCTAAGTAGGCGTAGTCGTAGAGCGTCGTATTCGGAGACGAAGAGACGGTCTTAAAAGTAGAGGCGTCCGTCTCTAGCTTCTAACTCTACTAACGGGAAGTCTTTTAGTTTAAATTATCTCGATTTAAGGGCCTTAAGAATTTCCTAAGCCCGTTCGTCCTCTTAGTAAGCGGCCTATAAGGCGTTATTAATATTAATAAGATCGTCTTTAGGCGTCGATTCGGGCGTCGTATTATAACTAGAAACTAGGGCTAAATAAAGTACTTAGAGTTTTAAATTTTCCTCCTTTAGTACCGTTTACTATTAATATTATCGACGGCTATCTCCCCCTTCGGAGGGGAGATCTCCTAATTAACGGGTTAGAGTATCGGCGCGGTAGTTTATAGCCTCGAGGCGATAGACGATTTAAAAGTTAAACCTTAAAAGGAATTCGGACTAACGGGCTTATCGACGACTAAGGAGTTTAGTTAATATAAAATATTTAAGATTTTTATAATCCGATATAACTTATACGGGGGTTTTAGTTCTATAACGGGGCTTTAATAGTCCTAATAACGTATGCCCTATAATTAATTACTTCGTACGGCGTAGTAGTACGCCTCGTAACTACGCCTCGCCGCTAAGGCGTATTAGACAGCGTACCGAAGTACGAGTACTAGAACTCGTACCTTCGTAACTTAATACCTAGCTTCCTTAGTAATTAGTCTTCTAATTAATAACTACTAAAACGTCTACTTACTTACCGTAACCTATCCACGTAATTAACTACGTAGCTCTATTAAAAGGGGTCCGTAGCTACCTAATAAGTTCCCTCGTACTCGAGGCGTTAGCCTTCCAAGGTATAAATAATTATAAGAAGCTCCTTATCATCGGCAAAAAAATTAACTGACTACCTACTTGAAATCAACCCTATCGGACCCTTTTATAACCGATAGTCTATGTCATTTACTAAATACGCTGACGGCGGGATCAGTAACTCTGAAATCTAACAGCAACTTATATATTAGACGAACACCCCTAGTTAATAACTAATAGAATACGCTATTAGGTACGTAATAGTATGCGCTATAATATAAGCTATAGTTGCAGCTATAAATCGCCCTGTAGTATACGCAGGCCATGAATTAATTAAATAAATAGAATAAACCATGGCATATAAATAAACCATGGTACATAAATAGATCATGGAATAGACTATAGTATAAACTATAGTATAAATATATATGCGCTAATAGTTAGAACATGCGAGGGCGCACCCCCGCGAGAACTTTGGCTAAAACTTATTATTTTGAAATAATTAGGTCGATAGCGTTAATAGTCGTCGCCCTAGGTCGCTACCGTTAATAGCGACGATTATAGAAAATTATAAAAAATTATTAATTAAATAATCGACTGTCATCCGTCTATTAGTTAATAGTCTAAGTTACTAATTACGTATATAGCTGTTAGTCGGCTTAGTAGATTTACTAATTACGCTAATAGCTGTAGATTAGTAGTTTTTAATTTTTACCGATAATCGTAGATCTCGTAATTATATTCTACGGGGCTTATCTTAGAGGAGAAGTAGATAATTAGTCGTAACTAGCCGTTATTATCGTACTAAGATAGAACGCCGGTAGTAATAAAGTCTAACGCGTCCGTCTTAATAATAATTTTCTTTTTATAGTCGAAATATATTAGGATAGAGGTAGTACTAAAGGCGAGCTTTAGGGTATCGAATATCTTTTAATACTCGTTCGTCTACTAAAAGGGAAGGTCCTTCTTAGTAAGCTTAGTAAGTAGGGTAGCGATCTTCGAAAAAAGTCGGATAAAACGTTGATAGAAGTTCGCGAACCTGAGGAAGCTCTAGATATCCTTAACGTTTACGAGAGTTATCTAATTAAGGATAGCGGTAACCTTCTTAGGGTTTATTTTTAAACCGTCGGTTCCGATAATTAGATCTAGGTATTTCACCTCCGGGATAGAGAATTCGTATTTATTAATATTTAGCTAGAGTCCGGCTTCGTTTAGTCGTTAAAGTACTTACCTAACTTATTTCCGGTACTCCTTCTTAGAGTTACTATAAATTAGGATATTATCGATATACGCCGTATAGAATAGGTTAAGAAAATCGTAGAGTATATCGTTAATATAGTTCTAGAACGTAGATAGGGTATTCGCGAGACTGAAATTATAACTAGAGATTTAAATAGCCCGTAGCGAGTTTATATAGCCGTCTCCTATTCTTTTCCCGAGGCTATACGGATCTTATTAAACGCGGCGATAATATTAAGTTTAGTAAAGATTACGGCTTTAGCTATACGAGCTAATATTTCCTAGATAAAGGGTAATAAATACCGGTTCTTAACCGTAATCGTATTAACCGCCCTATAGTCTATATAAAGCCGTAGGCCTCTATTAGATTTCTTAGCGAATAGAACTAGGGAGGCGTAAGGGGATTTACTAGGGCGAATAAATCCTTTCTTAAGATTCTCGTCGATAAATTACTTTAGTACTAGAAGCTTTAGATAGGATATACCGTATAGCGGTCTAAAGCCGAGTTATTTACCTTCGGCGAACTCGATCTTATAATCGTACGGGCGATACGGAGGTAGCTTATCGACTTCGGCGCGAGAGAATAAAGATAGCTATTCGTAATTCTCTTCGGGAAGTAACTTAGCGGAGTCGGAATAAACTTTTAGAGTGAGGGATTATTTAATATCGCGAATTAAAGAAGCTTTAAGTTCTAGATTACTAGGGTCTAAGGCCTAATTAATATCGTCTATAGTAGTTATAAATAGCTCGACCCCTTCTTATCTAGTAGTATATACCTATAGAGCTATATTAATAAGTTTAATATCTAGAGACGTAGCTCCGAGAGTAGAGGTAGATTCTAGTTTAGGGGTAGGCGGGCTTACCGAAGTATTAGGCCTAAAGGTTAACTTACTTTTCTAGAGGCTAAGTTCGATTATTATTTATTACGCCTATATTTATAGGAGTCTAATTATAGCTTTATAGCCTACGACGGCAAATCGAAAACCGGCTCTACGGGCTCGAGGCCTAAGCGTAAGCGGCTTAGAGCGCCCCGAGCGCTCGACGGGAGCTTAGGGCGCCCGACCCGGCTCGATAGGAGCTCGATAGGAGCTCGAAGCTAATACGTAGCTAGCTTCGGGCGTATAACGCGCGTAAATAACCCTAAATACGTATTTTACTTTATAGGCCCCCCTCGAGCTAGATTACGTGATTTTTAGCCCTAAATAATTAAAAAAATCTTGATATTCTATAATCGCCCCTATCGACGGTAGCGACCACCTAGAATTACCCCTAACGCCATTAACTTTTAATACCCGGAATCGATTGATTTAGGTAAATTCTTCGCGGGGGTAGCGGCCCGACAGCGGTGCGACAGCGGTGCGACAGCGGTGCGACAGCGGTAGGTAGGTACGACCGCCATAGATAGGGGCCGCAGCTATAGATAGAGGCCGCAGCTATGGATACGCCATGGCTATAGATGCGCCAGGGCCATAGATGCGCCATGGCCATAGATACGTTATAACCATTGATTATATGGGGGCTATTACTAGGGGTAAAAGTTAGTGGCGTATACTAAATTAGTGCTACTCGAAGCCGGCTCGGTAGGCCCCTAAGTAGCTCGAAGCCTATTAGTTATACGCGTCGGGCTCCCGTCGAGTCGGGAGATAGGTAACGCGTTCGAGGCTCCCCGAGCTCCTATCGAGCGCCCTGAGCTACTATCGAGCCGGTTTTTATTTTGCCGACGTAGGAGGTCGATAACGAAGAATCGAGTAAGGATAGTCTCTCCGCCTGAGGCTTAAAAGCGGATTTCGATAAAATAGGAGACGGGCCTTAAAGAGACTAGGAGGCTATTAAAACCGTAAAGGGCTCGGGGTTAAGGTAAGGGAATAAGGGGGTAACGATATTTTTACGCGTATATACGATCGATAAATACTTCTCTAGTAGTACCGGTATTAAAGAGAGTTAGGTAGTATATAGTAGTTCTATTATAACTAAGAGTATATAGAAGAGTAAGGTATTCGCTATCCGAAGTACCTCTTAATTAACTTAAGTAGGTAGATATCGAAAGGTAGAGCGGTTCTTATAAACGACTTAATATAAGGACTAGGCGTTTCCCTTCTATAGTAGAGCGACTTCGGGCTCGATAGGTACTATATTAGTACCGCGAGCTTATAAGGGGGCTCGGGTAGACTTTCGTAGATATATAAAGGCGAAATAGCCGTACTCGCTATAGTATAAGTAGTCGTCGTTAGCCTGACGACGATCCTTTTCTTTCTAAGTTAACGGGGTACGGGGGGCCGTCGCGGACGTTAGCGATACTAAGGTCTATTACGTCTAGATTACGAGGGGCTATAATAGAGGCGACGGGGGCTCTAATACCCCTACTAGTACTAAAGCGTAAAGACTATAGGGGGCGTCCCTTATTACCGGTAGCGACGGCGGCCTTATAAGGAATAATTAGTTAATAACGAGAGTCGAAGCGTTAGTAGAGCTATACTAGCTTATCGAACGTAAGGCCTTCGACGTCGATAATAACTAAGTACTATTAGAGCTTAGTACTAAGTCCTTATTTAAGGTAGTACTTCTAGTTAGCTAGGTCGTATCCGGTATCGCTAATCTAGCGCTAAAACTCCGAATAGTAGATAGCAAACGTACGATTTACTTATTTAAGTTTATAAATCTTCTTCCAGGCGGTACCCTTAGGATTCGAATCTCTAAAGTTTATCTTAAGGGCGGCGATTAGCTCCTTAACGATCTAGATCCCTTCGGTTTCTAGACGCTTTAGGAGCTAGATTTCTATCTTTCCTACGATACGACTAAACGCGTAGCGGGTTTTATTTATAGGAGTAGAGTACTAATTCTAATTAGCGAGGAGTTTAGATTTAAGCTTATAAATAAAGCTCGGGAGCTTATCTTTCTACTATCTAGTAAACGCTTCTAGGTCGGGGAATTTCTCGGTCTTACGTAGATATAAGACGGGTTATAAAAAACGGAATTAGGGGGCTTAAGATTAGGAAGCGGCGTTAGCGTTAGCGTTCTCTCTCTCTTAAGCGAGAGTATACTCTAAGTTTTAAATTTAGAGTTAAGATTAGGCTAAGTAGCGCTTAGCTTAACGAGTAGCTTCGGTAGCTACGATACCTTCTTATTAAATATTCTTTATTACTTAGAGGAAGCTTAGTCTATCGGCTTCTAACTATTAAGCTATCCCTTCGTAATCGTCGAGGTCGATAATACGAGGGCCCTTATAGTAGTAGATAGAGCCGGTTTTACTAATATCTTAGTTTATAGTAGATAAATAAGCCCTATCGGTATTAAAAGGGTCTTAGTATTCTTAAAATAGTTAAGGCTAGGTTTACTAAGGCTAGGGTTACTTAGATTACTAGCGCGGCTAAGGTCCGAGACTAAAGTCTAAGGAGTTTAATAGAGCTCTAAAAGCTATAATATCTTAAGAGTTAGTATTAAAAAAGGTATTTAGGTTTTCGAGAGTTTTATAAGGTAAATCGTAATATTACGGGCTAGGTTTAAGGTATATTAGAAGGATCGATTTCTAGAAGCTAGGCTATTTTATAAGACGATCTACGAAGAAAGAAAGAAGAAGAAGAAGAGTAATCGTAAGATTAAATACCTATAGGATTCGCTAATCCTCGATAA
>JAABUX010004094.1_pt1 | contig 18783 bp, 18 predicted proteins | sample 5561851 | NCBI WGS metagenome assembly JAABUX01 (sample SAMN10711883, study PRJNA513361) | rock metagenome | isolation source: Antarctica rocks | place: Antarctica: Victoria Land, Richard Nunatak red sandstone | collected 2016-01-03 | reverse complement strand
CTTGCTGTACCCACACACTCCTGTCGCGTCTGAGCGCCGCAGCAGAGAGAGGCAGGGGCGTGGGCGCACGACTGCGCCTCTGTAAGGCTCTCTCGCGGGTGCCTTCGTCTAGAATTCACAGACCGTGTCCTCTCCTCAACCGTCGAGGCAAGGAACCCTGCTGCCGTCCAGGAGCGCAGAGACGATAGGGTGCAATCGAGTAGCATGTGCGCTTCTCGCTCCGTGTAGCGATGGAGGTTTGCCTCTGGAGTTAGTGTTCCGAGATATTGTATAAGGACAATCCGTTCGCACCATATAGCCCTGAGGCCTTTCGCGCTTAGATCGTGGAATGCGGCTAGATTTCTATTCTGAATAGCCGTAAGGAGATCCGGCAGTGAGCCAAGCCTCTTCAGGGAATGGTAGGCCGTCATGAGGCGAACTGTACTCGGGTCGTCATCTGAGTATGGGCGTACGGGCAGGTGTTGTATCAAGAGATTAAGTGCGGCGCCAACCTCAGGCGCTCTGTACGTTCCGTATGCCGGCCTACTTCCGCCTGCTAAACGTCCGTTTCGCCGTGGAAGAAGTTTCGCAGCCGTTAATAACGTAGCTCTATTGCGCCCTACACCTAACTGACGTGCCACCTCTCTAAGAGTCAGAGCATTTCCAATTTCATCCTCATGCTCGCGTCGCAGCGCATTAACCGTATCAGCATCGAAGAATGCCCTTTGCCACGGTCCATTAGCTCGGTCGATCGCCGGCGCGACGCGGGGAGTCAGACGCCCTTCCGCAACAAACCGATTCAGCGTTTCGGTGCTCGTGCCGAGGCGATGCATGGTATCCGACTTACTAATGAGCGACGATTCGGTACTTCCTGTTTGGTCGTGGAAGTCACGATAGAAGGGATACCAGCGGACCGTACCTGGCAGCGTGTCCAGAGCGACGAACATGAAAGACTCCCATGCCTGATGGAGCCACGCAAATGCAGGACTGTCGAGGCACCTTAAGAGTATGCGGGGAAAGGGGTGCACTCCAAACTTCGCTAATTCCTCTTGAGCAGCCATCCTCGTGAGGGCCGCGTGAAAATTTTCTGGCCAGTTGCTGAGCAATTGCCAAGAGTAATACATGAGCGTGTGCGAATCGTTCACGCCAGAGCTAGCTAGCAATGTGCTTGGCTTTCGCCTACCGCCGTCAAACAGAGGATGAGCAGGATCCCGCCGGGCAAGCAGGGCTGCGCTCTCCCATAGATAGCGGAGAAGAGCATAGGGCGTCATGCGAGCAAGTGGATGGTTCGCCTCAACAAGGCCAGCAGGAGGCCAGGACTCGGGAAGGCATTTGAGAGCGCTCCAGACAGCTATCGTCATCGCCACCATATTGGGATCGGTCGCAATCGTCTTGCTTGCGTAACGAGCGGTATTGAAACCGCATGAGACGCAGCACCCAGAGGCGATGTTCATTTGGAGGGAGCGGTTGCAGTTAGAACAGTGGTCGACAAGTTGCACCAGATGTATCGGGCACGTCGTGACCTGTCTCAATGACCACGGTAGCAGAACGGCTTTGCGCCCTGCTCGACACAGAGGGCAAACGCGACCGACTGTCCCTCGACTGCTCCCTAACGTATAGATAAGCAACTCTTGCCGACTCCAGCCGGCTGCAGGTGTCTCCTCCCCACTGCGATACACCGGGGCGAAACGGTGCAAGGTCATTCCACTCACCTCGTTAGGGCTACGTCCAATCGCCTCAGCCAGGGCCTGGATATGGTGATCGCTGTGGAGGACGTTTGCCGCCCCCGCATGCGGAGGGATCAGGTCTCGCCACCAGTTCGACGTCTCGTAGTTGCATACTCGCCCCACACGATGCAAGTGCTGCTCAAGACTCTCATTGGTCGCGGGTGGCCGAGGAAACAGGACACGCTTGGCGGGAACCACCTCTAACGCCCACGACGCGGCAGGACAGACCGCACGGTCTCGCGGCGCGGCGTCCGAGACCGGCGGCCATGTGCGCCTAATCCCCCACGGGTAGGACGGCGCGAGGGTGGCGGGTCTAATCCGTCACCAAGGGTTGCTCGCTGCGCCGTTGCTTCGGGGCGCTCCTCATGATGAAACGGGTTCGGGATAGAACGACGTTCACCGGCCAGTTCTTGATCAAAGGCTTGTGCAAGCGTTGTGCGGTCAGGGTACGCCATACCTGCATCGATAGCGATCTCCCCAGCTCGGCGCACCAACATCATGACATATCTAAGTGTCCCATGCGATGCACAATAGATGCGCCACGCGATGTCCTTGTTCGCCAGGTACTTGTTCCCTGTGAATGGCAGAAGTTTTTCGAGTTCCTCAAGGAAGATATACAAGTCCTGGTCCTCGTCACGCAGGTGGGGCTTCCACGAATAGGGCGCAAACCTGTGTGGATCCGGGAAAAAATGAGCCAACTGTCCGCCATTCGCCTCCACGAAGGCCTTCAGTTCCTCCTCAAGTCCGACGAGGATAACCGAGAGCTTGGTATCGCGATGTTTGATCAGGTTCTTCAACCAGTCGGCACCGATGCGCAGTACTTCCGCATCTTTAGCGTAGACGAAGTGGTTTATCTCATCCAGAATCAGGACACGCGTCTTACACAGCTTCAGGTAGTCACGGAGACGTGCGGTTCGCGCCACCGTGTTGCCCTTGTCAGACCGTGGATCACCCATTTCCTTGAGCAATTCGGAGACGAGCATGCTGTAGGTAGCGTCGGGAGGAACCACGCAATACACAATCGGACGCTCGACGCCTGTGGGGGTGCTGATCGACGGATGTGTCTTCTGGAAAGATTCGGCCAGCGTTGTTTTCCCACACCCTTGAGGGCCTGCCACTGACGCGCAAGGCGGCTCTGTACGTAGCGGTTGCATCTCGTAGCAGCGCTCAAGCGCTATCATAGTTGTCAGATAGGTGGGAGATTTCACGCGCGCACTTTGAAGCTTGATGTGCCGCGCGATGCGCTCCGCTTGCTCGGCCTGAATACGGGCGTCCAGCTCCGCGGACGACGCGAGCTGTTCACACTTCTTAACCACGCTATCCTCCCTGACATGCGACTAGACTATAGGCCTCGGTCGCCCACTCCGCGGCTGTGCATCCTGTAGACACATTGACGTTCATGATTGGTTCATCCTCAAAACCTTGATGGCATTGATGGCCTGGTCTCCACCATTCGTCTTGTTCATCCATGTTTGATTTCTCATGTACTATGTCTGGCTGGAAGGACGAGGCAGGCCATGGTCACCGCCCCACCCTTCCCGAGGAGAGCGATAGATCGTCAGGTCAGCAACCGGTTCCTCTGACGAGCTTTGCCGACGACTGGATGCGTGAAGTTCTGGATCACTTGGTGCTGATTCGATCACGGATGTCTTGGAGCCGTCAGCCATTGGGTCATGTTGATCTACCTCTTCGATTACGAGCGGTGTCCGTGCTAGTTGGAGAGAGACGATTTCGTACGATTCGTCGGTATCCCCACCGTCGTCACCTGGCAGGTCGACACCATGAAAGATCCGCACGTCTTTATCACGGCCGAGCAAGCGACCTGCAGTCACACGGGTCCTTCTCGCCTGACCCGTAATACGGAACTCATCCTCTACAATCTTGCGGATGTGGTGTTCGGCTACCGCGAGGTCGTACTCATCAACCACCTCCGTCTTTGCGTTGCGCTTGGCATAGTCAAGGATGACGTTGTGCTTGTAGAGCGAGAGCCCACGCGTGTACTCTTGATCGACGGCCGATACCTTAATCCAACTCCCCCTCTGCCTCGGCTCGGGCCTGGTAGGATCCAGGACGTAGAGAGAGCTGAGATCGCCCTCGTCATACTTGATTGCGAACAGGGTCCCATTCTCCTGACTCTGACGAAGTGGAGTTAATTTCGACGACTGATAGCGCAGACAATGGATTTCTATGCCTGTCGACTGGATAGTCCGCGCCGCGGAACTGCACAACCAGAGCCTTACGTCACGAGCGCTGTGTGGGAAGTCAGGCGCGTGTGTTTGCCATCCCTCTTTCCATACGGCTTCCGGTGAGCGTCCCTTGAGACTGCGGTGGGGGCGGCGCGCGTAGAGCCCGTATTGGAAGATGTGCAGGAGTTTGCGGAAGGCACTGAGCGAGATACACGCATCTTTCATCGGATCGTAGTCGGACACCCGCAACTGAATGAGGTTGCTGAACGTCGTGCCACGCAGCGTATGCACAAAATCTTGATTTGTACGGATGAAGCGCTCGATCTCGCCTTTTTCCCAGGGGCTCCTGACGGTACATTCGTCTATGATCATCCCGATCATCCTAGCCGCCTCCGTCATGTTGTTGCCCTTGTAGGTCTTGCTGTTGTCAAGTTTCGCCATCCGAGGGTTGCCACAACTAAGACGTGGGTACCCCACCCCCTCATAGACGAGCGGAGTCTGCTCTGCGATCATGCCATTCAACAGGCCGTATCGGACTCCCTGGTAGCTATAGCCCTCGAAGCCGACGTGGGAGCCGAAAGGATATTCGGAGCACTCGTCGATGCCGTTGCTTACGATCGGTCGGCCGAGAGGCAGGCGGTCCACCTCGTCGACGACGATGAGGTCAAGCAGACTCTGATCGAATTGGACACATCCCAAGATGGTGTCAGCCCGAGGTCCCGGCATGACTGCTGTTTCATCCCCGTGCGCGGCAAACTTACTAGGCCGTGGCCTAAGAATGTAATCCAGCTCCTTTTTCCGAATGTAGCGCCCAACCGTCTTGGCGCTAGGGATCGTGAACAACTCTTGACCGTCGCGCGCACGCATCTTGTTGACATCCGTCACCTGACGAAGGAGGTCGCGCCTGACGGAGGTGATTGTGGTTGGGAGACCAAGTTTATACTGGGCAAGAATCGCATCTAGCAGCGTATGCACTGGATCGTTCTGCGAATCGATCTCTTGCTCCGCTTTCTGGATGACCTTCTTCCCGGGTTGCCGATGCGTGACTGCAGGGGCGAGGGAGCGGAGGTCATACCCACTGTTGACGAACTCGTTGAGCTTGCGCCGTAACGTGCGCGCGCTGGATGCGGCGCCCATCTTTCCGCGTTTGCGCCGGATAACCTTACCGTCCACATCATGTATCGGTTTGTCGTCAGCCTCGATCGCAGCGCGCCGATCTTGTAGCGGCAATTTCAGATACGGCAACAACAGCTCGTAGAGGCGATGAGCCTCCACGCGATACTTCTCGTCGACGCAGGCGAAGTCAGCGAAGACGTACGCGGTGCTCATCGGCTCGCCAAACATGATGCGAGCGTTAGCGCCATGGACTCCGAAAACCTCAATCTCGTCCCGACTCAAGGCTCGCGCGAGATCCATCAGCGACACCGTTAGTTTGCCCCCAGCCGTCTGGTTCTCCACCTGCAACTGATTGTCCTGAAGTACTTGCGTTACCATCCAACGGTCTCCCGTGGGTAGGTGTCTGTATGCAGTCCCCTCGCTAATGGACCCATGACCCATCGGTCTATACCTCCTCGAAAGGCACCCAAAGTCGCGAAGAATGCGTAATTACTAGCGTCAGATCAGCGTCGAGATGATGATGAAAAAGCATATTGTAGATCGCGATGGAGGGCGGCAACGACGGCCAGATCGCAGCTAAATGGTCGGATAGGGAGCCGAACGTCACACCGTCGTTACGGGACGCAACGAATGTCCGACACTCGTAGATAAGCGGCGCAGGCAATTGGCGCCAGCGGTAGTCCCACAGTGTCATGCTATTCCTCATAAGCTGATTGGCTAACAAGTCAGCGCTCGAAACCAAAAGGAAGGTATGGTTGTTCTCATATGACCAAGCCTGCCCAATCTGAACCTGCTGCAGCGTGTGCTCGTGGTCGACGTAGTCCTCACCTTTTATCTCATAGAGCCTGTTTTTGCCTTTGCGGCATCGCGTTGATATGTCGGGCGTGTAGGACGAGTGCGAGCCATCATCAAACGAGGCCGTTATCGTGAAAGGCTCGTGCTCGTAGCTGATGACATCGCGGTCGAGCTCAAGAAGGAAGTACATCATGCGCTCGTAGTGCGACCGGTAGCGAACCGAACAGTTCATTTTATAGCTAGGAAAGGCACCATGGCGTTGGCGGCCCCGTGGCCTCTCAAAGGATGTGGTCAAGCTCATTGCTGCTTCCTTTTAAGGGGGGGTAGCACCGCCAGACCAGGCTGGTTTGGCGGTGGTTTGATGGCATGCGTAGCTGGGGTGGATCGACGCCGCGCATGCCTTGTTGTTGTGAAACGGGCGGTCAACGGACGGCCAACCCCTGAACGGCCAGGCGTAGGTACGTACAAACGGCCCGATGCCTCCACATGAGGCCGTTCTGTCTCACTTCGGCGCGTCAGCGGCGTTGGTTCATGGTTTTGCGACGAAGCGGCGCCTCGACCGGCTCATTCGTCCTTCCTAACCGCAGTGCATCAACACTGAGTGAAATGTCTGCTCACGGTGGTTCAGCCTGGCGTGCCGCTTGTAGACAGACGGTTGCGAGGATGGCTATGTGGACGGGCCATCCGATTCATCCAATAACCGTGTGCATTGAGCCAACAACTGTTTGTAGAGATACAAGGGAGTGATCCGCTGATCGTCCTCTTTGCTAAAGTGCGGCCCCTTGACCTCAACATATAAAACGGGCGCTCGTTTCGGGCCTGGGTCAAGCGTGTTCGCAGAAGTGTCTCGCGGGCCATCCTTAAGGACACGCATGGAGGTCTTTCTTTGCTCCGAACTACGGTGGTCATTTCGCCGGGCCTCAAGCTGTACAACGTGCAGGTGCTCTATCAGCGTCCATTACCGTTCTCGCCGGACGCACCGTACTATCTGCCCAAATTGGGGACGAGTGCCCGTATACGGCTGTACCGGGTCGACACGCACTAGGTTCAACATGGTCGCCATAGCCAGTCCTCGATCAAGCCATTCCATAATCTGTAGACGGTAAAGGTCGACATCCGACAGGTCCGTCGTTGCTGGGTCGCGCGGGGACTCCTCTTTGGACGAAGGATGGGCAATTATTGGCTGGTTGCTGTGGAACCTGTCGACACCGCGCGACGTACCAACACCGCACTTTTCCAAACACCAAGGTCTATGGTCATTCATGGCTTAGAATCTCCTTACTCCCAATCCTCGAAACCGGGAGACACCGAAATGCAATTTGCAGGCACATTTTCGGGTGCGCCTTGCCTGTTACTGAAAGACCCACGCCATAGGAGACATGTATTACTGGGCGTGACCGTTCTGGACCCTACATTCGTGCCCGGCCTCACCTCGATGCCGTGTCGATCGTCTCGTTCCACTTGGCTGTCGCCTATCGCAACAGGAGGCAGTCATAGGCTGCGAGACCAGACAGATCCTTGTGGAAGCCAGATTATGCGGCAACACGTTGCCTGGTCGTGTCAGGATGCAGTGTGGTAAGGCCGACCCAGCGCCGATGTGAGATACCTGCTCCAGCTTGTGGGTGTGTACGCTCGGCAACTGGCGTGAGCAACCATGAAAGCCCTAACGACTATCAGCTCGTGCAGTTTGCGGAAAGCCGCGTGAGGGGCAACAATGGAGGACAAAAGGGGCACAGAGAGTGACCTCTCGAGTACGTACATGCCCATTCCACTTTGGATAAAAGTCAGTCATACGCTCTCCTCGCCTGCGTGGGCGGTTGATCATTAGTGAGCGCATACGTATCATGATAAATGATGCGCATGGCGGTTACGGCGTCGTGCGGATCTCACGGGACCTCCGTCCCGTGACGCTCGGGACACTCGCCGTTGACGCGGCGGCATCCCGGGGCGGACGGATCTATTGCACATGCAATATGAGTGTCCGCGTCTTCGTGTTTCTGATCTATTGTCTCGTTGCGTTCGGACTCCTTCCCCATCGATGTGCCCCGTTGGCAGATCTATTAACCGACTCTAGCACATTTTCAACACTATCCGTGGTCTTTGCGCTCCATTCACCTAAAACCTTGCTCGATAAAATGGATCAGTCCAGCAACAAATCGAATGTGCTCCTTTTATCACTGGGAGATGAGTTTGGCCAGTCGGATTTTCGCATCCAGACGATCAGCCTTCCGTTATCCCGGCGTGGAGCCGACACGACGGCACGCTAGTACGGGGCGCGACGCTATAAATTGCACCGAGGACGATGCGACATCGCGCGGAGTTTGGTGCCTCGGAATTGGCTGAACTAAGAGACGCTTTCATTCGGTGCTTTGAGGGCAAGCGGCATGTCAGGCCCCCATGCCGTGGCACAAGTGGGTGGCACCGTTGGCCAGAAGCCAGGCACCAATGGAAAACGTGACTTCGCACAGGCCGCATTGCGGGACGGACGGAGTGAGGTATGAGTGTGCCCTCGAGACGAGCGTTAGTGGTGGACCCGGATTATCCAGGCTGGTATGTATTGTCGGCAAAGGAGGTCGGCTCCACGCTTCACCGGGTGCTGGGGCCTCGTAAGCGTCCTGTCGTGTGCCCGTCTTGCCTGACGCAGGGACCGTGGTCGCTTTTGAGCAGCGGCACGTGGACGTTCCAGGACCTTCCCTGTGCCGGTAAACACGTGTCCCTCACAGTTCGCCGAATCTCTAAATGCGGCGCGTGCGCCCAAACCGTTTTCCACCCCCTACCCTGGCAAGCCGAGAATGTCCACGCGGAGGACAGGGACAGTCCAGGTCGTCGAGGGCGGGCCGTGACGCACCGTCTGCTCATGCACATCCTGGCCGAATCGGTGTGCCAGACAAATGTCGCTATCGCTGCCGAGGTCGGGTTGAGCGAGCGGACGATCCGCAATATCGTTAAGGACCAGCGAGAGCGTGATGATGCCCGCATGCTGGCTGGATTGCGTACCCCCGGTACCCTTGGCATAGAGGCAGCGAACATCCACGATCACTATCGATGGCTGTTGACCAATGTTGACGCCTGCACGCTCCTCGATATCCTGCCAGACCTAAGCATCGATCGTCTGAAGGATTGGCTACAGCGCCTACCGGGCCGCGACCGTATCAAGCACGTCTGTGTCGGCGTCCATGCAATGGAATACCAGGCCACTATTCAACGCATACTCCCCCATGCACACCTTGCCCTCAATCCAATCGACACCATCGGCGGACTTACGCACGTCGCTTATGATGCGTTACAAGCCATCGTAGCCGCGTCCTATGACGATTCGAGGGCCGCTGTGCGGGTCAACGCACGGCAAATCATGATGATGATGGTAGAGCGCGAACGGTGGCTGGTCACGACACCTGGACAGCCGCCGTCTATTGAGCCGTACATTCAGGACATCCCTCGCTTGTCAGCGGCGTATGACCTTGCCGCACTGTTCATGGGTATGTACGAGGCAACCACGCTGGACGAGTTCGAGGTAGCCTGCGAGGCATGGCAGGCTAGTGCCGAGGCCGCTTCGTTGCCCGAGTTTCGCGTGCTCCTGCGCGCCGTCACCGATTGGTTTCCTGCCCTGGTCAGAGGCTGGGACCAGGACGTTCCCGACGACTACGAAATTTTCTTGTCCTATGTAGAGCGTCTCCTGCTGCGGTACCCGCGCGACCAGTCCTTTGGCGCACTGCGGCAGAGAGTGCTCCACGAACTTGGGCTCAGGAAGCACGTCACCGAGTCGGCCGAGCAGCCAGTATCTCAAGCAATGCCGAACTGCTCCGTTCAGCCTATGCGGAGCGACCGCGACTCTGACGTCTCGGTTGCTGGCCTGACTGGTGATGTCGTATGTCCAGGCGAGGCTGGGCCGCAGCTGCAGGACAATGCGTACGAGCCGAGCGTAGCGCATAAGCCGCGCGTCGATCTCGGCGTCGACCTGCCCAAACTAGTGCTGTGGCTGGGCGATAACATAGGTCAAAAGTGACACCTGCCATGGGTTGATTGTCCGGTTCCGGCGTCGCACCATGGCAATCTCTAGTGCGATTAGGATGCTGCGCCGCTTGCTCACTTTGTCTAGTCCGACATACAGGACGCCTCTATCCATGCAGAGGACTCTCTGACCCGCCCTCACACGCCACAACAACGGCTACGCCCGTCCCCCAATCTCCCTAGCCTAGCGTGGCTCACCTGTACCACGCGTGCTCCACCAACAGCCGGATGGCAGTGCGATAACGATCGCCTCGACGCTATCGGTTCCATAGACCTGAGCAGCACGGCAGCGCAAGGCCAACGCGGCCTCGTACTGGTCGGAAGACATGATCAGCAGAGGGGCTAACGTCAACGCTAGGCAGGAGATCGTGCCGTCTACCCGTATCGCGGTCAAATCGATAGAACCAGCAAAAGCGACCGCAGAGCTATGGTTGGTCAAAGGGCGAGAAAATCTCTGCATAAAGCGTTCGGAATCTATGATGCACGCGAACTGCTGGCCGCGCAGGAAATCGCGATACGCCCACAAACAGGCGCGCCCCCACGCTCGCGTGGCATGCTCATCGTCGCCATCATCGCGGAGGCCAGTAGGGGGCGCAGCACGCCGGACGATGTCGTCCACCGTAGGGGCACTGCCATCAATGAGCGCGTCGTTCAGGCGGCGCACGAGAGTGCGTACGTAGCAGTAGCAAAGGCACAGACGCCGTCCGCGAGCGTCGATTTGGTGAGCTTGCCGGCAGGTGGAGCACCACAGAATGGGCATATCATGGGCGACCGAAGGTGCGAAAGTCGGCATGACCACGTGAGCGCGCGCGCCTGCGTCTGCGACGGATGAATTGGTAGCCATCATGAGCATATCCCTCCTTGGTTGATGCCGACGGGCGCTAGAACGCAGTGTCCCAACCTGGTCGTGGTTGATGCGCGGGGCAGGTGGTGGAGACCAGCGGGCAATAATCGCACTGACCACCAGGATGGGCCGGAAACTGGCGCGTAGATACGGCTGCTACCATAGCGCGGCAGAACTGCACACCTGTCTCGATCTGCGCGGGTGTTAGTCGTACGCTCGTCCACTGCCCGGTGCGAGTGACCTGCATGAGCTCAACGTTGTCGGTCCGATACGCATAGCGGGCGAGGTGGTCATAGACAGCCGAGGACGGGTGGTCGGCCAAGTCAGCACTGAGTGCCGTTTTCACGTCAATGCACACGACAGACGGAAGGACGCCAGCGGCGATATCGTCCGCTGACGCCGTTTCGCGCGTGGCAATGAGATCGAAACGGCCAGACAGGACAATGGAGCAGCCTGGAGCGCCAATAACGGGCCGCGGTGGTGTTCGGACATAGTGCTCGGAGGCCACGACGGCGGCGAAGTGCTGATCCTCCAGGAACGACTGGTAGGCCTCCAGCGATTCCCGACCGAAGTCGCGTACAGAACTTTCTCCATCGCTGCCGTCACGAAGCGGGAGCGGGAGCGGCGTCTGCTCCAGCACGTCGTCAACGCGGGCTGAGCGTCCAGCCATGACCGCCTTGTTGTAACGATCGGCAAGTTCATGGATGTACTGGCCCATCTGGAGATGACGGCGGCCGTCGTCAGGGCGTGTGGCACCGAATGTTTCGCTGTACTGTAAAGGGCACCGCGCGAACGCTCGGGCGCGTGATGGCGTGATCGTGACGGTGCGGTCGGCTCGTGGACTCGATATACGAGCGGGCCTGTGCTCGATCATAGTCTAGGTCTCCCTATACTAACGGCTCTGGTGTAGAATGATGAACGACCTGGCGTCCTCCTTCCACGAGCCCCGCCCTCATCTCATCAGGATGTGGTTGGGCCTCCTGTGAGGACTTGGGCCAATCGTTGCCCTGCTAAACACGCAGCATTTCTTTGAACAACGGCTCGCTATCTATAGGCTGTCGTCGTTCGACTGACCGATCTCCTTGGAGCGCAACTGTTCGAGAGCGGCGTACAACCACATGATCAAGTCATAGGCAGGCATGTTCCGCAGGCGACGAAAGCGCCCTAATGCACGCACAAGGTCGTCGTACCATCCCTCTTGGAGGTCGTCGGTGAGAGCATGAGACGCGTGCTTGAGCAGGGCGTTGACGGTGCGCCGTTGGCTAAGCGTCCCCACACGATTGTCGTCGTCGGAGGTGAGGAAGTCTACGTCGTAGGCACGTAGCAACGCCATAACAACCGCCTCACAAAAGGTATTCCCGACAGTGTGTTCCTGCACGGTCATGCCAAGGCAGATCGGCACATCGACAAACACTGACCAAGCCTGAGGAAGGAGGTTAAATTCCAGGGCGAATCCCGTGATGTGGCCGCTCAGCGCGACCTCTGCCAGTAGGCGCATGGCCTCTGCCGCGTCCCGGGTATAGCACGGCGCAGCCTCGTTCAATTGTCCAGCCGTCCAGCCGGTCAAGACGTGGGCCGCGAACGCATCGCGCTGCGCAGGGGACATGCGCTGCCAGTGGTCGACACGAATGCGGCGGAGAATTGTCTGGTCGGTTTGCTGCTCTAATCTCTGAGGCTGATCGTGCACGCTTGCCCCTCCCTCTTCAATGGTGTCAACACCCAACAGCGTCCCTGTCGACCTGTATCCTTTTCCACCTGCCCACTCGTCATGTGATGTCTTTCTCTTGTTCAACAAATATCCGTTGACAGCATCGCTGGCTTCGTCAAAGTGAAGGTGATTCGCCTTCGAACACGCATCATGTTCGTTCGGCATATTGTTAAATCCCACAGCACCTCGTTTTGTGACACTACATGGCGAATTAGGTCGGCATTAACTTTTGTGACAGCCCTAATATCTGCGCGTCACAAAATAGTGGTCCGCAGGATTTTACATAGAGGGGAAGTTGATGGAGGAAGCGGGAGGCAGGCATAGGTAAGGGGGCTCGAGCTAGATGCGAAGGGTGGAGGTGGACGCCGACCTAGTCGACAGGGCGCGACAACAGGATCGTTCCGCGTTCGCCGAGCTCTACAACTTCTACATCGAGCGCGTCTACGCCTTCTCTCTCACGTTTACTCACAACCAAGAGGATGCGGAAGACTTAACATCGCAGACGTTCGAGTCAGCACTCTCCGCTATCAGCCGTTATCGGGATCAGGGTGCGCCCTTTTCGTCGTGGCTCTTGCGTATTGCGGCCAATGCTGCAATGAAGCGAGCCCGTCACAATGGACGTGTTATCCTAATGGACGACGACTCCCTATCGAAAGATGTTGCAGTCGACGAGTGGGTAAGCCGGTGGGAACGTGCCGATTGGCTCCAAGAGCATATGGCCGCGCTGCCGCCCGCTTATAGGCGGGTCATTCAACTGCGCTACTGGAAAGATCTCCCATTGGGAAGCGTGGCCCACCAAATGGGCAAGGAAGAAGCGGCGACTCGGCAATTGCTGCATCGAGCGATCAAAGCGCTCCGCGCACATATTATCGAGGATGAGGGAAACGCGAAAGATGACGGACAATGATCGCTCTAAACCGCCCGACGGCGTTGCCTATGAGGCGTTAGAGCGTGAGCTGCAAGATTTAGGTCCACTCATGGACCGTAAGTCCGAATCAGAGAAGGACCGGCCCAATCCGTCCTTCGTCCGTGATCTAAGACAGCGGCTGCTCGAGAAACCTAATGCCCAACCCTCCTCTGTCGATGACGGTACGCGACAAACCTAAAACACCCTCTTTGTTGATGTGATTAATACAGCCTCATTAGATCGCTACCTCGCCATGAGTCGGCCGCCGGAGCGTAAGCATGAGCGCACCCCTGTGCGGGCTCCCGTCGTCATCCGACCGAAAAACAGCGCGGATGATGACGGGAGCCCGCACACGGAATATCAACAGTCAGCTCATGCGGTTAGGAGGAGTCAGTGGACATGGACGTCTGGATAAAGATACCCGAGAGGGCCGACGCGCGGGAGCACCGTATTGCACGAGTGACCATGCCGCGCTACGACGGACCCGAGCACCCCTCCATGCAGGTGTGCTTGGGAGGCGTTTCACTACGAGCATCACGGCATCTCGTAGACGATCTACTGCGTCGCTGCCATGCTTATCGACAGTCGCATGCGCTCCGTGTTGCACCTAGACGTTACAACGCTCTTAGAGTTCTTCGAGGCAGCCTGCATTGCCTTTGACGGTGTTCCTTATGCGATCGTGGGCGACTGGCCATGGGCGTCGCTGACGGACGCGTACAAGGCGGACTTACACGAAAAAAAGCATACTGCAAAGTTTGCCGCTCGTGCTCTCCGCGCCATGTCTACGCGTGCACCGCAGGAGCCGTATACCAAGCGGGAGCTGGCGAAATTCATACCGATGGTCGTCGGCCGCTTCATGCCCGATGCATTCCAGGAGCTTGAAGACGCGAACGACTACCTGCGCGAGTTGTGCGACCGGCTCAACGACTCTGCCACGCTGGAGTGTCCCTCGGATCTATTTCTCTCCGAGGATATGGACCTGCTGCCGACCTCACGGCCCGCAGCACATGTCGCTGTTGATGGCCACGCAGTGGATGTGGATATGATTGCATACAAAGCTGCCTACCCACGCATCCCGGTGCGACGTCGGCCGCGCTTGCGCTAACAAAAGACAGCGACTATCTGTCGTGCGCTCGAGGTATGGGCACGCGGCGCGGCCCCAATACCTTAAGGCCTATTTCCAGGGCGCTGCACATTGCTCGTCGCGCCTGGCATACTCCATCCGCCAGATCGTCATAGGCACGTAGAGGGGGTGCCTTTGGATGACGCAGGTGCGCTAGTCTCGTGAGCGGCAACGGGAACGACGTGCGGCCCGAGCGGCAACAACAACGAACTGTTGTTTGAAGTCCGCGCCGTAGCGTTGCATACCCATGGTGATCCTCTCTTGTGTCCTTAGCCCAGCAGACCGTGTGAGGATCAGCAGTGGTCCGGTAGAAGGGGTTCACTCCAGCTCCGCATCACCAGACCACGCGTTAAGGAAGCTTCTCGTTAAAGTAGTCCTTGGGGCCACGGCAGACATGACGGCCAGACCTCGACGGAGTACCTGAGGAGATGGTCATGGCATACTGGAGGTCATGAAGCATAGCTTGCTCGTCTTGCTAACCGTAGGGCTTGCGACCACGCCCATGATAGATGTACCAGCCAAGGCGCACGTCTATTCGGTTGAAGCCGTGCAGGCTGGGCGAGTTGCACATCCCTCACAATGGGTCGGGCGTACAACCCTCATACACGGGGTAATGTTGCGAGCACCAGACACCGAGCTACTGCTTGTCGATACGCGCGTGCTCGCAACCCTGCCGAGAGGCGCAACCATCGCTCAGGCTGCTGAGATGGTACTCATCATGAGCCGCATAAACAGCCCCGAGCCATTCCTGGTCCTGCGCACTCGAGACCGAGCACGCTATGGCCGCGATGAGAAGCCGCGCACCTATCAGGTACACCTCCGTTCCTCTGCCTGCCCACTGCAGGGCGCATGTGACGACGGGACGTTGTTGAGCGCGTCGTTCTTGTCTGTCACGGCGAATCCCCTTGCTCCCACGCGTCGGTCCTCTGTCTAGCGACAGGCTATGTAAGCATTGGGGCCAGGCTGTTGAAAAAGGTAGGCAGCACGGTCCTGCTTGACGAGGACTCTCCCTTCCCCCCATGATGGGCGTACGGCGCGTCGCCATGCGGGGAAGACAGCACATGATGGGCTACAAGGAGCGGACGTTCGCCCCGCTCGAGCACGTGTCCATGGAGGACCTGGTTCCGGCCGATCACTTCTACCGTTGCCTGAAGCGTACGCTCGACCTCTCTTTCGTGCGCACGCTCGTCGCTCTTGCCTATGCTGCTGGCGGCCGTCCCAGCATCGATCCCGTTGTCTTCTTCAAACTGCAACTCATCCTCTTTTTCGAGGGGGTGCGCTCGGAACGGCAGCTCATGCGCGTGGTCGCCGATCGCCTCAGCGCGCGTTGGTACGCCGGCTACGACCTGGGCGACGCGCTGCCCGATCACTCCAGCCTGACCCGCATCCGCCAGCGCTACGGCCTCGAGACCTTCCGCCGCTTCTTCGACGCCGTCGTGGAGCAATGTCGGGCCGCAGGGTTGGTCCGTGGGGAAGAACTCTACATCGACGCGCCCAAGGTCGTGGCCAACGCCTCCCTCGATGCGCTCACGCCCCGTTTTGCCGTCGCCGCGCGCAGCCACGTCGACGACCTCTTCGCGCCCAACAGTACCGATGGCGAGGCGTCGTGCCTGCCCGCGCCTGCGGACACCCTGCTCCCTCCGCTGCCGCTCCCCGCGGGGGACACCGTGGATGCCGCGGTGGTGGAGGCGACGGCCACGCGCCATGACTGGATCGCCGCGGGCGGACGGCGGGAGCGCAGTCGCCTCTCCCCTCGCTTGCACCGCACGGCGGATTATCTGGTCAACACGACCGATCCCGACGCGACCTACCTGCCGCAGCGCGACGGGGTGCGCCTCGGCTACCTGGCCCACTATGTTGTCGACGGCGGTCCGGCCCGCATCATCCTGAGCGCCCTGGTCGCTCCTGCCGAGGTCGATGAGGACGCGCCCGCGCTCGACCTGCTCTGGCACACCCGTTTCCGCTGGGGGCTACAGCCCTGTCATGAATTCGGCACGTTTTTCGCGCTCAACGTATGCCTCACCAGCCATGCCAGACTTTTGCCCACTTGCTTATAGCCTATCCGAAAACACGCCTCGCCACGATCGACTGGCTCTCCCGCAGTCTCGATGACGTGGTTCTAGAAAGAATGGTCAGGGAATGCGCAACAGCCTAATAGGATCGCCGCTCACGTACGCGCATCTACGATAGTGGTCATGCACGAACACAAGGAAGCGATGCACCAGTACGTGAGAGAGAACAAGGCCCGTTTCCTGTGTCAAGGGGGGCTGAAAAAGTGATGAGGCACGTTCAGAGTACTCCGTTCCGGATGAGCGCTGGCTGCTGTAACGTCAGTGCTCGTCACTAGTTCTAACCAGCGACGTGATTTCCTTGATTCATCGGCATCATCGAGACTGCGGGAGAGCCAGGAGGGGGTACACATTCCGGTCATATCTGTGACGGACGCTGCGGATTGGAACGGGCGGGCGAGATATGGTAGAACCTGTGCATAACCGCTTGATACGAGTAGATATAGCCAGGATACGCCGATGCCAGCTCCGAAGCGCCCGCGCCGTGAACAGACCGATGACTGGGAGCAATTGCGCTTGTTCGTCGGCTAGCCCGAGCAGGAGACCTACGAGATGCTCCGGCCCATCGTGCTGTTCGGACAGACCGCGGAGAAGCGGGCGCGGGTCGTGGGTGTATCCGAGCGCACGCTTGATCGCAAGGCCGACCGCTTCGACACGGAGGGTATGGCCAGCCTGTTCGATGACGATCAGCGCTCCTCGAGTGACCGGCGCGCGCTGTCCGCCGACATCCGGCATCTTGGCGCTCAAGGCGGAGTACCCGGCCTTCCGCCCCCACGAGATCGCCGAGATCTGTCGCCGCCGCGACGACTGTCGGGTCAGCCACAAGACCGTCGCGCGCGTGCTGGACGCGTACCCTCTCCCGGCGGGGGTGGCGCGCCGCTATCCTCTCTATATGCACATGCCCGATGGGCAGCAGCGCCGTCTGGCCATCGTTCACCTGTATTTCGATGGGTGGAACATCGCATCGAGCGCGGGGTACCTCGGCACGACGCGGACGCGCGTGTACGAGACGCTCCACCGTTTCTTCACCGAGGGCTTCGCGGGGTTGCCGGACCGCTCCCACGCGCCGAAGAGCCCCACGAGGAAGGTGGACTTCAAGGCGATGGCCGCGATCCGGCGCGTGCAGGCCAACCCCGACCTCGGCGAGTTCCGCGTCCATGCTGCCCTGGCTCAAATGGGCATTCACCTCAGCCCGCGCACCTGCGGACGCATCATGGCTCAGAACCGTAAGCTCGGCCTCCCACGCCCGGCCGACGCCGAGCCGCACGATCCGCAGCCGATGCCCTGCGCGGCCACGTACCGGCACGAGTACTGGTCGGTTGATGTGTCCTACGTCGAGAAACACGGTCTGGCCGATCCTAAGCCGGTCTATGTCATCTCGGTGCTTGAGAACTACAGCCGCGCCCTCCTGGCCAGCGTCCTCTCGCCGCGGCAGGACCTGACCGCCTACCTCCTCGTGCTGCGCGCGGCGTTGCACGAGTACGGGGCACCGGCCGCGCTCGTCAGCGACAGCGGGTCGATCTTCAAGGCCAATCAGGCGCAGAAGATTTACAAGGAATTGGGCATCGAGAAACTGCAAATAGACAAGGGGCAACCGTGGCAAAATTACATCGAAACCCATTTCAACATCATGAAAGGCATGACGGAGGGCGATTTCGCGCGGGCGGAGACCTGGGGTGACATGCGGGCGATCCACGACCGCTTCTTCATCGACTACAACCTGCAGCCCCACTACGCGCACCGCCATCGTCCGGCCGGCCGGCGCACGCCCAAGGAGGTCCTGTGCTTCGTCCACGGCGTCTGGTGCGACGACGCCGAACTCGACCGCCTCTTCCGGCTGCACGCGACGCGCGTGTTCGACGCGGGCGGGTATTTGCGCTACAAGCGGTGGCGCATCTACGGCGAGCGCGGCCTCGCCGGTCGCCGGGGGTCCGCGTGGCTGTTCGGGGAAGTCTTGACCGTCGCCTTCAAGGACGATGCCTTGGCGCAATATCGCGTCACCTACGAGCCCGACGCGCGCCACATCAAGGCCCTGACCGACGCGCGCCTCTTCGAGACGCGCCACCCGTCGCCGCAGCCCTTCCTGTGGGAACTGGGCGATGTCGAGTGGCATACGGTGATGCGCCTACGCCCCTACAAGCCGCGTCAAAAACGCGTGGCGCTCGCGGTACAGGAGCCGCTTTTCCCCTCGACGCACGAGGCCTAACCGTCCGAGGCGTCCTACAAGGGTCATGTGCCGACGCAGGTAGAGAGCCGGTGGCGCCAACGAATCTAGCCAGCATGTCGCTTGAGGGAGGTGCGGCGCGGGCGGGGGGGCG
>JAABUX010004093.1_pt1 | contig 18786 bp, 39 predicted proteins | sample 5561851 | NCBI WGS metagenome assembly JAABUX01 (sample SAMN10711883, study PRJNA513361) | rock metagenome | isolation source: Antarctica rocks | place: Antarctica: Victoria Land, Richard Nunatak red sandstone | collected 2016-01-03 | reverse complement strand
GAGGCGTTGCGACCTGCTGCGTGTCTGTGACCGTCCTGACGCCCAGCTGCTTCTGAGCGGAACAAACGGGGGCAACATACGGGACTCAAAGCCTCACCTGCATTGGCGGTAACGGCGTACATGAGCGCCGCGTCCTGCACCGAGGCAGCCATGGGCCCAGCCACGCCCACGGAGTGCCCCGACGCCGGCCCGGCGCCCCCGGGCTCGCGGCCGTAGGTGGGCTTCAGGCCGACGACGCCGCACAGGGAGGCCGGGACGCGGATGCTGCCGCCCCCGTCCGTCCCTGCGCCGCGCATGCCGAGGCCCCGATTGTCTGATTGCGCAGCGCAGCGAGCGGTAAATTTGAGCCTACAGGAAGGCAGACTGGCTGTCCTCAGGGGCAACGACACGCGGGTGCCACATGACATACTGTACAGCGTCGCTGCTCCGCCCTGGCTTTGCTTTGACCTGACGGGGTTGTGCTGTGCTGCACCGTCGGAGTCTATTAGGCCACATGCTCCCAGGCGTTGCTCACTGGCAACCGCCGCATCGTGACGTCCGGTTTGATCTATGAGACGATACGCTGATGAGCGTTCTCACGAGCGCACCGATTGCGAAGGGGCAGATGCCGGCGGCGACCAGCGCAGCAGACCCGGAGGACGAGCCGCCGGTGTGATGCGCCGGGTTGTGCGGGTTCCGTGGCGTGCCTGCCATGCAGACGGAAGGTCATGAAGCGGTCGCTCCTCTGTAACCAGGCCTTGCCCGCCGAAACTTTGTGTTTGCAGCCATTGCGCCACACGACAGGCAATGTGTGGAGGTAGAGGGCTGCAGCCGGCCTCATGCAGCATGCACACAACGCCGTACCAGCCGCGACGTTCAGTCCCGTGGTGCCGGTGCCGATCTCGTGCGTGGACGCCTTGCCGACCATGACTGCACCGGCGGCCTGCATCTGGACCACCGCTGGCGCGCTTTGCGTGACGGGTCGCCTGCACACGGAAAGGCGAGCAGCACGTCAGGCTGTATGTGTTCATAACAAAAGGAGCACCTCCTGCACAGTGTTGCAATGATGATGCAACGATTGCTGACGGCACATCTCAATACTTTATCAAGCATGCTGCGCACTGGAAAGATTTAAACTCAGTGGAACAGTGTAGACCACGAGCAGTCATGCCGGCATTCGACGCACCGCGAGGCCATGAACGCGGTGCCGGACCCGGTCGGGCAGGGCAGCGCGTCCATCAGATCCTTCACGGCGAAGGGCACGCCGTCCAGGGCGGACAGGGGCTTGCCAGCCTTGTACCTGTGCTCAGCTTCGATATGGCTCAATGGTCATGCTGGCCTTTGAGGCTGAGTCGGAGCACGAGCTTGAACTCAACCTGACCTTGGTCGTGACCGCCGTGCTACAGCCAAAGCCTGAAGCTGCATCTGGCCTGCCCTCGAGCCTCAGCACTCAAGCGTATCCTTGTGAATAGCACTTGGACGGCCACCCCCTCGACTCCGCGCCTATTAATAAATAACACTCTGATGCGGACGCAGAGAGACGTTGACCCAGAATTTGAAATGCGGCACGCAATGCAGGCATAGGTTGCGCATATGGGGAGGTGTTTCAATGGAAACTTGAAGGCTTCGAAAGTCGTGCCTGGCTGTCGACTCTGCGGCCTGCCGTCGCACGTCCGCCTCGTCCACGAACGCGAAGAAGCGCATGGGCGGCTGGGCTGCCTCCGAGTCCGCAATGCAGCGCAGCACATTATTGGCCACCTCCGTTGGCGTCACCGTCCCTGCCGCAGCCGCAGCAGGCACGGTCATCGCTGACAAGATGTGATACCGGACGACAGTAACGGTCTGCATCAAGTCAGCACTGATAGGATAAATTTACATGACCACTCGAGGATTGAGTGCAGGTCATGGACGGCATGAGGTCGTGCATGCGAGTGGCACCATGTGCACCCCGCACCAAGCTTATATGCCTCCTGAAAGTCCAGGACACTCCAGCGCTTGCTGCCGCTCTGCTCACCGTCCTGCTGCCCATCGCCTGCACAGGTTGCGCACTGCGCATGACGCGTGGGTGTGACAGAGGCAGCACCGCTGGCAGCTCATAACTCGCACCGAGTCCCCCACACGCATGAACTCACCGCGCATAGCCTCAAGAGCGGTGGCGACACGCGCTGCTGCATCAGAGGCGTCCAGTGTTACGCAATCTTCGTAGGCCGCCGGCAGCGAGTCGTCCAGATTCGGATACAGCGTCGGCTCATCCGGTATGTCAATATCTTGGAGCACCTGTTCATAGCAGCATCCTCAGTCTGTGCATCACGGACGCATGCAGGCATGCAGGCTATCGAGTCGGGTGCTTGCCTGCGGGATGCCCGAGTCGCGCATCAGCTTCTTGCCGATTATGGTGAATAACCAGGACTCCGCGAGCCACACAAAAGCAGTGAGCAACCATCCGCCCAGAACGGGCGTCTTGAGGCGCCGCAGATCATACGGCGCATCGGTCACCTGCGCCGACCGGTCAACATTCAGTGTGGGCAACGCATAGCAGGAGTACAGTCAGGAATGTGGTGTATGCATTGCTGGGCAGAAGTGGAGGGGGCGTCATTGCAGCACCTCATCTGGCGACGACAGTATCTGTTCGTATCGGTTCATGCTGAGAGGGGCAGCTGACCTTCGCGCACGGGAAATCCAAGATCACAGTAGCTAGCCAAGCTGTGAATTGATAGCCATGCGATTACGTGTGAACGTGACCTGGAAAGAGCATTCCCTCTGGGCATGATGTCCGGGCTGTTGCCACGTGCAGTGATGTGCACATGCAGTAACCCGGCCATTCCTGACACGCGGATGGGCGATTGGGTAACAGACGTTCACGACATCTTTTCAATTGCTGTTGGTGTGATCCTTGCGCATCGCATGACATTCACCTCGCATGACACAATTGCCAGTGAGCGCGGTGCAGATCTGCGGCGGCGGTGCTTTTTGCCGCGCATGCTCTGCGCCCTTCTAGTCACACGTGATGGTGAGCACGCGGCTACGTCTTGAACCGCACGACCCTAAGGCCAGCGAAACAGCGGTGCCAATGCATGCGGCAGCAACGCCGCATGTTTTTGAGTCGGCCAGAGTCCTCGTACTGAGCATCGCTGCATCAAGTGCTCAACAACAGCTGCACTGCGTGCCCGCCATCATGTCTTAGGCTTTTACCCCAAGCCATGGCGTGCAGTATTCGCCGTCTGCTGACGGTAGCTTGCGTCTGCGAATGGTCTGCCGAGTCGCTGACTCAGCAGCACCTGTCTGTGTATCATCCTGCTCGCGCCGGGGTTCATGCCATCCGGCCGCGCTCAGGCTGCAATTGCCCCCAGGCAGGCGACTTGGGTAGTCGGCCGGAGGTCATGCGAACCCCCCTCAGCTCGTTGCCATACATATGAATTGCAGCCGCACAAGCTCAATCATCAGCTCAGCATGCCTGGCTCACGCTCACGGCTTCGCACAGGTGAAGCCCTGCGTCTGCCCTGTTCGAGCGGTCCTCATTAAACGTGCGTAGATGGCAACCGCATTTCAGCGGGCGCGAGCGCCTTGAAGTTTGTGCAAGGCCAGCACTGGTTGTGCAGAGTCAAAGCCCGACTGGACGCGTAAGGCCTCGAGAGCCAGGCGTATCCCTAGACGTATTAGTATGACGTATTAGATCATATTTTGGTATAATACTGCTCTGGGATCATACAATCAGCATCGCAGCGTCGAAGGGCTTGTTCGCCATTCCGTGGCGGCAGGCCATGGGGATGTTCGCCGCGGCGAGGCGCCCGCTGGTGCAGTCGACAGCCTTCGTCAACCTACCCCTGGTCCCCGCGCCGGCCCCGCCTGTGCGGAGCTGCCATGGCCAGGCCAAAAATGGCCACTGGCAGTGTCCCACGACCACGACGACCGTCGAAAGCGCCTTGAAACGGGAAGCGAGGGGAGCAGCGGAGGCGTCACTGTCGCCGTCCCACGCCCGCAGCGGCACCAGGCCCCGCATCACCCGCACCCCTGCCGCTGCCAAGGGTGCTGGCGGGGATGCGCAGACCCCGCCGCTGCCGTTGTCGACCGCGCCGGCGGCGGAGCACGCAGCCGCGCACCCGCCGGAGCCGGCTTCTGACGACCGGGACGGATCCCCGGGAGCCAGCAGCAGTGGCGGCAGTTTCGAGGGCGGCGCCGCTTCTGCCTCTGCGGCGGACGCGCACGCGGCGGTGCAGGCCCTGAGGGCCGAGCTGCTGGATATGCGGAAGCAGGCCGCCGCGCAGGCGGCGCTGACGGCGCAGCAGGCGCTGACCATCTCGGGCCTGGAGCGCACGCTCCAGAAGACCCAGGCGGGCGGCAGCGCGCAGACTACTGGGCAAGGTGCGGCCAAAGTCAGGGTCAGGGCAGGGATAGTCATGCCGGGCAGCCCTTTGAACAGCTGCTCGATTGGTGATGTGATACTCATGACGCTGCGGACATCAGCCATGCATGACAGGGGCATGCAGACCCTTGTCACATCGTATGCGCCACAGTTGCAAATACACGCACGCTCCGCCTGACCGTGCTTCTGCTGCCTTCTGGCAGGCTGGGGCTCGGACGTGCGCCCCTTTGACGCGCAGCGGTCGGCCATCGGCGACCGCCGGCACCTGGGAGGCTTCGACGCCCGCTTCCACTCCACCAGCCAGTGAGCAGCCTGGTCCCGAAGCATGTCTGCCGGGCAGGAGACGTGGTCGCGGAGCACAGAGTCGTGACGCTCTGCATCAATGCCCACGATTTTTTGCGCATTCTGCTGGCTGCTCCTGGAGTTCGGGCTACATACCGTGCCGCACATTCATGCGACCACTAGTTGAGATGCTGGCGCTGCATTGACAGGGGCGCAACGCCGCGGGACTACCGCGTGCTGCCGCCCAAGATCATCCTGGTGCGACACGCCGAGTCGGAGGGCAACGTCGACAACTTCGCCTACACCTACGTGCCGGATCCTCAGGTCCCACTGGTGCGGGGCTCGCCGCCGTCCAAACTGATCTCTGACCCAATCCTCTGAACAGCTTTCTGGTGTCCTGATCTGCATATCTGCACGAAGAGCGAGGCAACATGGTGCTCAGCAGATCACCGCCGATGTTGCCTCTGCGCTGTCTCATCGCTGCTTGACATCTGCTTGCACTCTGTTTGCATGCATCGCCACATCGCGTGACGTGCGGCTCTTGTCTTACGCCAGACGGAGAAGGGGAAGCAGCAGGCGCTGGGGGCGGGGCAGGCCATCCGCGCGATGATGGAGGCGGACGGCAACCCGTACAACCTGTTCTTCTACACCAGCCCGTACAAGCGCAGCCGCCAGACGTTCGAGGAGATCGGGAAGGCCATCGACCCGGAGGCCGTCATCGGCGCGCAGGAGGAGGTGCAGCTGCGCGAGCAGGACTTTGGCAACTTCCAGGCGCGCCGTCTGCCTGTGCCACCGCGTCACATCAGTGACAACGGCGTCCGGTCGCAGCATGCCGTGCCCTCTTCCGCTCAATCTGCGTCAAGGGGCTTGTAACCCGCACCCGGCAGCACTTGCTTGAGGGTAACCCTCATGCAGGCATGACGCCGGTGCGTACGTACGCAATGCAAGCTGTGTCGCATGCGTCGCGGGTCAGCGCGTCTGCTCCGTTCTGAGCGGTGATTGCATGTGCGAGTGGGTTACAAATCGCTCGTGACGCGGCAGGACATGGAGGGCAAGGAGCGGGAGAAGACGGAGCGCCTGCGTTTCGGGCGCTTCTGGTACCGCTTCCCGCACGGCGAGAGCGGGGCGGACGTGTACGACCGGATGACCATCTTCGAGGACCACATGATCCGGGACATCAACGCCGGGCGGTTCTCCAACAACACCAGCCTGGTGCTGGTCACCCACGGCCTCGCGCTGCGCATCTTCCTCATGAGGTGCGAGCACCCTTTCACGCGTAAAGTAACATCCAGCGGAACTTCCGTACACTCCTCTCGCGCCCGTCGCGCCCTTGCGCGGTAGGCCAAGCCGGTGAGTCGCAGCCTATAGCTCACCACATCGAGTGCGGCCTGCAGGTTCTTTCATTGGGACGGTCGATCAGTTTCTGGAGGTCTTCAACCCTCCCAACGCTGTGGTGAGGCTCTCTTCCGCTGCAAGATGCTCGCCCATAACTGCAGCTCAAGTACAACTACCACAGACATATTGGGCTTGCCGCAAATCAAGGCCTGAGACTCAGCGAGGGTGTTCTTCTGCAGCCGCTGGTTTTGGAGCGGGTGCCAGGAGAGCTGGAGGCTCGGGCTGGAGGACCTGTCAGCTGGCTGCACACCAAAGTGAGCATACGCCAGGGCCTTGCAGTCGCTCTCTGCATCGCTCCAGTCCCTTTACACAGTATAAAGAGGGTGGGGTGGGCTGCCGGTGGGTGGGTGCGAGGCACACGTCGCTTTGGCCTGCCGCCCCACCCACACTCACGGCGACGCTCTGTCCGACGCTCCCGTATCGGCACAGTGCCCGCCTGACCGTGGGTGGTGTGCGGCGCGGCAGGCCCTGTACAAGCTGAGCACCGAGAGCCGCAGCATCCTGCGCGGCTGCTCCACCGACATGTGCCAGCAAGCGTGGGTGCCCGACGGGGTCTCGCTGCGCCAGTCGTCCCAGCGGTCGATCGACGGGGCGCGGCAGGTGTCCCGCAGCAACGTGGTAGCTGCCCCGCCGCTGCGGAAGACCAGGAGCACAGCCGCCTCGGCGGCGTCCGCTGACTAGCGCAACAGGTGTTGAACCCTCGCTAGGCACGCATTCGGCCAGAATGAGGGTGTAGGTCACACCTCTCTCTCGCCGCCTTCTACAGTGGATTGCTGACATGCACTGACTGTCATCTCCTGCTGCCTCAGGCTCTGTACCGTCTGAGCGAGGAGTCCAAGTTCCTGATTCGCGGCTGCAGCGACGACATGTGCTGCCTGGTGTCGCATCGAAAGCGCAAGTTCCCAGAATTGGAAGTTTCACTGGAGTGCTCTACATGATTGCGAAGACAGGCACCATTGCATTGGCAGTCAAACAGGTTGCATGACCACCCGTCCAGCATTGCGTGCTTTCTGCTGTAGAGCAGACTTACTCGACTCAGTACTGCGGTGGTCACTCACAGGATTCTATTCAGGCCCGCACTCTCCATTTATGTAGCAATGGGAGCTCGTGTAGACGCTTAATGACGAATGTAGACCGACACCTCTCTGCAGGCGAACTACACTTTGCCGGCCCGCTCAGTGCTTGTTCAGCAGCAGCTCTGCTATCTGCACTGCGTTCAGTGCGGCGCCCTTCTTGATCTGATCGCCGCACACGAACAGATCCAGGCCTCGGCTGTCGTCCCTGGAGATGTCTCGCCTGATGCGCCCGACAAAGACGTCGTCCTTGTTCGACGCCTGCAGAGGGGTCGGGAACCTGCGCCGGCACGTGCGCACGAGCTATCAGCACTCAACACACGGAGACGAGACGTGAGAGGGGAAGCAGTGAGCTGAACCCCATCTGTTTATCACACAGGCCGGGCTTGTCAGCGGCTGTAACGAATATGCACTCGCGCTGACCCTGACCCTGGCCCTGCTTGCGACGCATCAAGACCCTTGCCTGTTGGCCTGGCGGTCGTCGCTGAGGCTGACGCCGGGCGCGGACGCCAGGATGTCCCGGGCCTCGGCCTCGGACAGCTCCCTGTCCAGCTCCAGGTTGATGGCCTCCGCGTGGGCGCGCATCACCGGCACGCGGATGCACGTGGCCGTGACCGCGATGTCGTCGGTGCCCAGGATCTTCCGCGTCTCCTTCACCATCTTCATCTCCTCCTCGTTGTACCCGTTCTCCGTCATCGGCGCATTGTGCGAAAACAGGTTGAACGCGTACTGCGGCACAGCACTTTGGTCGCGGTCAGACAAAAATGTGACTTGTTTGCCTGTATACGACAGGGCGTGGGCTTTCGCAGCATAATGAAAACCAAACATCGTCAGGCTGTGTGCGCCAAGCTGCGTGTTGGCAGATTGCCAACTGCGGACACGGGTCCGGCGAACATAGCCGTGCCTGGAAGGGGAAGATGTTGGTGGTGACCTCCTCCCCGGCCAGCACCTCCCGCGTCTGCTGTTCGAGCTCGTCCATCGCCGCCTGCCCCGCGCCGCTGGCTGCCTGGTATGTGCTCACCTGGGGGTCCACACATGACCGTCAGCAAAGTACTTCCTGTTGAAGTGAGACCACAGTACACATTGTATGAGCCCTGATCCTGCTCCCGACGAGCGACAGCTTCACTTAGCTTGCTTTAGCAGCGTCTGCGGAGCTTGGGATTTTGATGCAATACTTACGGTAGGCGGTGCGGACATTCAGGGAGCACACCACCACCCGCTTGACGCCGGCCGCGCGATGCAGCGGCGCCACCGCCATGAGCATGATGATGGTGGAGCAGTTAGGGTTGGCGATGATGCCGCCCTTGCCCGCCGTGATGCCAGCCGCCTTCACCGCCTCTGCATTGATCTCCGGGATCACGAGCGGCACACCCTCCGTCATCCGGAACGCTGAGCTGTTGTCCACGACCTGCTGACAGCAAGGCCGAATCGAAGTGTGTTCATGCACTCACACATCGTGTGCATCCAGTCTGGCACAACAGACCCATTTGCATGGAATCTGCACTTTGCAAAAGCAATACACTGAGCATAGACTGTGTCACATGGCATATTGGACCGTCCGATGCCGCTCACCGTGGCGCCTGCATCTGACGCCAGTGGTCCGAACTTCTTGCTGATCGAACCGCCGGCGCTGAAGAGCGCGATGTCCACGCCGTCGAAGCTGCGCACATGTATAGATCCGCGATGATGTATTCAAAGTGATATGTTCCTGCATGCTGAGCCCGGCAACCAGCTTTGGGACAGCGCATGTTTGCTGCGTCAGCGTGATCCGAGTGCTATGGCACGATCACCCCACCTGTCTGCTGTGAGCTCCTCGATGGTGTGCGTCTCGCCGTCGAACTCGACCTTCTTGCCGGCTGACCTGCATCACATCGTGCGCAGGTTATGCCTAGAATCCTATTTTTCGCTGCAGTGCTGCACACGTAGCAGCATGGACAGCAAGCAGATACGAGCGCTCCGGCGTGGTCTGCAGTGATAGGCCTTGCCCGTGCTCCGAAGCGGATCAATGCTGAACAGGACTGCTGGAAGCATGATGCGTCACCTGGCTGAGGCGAGCATCTTGATCGAGCTGTAGGGGAAGTCGCGCTCCTTAAGCACCTGAGGACGTAACAGACACCTTTGCGACACCGGTGCAATGTGTCGGATCTGCGACTGACCCAGTCCGGCGCTGACCTGACACGGCTTCCACTAGGGTGGCGCGCGCGCTCACCCGAAGGAACTCCTGCCCCACGGCGCCGCTGACGCCCACGATGGCAACTGAAGGTCCGTCAGGCGTCTTCATGGCGAGCGTCTGACACGCTCCGCGCCGTCTGGATAGACGCACTGATCGCCTCTGCCGCCTGCTGAGCTGGAGACTGTCGGGGTGGGGCAAACCGTTTCGTGAGCACTGCCGCTGCATAGTCTGAAGCTTATATTGTTGCTGGCAATTGATTTAGGGTGAAGTAGTCTCGATGTGCGGCGCGCAACGCCGACATGCACGTCCAAGCTGAAAGTATCGGATGATCGATATTTGTAGGCAACGACTGAGTCACAGTTCATCAAGGGAGCTGGCCTCTGTGCGCACATAGATCGGACCATGCTGCACACGTCACTGCAGCGCACCGGCGTGAATTGCTCCCCGCGGCGGCCAGCAGGCGATCTGTGGCCGCGATGCTCGCCCACCGCCCCCAGGTGCTTCACATCTACAACAGCCCGACCAACGCGCGGACCAAATGCAGCGTTGTTCGCTGCCAGCATGCAGCACCTGATGATACGTTGCGGGCTGGCGATTGGCGTGCATGCCAGCGGAGCGTCGGTATGATGCGGGCTACTGCTTGATTAGGCAGGACCGCTGTCGCCGCCACCTTGTGCGGGCCAACGCCGACGTCGCGGAGCGCAGCGGGCCGACGGGCAGGGACGTGACCGCAGAGGACGGGCGGAACTTCCGGCCGACCTCCAACCGCGGCTGGGAGGTCATGAGCACCCTCCTGCAGGAGAAGCAGGTATTCGCGCCTTTTTGGACAATCCATTGGGGCCTTTCCAACAGCTCTGACTGGTGACAGCCATCTTCAGACTTGGCGACAGCAGAGCAGCCACTTGATGCTGTGGACTGTCGCGGAGCCGCCTCTCCGGCAGCCTGATGCTCGACTCCCGTCCTGCCTCGACGGTTCTTTGGTGTTTGCAGGTCAAGTTCATGGCTCCTCAGGAGGTCGTGGCGGCTCAGAAGCAGGGCACGCCGGTGATCGACATCCGGCCGCGGGGCGAGTGGGAGTCCGGCCACGTGCCGGACTCGGTCAACGTCGAATACCTGAGACTCATCAGCGGTGCTGCGCCAGACCTCCCCACGCTGGGCATGCGATGGTGCCGTGACACTGGGTTTCAGTGACCTTTGTGTTGGTGCTGCATGCTATGCAACCAGCTCATGCATTGCAAAACCGCTCGCTATCGACCGCCGGACCGTGCGCACGGCGGGAAAAACGTGATTCGGGTGATATGATTGGTCCGTCCATGACTGTGGTGTAAGAAATGCGGGCCTGCCAAACGCAGGGTGGAGCGCGTGGCAAGTTTTGCGAAAGCTGGCGTTCGCGTTCTTCGGCATCGCCAACGGCACAGGTGCGCGGACGCGATCCGTCGATGCCCTGACATCCCTCCGCCCTGCACTTGGTTGGTCGTCATCAAAGCGCAACAGCCCAGCTACGGTAACTTGCCACCAGACGCAATTTCGACCACGCCGCGCAGAGGCGAACCCGGACTTCATGGACGAGGTCCGCGAAGTGGCCGACCCCAGCCAGCGCGTCGTCTTGGTCTGCAACATGGGCGGCAGCCTGGATCCCGGCTACGCCCCCAGCAAGTTCGGCATGCAGAGCAGGCGCGCATCCCTGGAACAGCCAATATGGCGGCCAGCATCTGCCGCCATGCAATTTGTCTGTGGCTGGGCAGGCACGATTGCTCTGAGCATGGCTAGGCGGCGCAGGAGCCTGATGGCTGCGTACGAGCTGTACATTAGCGGATTCAACAATGTAGGCGTCTTGAAGGGCGGCTTCAACGACTGGACGAAGTCTGGCAGGTGCAAAGATCTGCGCAACCTGGTGTTTACGTTGCTCTGATGCACCGCAATCCTCGAGCGCCATGCAGCCGCAGTGTTTGATGTGCATTTGCTGCCCTTGGCTGATGTTCGCTGGAGTGCTGCAGGGAGTATGGGTTTGTGGACGATAAATGAGGTATCTGCTGCCGGTCATGCCGGTCGAACGGAGGCATCACCGGGATGCCCAGATCAGCATTATTTTCACCCGAAAGCAGGAGTTTTAAGAATGACGCCATTGATCGAAGACCGATCATGCATTTGTCAATCAAACCATTGTCGGACGAAGATGTATCTGGCGAGATTGTAGTTGTGAGCGTTTTGTGAGGAGTCATGATTCACAGAAACATTCAGTGAAGCAGCCTCAGGCTGTAGCTGATGGCGCAGTCGACACAGCAGGCGGTCAATGTGAAGGACTTTGCTGACGGGTCTCTTGACATCCGCGGCTTCGTGTCCGTCGGGAAGTCCCGCCAGCCGCCGGACAGATCTTGGTCAAGTTGCTGCTCAGGCCCGTCAATCCTGTGAGGCCGCGCATGCGTAAGAACTCCTTTACAGTCACACTCATGCGCAAGCTGCATCCAGCGGCCACAAAGACCAGTGCGTCTGCTTGGCGCAGACTACTACCGTATCAATGGGGCTTCTGGGATGATTCCAGCATATCCATTCACGCCCGGCATCGAAGGCGTGTACGCACTTTCACCTAGCCAGACAGGTCACCAAGCGCTTCTGCAATGATGTGGCGGTGCGTCTTTATGGTGGCCTTGCGCTGCGGCCTGGAGGCACGGTGCTTCTGTACGGCCGGCTGGCAGGCCCCACTGCACACGTTCGGGTCGGCGACTTTCTCTACGGCGAGAAGGTCCTCGAAGGCAAGCACTGCTGGCGACCCTGCTGAACATTGCCTACCTGCTGATGACAGACATTCTGCAGCGGCGGCTGAAAGCGCGAAAGTGAAAGTATCTGACTGCCTCCAGGCTTCTCGGTGCCGCGCTGGATCGTCCGCAAGCGCGCAGCCGGCCAGTTAGACAAGCAAGTGGCTGCCGCCTGGGATTTCATCGTGCAAGGGTTTTTCCGACCCAGTTCAGGTGCGGCATGTGTAGCGCGTGCATCCAGGCAATGCAATCTCTGAGAGTGTTTGGAATGACCCTTGCTTCGATACTTGCAGGGGAGATCTACCCGCTTGCCAAGGCCGTGGACGCCATCATAGCGTCCAACCAGCCTGCCCGCGGCGGCAAAGTTTTGATCGGCAACTGAGGCAGGCTGCGCGACAACTATGAGCCCATCTCAAAGAGGGCAGACGAGCACATTGCGCTGTTGCCACCTCGAAACCATACAATGTACACCGCGCAGAGAGCAGGGATTGCTCATGCTGCGACTAACTCTGGGACCGCCTGCGCGACCTCCAGCGGCGCAGTGTTGGTCCGCAGCCACTCCAGAGCAGGCCCGGACACGCGCGGCGACACCTTGTCCCACACCTCCGCGTGATAGCCGTCCACCCACTCCCGCTCCATCTTGGTCATAGCCTGCAGGCATAGAGTTGATGATCAGATCACACAAGCAGGGTTTAAGCAGCCCAGAGGCGTCCAATGCACTTCCAGCTCGCAGCCTCTACCTTCTCCGCTTGCAGGCGTGCCAGAGCGGCAGCAAAGGAACGAGGAACGCCTGCCAGTGTCGGGAGCCAGGCAGCCCAGCCAAAGGCATTAAACGGAGGGCTGCTGTGGCATGGCTCGGCGCGAAGGTGACAGCGTGATCGCCTGCGAGGCTCAGGGCATTGCACAGGCGCGCACCTGGAGGTCCATGAGCTTGCGCTGGAACGGCACTTGCGTGAGGCGCTCGAAGGACAGGTACGGCACGTCGCCGAACTTGAAGGGCGTGTCCGCTTCGCGCGCTGCCACCAGGTTCTCGATCCGGATCCCGAAGGCGCCCTCCTCGTAGTATCCCGGCTCGTTGCTCACGACCATGCCTGCCTGCATGCCCGTCGTGATGTGGTACCTGCATCTCAGAGAGGATTGTCGTGTTATGATACATGACGCGAGTATCGTCCGGTTGAGGGCCAGACTCTACAAACACAGGCGCTGGCTGCTTGTCAGCAGTGTGAAACATGGCGATGTTGGAGTGACATCGCAAAATCTGGCTGAAACAGCGCTACGCGTGGGCAGACGGCCTTTGAGCATCGCTGCACCCTGCCGCACTGAGCGTCGGCGCACACCGTTTGCTGATGCTGTGCGGCCCCTCGTGCACATTGAGCGCGGCGCCGACGCCGTGGCCCGTGCCGTGGCGGTAGTCCAGGCCCAGCTGCCACAGCGCGTGCCGCGCCAGCGTGTCCAGCGACAGACCCGGCGTGTCATGAGGGAACACCACACTGCGCAGCATGCCTACCGTCCTGGTGCGCGTTGGTAGAACTGACAGCGTTGCTGGCTTCAAAAAGTCGAGGACAAGGTCTCAGGCTTTCGCAACTGAAAATAGGTGTGGCAATCAGGCGTGTCATGATTGTCTCTTGTATCATGTGTAGACTGAGGCGATCAAGGCAGTCAGCAACATGCACTGGATACTGTCCAAGTGCGGTGGAACAAGCAGCGGAGCGCACGAGTCGAGGGCGATGTGGCCCTTCAGCACTGCGGTGAAGCAGCGCTTCTGGTGATCGCTGGGCGTCCCGAAGTGCACGGTGCGCGTGATGTCGGTCGTGCCGCAGTCGTACTGGGCGCCGCTGTCCAGGAGCAGCATCGAGCCCGAGTCCGCCGTCGAGCAGGTGTCCTCTGCGGCGCGGTAGTGGATGATGGCGCCGTTGCCGTCGACGCCTGCGGCACGTGCCAGACACGAGGTCGGTGCAGGGGCAGCTTTGACATCAGCAGGGGACGTTATTGCATCAACGCATGACACGGCTGCGCAACCACAGCACTGCGCTGTCTCAGCGTGCGCTGACAAAGCGATACCAGGGAGAGCACTCGTTCCAGCGATCCAGCCCATACCCGGCGCTGACCCTGCGAGAGAGGGGCCTGCACAGGGTTTTGCTGATCGAGGAGGCAGCGCACCTGCAATGGTTGGGAAGCTGCACTCCACGAAGCCGGGCTTTGCGGCTCGCCGGCCGGTCAGCTCCTTATCAATCTCCACCTCCGACACGGTCGCTCCGCCCTCCAACTGCGCGCATCGTGATCGATCGCTTCATAAATTCTTACTACTGAAGAGGACACTCAGGCAGCAGCGCGGCTCGGGTAGAGCAGCCTGATCAGGATCCGACACACGAAGCTGTGACACACCTCCTGCTCAATCCAGGCGAGGAAGTCACAGATGGCCTCCGCGTCGCGCAAGTGCGCCTCGCGCATGCCCGCCAGCTCGGCCTCGTTCTTGACCGCCTTCGCCAGCGACACCGGCGACTTCTTTTCCAGCAGCCCGCCCTTGCCCTTCCCCTTGCCCTTGCCCGCGGGCGAAGCCTTGGCGGCAGCGCCCTCAGCTGTATCGCCCTCCTCAGCCAGAGGCCGCTTGGCGCCCTTGCCGGAGCCCGCCGCCGATTCGTCGAATGCCGACGCGAAGGCGTAGCTGACCTGCACCGCCGCCATGACTACATGATGAAGCGAGAGTACCAGTACGTATAGAGATGCATGCGGTTGACCATCACGAGTGGGCAGTTTGAGCACTGAGCAAACGTGGGACGGCTGCAGGGGCATCATCCGACGTCGACATAACAGCGAGACCATGACGAGTACAGCTGATGACATGGGGGATCAGGACCCAGGTTAGCACTTAATCGGGTGGCAATGCACACCTGGGCCGGGTCGACCCAGAGCTTCTTGCCGGCGCTGCCGAGGGCGCGGACCTCGTCCAAGACGTCATCGTAGGGCTTGACCGTCACGCCAGAGGCCTTCAGGTGCTCCGCTGCTGCCTCAGTGACCTGCTGCCCAAAATGCACCGCGCTGTCAGCAAAGTTGTTGCAGTGATAGTGATACTCTCCCTCTAAGCCAGAGCTGAAGAGCGCCGACCGTGAGCAGCATTAAGGCTCAGATACTGTGGTGATAATCAGAAGAGGTACACAAAGCATACCTCCGGGCCTGGCGTTCCAATGGCAACGGCTGTGCCTGACTGAAGCAAAAGTGAGGACGCGCCTTCGCCTCGTCCACGAACAGGGTGGCTTCCTTGGCCGTGACGAGGCCGTAGGACACGAAGATGGGGTTGTAGTCGACGTCGCCGCCGCGCATGTTGAACAGCCACGCCGTCTCGTCCAGGGCCGTGATCAGCACCGCATCCGCCTTCGCCTCTGCAGCGTTTTGCACGATGATCATGAGCATCCTGGGCAGATACTGCGTGCGGGGAGATGGGCATGCCCACATAGCACTGTTGCCATCAGCTCATGTTTGCTGCGTGCATGAGGTGGTCCTGAACAGAAAGTCTGCGCCGCCAGCTTTGGAGCCTGGCTGCATATGATGCAGCCACAGCACAGGAGCACGGCTGTGAACTGAACCGACGTACGGACCTTTCAGCTGCTTGCGGATGTCCTGGAGCTTCTCCTTCACGCTCTTGCCGGCAAACCTTAGCGGGTGCACCCGCAGTGGAGCCTGCAACGCAGTCAGTGCATCGTGGGGTGCATCAGCCAGCAGCCCCAACCCGTGAGTGCTGCTGCAGCTGTCTGTCAAAATCACAACACGTGCGCAGCGGACGGTCAACAACAGCAGCAAGGAAGGTGATGCTCGGCTGCACAGCAGGTTGACGCACAGAGGCACAGCTATGCTTGACCGACAACGGCGCGTCGCGCTGGATTGCGCATAACCATGGCTAAGGCGGACGCACGGTGGGCGCCGGGGGCGCGTCCTCCCAGACGGCGTCCACCAGGTTGCCCCCGAACACGGGCACCAGCTCGTTGCCGGCCGGCCCCAGCGCCGCCAGCAGCTTGCGCGCGCCCTCGTTGGTGTGCACGAACGGGTCGATGCCGATGCGGGCGCCGGCCGGCAGCTTCGCCAGCCACTCGCTGAGCTCTGGCACGCCGGGCGTGTCGCCCTTCATCAGCTTCCAGCCCGGCCCCAGCTGCTTGCCGGCCTGCGGCAGGGGGTACAGGGGATGCATCTGAATGGCTGGGAAATCAGTGGTCTGTCCACTGCTGCACCGCGTTCATGCGTGGCACGCCGCAACATGTGCAGCTGCTTCGTGCATGCCGCCACGCATGTTGCAGGCCAGCGGCCAAAAAGCATGACCGACATGTCACAAGGGGGCGCAGGAGCTTCCAGCAAGGCTATGGGACCGAAAATCGGTTTAGACAGCATGCAACACACCTGCAGGAAGTAGCGGCCGTCAGTCCAGAGCAGTGCCTGGTCCTTGGTCACCACCGCGGTGCCGGCGGACCCCGTGAACCCCGAGATGTAGGCCCGCCGCTCCTGGTTCGCCGGGGCGATCTCGCTCTGCGGTGGCGGCAAAACGCATATTGCTGTGCACTACTGGACTGGCGTTTCACGCCCTTGTCCCGAGGACGGTGACGCTCGGCGCAGGATCATGTGATGACGCGCATCGTCGAGGAGACAAAGACAGACGCGCATAAATCCACAACATCTTCTTGGCATTGCGGCGGTCATGGGCGCTGCACAGCTAGCGGCTTGGTAGGTACTGTGACCGTCCCACACCATGTGCGGGTCCTCCGTGGGCACGACGTACACGTCGACGCCCTTGCCGCCGTCGGCGGCCGCCATCGCCTGCCGCAGCGCCACGAGCTTCGGGTCTGCCGGGCCGCTGCTCGCGCCGCCCGTGCCGGCGACCATCTCTGGCGCGTCGTCGACTGCCTCCGCGTGCGTAACGGTCCTCTGCCGTGAATGCCGCGGTGCAGCGGCAAACCTCCTCGCAGGCTGTAACCGGCCCTGCGGGCGTGCAGGTGGAGTGTAGGCGTGTGCTGCATCAACACACTCACCACGGAGCAGAAAGAATGAGGCAGTTTGATCTCAAGCCCGTGTCAGGGCTGCCTGAGCACACTTGCGCGACCATGCAGGGCCGGTTGTGGGCCTCCGTGCGAGCTGGGTCTCCACAGTGTCTCAGCTGGTTGAGGCAGGGTCCTGGAGTGCATGCATGGCATGCAGGCGCGCGAGGGGGCGATTTCGCGGACCAGACGTGCACCTGAGGCGCGCAGGTGAAGTTTCGAACTGCGGCAACAGGCGACGCGGAAACCAGATGACCTCTGACTTTAGGGGCTGAACCGAGCGCGAGCAAACAACGTAGAGGCCTGTGAATCAAGCGAATCATGGGATAGTGGCAATGACTAAAGGCTTGCAAAGCAAACTAGCCATGATCGAGGGACGGAAGCAAAGGGAGAACGTCAAAGTTTGGGCCGACCTACAGAAATTGATCAGGCGACAGATACGTGCGTGTGGTCGTCAAGACAGCGACCAGCATCAGCAACCCAGTCCAAGCTGCTCATTCCGAGCAGGAACGCATAGCACAGCAGCTCGTGGGACATGTGGTGACGGCAGTGTATGCTCGCTGCCCTCCGACGATCTGCCCGGAGCGGCTGCGCACAGCTGACACTTCGTACTGCTCACAGCATGCAGCAGACCGTCCCGTCCGGCCGCCCTGCGGCCTTATGCAGTCCGTGCCAGACGTGTCAGCCGGTGTGGGCCCGCCGACCATGTCCAGCCGGCCTGCAGCCGGGTCAGCAGCGCCGAGCCCGCGCTTGGAGCATGCATGTGCGGGCAGCTGCTGCAGTAGAGGTTGCGGCTGAGCAGGTGCGAGCTCAGAGGAGTGCAACATGTGCTGCCTGACACTGTTCGTCCGGCGCTCTCCAGACCCGCTGTGGCAGCAGCAACAGATCCATGACGACTCTGCGTCGACGCACACACCGTAGTGTTGCTACATTGCTCCTCGTCACGCAGGCAGCGGAGCGAAAGGCTGCCGTCAGCGTCCCACAGCAGAGCGGCAGGCAGAGCATCGACCTCCAGCCGATACGAGGTGCCGGCCGACAGGCTCTGGCCCGTACTTAGCGTCGCAATTCCCTGCGCACGCCTCTGCGACGCACCTGCCACCACTGCTCACGGACAGTTGCACACTTACGGTAAGCAGTGTGCGTCTGGCACCTCAAGACAGTCTGGTGTCAACCTCATCTGGCTGGCGGCTGCTGCTGTACGCAGGGACGAAGGACTTTTTGCCGGAGGACATGCGCCTGCGCAACTGGCTGTTCGGCCACTTCGACGCGGTCAGCCGGCTGTTCGGGTTCGAGATGGTGGAGGGGCCCGTGCTGGAGAGCGAGGAGCTGTTCACGCGCAAAGCTGGCGAGGAGATCGTCGGGCAGCTGTACAATTTCGAGGTGAATGATCGGATTAAGAGAATACACCAGCTGATCGCACCACTGGGATACTTCTCCCACCACTACACTTTGAAGCACCTAAAAACGTGCCGAACGTATGTCATGCTGGGGCTAAAGTGTTCAATGGCTTGCAAGCCAGCGAACAGGGTATCGGACCACGATCCACTGTCAGCCTGGCAATGGGTCGAAACTGGCTCAGGAATGTCATTGCAGGACAAGGGCGGCCGGCGTGTGGCGCTGCGGCCAGAGCTGACGCCGACCCTGGCGCGCCTGGTGCTGCAGAAGGGCAAGCAGCTGCCGCTGCCCGCCAAGTGGTATCAGGTACCGGCTTTGGCCCATCACCGCGGCGAGCATCTGAATCCAA
>JAABUX010004091.1_pt1 | contig 18787 bp, 16 predicted proteins | sample 5561851 | NCBI WGS metagenome assembly JAABUX01 (sample SAMN10711883, study PRJNA513361) | rock metagenome | isolation source: Antarctica rocks | place: Antarctica: Victoria Land, Richard Nunatak red sandstone | collected 2016-01-03 | reverse complement strand
ATCGAGAATGCGCCGACGTTTGATGTAGGCTTGCGCGATCTGGGGCAGTGGGTGACGGAGCAGACGCTGTGCGACTGGCGTGATGCGCTGCGGCTGATCGTGCCGGATGTGATGTCGTCGCAGATTAGGGCGACGCTGACGCTGGCGGAAGACTGGGATGAGCGGCTGGCGGGGTCACGGGCTGCCTCTCAGCGGGATCTCGCGGCGGCGCTGGCAGGGTTGGGCGGGTCGGCGGAGCCGGGGAAGCTGGCGAAGGCGCTGGGGCTGGCGAAGCCGGGTCCGGCGCTGGCGGAGCTGAAAAAGAAGGGCATTGTCACCGAAGAACGCGCGGTCAAGCTGCCGCCGGCCCGGCGCAAGATGGTCCGGTTGCTGCGGCTTGGCGTGACGCGGGACATTGCTTCTGAAGAAGCGGCGCGGCTGGAACGCGCTGGCGCGGCCCGGCAGGCGCGGCTGCTGCGGGCGCTGATTGCCGCCGAAAGCGACAGCACGGCCAAGATGCCGATGTCGGGGCTGGCCGTCGGAGCAAGCGCGGGCGCGGCGGCGAAGGCGCTGGCGGATAAGGGGCTGGCAAATTATACCGAAGTGCCGATGCGGCGCGACCCGTTCCAGTTCTTCGGGTTTGTCGCGGGAAATGCCCCGCCGCTGACGGACGCGCAGGCTCAGGCGGCAGCGCAGATTGGGCGGCACTTAAACGCCCGCGATAGCCGAACGCTGCTGCTGTTTGGAGTGACGGGTTCCGGCAAAACGGAAGTCTATTTAGATGTCGTCGGGCAGGCTCTGGCGCTGGGCCGGACAGCGCTGATTCTGCTGCCGGAGATTGGCCTAACGGCCCAAGTGCTGGACCTCTTCAAAGCCCGGTTCGGCGCGGACGAAGTCGCGGTGCTGCACTCAGCGCTGTCACTCGGCGAGCGGCATGACGAGTGGCGGCGCATTCAGTCCGGCGAAGCGCGGGTGGTGGTCGGCGCACGCTCGGCGGTTTTCGCGCCGGTGCCTGATTTGGGTCTCATCATCTTAGACGAAGAGCATGACGGCTCGTACAAACAAGACTCGTCGCCGCGCTACCATGCCCGCGACGCCGCCCAGTTCCGAGCGTCACAAACCAGCGCGGTCGTGGTTTTAGGAAGCGCGACGCCATCACTCGAAAGCTACTACAAAGCGCAGACCAGCGAGTACGGGCTGATTGAGATGCCGGAGCGCATCAGCAGCCGCCCCCTGCCGCCGGTATCGGTGGTAGACCTGCGCGAGGAAATGAAGCCGCCGCCTGTCCCGATACCCAAGAAAGGCGAAACCAAGCCCGAGCCGCCGCCGCGTTCGGTCTTCGGGGCGGATCTCACGGCATCGCTGGCCTGCTGCCTGGACCGGCGGGAACAGGCGATTTTGTTCCTGAACCGGCGTGGCTTCGCGTCATTTCTTTTGTGCCGGGACTGCGGGTTCACGTTCCACTGCCCGAACTGCGACGTTTCTCTGACGTACCACCATGCAGGGCGCTACTTGCAGTGCCACCACTGCGACTTCAAGCGGCGCAGTCCCGATGCCTGTCCGAAGTGTGAAGGCCTGCGCCTGCGGCCCTTCGGGCTGGGAACCGAAAAAGTGGAGGACGCCGTTCGGATCCAGTTCCCGTCAGCCCGGACGCTCCGCATGGACCGAGATACCATGTCCAGGAAAGGCGCTCACGCCGAAACTCTGCGGGCGTTTCGGCGCGGCGAAGCGGACATCTTGATTGGAACCCAGATGGTCGCCAAAGGCCTGGACTTCCCGAATGTCACCCTGGTTGGGGTCGTCAGCGCGGACATGGCCCTCAATATCCCAGACTTCCGTGCGCCCGAGCGGACGTTCCAGCTACTCACCCAGGTGGCAGGCCGGGCCGGGCGCGGCAAAATTCCCGGCAGCGTCATCGTGCAGACGTTTTCGCCCGAACATGAAAGCATCCAATTTGCCGCCCGGCATGACTATGTAGGCTTCTACGAGTCCGCCATCGCCCAGCGCCGGGAGCTGAGTTATCCGCCGTTTTCGCACATGGCGAACATCGTGTTCACCGACGAATCGGAAGACGATACTCAGAAACGCGCCTATCATCTTGCGAACATCCTGCGGGCCATTTTAGGCGATAAGTCTAACGTACAGCTACTCGGCCCCGTCGCCTGCCCGCTGTCACGCCTGCGCGGGCGCTACCGCTGGCACCTCGCGCTCCGTGCGCCCGAAAAGCCCGCCCTGCTAGCTGCGCTCAAGGCAGCCATCGCCCAGATGACGGCAAGCGAACGCGCCGGCATGACGCTGGACATGGACCCGCTGAGTATGTTATGAACCTCACCCCGCCTCGTTCCTCGTCGACCCTCTCCTTAAGCAAGGAGAGGGTAGGAGAAAATAAGAACGCTGAATGAGCGCAAGCCTCTTTGCTCTAATTCTTTTCACTCTAATTCTCGTCGACCCTCTCCTTGCTTAAGGAGAGGGTCGACGAGGAACGAGGCGGGGTGAGGTTCCTCTTTGATTTGTGCTATACTAATTGCCAATGAACGACGGGGGTGACAACGGAATGGCGAAAGCCACGGGCAGGCTGGCCGACCTGATTCGGCGCGACGATCCGATTGTGAGATATGATGAAACGACCGGAGTTAATCTCCTGCGCCAGAAGTCTAAGCCGGTGCTGACCATCAGCGAAGATGTCGTGGAACTAGTCGCGCACATGGAGAAAATCATGCGGGCCGCGAACGGCGTCGGCCTCGCCGCGCCGCAGCTTGGCATTTTGCAGCGGATTTTCGTGTACGACGCCGGCGACGGGTTTCAGGCGATTATCAATCCCAAGATTTTGGGCCGCAAAGGCGAGCAGGTGGGCGTGGAGGGCTGCCTGTCTATCCCCGGCTTGCAAGGCGACGTGACGCGAGCGGAAGAAGTCGTTGTCAAGGGCGTAGACCAGTACGGCAAGCCGGTCCGCATTCGTGGCGATGGCCTGACCGCACGAGTCATCCAGCACGAGAATGACCATTTAGACGGCGTCTTGTTTATTGACCACGCCGATCCCGCCTCGCTCCACTGGGTCACCGCAGAGGAGCTGGAAGACGAAGAAGTCGGCGGCAGCGGCCCGCAGACGCGCGAGTGATTGCAGCCTCAGGAAGAGCCATTGAACAGGAGTTTCCTTGAAGATCTCTGCTTCTCTTTTTTTGCTTTTCATGAGTTTGGCGGGGCTTTCTTTACACGCGGCGGCTGCGGCTCCTATGGTCTCCCGGCTGGCGCAGCCGGATCGAGGCGGGCTAGGCGTTGTCATCTGCGAGCCGGTCACGGCCAACAGCCTCAGCCGCAGCTTTGGGGCAGGATGCGCTGTCTGGCTTCAAGTCGTCGTCGGCGGTCAGCCTCAGTTCGGCAAAACGCCGCTTTGGGGGTCGCTTGACCGGGTACGCCGGGAACTTAGGCGGACCGACTTACAGCTTTCGCCGGCAGAGGTGCTTTCCCTTGCGCCGATACTGGGCGTAACACATGCCGTGGTGGGCACATTGCAGGATGCGGAGCCGAATCTTACCCTCACTTACCGCCTGCTGCAAGTTCCCTCGGGTGTTACTGTCGGCGCGGCGATTACGCTTACCGGAACACAAACGGGGATCGCAGCAGGACTGCCGCAGATGGCTCGCACACTTGTCAAAGAACTGGGTGGGACAACGGATTCCGCCCTTTCAAGCCCCACGGCAGACGATCTCCAGATGATCGGGCAGGTACGCTGGCGGGATACGCCTGATACAGACGCTCAGCGAACGGCAATCAAGGTCATGGCCGTGCATGATCCGGTTGCCGGGCTGCTGAACCTGACGCGCAAACGCGGGGGGCATACGCCGCAGTACCACTCCGCGGTAGAAGCGCTGCTGACCCAGGCCGGAGACAACACCTTTGCCTGGGCCGTTATCACGCAGCGTGACAATGTCCTTCTGCTGCCACATGCCGCCCAGCTTTCTGCCCTAACAACGCGCTACCCGCGCAGCAGCAGCCTGGCGATGATCGAGTCACTCCGCTGGCAGCTCACTCAGGACCACAAGCAGGAGCTTGAAGCGGCGCAGCGCAGCATCAAAAACGCGCCTCTCAGCCCGGACGGCTGGCTTATCTACAGCCAGGCACTCGCCGATGTCGCCGCCGGCGAGCGGCAGGGACGCACCTACGGCGCTCTCAGCGCGTCTGAGGCCGATGATTTAGGCCGCCTCTACGCACGGGCCGAAACGGCAGCCCTGAAGGCAGTTCGTCTTGACCCCAAGTTCGCGGAGGCCTGGGAGAACCTGGCAGTGGCCGCAACCTTTAATTCCAATAATTCCAATGCGGCACTGGCGGACCATGCGCTGCAAACTGCGCTGGCTTTAAGCGGGGACAAAAGAGCAGTTTATTACTGGGCGCTTCAGATGTACCAGCCCAAATGGAACGGTGACCCGGCCAAGCTTGATCATTTCGCCCATCTCGCAGCGGCGGACACGAGCTTGACTGTGGATGATGTGGTGATCCTTGCGCCTGAACTGGGGTACTGCGGCTATCCAGAGATGCAAGCAAAGATGCTTACTGACTTTATCGCGCGTCAGCGTGCGATCCTTGTTCAGCACCCCGACGATGGACAGGCACATTTTGAGTTGGCGGTCGTGCAGGACGCCATGGACGCCCCTAAGGAAGCTCTCGCGGAGTACCAGCGAGCGGCGGCGCTTTTGCCGGAAGATTCCTCTGTGCAATACCGTTATGGTGCCGCTTTAGATGCGGCACGAAATTACGATCAAGCGGAAGCGCCGCTTCGGGTAGCGCTCAAGATTGACCCGGATTTTCCGGAAGCTCATTACTGCCTCAGCGAAGTACTGCAACTTCAGAATAGCGGCAAAGACGCAGAGGCTAAACGTGAACTCAAAACGACCTTAGTTTTAGACCCCACTTACGGAAAGGCTTACCGTGACCTTGCTGTTTTTTCCGAGGTGGAAAACAATCCTGCCGAAGCAATCTCCTTGTATCAATCCGCAATTCAGTTTGGCGACATCAGCCGAAGCAATTATGGGGAAATGATCGATCTCATGAGTACGACAAGGCGATACAAGCTTGTGACAACGGCTGGAGCATCCGCACTGAGCCTTTATGGAGACGCCATGCTGGAAATGTACCCGGCGGGCACGAAGAACCTTTATGATCTCATGGCTGACGCTTACCTGCACCAAAAGAAGTGGGGCAAAGCTCTTGTGATGTGTCAATCTGCTGTTCAGTACGACACAAACGATGCGGCAGCACAAGAGACAAGGGCGGAAGCATATCTGGGTCAAGGCCGGATTGCGGACGCGCGGGCTGGATGGAAAAAAGTGCTGACACTTAAAGATGACCAGCAGAAGGCCCTCGCGCAGGAGTTTCTAAAGAAGTACCCGTAGGAAAGGTGCCCAGTAGCTCGGGAAGTTCAGAAAAATATGCAAGTGTTGTTTATTGGGACATCGCCATTTGCGGTTCCCAGCTTGAAGAAGCTGGTGGAGTCGCCGGAGCATGACGTTTTGGCCGTGGTGACCCAGCCGGACCGACCGCAGGGACGGGGCGGGAAGCTGTCGGTGTCACCCGTGAAAGCGGCGGCTCTGGCACTGGAACTGCCGCTCTATCAGCCGGAAAAGGTGCGGGCGAAAGACTTTGTCGGGGCGGTGCGCGAGATGGCCCCGGAGATTATTGTTGTCGCAGCCTTCGGGCAGATTATCCCGCAGCGAATGCTCGATATTCCGCCGCGCGGCTGCATCAATGTCCACGGCTCCCTTTTGCCACGCTGGCGCGGTGCGGCTCCCATGCAGTATGCACTGATGGCCGGGGACGCAGAAACGGGCGTCACGACAATGATGATGGACGCGGGTCTCGACACCGGCGACATCTTGCAGCAAGCCTCGCTTGACTTGAGCACTGTCGAAAATTTAGGCGGTCTGGAAGCGAAGCTGGCCGAAGTCGGAGCGGAACTGCTGATGCAGACGCTAGAGGCGCTCGCGCAGGGCAACTGCCCGCGCATTCCGCAGGATGCGTCTTTGGTCACCCTCTCCCCTTCCCTGCCGCCGGAGATAGGCGAGACGAATTGGTCGCGTCCTGCCGCTGAGCTGCATAATTTGGTACGCGGCGTTACTCCAAAGCCCGGCGCGTTTACGCTGGTTCAGGGCAAGCGGCTAAAAATCTGGCGCACCGAAGTCGTAGAAGACGAACAAGAAGCAACTCAAGAAGAAGCTGAACCGGGAACGATTGAAAGTATCGGCGGCGGTGGTATAACAATCATTACAAGCAAGGGAGCGTTGCGCCTGCGCGAAGTCCAGCCGGAAAGCAAGGGCCGCATGGCGGCGGACGCCTGGGCGCGGGGCGCTCGCCTTGTTTTGGGCCGGAAGCTGCAGTGATGCAGCCCGCCGCAACACCATGGGGTAGAAGGTATGTGCAATGGGAATGCAGGAGGAACGGCTGGAACGTGGGATTGCCCACAAGCTGGAAGGACGTTACGAGGAAGCGACGGCTGAGTTCCAGGCGCTGCTCGCCGAGAACCCCGACCACCCGGAAGCAAACCATCAGCTTGGCCTTGTTCTTGGCTTCATCGGGCAGTTTGATGAGTCTCTTCTCGCGCTGGAGCGTGCGGCGCAGCTTGACCCCGGCAGCGTTCTCGCCCGCAATGACTTGGCGCTGACTTACACCATGCTCGGCCAATATGAGGAAGCCAAAGCGGAGTTCGCCCGCGTTTTGGAGCAGGACCGCGGCAATGATGTCGCCCGCCGCAACCTGACCTATTTGCAATAATGGGGCGTTTTGCAGTGACGGGCAGTTCCACCCAACTGCGGCATTTTCTGCCGTTTCTTCTTCTGGCGCTCCTGCCCTGCCTGCTGCTCGGGCCGGTCGTATTTGGCGGGGAAGTCTTCCTGCCCGCCGATCTGCTCCGCGATGTCGCTCCCTGGCGCACAGACAATCCGGCCTCTCTTGTTCCGTGGAACCCGCTGCAATGGGACGGCATGGCCGAGTTTTACCCGTGGCGGCTGTTCGCCGCCGAGACGCTAAAATCCGGCTACCTGCCGCTGTGGAACCCGCATCAGTTCTGCGGGACGCCGTTTGTGGCAAACTCGCAGTCAGCGGTTTTTTATCCCCTCAACCTACTTTTTTGCGTGTTTCCCGTTGCCCGCGCCTTCGGCATCAGTGTCCTCCTGCACTTATTTTTAACCGGCAGCTTTCTGTACGGCTTCCTGCGCTCGCGGGCGTTTGGGCTGGGGCGGTCTGCCGCGCTGCTCGGCGCAGTCGCCTGGCAGATTTGCCACTGGCAGGTGGCGTGGCTTGAGCTGCCGACGTTTCTCTGCGTCTCGGCCTGGCTGCCGCTGGCGCTGCTGCTGGTAGACCGCGCCGCCGAGCGTCCGACGCCGCTGCGGGCGACTGGGCTTGGCCTGTGCCTCGGAGTCATGCTGCTGGCGGGCCATCTTCAGATTGCGGCGTACTGCTTCGGGCTGATTTTGGCTTACGCCGTCTTTCGCGTCCTGCCTTTGCTGAAATCTCTGTGGACGCGCCTGCTGGGAGCCGCCGCGCTGGCATTGGCGCTGGCATTTGGACTGGCCGCGCCGCAGCTTCTGCCGGCGGTGGAGCTGGCGCGAATGTCTCACCGGGCGGGCAGCCCGACTAACTGGACAGCTTACACCGGCTATGTGCGCCTTGCCGTGCCGCCGGTGCATCTGGTGACGCTGCTTGCGCCGGGCTTCTTCGGCAGTCCGACGCGCGGCACTTACTGGGGCGTCGGCACCAACGGCGGCCCCGGCGCGTACATGGAAAATGCCTGCTACGGCGGCGTTTTGACGCTGCTTCTGGCGCTTGCAAGCATCCTCCTCACCTGGCGCACCCAAGCCGCCACGCGCTTCTTTGCCGTCGCCGCAATCCTTGCACTGCTGCTGGCGTTGGGAACTCCTCTGAACGCGCTGCTGTTCTTCGGCGTTCCGGGCTTCTCACAGACCGGTTCGCCGGGGCGGATTTTGGTTCTCTGGTCGTTCTGCCTGCCCGTTCTCGCCGCCATTGGGGCCGATGCCTTCCTGCGCCGTCCCGGAGCCAGAATGCTTGGCAGAGCCGCTGGCGTGTTCGGCATTCTCGCTATCGGTATACTTGCTTTCACGGTGATTTGGATCAGCAGCACTGCCCCGGCGGGAACACTTGCGGCCAACTTGGCGACGGAAAGCGATCTGTGGCGTCTGCCGGTCAGTATTCTGTTCGGAGCCGCCGCTGCTGTCTGGCTGGCGGGACGCGGCAGTCTGTCGCCCTCTCGCCTCGGCGGCGTATTCGTCCTGCTGACGGCAGCGGACTTACTGGCGGCAGGCTACGGCTTCAACCGGACAGCTGCGCCGCAGGCAATCTATCCCGTGACGCCGCTGATCGCGTTCTTGCAGGCACATAAAGCGGAAGGCCGTATCATGCCGATCAACCGGCAATGGAGTTTTTACAGCCCGCCCCTAGCCATCCTGCCGCCGAACTCTGCGATGGTCTACGGTTTAGAGGACACGCAGGGATACGACTCGCTATTGACGGGTCGGTATTTCCAGTTCGCCACGAGGCTGGATAATGGTTCCCCTGCCCCGCCTGAGAATGGGAACATGGTGTTTACCTATGGGTTCAGGTCGAAAGAAGCACGGGAAGCCGGAGCGCGTTATGGCGTGTCGCTGAGGCCGCTCTCAGGTCTAACGCCGGAATTTCAGGGCGATGGAGCTTTTGTGTATGAGGATAAAGAAGCACTACCGCGCGTGCAGATCGTTGGAGGAAAGAGAGATGCAGGACAATATATTTTGGATATGGGAAGCCCCGAGCCTCCGACCCGAGTGGTGTTACTGACAGAAGAGCTTTTGCCGCAACAGATTGAAGTCGCTGACCAGTGGTATCCCGGCTGGCACGCCTATTTTCATGATGAGCCGGTAGCAGTAACCGAAGGGCCGGACATTTTTCGGACGCTCACGCTGACGGCGCAGCAGCAAAAGGAGGTTGCCATGAACAACCCGCTGGAGATGCGCTATGAGCCGACGGTGTTTCGGGTGGGATTGTATACGCTGTGCCTAGCGCTTGGAACGGCGGCAGCAATTGTTGCCGCCGCACTGAGTTTAGGATTAGGCAGGAACCGCAATAGGTGACGCGGCTTCGGACAGCGCGGACTTGGCGGCGGCAACCGCTTCTTCTTCGGTGGCGTAGACGCCGAAGATCGTGTTCAGGCGCGTGATCTGGAGCATCCGCTGGATGGCTTCGTTGCAGCCGGACAGGTACAGCGCTCCATCGAGCGGGCGCAGGCGTTTAGTGGCGGACAGCAGAGTTCCAAAGCCGCTGCTGTCCATATAGGTCACTTTGGTCATGTTGATGACAATGGCGGGTTTGTTCTGGTCGATTGCCTCACTGACGGCTTCCTTGAACTGCGGTGTGGTGTAAATGTCAATCTCGCCGACGACATCCAGCACCGGAATATCGTCCTGGTGCCGCAAGCTGGTTTCAATCCGCAATGTCTCCATGAATGAAGTGTCTCCTAAGAAAAAGCCAACAGTGAATACTAAAGTGGTGAGGTTACCTCGTTATTACCCAAAGCGGTGAAAAATAAACGGAGCCAGCAAAATCAGGTCCAGTGTCAAGGAAATCGCCCAGTGGGCCAGAAAGCCGTACAGAAATGAGCGTGTTCGCAGCGCCAGAATGCCGAGAATAATGCCGCCCGGCAGAGCGCTCAGCACTTCCACCGGCGGCTTAGACGCGCCGGGCACATACGACCAGTGCAGCAGCGCGAACAGCAGGGCCTGGACAATGACCGCGCCCCAGGTCCCGAGAAAGCTTTTCTGCAGGCCGAACAGCAGGAAGCCCCGGAAAAAGAACTCCCAGCAGAACATGTAAAACCCCATCGCAAGCTCATAATAGACGAGCGCTTTGAGGTTGACATGCTGCATGAAGAACACCGGCCCGACGTTTGAGAGCGGGTTCGCAAGCCGTCCGTAGAGGTACTGGCCCTGGAACTGCGCCCGCAGGGAGGGCAGACTGACCACGACCGCCAGGATCAGCGCCATGGCGACCCAGGCAACCAGTGTCCATTTGAGTCCCAGCCGGCGGTCGCCGCGCGTTAGGCCGAACTGGCTCGGCTCCTGTTTTAAGAACAGCAGGATTGTGACAAGTGGCACCCACAAGCACAGCGCCGTGTTGATGTACCAGTAGGCTTCAGGAGATTTTGCGTCCGGGTTGGTCCAGAACAAGTACGCGGCGATCAGCAAGCCGACCAGAAACGTCACCGCCCCCGTCGCCTTGTCCCCGCCTCGTCCCCCACTCTTTTCACTGTGCTCGGCTTCCGCCCCAGCCCGCGCCGCTTTTGATTTCGCTGCCATAGACGGCTAAAGTTCGACAAGCAGGGCTAAGTCCCCTGCGTCACTTTTTTCCGTGCGGCCCGTGCGCCGCTGACAATCGCATTTTTGTCCAGTGTCGGCCAAACCCCATTGTCGTAGATCACTCCGCCGCCGCAAATCGTCACTACTACATCGGAAGCGCGGGCGGAATACACGAGGGCGGCGTAAGGGTCGGTGGCCGGGACGGCGTGAGGCTGGTCCAGGCGCACGGCGATCAAGTCGGCGTGCTTGCCCGGCGTCAGGGAGCCGGTCTGGGAAGACAGACCCATTGCCTCGGCTCCGCCTAAAGTCGCCAGATGCAGGACCTGCGCGGCGGTGACGGCTTCCACGTCTTCCAACTTGGCCCGCTGCAGCAGAAGGGCGAAGCGCATTTCTTCCCACAAATCGAGCGCGTTGTTGGACACGGCGCTGTCGGTGCCGAGGCCGACCCGCAGTCCGTCCGTCTTCAGCCACTGCGAAAGCGGCGCGATGCCTGCGCCGAGTTTGGCGTTGCTTTTCGGGCAGTGAATAATCGCGGCCCCGGCAGAGGCCAGCAGAGCGATGTCGCTGGCTGTCTGGTGAACGCAGTGAACGGCCAGCGTCTCTGGCCCAAGCGTTTTCATGCTTTCGGCGTACTGGGTCGGCGTCAGGTGCGGCGTCTGCCAGGTGATGCCGCGCCGGGCGTACATCTCGGCAAACGATCCCGTGCCTAGCTCCGTCAGCGCACTTTCTGCCGGTGACTCGGCAATGTGAATGCTGGTCGGCAGCGCGTTTGCGGCGACATACTCATGGATGGCGGCGAACAGCGCGGGGCGGATGGTATACAGCGCGTGGGGAGAAACGCCGAGCCGGACGCGGTCCGAAGCGTATCGCCGGTGGGCGGCGAGCTTGGCTTGGAGCGCGTCTAAAGCCGGGTCAATCGGCTCCCGGTCGTCAATGCCGAACAGTTCTTGATAGACGGTGCCGCGCTGGCCGGACTCGGCCAGAACGCGCATTGTGACCCCGGCGTCTGTGTTGTCCCCCAGCGTCGTGATGCCTGACGCCGCGCATTCCATCGCGCCGAGACGCGCGGACCAGAGCCAGTCTTGGGCAGTCAAAGACGCTTTGGCAGCGGTCAGGGCGCGGATCCACGGAAAGAACGGCACGTCTTCCAGAAAGCCTCGCAGGGCAGTGTATTCCAGATGGCTATGGGCATTGACTAAACCCGGCAGCAGGACCGCCTCGCCGAAGTCGCGGCACCCGGCGGCAGGCACCCGGCGGGCGCGAACGGCAACAATAGCGCCGTCTTCGACTACCACTTCGCCGTTTTCAATCGGCGGGGCGTCAACGGGAAGCACCCAGCGGGCAGCATAGACAGCTTGCATCATCATTGCTTGAGTCGCAGCAACCAGCTCTGGTTGAACTGGCGCAGGTTCTGGTTGATGACATGACCGTCGCCCATCAGCTCATTGTAGCGTTTCTGGCTGACCAGCAGGCCGCCGTGCCAGGAGCCGTTGCCATCCATCAACACATTGACTTCCGAGCCTTCATGCTGCGCTCCTGCCGCATCATAGGCCGTGAGAGAACCATAGGGAATGTGGAGTAGGGCGATTTCCGTTCGGTATAGGTAGGAAGTTTGAAAGGCTTGAAATGCAGTCGGAGTCGCGTTTAGAGGAACGCCATTGCCGTTGACCGCACTGATGTCAAGCTCGGTATAGCCGCTATCCGACGGGCAGTGCCAGATTTCGTTGTTCTGCACATAAGGCACAAGAATGTCACGCAAGGGAGTGATGTGGTTGGCGATGCCGGCATAGGGTGAGGAGTCCCAGATGTTTGGGCTGGCTGTATAGGTGTCTGAAGGGTCACTGCCGTAGGGGTATAAATCGTCGGCGTCTTGGGCATAGAGAGAGATCGCCATGCCGATCTGGCGCATGTTAGATACGCAGACGGTCTGGCGGGCCTTGCCGCGCACGGAGAAGAAGACCGGCAGCAGGACTGCGGCCAGCAGGGCAATGATGCTGATGACGACCAGCAGTTCAATCAGCGTGAAACCGCACTGTGAAGAGCCAGGGCGCGGGGGACGCGGACATTTCGGAAAGCGTTCGTTCACGGGGGTTCTGCCTTCTAAGAGAAGTAATCAGGAAAGTGATTAGGGAAGTCAAATAGCAGGCGCACTCGCTGCCGCTTGTGATACGCAAATCCAGCCGTTTCGGTTCCGGTTTTCGCTGTTATTATGGCAGGAAAAAAGGGCCTGCGTCAAGCAGGCCCATTCCGGTTGTTTCCCCATCACGCAGTTCAGCGGGAGTGGCGGTGATAGCTGCGGTGGTGGCGGTAGTAGTAGGCACGCTGATCGCGTGCGGACTGCTGCTGCGACTGATGGTGGCGATCCTGCTCGTAGCGGTTTGCCGAATACGCGGCTCCGGCAGCGCCCAGCAGTGTCGCAGTATTGTTGTGATGGAGCAGGCCATAGCCTGCAACGGCGGCTCCGCCGATACCAAGATTGCGCCACTGGTTCTTGCTGTTCTGGTCGGCCATTGCAGCCATTGGCGCAAGGGCACTGACAGCCACGGTCGCTGCCAGGCCAAGTATTGTCATTACGTTTGCTGTCTTCATAATAATTCGTTCCTTCCTTCGAATGTCTGCCCGCCGGTCGTCGGGGGCGGAAGCTGTTCAGCCTCACTTTTGGTGAGACCGACATGCACTACATTTTGTTCCACACGGACGACATTTTGCGCCGGTACAAATGCGTGTTTTGTGGACAAAAAGCCGTGGGCCAGCACAATTCCCCGAAAAACGTCCACACCGGCATCGGCAACGACTTCCGCCACCGTTCCGAGATCACCGTCGGTTCCCCGCACGGTCATCCCCCGGCGGATGAGCATGTAACTTCCCGTTTCCATAGTCTTGTCATACCCAAATCGCAAGCATTCAACCACACATGAAAGAAAACCCAGTATATTTTCCAGGAGTGCTTGACAAACGCCAGGGGGCATGATACATTAAACATGAAACATGTCGAAAGTTGTTCGCCGGGAATTCAGTTAGTGTTGAAAGGTGACCTCTATGACTTTTTGTTTGCGCCGCCCTAGCCTTATATCATGTAAGGCTATTCCTACGTTCAAGCTGCTTTTGACGCCGATTTTGTGTCCTGCCGCCCATGCCGGTCATTGTCAGTTCTCCGCCACTGGGAGTACCGACACCAGCACCGTCCATGTCGAGGGCGTGCTGCAGACACAAACGCCCCCGCCAACTCCCTGGGCACCCCCATCGGCTCCCGCCAACAATTCGCTGACGCTTCAGCTCCCCGGCGCAAGCACTTCCGACATCAATATGTTAAATGACCCAAGCTGCGACTGCACAGCGACGGCGTCTCTTAAAATCACTGCAAACTGGGTGACGGACACTACCTCTGACAACACATCCCCGACAAGCGTCTGGCTCTGCGAAAACAGCAGCGCTTCCTGGGCGGCAGGTTCCGGTTTCGGCTAAGCCACGAGCGGTGTGGGTACGCCGTGGCAGCCTGCACCGATAACGGAGCCAGTGTTCACCTACACGGGCAGTGCCTCCAACGCTTCCCCAGACCCCTACGTTCCATCACCGGCAACCGGCCCACCAACAAGCGGCAGCAGCACATTATCCACAGTGCAGACAGTTCCGCCGGATGGTTGGCATCAGTATTCGGTCACAGGGGGCCAAGTTGTGCTGCCGCCCCGCACCGTCACGGCAAAGGCGAACGTCACTGGCGGCACAGTTGGGCAGGTCAGCATATCATGCAGCCTTGCCTACAGTATCACAGTCCACGCACAGCCGTACAATTTTCGCTCATCTAGCTACACAAATGCGAGTGGAGTTTTTCACCCTGCGGTTGTTACGGACAACCCAAACGCCACACTCTCACTCAGTTACATTTGGTCTTCAACAGATGGTAGCCTCGCCCATCTTACTACCTGTACAGTTAACGAGAACGTCACTTGGGACACCAACACAGTTGGTTATTTTAGCACACTGCCGCCACCTGACGGTCGGAAAGTTTATGCACCTCCCTCTCCACCTGCCGGAACTGATGCCAATGGTAATCCAATCGGCTATCTTGACCCGGTAGTCATGGGAGGCGCTGCAACGAGTGGTCAAGCCACGGATACTTTCAGCCCAGATGCTTATTACAAGGGACCCTACGCAAGTATTTCCTGGTGGGGAGATCAGGTGTACGTTTTTAATGACAGCGCCACCGGCGAAGTCAATATCCCAATGCCTGGTCCTGCCTCCGGTTCATTCCGCATCACCCGTGCTTTCGCGCCTACTGGAACACCTAGTGGGACAGCAGGCACTTTAACAATTTCCACCAGAGACAACTCTGCTGGGCCAAAAACTCTAAATTAAGCTGAAAGGGAAATAATGACATGGAACAAAAATCAACAGTGATCCTCAGCATAGGCTTGATATCGCTTTGCCTCGTTCTAGGTGGAAGCGTGCTGGCACAATCCGATAGAGGAGGCCCGGCCAGCGTGACCGTATCATTGGCAGGCTCTTCCACCGTCTGTAGTGGCGAACCGATCCTGCTGAAGTATTTTATCACCAACAGCAGCGGATTACCTATCACCATATCTACTAAAGACACTATAGATGATGCTTTGAGTACAGAAACTTTTACAGAGGTTGGGGGGAAGCCACTTGTCCCATCTGCAAACCTTCTAGTTCCACGCCACAAGAGCCAAACTTTCACCATGGACACTGGTGTTGACGTTGCAGGAAACAGTTCCAGAAGCTGGGAAGGTTTGGCAAACACCCACATTACCATTCTCCACCCTGGCAGCTATGTCCTGCGTGTACACGTGGAGCGTCCTTACGGAATGGGCGAAAGAGAACAGGTTCAAAGAGGACAAGGCGAACACTTTGTCCTCAGCGGTGACTATGTTTTTCCGCTGAAGGTAGTTGCCGCAAATCCGGCTTACTTACAAAGTCTAGCGGAGCGTCTACGCAAAAGCATTGTGACAACTACGGACGCCCCGGCAAAACTGACGCTTATCCAAGCGCTATTTTCAATACCTGAAGCTGATGCTGTCTCGTCTTGGAAGACACTCGTCGAGGAGCCGAAACTGGATGGTGAAGCCTTAAATGAAATCGGAACGGCTTTAGAGGCCCTTCAGACAACTAAGGCGGCTGACCTTCTCGCCGAGATGTTTTGGAACCCGGCACAGTCTCCAGATGCTCTTGCAGAGGCTTCAATATTCCAACATTTCTACGGAATGTACGATGCAGGCACTCCCGAGATAAAACAGCATATTGAGGACTTACACCAGCAGCATGGAGTCGTGATACCTCGTTTTAGACTAGGATAAACCGCTGAACTAACTTGACTCAGCCGCCGCATCAGCAGGTGCGGCGGCTTCTTTTTTAGGTCTCAAAAAAAATCGTTGTTGTCCGGGACAGCGCAAAAATAAGGTTTGCGCTCCCGGAAAAGGCGTGGTATAATGTCTGCGATGCCGGGAACAGTCCCGGTGGCCTTCCTTTTTCGATTTCGGTTTTCGATTTCGGTCCGCTGCCCGCTTCCGTGTCGCCCGGTTCCTTCGTCGCCCGGTTCCTTCGGTGTTGCCGACGTGCCTGAGACCTCCGAAATGTTGGCTGTCCTACGACAAGAAGAAGACGAGAAGAAAAGAAGACGAGAAGAAGGCGCGTTCGTCTCCTAGCTTTCCAGACTTCATTTCCCTGGGAGCATCACACACTGAAAGGAGCCATTCCTTCCAATGGCAACCAAACTTTATGTCGGCAATTTGACTTATCAGATGACCGACCAGGAACTGCATGACTTGTTCGCCGAGGCCGGCAATGTCGCCTCCGCGCAGGTTGTTACGGACCGCTACACCAGCCAGTCTCGCGGCTTCGGGTTTGTCGAAATGGCGACCGAAGACGAAGCGCAGCAGGCAATTGCCGCCATCAATGGCCGCAATGTCGGCGGACGCGCTCTGGTCGTCAACGAGTCCCGCCCGCGTGAAGGCGGAGGCGGCGGTGGCGGCAGCCGTGGTGGCGGCGGTGGTGGTTACGGCGGAGGCGGCGGTGGCGGCAGCTATGGCGGCGGTGGCGGAAGCTACGGCGGCGGTAGTGGCGGCGGCGGTGGCGGTGGACGCAGCGGCGGTGGCGGCGGACGCGGTGGTGACCGCGGCGGCTACGGCGGCGGCGGCGACCGCTACTAAGCAGTCTATAAAAGCCGGGGTATCCAGATTGGATGCCTCGGCTTTTTGCTGGTTACGGTCAAGCTGATTACAGCTAACAGGAAGGACTGATGCTATGAGCCTTCAAGACGCTCTGGGCGACCCGCGCCGGTTTGTCTTTTTGTATGGCACGACGCCGCCCCGCGCCGATGCCGCCCCAGAGCGGGTCGAGCGGGCCGCTTCCCGGCTGGCGGCACGAACGGCAGGGCTGGACCTCGACGGGCTGGTGGTCTATGACGTTCAGGATGAAAGCGAGCGCACCCGGCAGCCGCGCCCTTTTCCGTTTCTGCCGACGCTGGAAGCACGAACATACTCGCAGATATTGGGAATTACAGCCGGCCGAGATGTCATCTGCTACAAGAGCGTCGCCGCGATGAACGAAGCCCAGTGGCAGGCATGGCTGGAGAAGACATGTCAGACTGAGAGCGGTCCGCGCTGTCTCCCGCTGGTCGGGCGAGCGGCTTCAGGATCAGGGACAAGCGGGATTGCGCTGCCGCAGGCGATCCAGGAAGCGTCACGCCATCCGTGCGGCTTCACGGTGGGCGGCGTGGTCATCCCGGAGCGGCACCGGCCAGGACGCAGCGAAAGCGAGCGGCTGCTGGCGAAGACGGAGGCAGGCTGCCGGTATTTTGTTTCGCAGGCGGTCTATGCGCCGGACGCTACTATTCAGCTTCTTCAAGACTACGCCAGTCTTTGCCGCGAACGCGGGGAAAATCCGCAGCGCATCATTTTGACGTTCACGCCCTGCGGCGGCGCGGCAACTTTGGAGTTCATGAAATGGCTCGGCATCTCCATTCCGGCGGAAACAGAGCAGAGGATTTTGTCGTCAAACGCGCCGCTGACGGAGTCGCTGAAAGCCTGCGCGTCCAATCTGTCGCGTGTCTTGGAGGCAGTTGGGACCAGTGAGGTGCCGATCGGCGTGAACGTCGAGAGCGTGTCCATCCGCCGGGAAGAAATTGAAGCATCAGTGGATTTGTGTCATACGCTGCGCGATGTTACGAGAAGCGCCCTGTAAACGTGCTGCTCTAGCCAGCAGGAATGAGGACGAACTTAATTCTCGCTCTCGCACAACACGCTTTAAGCTTTGCAAAAGCACCCGGTGCGTCCAAAGGATTATCGCCAAGTTCTCTACAGCTCGGTGCCCAGCGGAGAGTAGAGCCAGGCGGGAGTTCCGCGACGCCACTTTCTAATGAAGCAACGGAGCTGTATCCCAACATGCCACCCAGTGTGAAGATACACTTGCGCGGGTTCGTGTCCACCAGCCACACGATGGTCAGCTCATAGGTTGCGGCAGGCGCTGTGCTCCTCATCGGCGTGACCACTTGCGGGTAGCCAGGAGGGGCAAGGAGCAGAAGCGGCGCCAAAAGCAGAACAGGCAGAAGAAGCAGTTTCATAGCATTTTCAACAGCGGCGGTAGAAGTTACGATTTGGCGGTGAAGCGCATGTAAAGAGCGCTGAGAACGCTGCCGTAAAGGACGCAGAGCACGAAAAGCTGGAACGTAGCCCACGATGACCAGCCGATCAAAAAGAGGCCGGTATCGGGAAACGTGTTCCGCATAATAGCTGGATGCACGCCGTTCGCGATTGTCAGCGAAAAACCGAGGCCGAGGAACAGTGCCACCCCGTTGACGACGCCCTTCAGCGGACTGTCTTTGGACAGCGACCAGGCCAGCAGAATGGAATGGACCAGGCCAATACTCGTCAGCAGCCCGCCAAGCGCGAGGAAGCCGATCCACCAGGTCAGCGGCGACGGCAGCGGAGGGTACAAAAATGAGCCTAAAAACTGAGCAAGGTCCATTCGGTGCGCCCAAGCCGAGACCGGGTACTCCGTTGTCGGGTAGGCAAACGCCGACGGCAGCAGGCCAAGCGTCAAGTAGTAACCCACCAGGAACACACCCGCACTAATCGCGCCTGCACCGAGAGCCGCGAACAGGCGAACGCGGTGGTCAACGATCAGGCGCGTCGGCTGGGCCGGCGGGTCCAGGATTTTTTGCAGCGAGCTGAACACGGAGGAAAATGCGGCCATAGAAAGTCTTCCTAAAAGCTAGTAAACGCGAATCTGCGGCACCGGCTCCGCGCCGTCGTTCTGCGCGTGCCGGCCATGCGGCATAAAGTAAACAAACGCCGTAAACAAAAAGACGCCGACGCACATGCCGACAATTATCGCCCAGGTGCGAAAATCGCCCCAGTCCCACGGGCTTTGGCGCAGGTCGGCGGCGTCTCCCTCGCGCGTGAAGGCGAAGTCCCTGTCCCCGCGGCTGCGGGCATCCGCAGCGTCCCTGTCGGCGT
>JAABUX010004090.1_pt1 | contig 18790 bp, 26 predicted proteins | sample 5561851 | NCBI WGS metagenome assembly JAABUX01 (sample SAMN10711883, study PRJNA513361) | rock metagenome | isolation source: Antarctica rocks | place: Antarctica: Victoria Land, Richard Nunatak red sandstone | collected 2016-01-03 | reverse complement strand
TCCCGCCTGCTGCCGCGCGTGCGCGAGGATCGCGGCGAAGCTGAGCTGATCGATCGACGAGCCGCGGATCGTCGTCGCCAGCGGATCATGCAGCGAGAGCGTCCGCTTGAACAGGGCGGCGAGCCCCATGAGGCTTGCTCCGATATAACACGGCAAGCTGCGGCGCCTTCGCCTCTGCTTCCGTTTGCAGCGCGGTGAATGCGCCGATCACGACCGGTGCCATCGTCACCTTTTGGAGCAGCTTGCGCCGCGACAGAGATTGCTGTTTATCCACGTTCCGTCACCCCCGCATCTATACAACGATCATGTACCGTTTCGCGCCTACAGCCGAGGCCCATCCGCACCGGCATATGCCGAGCCAAGCGTCGAACGCCTGGTCGTGCAACTGCTCGCATCTTCAAAGAGAATGCTCCGCCCTGCCATCAGGGGTCGTTTTTAGAACGAAACCTTCGGTGCGTCGAGATGCGTATCGACCTTACGACGTGGCGTCGTGTCGGTTGCTTGAGCTACCGGCATCAATGCGTCCCCGGCTTCGCCGACGCCTTCAAGCAGATGATGTACGTGCGGTTCTACGGCGCAAAGCCGTAGGTCGAGGCCTTCATCCCGACGGCCGCGGATCCACTGCGCGAACGTCAAGAGCGCGCTCTCCTCAACGTTATCGACGGCTTCGAGACATACGATGTAGGCGCAGAACTCAGGGGCAATCGCATCGTCGATTGCTTCTGCGAGCACGGCTCCATTCTCGTGAGAAAAAGCGCCGCTTGCATGAAAGGTCAACGTTTTCGCCGGCGAGCGGCCACGCTCGAAGACCGGCTCACGACCTTCGGTAGGATCGCGCTTCGCCGCAATCGTTAGTTCAATGCCCATGTCTACCGTAATTCTCTGCGGGCGACTTAATGCCGCCAAAAAGGCCGGCGCGCAAGAGCTTGCCTGGCATTCCCGCAGCGCCAGAAAGGGTGGGTTTCGGGATCAGTGAAAAAAAACGTCGGTGACCGTTGCGGGCCAATCGCTACGAGCGTAATAAGCACACAGCTTTCAACGCCGCCGGTTTCATTTGCAAATCTGTGCCCGGAGACCGATGGTCGGAGGACGTTTGGCTAGATGCGAGGAGCAGCTAATCGATCTTCCTTGGCTAAATAATCGGCGAGAATCCACGAGACTGCGGCAATCGCCAGGGTTTCGTTGTTCTCGGCCCAGTTGAAGTGGCTGCGCGGATCGGCGAAAAGCGCCGGAACCCATACCAGCAATGCGAAGAGCAGCAGCATTGCGGTAAGGAGCCGAGATGCCAGAAGAGCCTGACGCCCAGACAATATGGCGATCGCGGCGAGAGCAAACGCAATGGTGGTCGTTATGGCCCAGAACATTTGCCCCGCGGGAACCAACTTTGGAACAAGGCTGGCCGTAGCGTGCAAATGGAATGCTTGCTCGAGCATGAATGAGACGACGCAGATACCAAAAATTACACGACCGATTCGAGCGGCTCGTGTCGCCCATAGCGCCTCGCTCGACTCTACATAGGTAGAGACGAGTAGCGCTCCCGAGAAGATAGAAAACTGCTCGAAAAAATCCCCCCAGTGATCGTAGATCAGGGGAGCGCGAATGATGGGCGGTATCCAAAACAATGCGAGGATCAGGTAGAGAAAGCCTAACACGAGAGCGCCGGACTGCGCCGGTCTGCGCCATTGAATCGCGAAGCCTCCCGCGAGCGCAGCCGCCGCCGCGACGAAGAAAACCGACTCGCTGAATGTAACGTTGCCAAGCACCTTGAGCTGGTGCCAATCGTTGAGATCGTGCCAGAACATGGTCGCTGCGCCAAAAAGAATGGCCGCAATGCCGTATGCGTGACGCCCGAAATCACGTTTCATTCCGCCAGCCTGCTGTTTCTCGCCAGGCTAGTGGAACCAAGCTTTGGCGCAGGCTGCCAAGGTCTCAAAGATCGGTGCCGTGGTCCGGCAATTTCCGCCGAGTTTGGTAAAACACGATTACGCCGTTTAAATGATTAAGCACGGAATTCGCCCTACCTTCATGCCATACCACGCGTGCAGAGGGTCGCAGCTAGGTCACTGAAAGCGCGCCCACGGACTCATCCGAGAATGGATTCGACGCTGACCGTCTTTGTCAGCTCTTAGGCGGCGATCGGCACGTTCGTGTGCTCGATCCGAGTTTGGCATAGGCGTAGACGATAGTAGACGACGGTCGCCGAGGTGCGCTTAAGTGCCCGTAGTGCGGACCGTGCCGTCTTGCCTTCAGAACGCTTGCGGTCGTAGTAGATGCGGCCAGCATGAGCCGTCGCGCGAAGTTGCGCGGTGGCGATCACGTGCAGCAATCGATTGAGTTGTCGATTAGCGCCCACGTTTAGCCGTACTGCCTGGCTTTTGCCGCTGGACCAGGAGATCGGCGCGGTCGCGCTGCGCATGGCAAAGGCGTCGGCGTTGCGTAAGTTGCGCATATCGCCGCAGTGTCCGATGAGACCGGCGGCTACGATCACCGAGACGCCTCGCAGTTCCAGCGACTCGGGTGCGAGGCGCTTCACGGAACGGCTCATGAGGCGTTCCAGGCGCGAGATCTGTTCGTTGAGCCGCTCGATCGTCGCCAGACTGAAACGCATTTCGTCAACCAGGGCGTCTTCAACGAAGCTGGGATTCACAATCTGGTCCAGGGCTGTTCGAAGGGCTCGTAACGACGTGAGCGTCTGCAAATCTTTCGGAGCATCGATGGTGAGCCGCAAGCATTGCTACATATGCGATTGATGGGCATTGTACGTTCCCGAACGAGTCGATCGCGTTGGTCGTATCGGAGCCGCGGCGCTTCCTGTTCCTCAAACTCGCGGAACCGCGGCAGGCGCTCAGAATCACGTAGAACGGCTTCGCCGATTGCACGAGCGTCCATGCGATCGGACTTACCTTGCTGCGTTGCATGCTTACGGTGACGTTTCGTGACGATACCTGGCACTTCAAAAACAATCATGTTGGCCGCAAGCAGTGCTTTTGCAAAGCAGCGGCCGTAAACGCCCGTGCCCTCTAAGCCCCAAACGACTTCGCCAAGCATTCGTGCCGCTGCAATTGCGTCGGCATAGCCGACCGGGTTCGCGGGAATCTCGAGGTCGCGAACTACCTTCCCCACGGTGTCGAGAAAAGCGATCGCGTGGGTGCCCTTGTGACAATCCACGCCGGCGATGATTTTCATAGGCTCCTTCCATCGGAGACGTAACCGGCGAAACTTTATGTAGCGATCAGCGCACGTCTTTCAAGCCAAAGTTAGCGTCTCAAGTGGACATCCGCCGGCGGGTCAGCCTAAGGCCACGAAGGCAGTTGAAAAATGAGCCAAAACGGAAGTCCGTCACCAGAGTATACATAAAGTTGAAAAAGGCGGTCTAGAGCGGGACGACCTGCATGTCTATGCAGAGGAGCCGACGTTGCCGCACATCCCACGCTTGAGTGGGCGCGCTAAATACCGTAAAATCGTCTCCGTTCATGCAGGTCCCTGAATCACCATACATCACCTACATCCCTGCGCCTTTTTCAACAGCGTCGGTCGGTTTTGAGACAAGCAGATAGCGCGTACTGTCCCCGCATCCATAATGAGTTAGGAGTAAACCGTGGACAGGTACGATGGCTTCAATAAGATGTACCTCGCGATCGACGGGAGCCGCGTGTACCGAGAAGCGGTCCGTGCGTCTGCAAACGGCCTGCCAGACTGGCTAGTCCCTTTTAGCACTATAAACGCGGGACTTCTTGAACGTTTTGCAACCGAGCTCGACGTCAAGAGGGCGAGACGCTCGTTGATTTGGCCTGTGGTGCCGGCGGCCCAGGACTCTGGTTAGCGGAGCACACCGGTGTGTCACTCATCGGGATCGACTTTTCAGATGCCGCCGTGAAAGCTGCGATTTCATTGGCTGAATATCGCAACATGACGAGCCGTGCGCAATTCGTCGTTGCGGACGCGGTCGCCACCGAATTCGAAGCGGACCCATCGCCGGTATCATGAGTGTTGACGCGCTAATGTTCATCGACCCGGAGCGCGTCGCCAAGGAGATCGCACGACTTCTGAAGCCCGGCGGGGTCTTAGCGGCGACTGCAGTCGAGTCGCTCGTCGACCCGTTTATGCCGACGCTCGTGCGGGACTATCGCCCGATTTTCGAGACCGCCGGGTTCCGGATCCGCCTTCATGAAGAATTGACAGGCCATGATGACCAACAGCTGGCGTTATATCGAGCATTGTGCGAACGCGACGTGGCGCTGAGAGCTGAGATCGGCGAAGCAGCCGAAGCTCTTCTCGGTGAGGCTCGAACGGGTTGAAGCGAGCGGACACAGAAACGGCTCGAGTACGTAATATCCTGTTAATTGCAGACCGCTGAGAACGGGATCGCAGTCCGACGAGTGCCATGTCCCGAAACCGGGGTCGTTTCTGGGATCGCGTCTTGCTAGGGCAGCCGTTCACGTTAAATAGTCCGAACTTGATCTGAGTGGCAATAGGCTCACGAATCGCCCCCTGACACTCGTGAGATTCGCTGGCGGAGGAGCTCACTCAGATCGGTAAGTCCGCCACGGATCATTTCTGCGTCGGCGCGCCCATGTCCAAACAACGTATAGCGCGCCGCGTCGAACAGGCGAAAGGCTTCCAACTTCCCGAAGAGTTCTTCGGTATCGCCATGGCGATAATATCGAAGCAACGCCCGAACAAACGGCTGGCCGTAGTCTTCCGGTGAATACATCAAATCGTAATCTGGGTCGGCGATCGCCGCGTCGCCGAAGTCGATAATTCCGCAAATTCGCTGCGTTCCGCTGTCATAAAAGATATGCTCAGGGCTCATGTCACCGTGTATCAGCGTTCGAGTTTCGGTGAAGTTTGTTACATCGCCAAGAATCGCTTCAAACCAGGCAACGAACGTGGCGCGTTCACGGCCTTCAAGGGCGGGTATGACGAGCGCCGTTGAACGCGCGAAGACGTCGTTAAACTCTGCGCGCGGATCGCGCCCGGTCACACCGCAGTCCCGTGCCGCACCTACGTCAACAGCGTGGAGGGCCTGGAGGAACGCTGCAAGGTCTTGCATGATGGAATCTTTTGTGCGCGACGGGAGCGTTCTAAAGCGTTCACGGGTGAGCTCAGCGCCGCCGATGCATGCGTATCCCACGAACGGCGAGGTCCGCTCAAACGGATGGGCGCCGACCACGGAAGGCTGTGGTATCGGCAGCGGGACGCGGTCACGAAGATATGGCAAGAGCCGGATCTCCGTCGCAATTCCACGCGCGGCGCCGAGACTTTTCGGAAATCGCAGCACCAATGTTTCATTCGCAAGGTAAACAACGCTGTCCCATCCTTCGCTAAGAAGCCGAATATCATTGATTTCCCCCTCGGGATGTTCCGCACGATAGGCTTTGCTTGCGGCGGCAATGTCGACCGAAGTCCCCACTTGAAGCCTTCCTGTAATCTCAACCCCCCGTCCATTTCGGGATGCCACCTTTGAAAGCGGACAGCCGCGTCGTTTGCGAGCGGCGCGTTGGCAGCCGAACCTATCCCGTCGCCGCAGGAGTGTTCGGCGGTAGTTCACGTTTCGAGTCCGCTCCAGGACCAGCGCGGAATGCTGAGGCCCTCGGGCACATCGTCTGCGGACTCATGGAAGCGGGACATCGTGGTCGTCGTCGCCCACGCGAAATAGTCGTGCAAAACTCGTCGCAGTGGATCGGCCTCGGCCAAACCGACATCGACCAAGGCCTGGTCGAAGCAGGCTATGGCACCCCAATCCATCTCCTCGTGCGGACCGTTACCGCTGTGCATTTTCACAACGGTTGTTTCATCACCATACTTAGCGGAATACATGACGGGTCCGCCGAGTGCCTCTGCCCAGTAGGCCGCGAGTCGCTCCGTGTGATCGGGGTGAAATCCGTGGCTGAAGGCATGGCTGACCACTTCATCGGCCATCACCCGTTTGTGCCAGGCGCTGGCTAGACGGCGTAGCCCCTCGATACCACCCGCGGCCTCATAAACCGTACACATGCCTTCATCGTGCCACGCCAAGGTCTGCCATGTCTTTTCCAGTCGCCGGTATCGCGGATTTGTTTTCCAGCCGCTTTGGGCCGCCGCACCTTTTCGCTTCGGGTACGCAGCTGGGCATTAGACCGTTGACCGGGTATCGGAAACGGACCGGTTTCGAGACGGACGCGCCGGTCACCGTGAGCGGTTAGAGCTCGGAATCCCATCAGAAGATCCGAACGCTTCTAAGGCGGCAAGGCGGCGAGCTCGAGCCGGCGAAGGCGTTCGGGCTCGGCGATCACGTCAATTTCGGCGATCTTGCCGTGAACGATCGTAAAGCGAAGCACGAGGAAGAGCCTCCCGCGCGGAGCCATGACGATTCCTACCGTTCCGTTGACGAGCGCCGGCCATGAAGAGCGGGCGCGCGTCGAGGACAACAGAGCCTGCTTTGCCACGACCGCCGCACCGCGGAGTTCGGTCGCCACGCCGGGAGGGGCGGCAGCGCGGTCGGCTCGCACCGCGACATCCGGGTCAAGCAGCGCAAGAAGAGCGTCGAAGTCGCCACCGCGCGAAGCGGCGAGAAAGGCGTCGACGACCTCGCGCTGACGCATCAGGTCGGCGTCGGGAACCGCAGCTTCGCCCTGCACGCGGCGTCTGGCGCGACTCGCGAGCTGCCGGGCGGCGGCGGTCGACTCTTTCGAGGTGCGAACGGAATTGAATTGATTTCCCGGCACATCCCGGCATACGCGCCGTTGCGGGCGTTACTCAGAGTGCCTGGCTTTCGCCGTTATGTCGAGCGCGAAGTAAGCGGATGCGACGGATAAAACCGCCTCTTGGATGTGAGCTCAGACCGACCGACTCGGCCCGCCATTTGGGGGGTCTTCCCCCAACATCTTACGCCACGGATAGCTAGGAAATGACGGCGAACTCCCACTCCTAAGGAGGTTCGTCCGGTGCGCAAATCCCGCTACTCCGATGAACAGATCGCCGCGGCACTTCGGCAAGCCGAACTCGGCACGCCGATCGCCGAAATGACCCGCAACTCGGTATCTCCGAGGCGACCTTCTACGTCTGGAAGAAGCGCTTTGGCAAGCTTGGAACGCCCGAGATCCGTGAACTGCGGCAGTTGCGCGAAGAGAACGCCAAGCTCAAACACGTCGTCGCCGATCTGACGTTGGACCGCGCAGTCTTGCAAGACGTGCTTAAAAAAAAGTGGTAAGATATCTTCGCCGCACGACGGTGTTGCCGCAGGTGCGTACCGCCTGGAAGCTGAGCGAACGCCGCGCTTGTGCAATCCTCGACGTCAATCGCAAGATGCTGCATTATCGATTGGTAAAGCGAGATGATCCGGTGTTACGCCGGCGCATCAAAGAGATTGCGGTCAATCGCATCCGATACGGCTAAGACCGCATAACGGTGCTCTTGCGGCGCGAGGGGTGGCTGGTGAATGTGAAGCGCGTCAGACGTATCTATCGCGAAGAAAACCTGATGATACGGACAAAAGCGCCCAAGCGACGCCGAGCCGCAAGCGTCCGCACCGAACGCACCGTTGCGACGGCTCCAAACCAGAGCTGGGCGATGGACTTCATGCACGATCTGCTCGCGGACGGCAGCAAGATCCGCTTCCTAACCATAGTCGATATCTTTAGTCGCAAGAGTCTTGCTCTCGAGGTCGATTTCCACTTCAAATCCACGCAAGTCGTCCAGGTTCTGCGCCGGCTTGTGGCCGAGCGCGGTAAGCCCGATTTCATCCGTTGCGACAACGAGCTAAGTGCCTTTGTCAAGGCGATCGCGGCATAAACGCATTGTCACGCATCGGAGGTGAGGATGCGCGTCTTGGAAATGCATTGGCGTTGTAGCGGCTTAGACAACAAGAGCTCTTACCATGATCAACACAAGGTCCCGATTCGGGCCTTCAGCGAGCTTAAAACAGAGTTCTTGTCCAAGCGGGAGATCCGAGCATTGTCTACGGGGTCGAAACCGCCCCGACGGCCCCTAGCGAAGGGATTCTCCCGTTACGCGACCTGCTGTAGGAAATGGCGGTAGTCTGTGTTCGTCTTGACCAGCCCATATACGACGCGTGCCATCTTGGGAGCAACGGCAGTGTATGCTTTGCGCTTGAGGTCGGTGTCTTTTGGGTTTGAGCGAACGTAATCGTCAAACTTCTTTCGGAAACCGTTGCGGCGTTGCGCGACTGCAACTCGGCCAGCCATCCAGAACGCACAGCGGAGTTGCGCATTGCCGCGCTTCGAAAGTTGAGGAACGCCTCGGTGCTGCCCTGATTGCGACGTCGAGAGATCGAAACCGCAGAACTTGAGGAACTTTCGATGATGGCTAAAGCGGCGAAGGTTGCCGACCTCGGCTAGAGTTGTGAGCGCAACGATCGGCCCGATCCCCGGGACCGAGCGAAGCCGTTGATAGTCAACGTGATGCTCGAGGTGCTCGTGAATTTTCTTTTCTAGACGTCGGCGCAGTTTCGCAAGATGTAATGTACTCCTCGAGCACTAGGCGGAACATCTCCATGGCAACGGAGCCAGGAAGCACGGGGATTCCGACGCTACGCTTTGCAGTCTCATCGTACTCAGCAACGAGCTTCCTCCGTACTGTTGGATGCCCTACATCGCTCCTCACGGTCTTGTTAAGGAACGCCGCTTTCGTCAACGTCAAAACGTCTGCTGGTATCGGCGCAAAGAGAAACACGTCGAGGAACCACTCAGATCGTGAGCTCGCAATGAACGGCTCCGCTTCCGGAAAATACAGCGGTAAATAGTGCGTCATCAACGAGTGGTAAACTCGCACTTTGCGATCGACTATCCGCCGATAAGTTCCGAAAAGCTCTTGGAAGTCGTGGTTGCCTTCTTCCGAGCGGATCAGAGAAGCGTTGCGTTACACCTCCCTTGAGCAAATGTAGAATGACCTGCGCGTCTTTAGGATCATTCTTATCCCATGAGTTGAACCGCGCCTCACGTGTTCGGTGACACGCTATCGACGAAACGAAATGAACGTGATGCCCGCGACGTAAGAGGAAGTTTGCTAACGGACGATGATAGTCGCCAGTCGGCTCCAAAGCAACCTCGCAACTGATTGAGAGCGTTGCCAAGAAGGTTGCGAATTTCTCGAAAGCTGACAACGTGTTTGCAACCGTCATTCGAATCCGGCGACCATCACGCCGTTCGATAAGGACTTCATGTTGCACTTTCGCAACATCGATCGCGACCCACACGGGGGTCTTCGAAGCTACGCTGAATCGTTTCATAGGTCGTTGTCTCCGTTGTAGATGTGTCAGATACACCTCCGTTCTAAGCGGGGGCAACGACCCCGTTTGGAACGTACCACGGTCCCGAATTCGTATCTTTGCAACTCGACCAGTGGGCGTACTGGGCGAAAGTTACACTCGACTTCTCACGGCCTGGACATCCCTCAGACAACGCGTTCTGCGAGTCTTTCAACAACCGCGTACGACAGGAGCTGCTGAATCCCAATTGGTTCACGTCGATCGCCGATGTTCGCGTTCAAGCTGCTCATTGGCGTCGCGATTACAACGCCAACCATCCACACAGTTCGCTCGGCAATCTCAGTCCCGATGAGTTCGCCCGGCGTTCCGCGAAGACCACCCGCAAAGTCGTTCTTTCTTAGAGGTCCGCGGAGTAAGATCGGGGACACGACCCGTCCGAACTAGGACGTATTCTCGCGTGGACCTAACGCTGAAGTCATGGGAAAGTTTTTGGAGGCGGTCGCCTTCGTGTTCGTAGTTGAAACGATCGGACTTGCCGGTGCGGCCACTGGCGGTCTTATGTCAAAAACATCATGGGTGGACGATTTTGAGAAACCATCAGCATGGCCAGACAAGCCGGTATTGCCCTTAGCTTGGTGCCTTGTCAACTACCCGTCAATTGCAATAGCGACGTGGCTCGTATCGCGGCGCCGTAAGGAAAGCGACGTTGTTCCGGCGCTTGCAGTCACCGGAATGTGCATCGCGCACAACGCGCTCTTCGGATCGATCGTCAATCGGGCTAAGAATGTCCCCGTTTACGTGCTTATGGACATTCTCGGTGATTGCATCGGCGTCGCTCAGGCCGTCTCATACGGCCGCATTTCTAACCGAGCTGTCGTAGTGCTCTCGCCATATTTGGCTTGGCTGGCCTATACAACGGATCGCGTCCCGGCGCGTGGTGTACGAGCGCATAGGTTGAGCGCTTAGCGCGTGACCACGGCGGAAATTCTGTGCGTCTGGTTTTCGCTCACGGTGCTGAGTCCTTCGAGCTGCATATAGCGACGTTGCAGCTGCCACTCGTCGTTCTGCTCGAGAAGTAACGCACCAACGAGGCGCACGATTGTGGCGTCGTTGGCCAGCGCCCGTGGGCTCACTGGGATGGGCCGCAACGTGGCGGAAAGGGCCCTACGAGCGCGTGGCGACCGATTAAAGCTACGGGAAAGTCCTTCGATCACGCCGCTGGGCTCCTACGCCGCCCCGACGCGCGTAGGCGGGTTCCAATTGGCCACTGGCGGACGGCGGCGCGAAGACTCGCTTTCGGGGAGCGTGTTGCAATGGCGATAACCGACGGCGGCCTCTTGGACCTCGGGGGACCCACGCAAACTGCTCACCGCGGACCGATTTACGCCACGATCGGAGGCGGTGGTCCGGTAGGCTAAATCGCCGGCTCGGCGTCCGCGCCGCGCATCGGAACCCGCGGACCGCTGGTATACTCGGCCAACTCGACTTACAGGCGCTCAATAGCGGCGTAGCCGGCTCGCGTAGATCGTGGACTCGACCCAGACCGGACGGTAGATGGTAAATCCCGCGGTCGCGATCGGGCCAAAATACCGGCCGTCAAACGCGTCCGGATTGTAAGCCCATCAGTAACATCGTGCCCGGCCCAACCTGGTACGACCGTGCTCTCCACGCGAGCTTCTTGCCGCTCCAATCGTGCGACTGCGGCGCACTCCACGGCCAAAGAACGCCGTTGATCCAAACACCTGAACTTGTCTCCGCGCGATCACCCGCCGTGCCGGCACGAGCTTTGCGAAAAGTAGCAACCGCCGCGGCAATTCCCCTCATGACGTAGCCTCGGTCCGCCTATCGGGCCGTAGATAGCCGGGAGCACTCGCCATCGGCCAAACACGACCGCAACGAGGGCTTTCTCGGCCGTCCTGCGCGGGTAAGAAACCCGGGGAAGTAGCTGCCGAAGCGGAGCTTCGGAATTTTCAGGTCGCGCTAAGGAACTGAGACGCTTCCGGAAACATCATCCGTTTATACTAATAATCGTCCGAACGTGCGAGACGGTGGCAGTCACGGCTGATATAGTGATTGTGCGTTTTCCCCCTAGTCGAGGGCGTCTGCCATTAAAGAATTGGGTCGCCTCCGCTCGCTGGAACGCTTCGTTAGTAAAACTGAAACGATCACTGAGACACTCGGAACGCGCGGTGTGCTTCGATAGGAAGGCGCTGGCGATCGTTCAAGAGTGACGGTTCTTTTTGTCACTCACACGTCACGCTGAAGGTGATATATGCTGCGCATGCTTACACAGCTGCGGCTTACTCGTACATTTGCGCGTACGGCCGTCGCACTGACCCTCGCCGCGGCCATGATTGCCGCGGTCGCCGCCCCATCGCTCGCCATCGGAGGCCAGACCGGTGGTATTAGCGGGATCGTGATCGGCAGCGCGGCCAAAGTGCCGCTGGCCGGCGTTCTCGTCACCGCAGTCTCGCCGAGCGGGCGTGGCTCGACCCGTACGGACAGTCATGGAACGTTCGCCATAATCGGCTTGCAGGTCGATACCTACACCGTCAGCTTCGAGCTTCCCGGATACGAAGCGCAAAGCGTCAGTGGGGTGACGATACAAGGCGACCAGACGATCACGCTCAACCCGCAAACGCTCGCGCAACAGCAATTGCGGACGATCGGACGAGTTTCGGCACGAGCAGCTAACAGCGTGTTCCAGCCGGGACAGACGCAAGATTCGGTTAGCGTGAGCGGTTCTCGGGTCACTCAAGCGACCGGGAAGGCGGCTTCCACCGACTTCCGTTCGCTGGCACAAAGCATCCCGGGCGTGCAGCTAACCGGCGCTGCGAACGGCGGCGGCACCTCGAACGGCTCGGCGTCACGGATCACGATCCGCGGCGGCCTTTCTTCCGAGGTGGGCTATCAGCTCGACGGCGTCGACTTCACCGATCCGTATCTGCTCCGGCAGGTCAACAACGGACGCTTCAATGGGCTCGGCTCACTGCAAGTGATCGAAGGGGCGGGCGATTCGTCACAGGGCAACGTCGGTTCCGGCGTCCTGAACGTCGTTACCAAGCGCGGCACGTATCCCGCGACGGGCTTGCTCGACGTTGAGGGCGGCTTTCCAAACTTCAACCATCAGTTCGCGGTCGACTACGGGTTTGCGACGCCGAACGGCCGATTCTCCGACTACATTTCCTATCACGGCTTGCGCTACGCGCCTTATTTCGGGCTCGCGAATCAGGACGCCGGATCGCTCGCGCTATTCTACAGCACGAGCTTCGTTCAGAATGACGACTTGCTGAACAACTTCGTATTCAAATTCGGCAAGAGCAACAATCAGTCGCTTCAGGTGCTTTACGACAACAAGTCGGAGATTCAGTATGGAAATCGCGGCGGATTTGCCGACGCGCACTTCTATCCTTACGATCCTTACTCGTATCTGCGCATCGGCGCTGTCGCCGATTCTCCGCCGCTCTTTGTGGGCGACAACTCCGGGGGGCTGGCGTTCTATCAGAACCGCATCGGTCTCGAGCCGTACGTGCCTGGGACCGACGTGAGGCCAACGGGACCGTTCATATCCGCTGCGATACCGGCACGCTTTCTTAAGTTCGAATACCAAAACAATCTGAGCGCGACGTCGCTGCTGGCCGTGCGCGCGTACAATGAGAACTTCCAGCAGATAGGTTCGAGCGGAACGACCGGCGTGCTCAGCGGCTCGAATAATCCTCGCTCGTCCGAGACGGGCGGCAGCCGCGCCGGCGTGTCGGGCGAACTGACGAAGGTCTTCGGCGAACGCAACACCGTTACGATCGGCGGCAGGCTTGAAAACGCGCACCCGACGCGCTACGACGCCATTCCGACCCAATCGTATGGCTTGCTGGACACGGGCGGCGCCCCTGGTCAACCTTCGCTGCAGGATTTTTCGCAGCCCGCGAACGCCAATCTCCCGATCTCAGCGGCGAATCCGTGCCCGGCTCCCGCGGTCCAAGGCGCTCCGCCACCGTGTTACCTCTATAGCACGGGGCAATTCTACGGCGCGGGCGTGCCGCGCATACCCTTCTTCGGCATAAACTATTTCGGCGCTGACTATCAAACTCTCGCAGGGTTCATACGGGATCAGTGGTCGCCTTCGGATCGCGTGAAGTTCGATCTCGGCCTGCGCGAAGATACGGCGAACTACAAGCAGGGGAGAAATCCGTTTAATCCGAGCGACCTCTCGAATCCGCAGGACGTCGATCCCAGTTTCCTGACCACCGACGTCGTGCACCCGAGGGTCATCGAACCGCGCGCTGCCGCTTCATATCAATTCGACCCGAGAAATTCGGTGCGGTTTGGTTACGGCCGTTCGGTGAACTTCCAGACGGCTGGAACCTTCGGCACTCCGGCGACGCTTTACGGCGTACCACAGCAGTTTTTCACCATTCCGGCGCTCGGTAATAATCCAAAGGATCCGACGACGTGGACCTGCGGAAGTGGTTATAACACGGCCCGGCTGCTTCCCAACAAGGCGAACTTCAATCCGGGCGGACTCGGTGGCATGTTTGCCTGCCAGAACTACGCGCAACAACTCTTTTGGCTTAACGACCAAAACCTCGACGCTCCGGACGTCGGTAATAATAGACCGCCCGTTTACAACAACTTCGACGTGACCTATCAACACCAGTTTCGCAATGGCGTCGGTGCGAGACTAACGGGTTACTTCAAGCGCGGGTATGACGTGCCGGCGACCGACTTGCTCAAGCAGATTCTAGACCCGACTACCGGCGTCCCGACGACGCAGGTGTTTGCCGAAGCGAATGTCGGCATCAATAAGACGAGCGGAATCGAGTTTGCACTCAGCACGCCCGAGAAGCCAGTCGGCTTGTCGGCGTACGTAGCGGCAACGTATACCAACATCATTCAAAGCACTCCGCCCCTGATCGCGAATGAAGATACCGCGACGGCTCTGATCACGGCAGGTTCGACGGCACTGGGCGATACGTACCGCGCTGCGTTCGTTTCCCCGTTCGTCATCAACGCCGGCTTAACGTACCGGTTGAAGAACGGTCTGCGCATCAATCCGATCTTCTTTTACGATCGTGGCTTCCCGATCGGTACCGGTAACCTCGTACCGTCCGGCGCGTCGCAAGGCGGCGGACAACTGATCAACGGCAAGTATTACAACATTCCGCAGACCAATCTGCCGGCGGGCGCACCCTCGACGTACGCTTACAACGGAGCGGCCGGCGGACCCGTCACCGCAACCAATTACGTCGATCCGGTCAATCCTGGTAACGACTTCCACCCGAACATCGCTGCGTCGCGCGGCACGCCTGAGAGCTCGGCGGCCGGCGGGTTCTTATCGCGACCACGGCTATACACTAACCTGGACCTGGAGTGGAAACACGGCCACAGCACATTCGGTCTGTTGGCTACAAACTTATTCGGCAACACGTTGTCGGAACCGGGCATTAACCCGTTCTACCAGCCGGTGGCAACGGGCGTGGCTGGGCCAAACAGTGGAAATCAGCCAGGAGGAAACCCGCTGTTCGAAACGGGCGGCGTGCCGGGCTTGGCTTACGCGCACGGCGTGCGGAATCTGCCTGGGTACGGGTACGGCACGGGTCCATTGATCGAATTGCCGAACGCGAACCCGACGTCGTTCCTCCTCTACTTCCAGCACGCACTATAAAGGGACTACGTGTACAGCAACTTACGCTTATCGGCGTGCAGCATCGCCGCGGCGCTGGGTCTCGCGGCCTGCACGGCCGGCCAGACCGGTCCTCCGACGATCACGCCGGTCAACATTCAGTCGCAAAGCAGACTCGAGTTTGCGGTAGGAACCGCAAACTTGTTCGGCACGACGACCGGCATGAACGTAGTCGCGCTCTTTCGACAGACGAACGGTTTTAGCGCCGTCCTTCTCAATACGCCGACTCTTACCGGGCCCTTTACGATCACGACGCCCGCTAATAACACGCCCGATGCGAATGGGGCGACCTTTGCTGCCGGACCGAGTCCCTCGGAGGCCGGCGTACACGGTGCGCTGGCCATTCCCAGCTGCGGCGCATCGCTCCCTCCGGCGGGAGGCTGCATCACCGGGACGCCGCAGCAGCTCAGCGGTACGCCGGTCACATCGTTTCCCTACCTAACAACGTTCGGCATCACGGGCGGCGTGTTCGGCACCGCCTTCGCTCCCGGAAACTACGCCAACGGAACGCCGATCGCCGGTTCCGCCGGATATAGACCCTACAAAATTCCGTTGTACGACCAGGCCGACGCGAACGCGTTCGCTCCGTGGGGCGGCCCGCCGGCGTTCGATCCTACCGGTGACGGCAAGGGTACGCGGGACGGCACTTTCGACGCCCGGCTGCTCGGGGTGAACATGGGCACCGTTCCGTTTGCCGGCGTGACGCCGCGCGCGGGAACGTATAACCTAAACGTCATCGTTCCGACATCGAACAGCACAATACCATTTGCGGCAACCTTCGCTTTACCGGCGCCGCGAACGTTACCGGTAATCACGCCGCCGACAGTCAGTTTTGACGGGACCGGGCAAATCAAGGTCGCGTATACGCTGCCGGCCGGGGTGGTGCAAGCGTACGTGGAGGTGCTCGATCCTAAGTATTGCGGTGGCGGGCCCGTGTATTATACGTTCGAGGTTACCGCTTCGGGAACGTCGACCGTTACGAATCAAAACGCGCCCGGGGCGCCCGGCACCACGGCGCCGGCCGCCTGCCGTGCGAAGGATCCCGGTGGTCCGGACAGCGTGACGGCGAGCGTAATCGGCTTCGACTACGATGCGTATAGTCTATCGAACAACAAGCCGCTTCAATCGACATATCCTCAAAGCCCGCCCTTACCGGCTTCAGCCGACGTCTCGATATCTGCCTTCTCGGCACCGGTTACCTCGCCGTAGGCCCGAGCTCGGACCGCAGCACCTCGCTCGGCGGCTGTTCCGCAGACTTGACTCATCGTGGGGACGGAAGTACGCATCCTGGTATGTCAGTATGAGTAGCGCACATGAGAAGAAATCGGCCTTGTTGGCGGTAACCATCGCTGTGTTTGGCTCGCTGCAGATGCAAGCAAGTGCGGACGATGTTGCCGATGCGCGCGCGGGCCTGCTTCGCTTCACGAACGATGGATATGCGGGATTGCCGTATCAAGTCGTTCAGATCGCCGTCAATGGCGCTTGGGGTATAGGCTCATATCGAGTCACAGCTCCGGGCAACGGTGTCTTCGTCGAAGCCGCGCTGTACAAGAGCCCGCGAGGTTGGCTTGCGGCTGAGGACCAGGCGGAAACGGTGGCGTGCCGACTAACGGTCGGCACGCCCATGCTGAACCACCGGCGAGAGCGGCGATCAGCGCTCCGCTCAGTGCCGCAACACCAGCTCTAAGGGTGGAGGTTGATGCCATCCGTTTTGTCTGCCTGATCTTGCCAGAACATCCGACGATTGACCCGCTTCCTGGCTAACGCCGGCTGCTGAGCCGGCGTAGCGGATAGTCCCAGGAGCCAACTTAGAGCATACGACCGAGGTTTGCGCTGCACGCCTTTCAACCTCGACTCCGCTTTCTTCACCAGCGTCGGTCGGGTTTAGGACGAAAACCTTCAAGAAGTCGGCGTATTATCGATCTTACGACGGGGCGCCTCATTGGTCGCTTGAGCTAACGGCATCAGCGCGTCACCGGCTTCGCCGACGTCTTCGAGGAGGTGATGCAGGTGCGGTTCCAAGGCGCAAAGCCGTAGATCGACGCCTTCATCCCGACGTCCGCGGATCCACTGTGCGAACGTCAGGAGTGTGTCGTTATCGATGTTATCGACGGCTTGGAGACAAACGATGTAGGCGTCGAACTTAGAAGAAATCGCATCGTCGATGGCTTGTGCGAGCGCTGCTCCGTCCTCGTGAGAGAACGCTCCGCTCGCATTGAAGGTCAGCGTTTTCGCGGTGCTTCGCTCAACGACACTCTCACGCGGTTCGGTAGGATCGCGCTTCGCCGCAATCGCGAGTTCAAAGCCCATTTCTATTGTATTCGGCTTATCGGCGGCGCGACCGCTTGCTCGTGCTAGCGAAGCACACGTGAGGGGACCATCTCAAGCAAGCTCTGATGCGGCGCTTCAAAACCGACCTAACCAGAAGGCAGCCTATTCTCGAAACCGGTCGTTTTCAGGACGAAGCGGACGTTCAGCAACTTCGAGCTATGCCACACGCAAAAGGGTGAGCGGTCGTTACCTGTTCGAATTATCGCCGGCGTGCCAAAGAACGCAATAGCCGTTGGGGCTTATCGAGCCCGCGACTCGCTTGCAGCGACCATTTGATGTGCGATGTTTTGTGTTCAAGATGTAGAATTTGCACTCGTCACAACGTTTGTTGCCATGAGGCTTGCTCCGATATAACACGGCAAACTGCGGCGCCTTCGCCTTCGCCTCTGCTTCCGTTTGCAGCGCGGTGAATGCGCCGATCACGACCGGTGCCATCGTCACCTTCTGGAGCAGCTTGCGCCGCGACAGAGATTGCTGTTTATCCACGTTCCGTCACCCCCGCATCTATACAACGATCATGTACCGTTTCGCGCCCTACAGCCGATGCCCATCCGCACCGACATATGCCCGAGCCAAGCGTCGAACGCCTGGTCGTGCAACTGCTCGCATCTTCAAAGAGAATGCTCCGCCCTGCCATCAGATACGGTGTTACTTGTCAAGCGTTTGCGTAGAGGGGATCAAAGGCGCGTTCGGATTTGAGAACGCCGTAGGCAAGGGTGAGGAGCTTGCGCATCGCGGCCGCAACGACGGTCATCTTGCTCTTTCCGCGAGCGCTTAAGCGTTTCGCGAACGCACGCATTAGTGGGTTGTACCGTATCGCTGAGATGGCGGGGAAGTAGAGCGTACGGCGCAAGTGAGCGTTTCCGGTCTTTGCCAATCTACTGCGGCGTTCGATCGCGCCGGACTGGTAATGACGGGGCGATAATCCGGCATACGCAGCAACCGCTTTAACATCTCGGAATTCTGCAATGTTGGGCATCTCGCCCAGGATGCGAGCCGCGGTGCTTTCACCAATGCCAGGAATCGAGATGAGTAGCTCGCGTTGCCGCGCAGCGTTGGGTAGTCATCGAAGAGTTGCTCGATGTCACGATCGACGCGTGCAAGTTCGCGCGCGAAGTGCTCGATTGTGCCCTCGATCGACGCCATTACCGCAATGGATACCATTGAGCCGCGCGTCGGTTTTCTTCCTCGACTCGCATATCGATTAAGCTGTGCTGGCGACGCACAAGGCCTTGAAGAATACGGACTTCCGGAGCGGGAGGCGTCCACGGTTCTGGCTGATGGAGACGGCAGAAGCGAGCGATGAGTGCCGCGTCAATGCGGTCTGTTTTCGTTCGCACCATTTCGCTCTGAGCGAACGCCTTGATCCGCGCCGGATTAACGATACTGACGACGTGTCCAGCCTCGCTTAGCGAGATCGCGACCTGCTCGCTCCAGCCACCGGTTGGTAACGGTCGGATTACCCTGACCCCTCCGGCACGATTAAAATGACCCCGCGGCGCGATTACCCGGTCTTGCGGGATCTCCCTGCGGCCTGACGCGTGCGCAGGCGGTGGCTCTCGCCACTGAAC